>Ga0307486_1000087_pt1 | contig 108942 bp, 108 predicted proteins | sample CBIW02metaG_FD_203663 | JGI IMG/M metagenome (GOLD analysis project Ga0307486, IMG submission 203663) | Sea-ice brine microbial communities from Beaufort Sea near Barrow, Alaska, United States - CBIW 0.2 | ecosystem: Environmental > Aquatic > Marine > Coastal | place: USA: Alaska | collected...
TAACCACCGTATCGCCCGACACGACACCGCCGAGGATTTCGGCGTACTGGTCACCCATCCGTCCAACATCCACATTAACGGATTTGAATGCCCCGCCATCCAATGCCAGCACCAGTCGATCGCTCTGACCCGTTCGAATAATCGATTCGCGAGGCACCAGCAGTTGCCGGCCTGCCCTTGCCCCCTGAATGTTTAACTCTACAAACATGCCCGGCAGCAAGGTGCCATCGGCGTTGTTAAAACGCATTCTCACCCGGGCCGTACGGGTCTTGGGATTCACTTCCGGGTACACATAATCCACCTCGCCAGTCCATTGGCGCCCGGGCAAGTAGTCCAGCGTCATAACCACGCGATTTTTAGATGCCACGGTAGACAACTGACGTTCAAATACTTCGCCAATAACCCACACCTCCTCCAGTGCTGCAATGGAGAGGACTCGATCCCCGGGTTTGATAAACATGCCCTCACGAACATTGAGGTTGTCGATAACACCAGTGGTAGGCGCATACACCGTCAACGTGCGCCGTGTTTCACGCGTTTTTGTTAGCTGTCGTACTACGTTTTCAGGCACATTGAGAGCCGCGAGTCGCTCCTTGGCGGCATTGATCAAGCGCTCATTACCCCGGTTTAAAGCCAGGACTAACTCATCCTGGGCGTTAACCAATGTGGGTGAGTAGAGTGTATACAGTGGCTTGCCCTTCTCGACCGCTTCGCCCTCTGCCTTTACGTAGAGCTTCTCGATCCAACCCTCAACCCGAGGATGGACATGAGCCATATCGTCTTCGCTGTATTGAACGTACCCCACCGTCGTTATGTCATTCGGCAGCCGCCCCTGGGTGACCAGGCCAGTCCTCACACCCAGGTTGTTAACCACGCTCGGTGAAATACGAACCGTGCCTGGGGTGTCCTTACCCGATCCGCTTTTTGCATAGACGGGAACCAGGTCCATCCCCATGGGTGATTTACCCGGCTTGTCACTCTTGAAATTGGGGTCCATGGGCGCTACCCAATGCGAGGGTTCCTTACTGACACTGCTCGTGGCCTCGGCCACCGAATCCTTTGAAGTGTCAGGGGCAAGCCAATAGGTCGCTACCGATCCGGCCACGCCACCTAACAACAAAAAGCCCAATGGGCGCATAACATTTGCCATGAGTGTTAATCCTGGGAATTTTTCAGTGAAAACGAGGGGGAGCCAGAGGTACCAGCCGTGAGATAACGAAAGGTCGCCAGGTTTTTGGCACGTTCAGCCGTCATCTGTATAAAATCAACGTGTGCGTTGAGCTCCGCGATACGCGCACGGACGGCTTCGGCAAAATCGCCGTCATCGTTGTTGTAAGCTGAGAGCGCTGCATTAGCCTGCTCAGCTATTTGCGGAAGCAGCGTTTGCTGGTAAAGCAGGATGCGGTCATCCAGCCGTTTAATTCGGACGGCCGCCGCACGAGCGTCGGCTTTAATTCGCCGAACCTGCAGCATCCGATCAGACTTCGCTGCCTCCACGCGCGCGATTGCCGCGCTCACGGTACGATCCTGGCGATTGCCGGTAAAAATAGGCAGATCAAACCCGATCCCGATTGAAAAGAGATCCGCCCGATCCTGCCCGTTCGGGGCTTGATCCCGATACCCATACTGCGCGGACACAGTCCATTCAGGCTTGTAGGCCTGACGAGCCAGCTCAACATCGATAGACCCGGCATCAATCAACTGATCCGTGGCGCGAATTGAAGAGTGAGTGATCACGGAGTTGTCGTTGGTATCAAGCGGTGTATTCGGAAGCCTGGCTAACAGATTCGGGGGGATACGCTCGCTTACTCGCAAACGAAACGTGTCAGTACCTACCCACTCCCCCAACTCTTCTTGGGCTGTTTCCAACTGGGAGTGCAGCCCCGTTAAACGATCGTCAAGACGAGTCAACTCCAGAGACGCACGGATGATGTCCTGCTGCCGTGAACCGGTCACAGTTGAGGTGTAGCCGGCTTCAGCAACATCGGCCAGCTGCTCAAAAAGCCCTCGGTTGCTGTCAATCAATCGAATACTCTCTTGAGCTTTCCAAAGCTCAAGCCACAGGTAAGTTACCGATCTAACCACCAGTTCCTGTCGATTCTCCCGCTGAAACGACTGGGATTCCGCGAGCTCTTTCTTTCTATCGCGGGCGAGAGACCGACTATCACCACGAGGAAATCGCTGGCTGAGCCCAATAGTGGCTTGCGTCATGCCCTCTTGGCCGGTATCGAAGGTATCTGTGGGAAGGTTTGCTGCGCCCAACGTAATTCGTGGATCCGGTAAGGCCCCTGCCGCAACAGATTCATCAAGAAGCGCCCGTTGCAGATAAATGCTTTGGGCTGACCAAGGATCTCCTCGAATCGCAATATCAATAGCGTCTTCAAGGGCAAGTGTCGGTTCGGCAGAAATGCCAAGACTCGTTAAAAGCAAGGCGCCTATTACCACTGCTTTATATACACGAACAAAGTCATTCAAGTTCTATTCTCCACTGAGTTGGTACGCAGCGAAGAATCATAAAAGTGATATCTGAACTCAGGCTGAAATTTCATAACTTATTAGGTGATTTTGATCTGAGTCAAGCGCTCTTAATTACTGATAAATATCAATAAAAATTATTACGTTTATTTTATTACTTATTTCAGGGTGAGTTCAGGAAGAGATGATTGAATGAATACATCAACCAACCAGGAGGTACGATATGAAAAAGTCGATTTTATTCTTAGCCGCAGTTACTTTATCCACTGCAGTTTTTGCTGGCAATATTCCAGAAAGCAGGAGCGGCAATCTAATGCACGACAATATGAAATCAACGCAAAAAAACATGAATTCAATGCATAACGGTGAGAACAAAGAAACGACTCAGACGGGTATCATTAAAAATAAAGACATGCAACGACTTCATAAAGAAATGACACTCAACGGAATATCCGAAGGCGGTATGGAAGCCCGGCTTGATATGATGACCGACAAAGGTAGAGCCTACCATCGAGCGTTGGAACAAGAGCAAAAAAATACCGCAGGGTAACCCCTGCGGCTAAATTAACTCGCAAAAACCCAAGGGCCGTTGGCACTATTATCTAGCGCTAGCAGCACCTTGAGTAACGAGCAGTACAACACATGAACCTGAAACCAAACTGAATTACGACGCGACTTTCAGTAATTCGGAGCAAGGAGCCCAACATGAAAAAAATCATTATCGCTGCTGCAATAACAGCTCTGTTCTCTACTATGGCGAATGCCAATTCTGGTTTGGCGGATCGAATAAATGAAGCGAGAAGCTACCCGAACAAAACGGTCGAGAAAATAGATACGAGGGCGTATAATATTCATCACAAACAGATGCACATTAAAATGAGTAAAGCCGAACTAAGGGATCATCAGGATTCGTCAAGCTAAAACTAGTTTAAAAGCCACGTTATCAAACACAAAGAGCATTGATACTATAAAATATACGCCAGCCACGTTCAGGGGAACGTGGCTTATTACTTTACCCTGAATATACTCTAAATGTACTCTTCCTTACGCTTCGAAACCAACCACCCAAGAAACATCCATCTTGTGGAATAGGCTAATAACATAGGCAAAAAAACCCACTGGGCGAGAGGCAATACTCCTGTGCCGATCACAGCAAGTTCGGGCATCCGGTCGCTGTAACTCCACCTCTGTCCATTTCCCGTCGCCCAATACTCAAAAACGATCGTCACGATCAGTCCGACACAGAGATAGACCAACAGAGTCGACCAGCTCCAGGATTTCGCCACCCAGAACCAATCCCTGGATAAACATGCCGCCATCGTGTATGCGCCAAAAGCTATAGCCGTGTCTCCGAGGGTTGCGCGAGTGCAGAGCCAGACGACATCCCAGTGACGAGCTTCAGCCATACCAAAGAAAAACGGTACTTGTACCATTTCCCAGAAAAAATGTAGAAAAAAACTTATGCCCCAGACCATCAGAGCCAGAACGGCTGCGGCCCTTGGTCTACGCGAAACATTCAGAGAAACCATTTCACCTCCAACGAGGCCAAGCGCTCCAGCCTTCCAAATTTGCCGTCGCTATTATCAGCATTGCGTATATTTTTTCTGATTTGGAATTATGATGATTACCATTAACGCGGTTGCCGGAACTGCAAGCACGAAGACCGCTCCGGCAAATGACCATGTCCAGTCAACTTCAAAGCCTTCACCCGCCAACAATGAAGCGACAAAAAGAAATACTGCCCCCAGAATAAGCTGAATCCCCATCGGCCAGTACACATCCCCCTCGCCTGCCTGACGTTTTAACAGCACATTACCAATTGCCGTCCCAACGGCTCCACCAAGTACATACCGCCGAGGCCCATTCCGGTGTAACTGAAACCAATCAGCGCAAGCATCATCAAACCCCGAAACGAATAATGGGCGACAGCGTAAGAGCACGGTATTAATCGGCCTCAAGCGATATCTGATGGCCTATACCGCTCAGCGGAATTTCATCAATGATGTCGAGGGATTCCTGGTCGAGCACCCAAAGCTTGCTCTCGGTACGACTGGTAATCAGCAGCTGGCCATTATGGGGAGAAACAGCCAGGTGATAGGGTGCTGGCGCCAGTGCCACGCTTTGGCGAGTTCCGCTGGACAGCTCAATCCGGACGACCCGATTACTGCCCTTGCTGGTTGCGTAAAGTATCTGGCCGTCATCGCTCAAACCAACGCCATGGGGCTCCTCCCCCACTTCGTACGTCGCCGCCACGGTGCCGCTCGAAAGCTCAACGACAACAACTTGGCCGGAGGTACCGTTATTGACATAAAGCCGTTCATTGTCGGGGGCGAGCACCATATGTTCCGGGCCACCACCAACCCTCAGGTTGCGTTTGACGAACCAGTGGCTAGTGTCCACTTCGCTGATTGTGCCATTACCGCTATTGCTGACCAGAAGAGAGTGACCGTCGTCCGTTTCGACCATGTAATTGGGGGCAGGTCCCGTCGCCACAGTTTTAACGAGCTTTCCGGAATCCAGATTAACAACACTGATGCCGCCACCCATGGGATGAGTGGAAACGGCATAGCGACCATCCGAGGTCACCAGAACATGATGCACCGGCCCTGGAACCTCCAGTTTGCGAACGATTGCATTCGTGGCAGTGTCCACCACATAGAGCAGCCCGGTATTCGATTCTTCAGATGCCGCAGCGGTGCCACCGCCGTGATGGGCCGCGTGTTCGTCCTCTGTTACGCCTTCCGGGCGGCTTATCGGTTCTTGGCCTTCATGAGCCGAGAGACTGCCTACAACCAGGTACTTCCCGTCAGGGGTCAGTGCCGAACCGTGGGTATTCACCGTTCCGGTAATTGACGACGTCAACTGATGGCTTTCCAGATCAATAACGCCCACGGAATCGGCCACTCCCATGGGAACAAATGCCCGGCTAGTACCCGCAGCCGCCATCAGCGAAAAACTCATCGTAACGCTGATGGTCAGCGCAACAAGCCAGCGTTTGCAAAAATGATGTTTCATCGCGTCACCTTTCAGATTGGAAGATTTCAGTACAATTCCCTCGCCCGGCTGGCAAGGGTTCCGACCGTGTGTTGTCATTACCTGGCAGTCCAACACACAAAACTGAAACAGGCCTGAATACAGCCGTTAAACATGTATTTTCTTGACCAGAATCAAGGCCAAAGATATGAAGGGTTATCGAGCAGAGATCGCTCGCGACCATCGATCTCGTCGGTATCGACCGCCGGCAACTGCAGGAGAAAAAAAGCGGGACACTCACTCAGAGTGTCCCGCTTTTCATGCGATCAATCTTGGCTAGCGGGCCTCAAGGTGAACTTCATCTCGCAGAGCAACAACCTTTTTTTGTTTAGGGGATTCGGACAACCGCGTACCCCTGCATCTGATAGCCGATGACCGAAACGAAACCATTATCTACCGGGTCGATCTCCGGAATGATCGTCGCCTCATCTACACCCATCCCTTTCAAAGCGAAACGGCAAACTTCCAGCGTCACCCCGTCCTTCTTCATTTGTTTAAGAGTCGCCTGGAATTTCTGTACCTCGACCAGTTCTGCCTCATTAAAGGGTGCGCTGTCAGTCGAGAGCAGTTTCACCACCGGCCCGTGAAAAACGATGGCGATGTTGGGATCTTTCGCAAGCGCCTTCACTTCAGGTGCTTCGTAGGAGTTCTTTATTACCAAGAAAACGGGGTTAACGACCTTGGGATCACCTTGGCTCACCTCGTAGACAGCGTCATAGTTTTTAACGCCCTTCAGAGCATTGTCGTACCCGGCTGCTCCTGCAGGTACAGACATCAGAACCATATAGACCGCCGCAAAGAAGATGCGGGGAATTCGGCGAAATATGCTTCTATAATTGGCCATCATGACAAATCTCCTTGAGGGATAGGAACTTGTTTTTTGTTAACCGACCCATAAAAATCCTCCAAAATCTAAAATACTTTCTCCAAACTAATACAGGTACGATATATCTTAAATGTATCGGTTTAGAGCAAGTTGGGTTCTAGCAGTCCAACACACGAAGCTGAAATAGACCTGAAAAAAGTTGCCAAACATGTACTTGTTTGACGAGGATCAAGGCCGAAACTACAGTCCGAACAACTTACTTACACTACGGGCTCCAAATGGAAGACGTGACCCAGGAAAACCAACGAATCACCAATACTCGCGCAGACCAGCTCAACCGCCAGTGCTACTGCGTCACTCTTGACCGCAAAGCCCTCAACGAGAGTCTCCGGAATCAATTCGTGGACGCAGGAAACGATCTATCAGAGGTTCCCGAACTCCATCATCTTTTTTCAAACACACCAGTTTTCGTCCCCCGGGCTGATATCGAGACGATGGAATGCATTGTTCAGGCGATTGAGTCAGCCGCCGAACTTCCGTCCTATCGGGAGGGCGTATTGTCCTGGGCGCCGGAAATCGCACGTTTCGATCCAGGCCCCCTGGGGGCCTTCATGGGCTATGACTTTCACCTGGGCCCAGACGGTCCTCAGCTGATTGAGATCAATACCAATGCCGGCGGTGCGTTTCTCAACGTTGTGCTGGCTCGGGCTCAACATCGATGCTGTGACCCATCGCAACAGACCGCAGCGACCAAGCAGGCTCTGGATGGATTTGAGGACGCGGTGTTAAACATGCTTCAACAGGAGTGGCAGACGCAGCGCACAGACTCGATGCCCAGCCGCTTGGCCATCGTGGACGATGGCCCGGAGACCCAGTTCATGTTCCCCGAATTCCAGCTGGCCCAACAGCTACTTCAGGCCCGAGGCATTGATACCTTGATACTCGACCCATCGGAGCTTGAATACGCCGATGGTGCATTAACAGCAGAGGGCATGCCCATCGATATGGTGTACAACCGGCTAGTGGACTTCGCACTGGATGCCCCGGCTCATGAGGCGCTAAGACGCGCGTATCTCGACGGCGCGGTGGTGGTAACACCCAACCCCCGTGTGCATGCGCTCATGGCCGACAAACGAAACCTGGGCCTGCTGTCCGATCCCCAGACCCTGCGCGACTGGGGGCTGAGTGATACTGATGCAGACTGTCTGGAGCAAGCCGTGCCAAGAACACGGCTGGTTTCAGCAAGTGACGCGGCAGAGCTGTGGAGTGCTCGGCGTAAGCTGTTCTTCAAGCCCGTTGCTGGTCACGGCAGCAAAGGCGTCTACCGGGGCAACAAAATAACCCGGCGCGTTTTCGAAAACATTCTGAATGGCGGTTATATCTCACAGGAATTTGTTCCTGCTGGAGAACGAACCATGAGAATTGACGGCACTGTAACCACCAGAAAGGTCGATATTCGCCTTTACACCTATGCGGGGAAACTTCTTCTTACCGCTGCTCGCGTGTATCAAGGCCAAGCAACTAACTTTCGCACGCCCGGTGGTGGATTCGCGCCCGTGTTTCAGGTGTGATTGTCTACCTCTCACCCATTATATCAAGTTCAGTCATCACGGCTGTCTCGTGAAGCGGCGGCGAGCTGACGCCAGCGGCCCCAACGAGGGATGAACATTGGTACCTGTCGCTGATAGGCGCGGTATTCCTCCCCAAACTGCTTCAGCACCTGCTGCTCCTCACGTCGTGCCAGCCAGGTGTATACCAGCACAATCACTGGAAAAAGGCCGACTGAGAACAGCGTTGGCCAATGCACCACGCCTTCTCCGAACAGGGCGATGAATAACCCTGTGTACTGCGGGTGCCGCACATACGCATACAGCCCGTCGGTTACCAGACGGTTGTCACCTCGTGCCTTGTGGACCTGACGCCATCCTTGCATAAAGAGCCCGATCCCAATAAAGGCGAGCGCATAGCCGAGAAGCATTGAGATCAACATGCCGGTTTCGCCGACCCCAACCAGGGTCGACCATAGACTGGCGCTGACATACTCGCTGTCCAGACCGAAAAAGCGTACCAACAGATAGATGGTGAGCGGAAAGCCGTACATTTCGGCATAAAGCGCGATAATAAAAGCCTGCACCACCCCGGCACCAGCCCATTCACGCCAGTTCTTTGGCGCGAAATAACGGTAGAAAAACCAGGACACCACAACGATAACGATCAGTGTGATGCCCCAGGCTCCAGCGTGGTTGAACGATTCATTCATAGATCATCCATCCGGCCAATCTGACTAGCCAGGCGCTTGGATTCGTTTTGCTCCATCGTTAACAGTGACTCCATTAGCTCTCTGACCTCGGGAATCTCGGCTTTTCCGACCAGTGTTTGGTAGAGATCAATGATTTGATCGTGAAAGTCGAACACCTCGCGGCAGATACCGTTAAAATCAAGCTTTGCATAGGGTTCGTCACAGGTTCGATGAGTTTTAATGGGGTGATGGGTCAGATAGTCATAAACCCTTGTTTCCAAGGCATTGGTGTCCGCCTGACGTTCAAATTCGGTCACAATACGTTCAATTTCAGACTCGTGGGCGGCCAGATAGTCCAGAAGCGCCCGGGCTCGTTCTTCCTCATTCCGTGTCGCACAATGGGAAAGGCAGCGCGCCAGGTGTGCGTGCAGATCACGTGTCCAGTCGATCAGTTCCCTAAACGTTCTAATTTCCATTCGGACTTACCTTTGATGTGTGTTTGATTTCCGATTGATGAGCTCGAATCCCGGGGCCAGATACCAGTAAAGCCATAGCAGCTGAAATCAACTTGAATACTGAGTGAACCACAACGACCTGAATTCAAACCGAATGCGCAGATCGTCAAAGCATCGCATTTGATCCGAATCAATTCAGCGACAGTCCGGAAAAAGCTGCAGTCACCTAGCTTGACATTTTGATCCCTGACTTAAAGTCAATGGCAATTTTTCATCGTTTCAGATACCGTACCCCCCTATCCTATATTCTTGACTGGTCACTAATGAGCCACATCACACATAACAAATCGAAATTGCTGGGCCGCGTGCGCCGTATACGCGGCCAAGTTGAAGCATTGGAGCGAGCCCTTGATACAGATAAAGGCTGCGCTGAAGTGTTACATCAGATCGCCGCCGTCCGCGGTGCCACGAATGGTCTTATGGCAGAAGTCATGGAAGACCATATGCAAATGCATGTCGCCAATCCCAGTATCACAAGCGACGCCGAGCGCAACAAGGGTGCCAATGAGCTGATGGACGTCATTCGGACTTACCTCAAGTAGACGCACTCAACCAAAGCTAATTTTTTCAGGACACTGACGAATGCATGACAAACATATTGCACAATGGCATCACGATCACGCCTTTGGGCAAGATCAGAAACGGTCTGGTGAAAAGCGCACATTAATTGTCGTCGGACTGACTTTGGTGATGATGGTCTGGGAAATTGCAGCCGGCTTAGTGTATGGCTCCATGGCTCTGCTTGCTGACGGCCTGCACATGGGCTCGCATGCGACGGCGCTGGGTATTGCTGCGTTCGCATACGCGTACGCCAGGAAGAACGCTACCAACTCCCGCTTTAGTTTTGGCACCGGCAAGGTGAATGCACTGGGGGGATTCACCGGTGCCATACTTTTGGCTGGATTCGCACTTTTTATGGTGATCGAAAGCGTCGACCGTTTTGTGAATCCGGTTGCCATTTCGTTCAACGGAGCTATTTTTGTTGCGGTTATAGGTTTGATCGTAAATGGCGTATCGGCCTGGATTCTCGGCGACGATCATGATCACAGCCACGCCCATCATGAAGATGAATCACGCAGCCCCCATCACCACAGCCATCACGATCATAATCGCCAAGCCGCCTATTTCCACGTGCTGGCCGACGCGCTCACCTCTCTCCTGGCCATCATAGCCCTGCTTGCCGGCAAATATGCGGGATGGAATTGGATGGACCCGGTTATGGGCATTGTTGGAGCCATACTTATCACCCGCTGGTCTTGGGGCCTGCTGCGGACCACGGCGAGCGTGTTACTCGACGAACAGCAGGCAAGTATCGTGCAGGACATTAAACGTACGGTGGAATGTGACGATACGCGAGTGAGTGATCTCCATGTCTGGTCGATCGGACCCCATCTGTACGCCGCAATTGTCGCGATTGTTGCCCATTATCCGCAGTCTCCCAGCCATTACCGTGAACGAATCCAAACCGGCCACTCTTCGCTCGTGCATGTGACGGTGGAAGTCCAAACCTGCCCATCGCATTCCTAGCATCGCTGCCACCTCAGGGCGTGGTATAGATCAATCGCTGGCAGTTAAAGATTGCCTGACAAGATCCACGCGCCGACCGCAATCAGTGTCAGGCCGCCGATGATTTCAGCCTTCTGGCCGAACAGCGAACCTACGACTCGTCCCAACATGACGCCTAACGTAACCATCACTGTTGTGGCCAGGCCAATTAATCCAGCTGCCAGAAATATACTCACCTCTACAAATGCAAGGCTTACACCCACTGCCATTGCATCAATACTGGTGCCAAATGCAGTCAAAGCAATCTTGAGAAAAGAATGTCTGGAGGGCTTTTCTATCTCTTCCCTACTTGGATTCAGGCCTTCATAGAGCATGTGTACGCCGAGAGCCATCAATAACGCGAACGCTATCCAGTGACCCCAAGCATCCACATAAGACGCGGCGATATTACCTATTAACCAACCGATGAGCGGAGTAATAGCCTCAATTGAACCAAAAATGAGGCCCATTCTTAACGCTTCGAAGAAACGGGGATTTTTAAGGCTTGCTCCCTTGCCTATGGCTACTGCAAATGCATCAGTAGACATTGAAAGAGCCAACAACAGAAGGGCTATGGGGTTCATTCGATGTTCTCCGGCCGGGCGTTGAGTCCACGATATATGCACACGCCCGACCATCAGGCATGGATATATCGATGGTCTCGCCAACCGAGAGGTGTTCGCACCATGGCGTTTGGCCAGGTATGTTGATACGAACTCTTCCGAATACCGGAAGCAGGCTACTCCCCAAAGAGCGCTAAATTTAGCACAGTCGCCTTACGAATCAAACTGGAAGGCGGTTAACTTAACCGCGAGACTCTTGCGCCACCGGAAAGTGACCTCGGGTGGCGTTGGCGAAACGCACCAGAGCCAGCATAACGGGCACCTCTACAAGCACACCCACCACCGTTGCCAGCGCCGCGCCGGACTGCAAACCAAACAGTGCAATTGCGACTGCCACGGCCAGCTCGAAAAAATTACTGGCGCCGATCATACCGGCAGGCGCCGCGATGCTATGGGGTACCTTCCACGCCCTCGCCCATCCGTAAGCGATGAAGAAGATCAGGACGGTCTGAAGAATCAGCGGGATGGCAATCAGCACGATATGCAACGGATTGGCGATAATCACGTCGCCCTGAAAGGCGAATAACAGTATCAGGGTGATGATCAGACCGACGGGAGTAATGGGCGCCAGGCGCTTCATGAAAACGTTACCGAACCATTCGATACCGCGCCGCTTGATAACAACCTGACGCGTTAAATAGCCAGCGCCCAGTGGAATGACAATGTAAAGCACCACCGACAGGATGACCGTGTCCCAAGGCACATGAATGTTCGACACGCCCAGCAGGAAAACAACAATGGGCGCGAAAGCGAACAGCATAATCAGGTCGTTGAGCGCCACCTGAACCAGAGTATAGGCAGCGTCGCCTCGCGTGAGGTAGCTCCACACGAAGACCATGGCAGTACAAGGCGCAGCACCCAGCAAGATAGCCCCGGCCAGGTATTCATTAGCCCGTTCGGCGGGAATCAGAGGCGCGAACACCACGGTAAAAAAGAACCAGGCAATAGCAAACATGGTGAACGGCTTGATCAGCCAGTTCACCGCTGTGGTGATAACCAGTCCCTTGGGCTGACGCCGGACGCCGAGAATCGACGTGAAATCGATCTGCACCATCATGGGGAAAATCATTGCCCAGATCAGCACCGCTACAGGGACCGACACCTGCGCATACTCGAAGCGCGACAAGGCCTCGGGAATGGCAGGAGCAAACTGCCCTATCAGCACGCCCGCCACGATGGCCAGGGCTACCCAGAGCGAGAGAAAACGTTCAAACAGCCCCATACCTTCAGACGTGCTGGGGGCCTGTGAGAGCTCAGATGCGGTCATGTACGACTCCCTTTATGATTCTTCCAACTGGGCGGGGCAAGCGATCAGCGAGGATGTCAGCGGCTCACAGACCTGCGGGTGGCCTGCACAACAGTCATTGACCAGAAATTGGATCGTCTCTTGCACGCGATTCAAGTTTGCCCGATAGATGATGTAACGACTCTGGCGCTGTGAAAGAACAAGCTCTGCACGGGTAAGCACAGACAAATGTGCTGACATCGTGTTATGTGGTACACCCAGTCGTCTTGCGATCTCACCAGCCGGGAGCCCTTCTGGCTCATGACGAACCAGAAGCCTAAATGCTTCTAATCGAGTTTCTTGGGAGAGAGCACCAAAGCTTGTTATTGCACTTAACGTTTCCATACGTCCGACAATATGGACATACTAGGATTTAGTCAAGCTTTGGCGATTTCAGAGCTAACCAGAACCGTAACAACCCCCAAGACCACCGGGTGGCGAGAATGGCGCCGATAATGCCCGTCGCGGGGTCCATCCAGTTCCACCCACCGATTATGGTCGTGATGGCCTCAACCCTTGTCACAATCCTCCTGTAGCAAAAACCGACCTTTGCAATGCTTGCAAGATTTGGATAATCTCCGAGCGTTAATCCCGCAACTGATGAGAGACTCCGTGTTTCTGAGCCAAACCCAAACCACCACCGGCAGAGCGATTTTGATCGTCACAGCACTGTCGTTGCTGATCCTTTTTCAAGGAGCGTGGGCCTCGGACCAGAACGCACATCAAGCCTCACAGAGTCTGTCTCTGATCGAATTTGCTGAAGATCATGGGCATTTTCACCCCTCGTCTCTCGATCACCTCCATGTCGACACAGTCGAGATGAGTGACGACGATCACCTGCTGCTCCATGCGCTGGGCGCGTTTGAAAACCACATGCCATTGGACCTTGCAGCGGTGCCACTTCCTCCAGGGCAGGATATGCCCGAATTGCAACGGCCGCCGTCGCCACTGCGTGAGCAGGTGTCTGTGTTATATCGCCCTCCAAAAGCCTGAATTCACACCCGATTTTGGCGTAATACCGCCGTTCACACGCTTTGATTCCATAATTCGGAGATAACCGAATGGCTTTTTTGCCGTTACTGCGCTTTTCAGGCGTAGAAAGGTGTGTGCGTGGGCTTTTGCTTTTTGCTGTTGCCTTCGCCTGCCTGTTCTTTTCCCCTCTGCTCTTTGCTCATGGCGTTGAAGAAGGTGATGCCATGTTTATTGAGCAAGCCACCGGGGCACAGTTGCTGCCCTTTATCTACCTAGGCGCCAAGCACATGGTGACCGGTTATGACCACCTGCTGTTCCTGGCGGGGGTCATTTTTTTCCTGTACCGCATGAAGGATGTTGGCATCTATGTGACTTTATTTGCCGTGGGCCACAGTGTCACGCTCCTGTATGGCGTGCTCAGTGAAACCAACGTCAACGCTTACATGGTCGATGCCATTATCGGTTTTTCCGTTGTCTACAAGGCGATGGATAACCTGGGTGCATTTCGGCGCTGGTTTGGCTTTCAGCCCAACACCAAGGCGGCGGTTCTCATCTTCGGGTTCTTCCACGGCTTCGGTCTGGCGACAAAGCTCCAGGACTTCACGCTGTCCGACGATGGCCTGGTGGCAAACATTCTTGCGTTTAACGTCGGCGTCGAGATCGGTCAGCTGATGGCGTTGAGCGTCATTCTGATTGTTATGAACTTCTGGCGCAGATCCGACGTCTTTCCTCGTCAGGCGTTGGCCGCCAACGTCCTTTTAATGAGTGCCGGTTTCATGCTGATGGGTTATCAGCTGACTGGCCTGTATTCGGTTTCCTGAGGAGATAGATCATGCAAGACATTTCAAATATGGATCGTGAAGGACTGCCTTCGACAAAGAGCTTGGTCAAGGCAACCGGCGTTGCGGCTCTCATCGGCTTGCTGGTTCTGATCATAGCTATTCTGCCTGCGGAATATGGCATCGATCCGACCGGGTTGGGCCAGAAGATGGGGCTGACTATGCTCAGCCAGGCAGAGGCTGCGGAGCCTGCATCTCCCGAAGCCGGTTCCTCCTCCGACAACCTGCTCGCGCTTTCAGCAGGTCCTGTGTGGAAGACTCAGAGCACGCTCAGCTCCGACACCACGACCGTCACGCTGAAACCGGATGAAGGCCTTGAAGTGAAGGCCACCATGAACGCCGGTGACCGTATGGTCTTCAACTGGGCCTCAGAAGGCGGCCCGGTTAATTTTGACATGCACGGTGAGCGTTTTAATGACGGCGACAATTTTACCAGCTACTGGCAGGGAAGAAATGAACCCGCCGCAAACGGTGCCTTCGAGGCGCCATTTGACGGTACCCATGGCTGGTATTGGCGTAATCGCGGCGACGAGACGGTCACCATCGTCCTCCAGACCAGCGGTTTTTATGACGGCATCAGCAAGAAGTAATCAATCAATAATCGTTAAGGAGTTATTCCATGAAAAAGTTCATTCTTTCGTTCACGACCGCTATCGTTTTGTCATTCTCGGGCCTGGCATTTGCTGGCGCAGGCCATAGCCACGGTGTTTCAGAGCCTATCTCCGAAGCACAGGCAACCCAGAAAGCTGAGGCCATAAAGCAGCAACTGGTCAGCTCGGAGCAGGTGTCCTCCGAGTGGAAGGGTGTTGAGGCTGGCAGCCCGCAGCAGCGTTCTACCTCGACCGGTAATCTGTGGGTTATTGAGTACGCAAACCCACAGGCCGCTGATGAGAACAAGGCCAAGCTGTTCGTGTTTGTGGATGAGTTCGGTAACCCCGTTGGAGCGAACCACACCGGCGAACTGTAAAATCCAGGAAGTATAGAGAGGGCGCGCTACTCAATGGGTAGCGCGCCCTTTTTATTTGGGCCAGTAGGTATGATGATCGTCAACCACAAAATCGTGCGTATGAACCAGTTGTGGGTGCTTGTGGGCGTGACTGTGGGGCTCAGGCCCTTCCCACCCTTCATGCTCGTGCTGGTGGTGTTGATCGTGATAGTGGTAATGCCCGTGCGTGGTCTGATGATGAGTGTGCTGCATGTCGTCGGCGTCTTGTCGGGGCCAAAGCAGCATGGCAGCAACAACCGACAAGAGCGCCATCAAACCAAGAACTATAAAAGCACCCATCAAACCAATCTGCACACCGAGCCATCCGGCGAGTGGATAGGTGATTAGCCAGCACGCATGGGAAAGCGAAAACTGAGCCGCGAACAACGCCGGACGGTCATTCTCGTGACTTGATTTGGTCAACAACCGTCCCGCTGGCGTCATAATCATCGACATTCCGGCACCCATCAGGAACCAAAGCAAGACCAGCAAGCTGATACCCGGCATTGTGGCACCGGCCAGAACACTCACGGACAGAAGCAACCCTCCGGCCAGCATACAGGGCCGTGGTTGAAACCTCCTCAGAATGCCCGGCAGTGTGAACGCCACAACCATGGAACCACCACCCGCGGCTGCAAAGGCAATGGCGACCCATTCCTCGGCAAGCCCGAGATAGGTTCGCACATAAACAACGGTGTTGACGATCTGCATGGCCCCTGCCGAAGACACCACCATGCTCAGGGCGAGCAATCCTTTGAGCCTTGGCGTTTTCAAATAAATGCGCGTGCCTTTGGTGACTCTCATCCAAAAGGGTTCACCATAAGAGCGGTCTGTGCGTCCAGGCAAGGTGACGGATAAAACAAAGGAGGCCGAGAGGATAAAAGCGACACCATTCATCAGAAAAAGCACATCGAACGTCATTATGGTAATCATTGCGGCCGCGAGCATCGGGCTCAGCAGGTTTTCCAGATCGTAGGCCAGGCGGGACAGTGACAGCGCCTTGGTGTACTCGTCCTTATCGGTCACGATATCGGGGATCGTCGCCTGGAACACCGGTGTGAAGCCCGCCGAAAACACGTTGAGAACAAAAACCAGCACGTAGATCTGCCAGACCTCGGTGACAAAGGGCATTACCGCCACCACGCAGGCCCTGAGAATATCCAGCGTCACCAGCAGAGAGCGGCGCGGAAGTTTTTGAGCTATGGCACCAAACAGCGGAGCCACGATAACATAGGCGACCATCTTCAGCGCCAGTGCAATGCCTAGCACCTGGCCTGCATTGCCGCCCGCCAAGTCATGAGCCAACAGCGCTAGGGCAACCGTCGTCAAACCGGTTCCCGCCAGGGCGATGACCTGCGCACTGAAAAGGCGTTTGTAGGTGTGAATGCTTAGTGGAGAGAAGACACTCAATTGCCATGACTCCGAAACGAAGAGCTAACGCGCGGTAGGCTCACGCCTATCCGCGAAGCGCCGTCACAGTAAACCACGCCAGATGAGGCATTACCGATCAAGCTACTCAAATCGCCGTCATGGATGAGACGGGATCAACTGCACTAACTTCAATACCCTGAGGCGCCCCCGGAATGGTCAGGGAGTCACTTTGCGCGATCTTGCAGTTCCTGCTGATGCTCCAGCATTTGCTCCATCATCAGCTGCATCTGATCCATCCGTTTTTCCATAAACTGGAAGCGATCCTCCGGTTTAATTGCAGGTTGGCCCTGGCTGGAATTCCCCTGCATACCTTGGCCATTCATCATTCCTTGGCCGTTCATCATGCCGCGGTTGCCCATCATACCGTCGCGCATCATGTGCATCTGCTCTTGCATGCGCTCCATATGCTCCTGCATGAGCTTTTGATGGCCTTGTCCCGGATTTTGCCGCATCTGGCCCGTCATATCTTGCATGCGGGACATATTCTGCTGCATTTCCTGCATCTGCTCTGGGGACGTCATCATACCATCAGGCCCCTGCTGGTTACCTGAACCATGCGCCCAGACAATCGGTGTGGCCATAATCAACGAGATTGCGATTACTTTGGTGAAACTCTTCATAGCGAAGCTCCTTAACGAGGTCGATTTGCGACATATTCAGTAAACTGCATCTACCTGAATCGGACCTGAATTTATGCTCAAATCAACCTCGCGATTGCCGTACATCAATTTTTGGCTGGTCGATTCAGCCGTCAGATTGCGTTGATAACTTCAGACAGCATGTCCCTCACCTCACCTGCAATCTCCTTGAGTTGCTCATTACCAATTGCTGTCATGGATGAAACGGGGTCAACCGCACTGACTTCAACACCCTCGGTTGTCTCGCGAAGAATGACGTTGCATGGCAACATTGCACCTACCCGAGGTTCTACGCCGATCGCTTCCCAAGCCATGTCTGGATTACATGCCCCGAGAATTGTGTAGGCGGGCATATCCTTGTCCAGTTTCTTTTTCATGGTCGCCTTGACGTCTATTTCCGTCAAAATCCCGAAACCCCGGTCGGCAAGGGCTTTACGGGTTCGTTCGTCCACTTCAGCAAAATCGGCATCCTGAATAACGCGATCCATTGTATAAGACATACACATCTCCTTTTTCCGGGGGAGGCTCCATCAGCCTAGTCGTCTGATAGTTTCACCACCCTCAATCGTAGGGCATTCGTAATGACGCTTACCGAAGACAGCGACATGGCCGCAGCCGCAATGATGGGCGACAGCAGGATGCCTGCAAATGGATACAAGACCCCCGCCGCAATCGGCACGCCCGCTGTGTTGTAAACGAACGCGAAAAACAGGTTCTGCCGGATATTGCGCATAGTTGCCCGCGACAACTTCCGTGCTTCAACAATCCCCATCAGATCTCCTCGCAACAGCGTAATACCCGCGCTTTCAATGGCCACATCCGTACCGGTCCCCATTGCGATACCGACGTCTGCCGTGGCCAGGGCTGGTGCATCGTTCACACCATCGCCGGCCATAGCCACAATGCGGCCTTCATCCTTCAGGCGTTGAATGATTTTGCCCTTGTCTTCCGGCAAAACTTCCGCTTCCACCTCATCAATATGGAGTTTGCGGGCAACGGCTTCGGCGGAGGTTCGGTTGTCTCCGGTCAGCATCACTACCCGAATCCCTTCCTTTTGCAGAGCCGTTATTGCCGCTTCCGTGGTCTCCTTGACCGGGTCCGCAATTGCCAGCAAACCACAGACGTTTCCATCCACGGCCGCAAAAATCACGGTGGCGCCGTCCTTTCGCAGCTGGTCTGCCTCTTCCTCGAAAGCGGAAGTATCAACACTTTCTGCCTCCATCAGCAACCGATTGCCGAGCAGAACCTTTTTTCCATCGATCTTGCCGGTGACGCCTTTGCCGTTCGGGGAGTCGAAATCATCAGCGTCCGGCAATTTCAACTCCATGGTTTTGGCTTTTTCGAGAATGGCATGAGCCAAAGGATGCTCACTGCCCTTTTCGAGACCACCGGCGTATCGCATCAGGTCCTCATCGCTGAATCCGTTTGCCGGCACCAACTTCGTCACCTGAGGTTTGCCCTCGGTCAGGGTGCCGGTTTTATCCACCACCACCGTGTCTACTTTCTCCATGCGCTCCAAAGCTTCCGCATCTCTGATCAGGACACCGCTCTGGGCGCCGCGTCCAACGCCGACCATGATCGACATCGGGGTTGCCAAACCCAGTGCGCAGGGGCACGCAATGATCAACACGCTGACCGCTGCAATAAGCCCGAACGCCATGGAGGGTGGCGGCCCGAAAATGGACCAGACGACAAAAGCAATGACGGCGATGACGATGACCACTGGAACAAACCAGCCGGCCACTTTGTCTGCCAGGCCCTGAATCGGCGCACGACTGCGTTGAGCACTGGCCACCATCTGGACAATCTGGGACAGCATGGTGTCGCGCCCCACTTTGTCGGCGCGCATGATGAAGCTGCCCTGCTGATTGATGCTGCCGCCAACCACCTGATCGCCCGCCTTTTTGCTGACCGCCAAAGGCTCTCCGGTCACCATGGATTCATCCACATTCGAGCTACCTTCAAGGACTTCGCCATCCAGTGGCACCTTGTCGCCGGGGCGAACCCGAAGGCGGTCGCCAACTTTTACCTGGTCGAGCGAAACATCGGACTCGTCGCCTTCATCATCCAGCTTTCTCGCGGTTGCGGGCGCGAGATCAAGCAGGGCCTTGATGGCGCCGGAGGTCTTCTCCCGGGCGCGCAGTTCCAGTACCTGCCCAAGCAAAACCAGCACCACAATGACGGCAGCGGCCTCGAAATACACAGCAACCGAACCATCCGCCTGCCGGAAGGCATCCGGAAAGATTTGCGGCACCAGGGTAGCGACAAGGCTATAAATCAACGCGACGCCAGTGCCAATGGCAATCAGTGTGAACATATTCAGGTTGCGGCTGAGGACTGATTTCCAGCCACGAACAAAGAATGGCGCGCCACACCAGACGACCACTGGCGTGGCCAGAATCAACTGAATCCAGTTGGATATCTGTGGCGACACAATCTGGTCAATCTTGAAAAAGTGACCACCCATTTCAAGCAAAAAAACAGGAAGTGCCAGAGCCAGACCGATCCAGAAACGACAAGTCATGTCAGTGAGTTCTTCGGAGGGTCCGTCATCAAGACTCACCTCCTCCGGCTCAAGCGCCATCCCACAAATCGGGCAATCGCCTGGCCCCTGCTGACGGATTTCCGGGTGCATCGGGCAGGTGTACATGGTGCCGGGTGTTACCGGCTCTGCCGGCTCACTCTTGTCACCGAGGTACTTCTGTGGATCGCCTTCGAACTTCGACTGGCATCCGGACGAACAGAAATACCAGGTCTTGCCTGCATGCTCGCTGCGATGCTCTGCGGTATGGGGATCGACCGACATCCCGCAGACAGGGTCTTTTAAAGAATGCTCACCCATTCTGTGCTCCTGTTTTATCAGCAGGCCAATCAGCAAAAGCGATAAAGTACAACAGCGCCAGATTGACCATCGGAATCAGTATCAGGACTCCCAGCCAGCCCGGATATCCCGCACGCTGACAAATTCGCCAGACCGGTATGACGACTACAATCGCAATCACCAGCATCCACAGCCAGTGCCCGGCCCACATAGTGTTACCAAACATGTTCTCGTCCATCATGAGATTGCCCTCCCTTTGTTGTCGTAGACATCAATGGTGGTGTGAGTGAGCCTCCTCACCGTCCATTGCTTGTTTTCTTGCTGAAGATTTAAGAAATACCTGCTCGCCAATCGCAATCACGATCATGGTGACAACTGCCACGCCAATCACGAAGGGATCTGAATTCAACTTGACCCAGAGAAAGCCACCAAGCACCATCAGATCCAGAAGGATTGCTAAAGACGGCACCCACATCGTCGCCTTCACATCCTCACGCAGGTAACGCAACACCCCCCAATGAATGGCAATATCCATAATCAGATAGAAGATAATCCCGAGCGCCGCAATCCGTGATAGGTCAAAAAAGGCGGTCAGGATCAGACCCAGCACCACCGTGTAGACAAGTGTGTGTTTCTGAATGCTGCCGGGCATGCCGAAGTGGCTGTGGGGTACCAGTTTCATTTCGGTCAACATGGCCAGCATGCGAGACACCGCAAATATGCTGGCAAGAATGCCACCCGCCGTTGCCATCATGGCAATGGCTACCGTGAACCACACACCATACTCACCCAGCGCTGGGCGCGCGGCGGCCGCCAGGGAGTAGTCCCTGGTCTCGATAATTTCGGCGAGCGACAGGTTGCCTGCGACAGCGAAGCCAACGAGGGTGTAGATCACCACGCAGGCGGCAATTGAAATCACGATGGCGCGGCCAACATTGCGATGCGGGTCTTTGACCTCGGAGCCGCTGTTGGCGATCGTGGTAAAACCTTTAAACGCCAGTATCCCCAGCGCCGTTGCGCCCAGAAAATTGCCAGCGGCACCGGCCTCTCCGGTGTTGGAAAAATCGACAGCAAGACTGTCGGCCAACCAGACTCCCACCAGCCCAATAATCAGAATGCCACCGATCTTTAACACGCCAATCAAGGACGCCACGCCCTGAATCATGCGGTTGCCCAACAGGTTGATCAGAAACGCCACCAGAATGAGTGACACGCCGAGAATTGGCACCATGAGTCCACTCTCATCGCCTCCGAACAGCTGCATGGTGTAGGAGCCGAAGGTACGGGCCAGAAAACTCTGGGCGATAACCATCGAGAAATACATCAGCAAGGCATGGAAGGCTGTGGGTAGGCGATCGCCGTAAGCTTTGTGCAGGTACATGCCAATACCGCCGGCTGACGGATAGGCATTGGAGATCTTGATGTAGGAATACGAACTAAAGGAAACAATAACCGCCGCAGCCAGGAAAGCCAGCGGGAATAGCGCTCCCGTCATTTCGGCCATCTGCCCGGTGAGCGCAAAGATGCCGGCGCCGATCATGACGCCGGTTCCCAGCATAACCGTGCCGGATAGCGTCAAACTGCCCTCTTTGTAGCGGGTCGTCCTATCCTGCTCCTTGCTCATTCCCATGTAACCTCCAGTTACTTTTTCATCGGTGGAATTTTTGAACAGCAGAACGGATCAAGGTTGGCGTTGGCCCGGATGTTTTCATCGCTGAATCGGTACCGTGCCAGTTTTTGACGCTCCCACCAACCGCCCTTCACATGGCCGCCGTTTGCCCCAACAAGCTCAATCAGAGCGTCGGTAGACCAATGGGTGGCATCAAAGATGGCGATCAATCGGTCTTTCGACTTGCGTTCAGCAATGTCGACGCATGGGTGATGATTCAGCTCCTGGATAAAGTCCTCCCACTGACTGTCGGTAAATCCTTCAACAGTCAGTTTACGCCGAAGCAGAAATTGCGCCTGGTTGGTGGGTTTATGGGCATGGATCATGGCTTTGCACCTCTTAGCCTATTTGCATTGCCTCTATCACAACATCCCAAGCTGAACTGATACTGAAAATCGGTGGGCAACGCCGCTTTTTAAATGCCTATTTGACATGAATCATAAATTGCGTCCGTAGGTCAGGACATGTCTGTCAACTGGAAACTACTGGAGCGCGCCTTCCACCGCATCCAGAAAACCAGCCATATCCACCACCTGCTCCGAATCCGGGTCGACGGTCTTGCCCTTGAGATCCGCGGTGACGATACCTCTGTCGACGGTATCGGTCAGTGCTGCCTTGAGGTTGACCGCGTATTCGGCCAGGGGCGCGTTGCCTTCGCGCTCGCCCAGGGTTTCCAGGGCGTTAGCGAGTGCGAAAATCAGGGCGGAGGGGTTAAAGTGGGCGTCGCGGCCGTCGCTCTCCAGATATTTCAGGTAGAGGTCATGGGCGGTGCCATGGGGCGCCTCGAAGAGCATGGTGCCGTCCTTGCTCTCGATGATGGAGCTGGCAGTGGCCAAGCTGCCGCCGAGAGCTGCGGAGATGTCCGAGAAGATATCGCCGTCCAGGTTCTGGGAGGGATAGAGGGCATTTCTCGGGGGGTCGGTGATCATCTTCTTGAGCTGACTGGAGGGTCGCATGATCATGAAGGACGGCGGTGGTGTGTGCTCCCGGGCCAGTTCCCGCCGCACTTCGGTGATAACGTTGCTGAAGACTTCGTCGTATTCCATATACTCGCGTTTGAGGCCGAAGTAGACCTCTTTGTCCTTGTGGGAGGCGTCGCGGAACACTTGGGCCACCCAGTCCTTGATCGCTTCATGGTCATTAGACATGAACAGTATGGGGTCGCCGTTCCTGACTCGGCGGGCGTGCTTCTCTTCGCCGTCTACGATCACCTTGAGGATGCCGTCTTCCTGCGCCGGCATGTTGAAGCTGCCGTACTGGTCGCCGCCGCCGGCGCTCATGCGGGAAATGGACACATGGGCACTGCGGCTGGGAATGCCGACCTCCCGAAGCTGATTTACCAGTTTGAACAGCTTGCGCCCAGTGGTGTTGTCAGGCACGCCCCAGAGTGCTCGCTTTGGCGGGTTGGAGACGATGCGCGCGGCCTGGGCGTCAATGAGCTCGTAGTGGTAGCCCAACCCCAGATCCTTGATCTGCTGGCGGTAGTCACTGTTGTAGATATCTTCAATCACCGCTCGCATGGCGCCATCGTAGCCGGGGATAACGGTGTCTTTCAGGCCCAGGTAGACATCCCGTTTCTCGTCAATGGCACGCTCGAAAAAGCGGTGAGCCCAGGCTTTAACGTCTTCCATATCGTTGGTGGCAAGCAGCCAGGGGTCTCCCTTGCGGATCTCGCGGCGGTGCAACTCCTCCGGGTCGCCGCTGCTGCCCACAAACATCAGCTTGACCACGCCCGTGGCCTGGGAGAGCTGGTTGAAGCTCTCTTTGATGCCGCCGAACTCCATGGTGTCGACTTCAATGTCGCGACCGATCCAGTCGGGACGGCTGATCTTGAGGTTGCGGAACTGGATGTCCTCTCGGGTGATGTTGCCGCTGATCCCCTTACGGATGGCGCCGTTAGGGGATTTGGTGGCCAGTGGGTGCAGGTTGCCTGAGTCTACATCGGGATGCTTGCGGAGCAGTTCATCCAGCTGCTGGCGGTTGACTGTCATACCTGCGTTCTTCACCCCCACACCAACGCGCTGAAGAGCGTCGATGGCATCAATCACTGCTTGGCCATTGGTCAGCAGGCGGTGTTCCGCAGACAGGTCGATTTCCTCGAGCTGGATGTCCAGGCGCGCAGTCACGAATTTCTTGAGAATCTGCTCGAAAGCAACCTGGGCCATTTCGTCGCCGTGGAGGATGACCAAAGGCGACGTTACATTAATTCTGCTGTCCATAGATTACTCTCCACCGTATTGGCAGTATTGACAGTGTAGGTCGATCTCACTGCGCCTTGGGCTGAGTTATCCCCAACTGTTTGTTAGCTGCATCGCGAATCTCCCGGTAACGATCTGGATGACTGATTAATGTGTCCAGATCATCCTCGGGGAAAATCTCATTCTTCTTTTTCCTGGCTTCTTCGTTAGAAAAGATAGACGGTATCAATTGTTCCAGACAGCGCAACATAACCTCGGGCGAAACCGACGCCCCCGGCGATGCTCCCAGTAACGTCCCGTAAGTTTTGTCCTTGGACACAAGGATTTCTGTGCCCATCTGCAAATCGCCGTCTTTGATGATTTGCACTCGCTGGCCGGCTTGAATCGGTTTCCAGTTGAACCTTTTACTCAAGCCCGGAGCAAAGCTATCAAGCTCCTCGAACATGCTCTTTTCGCCTTTGAAAGTCTCTGAAACCAGATATTTAACCAAGGGAAAATTCTCTAAGGCGACATTCAGCAAGCCCGGGATATCATGCGGTCGAATGGATCTGAGGTAATCAAAAAATCCACGGCCTCTCTCGAGAAGAGGTTTGAATGAGGCGAAAGGACCAAACAATAAGTAATGCTTACCATCAACTACCCGCAAATCCAGATGCGGCACGGACATGGGAGGCGCGCCCACTTTCGCTTTGCCATAGGTTTTAGCCCGGTAATACCCGGCTTGCTCCTCACTGATCGGCGCCCGAAGAAAACGCCCGCCCACAGGAAAGCCGGTGAAGCGGTTTCTAAACGGCAAGTGGCTTTTTTTCAGAAGGGGAAATGCGCCCCCACCGGCACCGACAAAAAGCACATCCGCTTTGTGCTGAACCGGTTTCCCTTTGCATTCAGCCTTGATAACCCACCGCCCGGTCGGGCTCCTGTGTGCGCGCTTAACGTGGGTGCCATACTCAAACTTTACACCCAAGTCCTGCGTTGCGTGGGCCGCCATTTGCTCCGTTAACGCACCAAAATTAACGTCCGTACCTGTCTCAATGACCGTAGCGGCCATTTTTTCATGGCGCGGGCGCTCGTCCATGGTGTAAGGAATCCAGCTTTTTATTTCATCAAAGTCTTCTGAGTAACGCATGTGCTCAAAAAAATGATGGGCCGACATTTCCTTGAATCGCAATCGCAGTTCTTCAATAGCGGATTCCGAAACAATGGTGCAGTGTTTGGTTTGATTAATAAACGTTTTAGGGTCTTTGATGGCCCCCTTTTCGATCAAATAAGCCCAAAACTGCTTGGCAACATTGAACTGAGCATGAATCTTAAAAGCTTTTTCAATCGAAATGACCTCTCCATCCACTGGGGTATAGTTAAGCTCACAGTTCGCCTCATGTCCCGTGCCGGCGTTCCAGAATGGAGAGGAGTTTCCCGCGCCGGCACTGTCCAGTCTTTCTAAAATGGTGATATCCAGATCCGGTGCCATCTCTTTTGCCAACGTGGCAAAAGTGGTTCCCATAATTCCCGCGCCTATGATCACTACATTCATAAAGGTCTACTCGCCAGCGTCGAATTTTTAGATATTCGTCAAACGTTACTCAAAACCTGATCGTCTATTATAGGTCGCCAATGCGGGGGGGCGTGGATCGCCGCAACCGGCGGCAGGCAGGGCCTTGAATTCTGTTTTGATATTTTCTTGTATTTAGTTGATGGTATCTGATTTGATCCGCCATCACCCCTTTTTGAGTAAAAAGCATGTCTCGCCTATCAGAATGGATCTTGCTCAATATCGAGGCTCTTCTTCAGCCTTGGGAGGATAACGCCGAAGAGCTCTTGCCCGATAAGTCCGCTACAAAAGCAGAGCGCCGTGATCACGCTAAAGCCATGCTGGTCTCAATCTGTCAAGAATTAGAGCAGGCCCAAACTGGGCCGCGAAGCGATGGCCAGGAACGCCGAAAGCTGGGTCTCCCGACCCCACCTATCTTGTAGATGCCAGCGGTCGCATCGTCTTTGCCAATACGGCTACCACTGCTCTGCTAGGCACACCCTTGGATCGACTGCGGGGCGTTGCCGTGTTTGATTTATGGCCTGAGGAAAATCACGATCTGCGCAGTCAATTCAAGACCGTCATAGAAATGAAGGAGACTTTTCGTGGGGAGGTCACTGTTAGCGCAGGACCAGAAAAACGATGGTATGAATATATTTATTCACCTGTATTGGATGCCAGTGGTTCAGTTGAAGCCATCGCCGGCGTGGCCCGGGATATCACCGAGAGACGGAACTTTGAGGCTGAGATCCTGCGTCATGCTAACTATGACCTTCTGACCGACCTGCCTAATAGGCGACTGTTCCGCGACAGGTTCGATCAGCAAATCAGGCATTCCGAGCGGACGGGCGCGCCTTTCGCATTGCTCTTCATCGACCTTGACAACTTCAAGGCGGTAAATGACGTGCAGGGACATGAAGCAGGCGGCCAAACGCATTCTTGCCAGCGTGCGCAATGAAGACACGGTTGCCCGGCTAGGTGGCGACGAGTTCACGGTAATTTTGTTGGACATAGCTGACATCGAACAAATAAAGCTGCTTGCTCAAAATATTATCAATGAGCTGGAGAAACCTTATGATGAATCAGGTTCATTGTTTTCGCTCCGACCCTTCTTGATCATCAAAAGCAGGATTTACCTTAACCTGTTACCGGACCCTGAAATGAATTGAATCGAAAAAGGCCGAGGACGAATGTCCAAGGCCCGCCTATAGCGTCAGAAAGAGAGCCGTGCTCCAATCACCGCAAACCAGTCCTCTGTGCTGCCACCGTCCGCCCTGGCGAAGTCAGCGGTGTCGCCATATTTACGTTCGTGAACGATGCCAACGTAAGGCGAGAAAGCTCGGTCAATAAGGTCGTAGCTCAACCGCAACCCGGTTTCTGTCGATACCAGGCCTTTACCTACCCCGATTTCCCGATCCTCACTGAACGCCACCGTTGCATCCAAAGTAGCAGTGAGTATCCAGTAGTTGGTAAACAGCAACTCATACTCCGCATCCAGATCAGCGGACGTGTCACCATCCTTGCTCACGTAAAGGTTCGCGTCGATTTCAAACCACTGCGGCGCCAAGCCTGCTACGCCGAGAACCGCGTAAGTGCGGTCAGGGCCTTCCGGTGTGTCGAACCGTACCCCGGCTTTTGCATCGAAAAACTTGGATATCGGAATTTGACCCACTAACTGGTTTTCGATATTTTCGTAGGCCTGATCTTCAAAGGAATACTCACCGCTTGAAAGCCAGCGAGCTTTCATATTGTCGGTGCCGTAGAAGAAGTCGGCGTCCCAAACGCCTATTTCTTCATCATTGTCACTGTAACGGTATTCAAATTCCTCAAATTGTGCGCCCCACACCTTTAACGGCTCCTTCCGTTCAGTGGTGTCACGCATCCGTTCTTGAGCGGATACCAGCGTTGGCATGACACTCAGGCTTAAAATCGTACTGACAATCAAAGGCGTCCAAGGCTTCATACATCACCTCCAACATCACCCGACTGCTCGCTGGACGCGGCCTTAGCCGATTCTGGCCCACCCTCAACAATGACCTTACGGAACATGCCGGCGGCCATGTGATAAGTCAGATGACAATGGAAAGCCCACTGCCCCGGTGCATCGACTTCGGTTTCCATATAAACCGTTGTACCGGGCTGCACACTGACGGTGTGTTTGATCGGGTTCCATTGGCCCGCACCAACATCGAGAATCGACCACATACCATGCAGGTGCATGGGGTGTGTCATCATCGTTTCGTTCACAAATTTAAAACGGACTCGCTCACCATATTTGAGGCGGATGGCGTCAGCGTCTTCGTATTTGACACCATTGATGCTCCAGGTATAACGCTCCATGTTGCCGGTAAGACGCAACTCAATTTCACGCGTTGGCTCCCGTTCTTCATATAGCGGTTTCTGCGCTTTCAGATCGGCATAGGACAGGAACTTGCCACCATTTGCCGCTGTTGGAACCAAGCCGCTGCCTTTGGCATAGAACGGATCACTTGCACCACCCTCGTCCATCATCATCGAGCCATGATCCATACCCTCCATTTGGGAGTGATCCATGTCAGACATATCGGCCATCTCGTTTGCGCCGCCCATGTCGCCGTGATCCATGCCTGGCATATCGCCATGATTCATGCCGGGCATACCGCCCATGTCCGCCATGGTCAATCGTGCGGGCTCTCGCAATCCGGGAACAGGAGCTTCCATTCCTTTTTCTGGCGCGAGCGTTGCTCTCGCATATCCAGAGCGCCCCATAGACTCGGCAAAAATCGTATAGGCCTGCTCGTCTTTGGGCCGAACGATCACATCGTAGGTTTCCGCAACGCCAATACGAAACTCATCCACATTGACTGGTTGCACGTTATTGCCATCGGCCTGCACAACCGTCATATCCAGGCCTGGAATCCGGATATCAAAATACGTCATCGCGGATGAGTTGATAAAACGCAGCCGAATACGCTCGCCACGCTCAAAGATACCGGTCCAATTCTGTTTTGGGCCTTTGCCGTTAATCAGGCCGGTGAAGCCTTGGAGATCTTCAACATCGGCCTTCATCATGCGCATATCGCCCCATGCCATTCGATCCTTCACGGTCGTCATCAAACCGTTTTCAGAAACGTCCGAAAAGAACTCCCCGACGGTTTGCTGCTCACGGTTGTAGTAATCCGGCATCACCTTGAGGTTGCGCATGACCCGTTCGCTGGAATGTGGGTGTTTGTCGGTCAACTGAACTACATAGTCGCGATCATAACGAAACGGTTCACGCCCTTCTGGCTCGATAATAATGGAGCCATAAGCGCCTTCCGGCTCCTGAAAACCCGAGTGGCTGTGAAACCAGTAGGTTCCCGACTGGGTAATGGGGAATTTGTAGGTGAACGTTTCTCCCGGCTTGATACCCGGGAAGCTGATACCCGGAACGCCATCCTGCTGAAAAGGAAGGATCACGCCGTGCCAATGAATGGAGGTCATCTCATCAAGGTTATTGGTAACGTTGATAGAAACCTCTTCACCTTCTTTGAAACGCAGCACCGGGCCAGGAGACTTGCCGTTGTAACCCACCCCTTCTTTTACAAACTCCCCGGTATCGATTTCGACCCGATCTACTGTCAGGTTGTATTCACCCGCTAAACCTATAGCCGGCAAGAGCAGGCCTAGAGCGCCCGCAACTATGGTTCTCTTCATGGTCAACTACTCCCGAACTATTTGGCGGCATTCAAGGGTTTCGAAGCGTCGGCAAGAGAGCGAGAGTCTCCAGAGTTAAAGTTTACTTTGCCGTACATGCCAGACTGATAGTGCCCCGGAACGTTGCAGGCAAATTCAATATTGCCCTGCTCAGAAAACGTCCAGACGACCTCCTCACTCTGGCCTGGCTCTAGCAGCACGCTGTTTGGATCGTCATGCTTCATGGACTGGCCATTTCCCATGTCCATCTCCATCATGTCGCGATTCAGCTTGCCTCCCTGAATAACGCCGTGCTCAACCATCATCATCATTTCTTTTTGATGCGCCTCGTGCATGGCTGGAGTACCAATGTTGAATTCGTGCACCTGATTGCCCTTGTTCTCAACCACAAAGCGCAACGTCTCACCATGCTTGACCTCTATCGCTTCAGGCTCGTAGTAGTTGTCGTACATTTCCACCGTAATACTGCGACTGGCGTCCGAGGCTTTACCCGGTTCACCGTTCTTGGCGTCCTGACCGTGCCCGCCTCCGTGAGCACCAGCCCCAAGAGCTGTTACGGAAATTGACATGGCTAATGCTGAAACTACGAACTTTGATAGACTCATCAAACCTTCTCCTGTGATATGGCATAGCGTGCCCTGAAAACCCGATGGGCTTATCCGGCAACGTGAGTACTTTGCTAAAACGCTCGTTACCATCGCGCATCAACCTGAATTCTTTCTGAAAATATCGAACTATTTTTAGTTCAGGCTGAATTCAGGTTGATCGGCGACACTGCCTCAGCCGGTTTTGGCCGAAAAAAGGAACGACAGATGAGATTACTGCTGGTAGAGGACGACCGATTGCTTGCTGAGGGGCTTGCCAGCCAACTTGAGAAAGCCGGCTTCAGCGTGGATATCACTCGTACCGCCAAAGAGGCCGTTATTTTGGGTGAGCAGGAAGACTACAAAGCGTGCGTGCTGGATCTTGGCCTGCCAGACGGCAATGGACTGGACGTGCTGAGAAAATGGCGTACAAGCAAAGCCACCTTTCCGGTTCTGATACTGACCGCCAGGGGGGACTGGCAAGATAAAGTAAACGGCCTGAAGGCGGGCGCGGACGACTACCTGGCCAAACCCTTTCAAACCGAAGAGCTGATTGCCAGATTGAACGCCATCATGCGAAGAAGCGAAGGCAGAGTTCACTCGTCGGTAAAAGCGGGCCGCTTTGTACTGGACGAAAATCGTCAAACCCTGACAATGGAAGACGGCGCAGAAAGCAGTCTAACCGGCACCGAGTTTCGCCTGCTCCGGTGTCTGATGAGCCGGCCTGGTCATATTTTTTCCAAAGAACAGCTTATGGAGCAGCTCTACAATCTTAACGAAAGCCCAAATGAAAATATCATCGAAGCTTATATTCGGCGCCTGAGAAAGCTGGTCGGGCCGGAGACTATCGCAACGCGGCGCGGTCAGGGATACCTGTTTAATGACACTGTTTAGAAAGCCTGTATCCGTAAAAGGTGCGCTTCTGCTCCTGCTGTTACCAGCCGGCATTGGCCTGATGGCTATCGCATGGCTTGTACACGGGCTGCTTCTGGAAAGGATGTCCAGGGAGTTTGTAGAAAGCCGACTGAAAGACGAAGTAGCCTTCCTGGAACACCATATTCGCCAAGCTGAAGGCCAATTAGACATGCTCCAGACCGGAGATTATTTTGAGGAGGTATTTCATCATGCCTTTGCTATTCGGTCCCCGGCTCATACGATCATATCTCCGCAATCGTGGCACCCGCTGCTGAGCCCGTTGCTGCAGTCTGGTGAACAGCAAAGTATTGAGGTACACAATGCGAAAGTACCCGACTTGCCTTCCGACATTCTCGCCTATCGAAAATCATTTTTTGTAAAAGACACCCCTATTACGGTCATCGTTTCAGAAGATATGGGGGCGCTGCAAAACAGCCAGGCAGAGCTGCATGCATGGACAGCGATCGTATCGATCTTGCTGATTTTTTTGCTTGTGGGGATTATCTGGTTTGGCATTAACCTGTCCATGCGGCCCGTCGTCTCACTCCAGGCTGCTCTCAAACGATTACAGAGCGGCGAAATATCTCGGATCAACGCACAAGCTCCGGAAGAATTCCGACCATTGGTGCAACAACTCAATCAACTGTTGGATTCTATGGACCAACGGCTTGAGCGCTCCCGGGAAGCGCTTGCAAACCTGTCTCACAGTGTCAAAACGCCCATCGCGGCCGTCAGACAGGTTCTCGAAGACACCAGCCGCCCACTTGATAATGACTTGAGACATGAGATGGGATCGCGACTAAGCGATATCGATAGGCAGTTGGAAGCAGAAATGCGGCGTAGTCAGTTTGCCGGGCCGCAGATCGGTAAAAGCGCCTATCCCGTTAAGCAGGCCCGGGACCTTTTATGGATGCTGGGCCGGCTTTACCCGGAACGCTCATTCGAACTATCGACCTCCCTCACCGACGAATCTCGCTGGCCGGTTGAGGAGCATGATCTAAATGAAATATTGGGAAATTTACTCGACAATGCCGGAAAATGGTCCGCAGAATGCGTTGAACTTTCTTTGGAACAACATAATAGTTTGGCGCAGATCATCGTAACTGACGACGGCTCTGGAGTTGCAGAGGATGAAAGGATGCACTTGGGCCAGAGAGGGCGACGGCTCGATGAACAAACCCCGGGGCATGGACTTGGTCTTGCTATCGTCCGCGAAATAGTCGCTCGGTATGGAGGTGAAACTTTTTTTTCAAATGGGTCAAAAGGAGGCTTGAAAGTACTCATCGAAATCTCTGTTTGATGCTTTTTTTAAAGACGGGATACCAATGTTCGCGACGCAGATCAGGTCCGTAGTGAGCGTCTACAGACGCTCACTACATTGCCAAGTACGAGGAAACAGGCGAAGTTCCGCTTGATTAGCTACACTGCAGAAGAAGGCAGGTTTCAGTGAGTCTTCGCTGTAACGTGATTTATTACTTCAATCTAAAAGGGGAGACATTATATGAACAATATTATCTATATTGTCGGTGTAGTCGTTATTGTCATAGCGATTTTGTCGTTCTTGGGTCTACGCTAAGACGTCGAAGCCAGATGGTTCTCGCCAGGAGTAGAATGTGGATCCGGATTCGGATAGAGAGGCGTTGTGCGCCTTGTAAGTTTTCGTCAACTCCTGGCGTTGGCGACGATGAGCTCTGGTCCTCCTTCTGGGCTTTTCCGTCCTTCCATTTGCCCTCGCCCGGGGAATCACTACCCTTAAGTTGGCTGTACTTGAACCGACCAGAACGCTTGTCGGTATCGAAGGGCCCCAGCGCCATTGCAGGCATAATCCTGCGGGGAAGACGCAACACTCCGGCCAGCGAGGCAGCCGGAGTGACAGTGCTGTAACGCCCTCCGTGGTGTATGTACAGGAACCTTGAATTGGTCAGATCGATTAATTTTCGCCAAGATCTATCCGCTCACGGCGAGACCGAGTCGCTAACATCGTAGAAATACGCCTTGCCTGGTTCAAGGTAAGCGCTTGTGGGGGATGTATAGGCACCGATCAAGACTGTGGTGCCTTCGATGGCGACCGCGTTGAATGTCAGGTCTTGATCCGGTGCTTGATCACCGCTGACGTTGATGGCCGCGGTTGGCGTCGTATCGACGTCCGTTATGGTCAGGTCAAGATCTTTTGTAGCGCTACGATTGGCATCGTCGGTCCGTGCCTTGGCCCGGTTTTTAGTGGAGGGCGGCGCGGCAATGGCAATAATGGTGGCGTCTACGATCGTGCCTTCACGCATTAGCATGCCGCGCTCGGCCTGGTGGCCGTTGATCTGTTCAAAGATGACTTGGGTTAAGGCCTGCTTTTCCAGCAGGTGGCGGAACTTCAGCAGGGTCGTGGCGCCCGGAACCGACTCCACACTCAGGTCGATACCGACAAAGTCACGCAGGGCCTGACTGTCATAAATGGCATCCCCTGTGTCCTCGCTTGCCGTGGGAATCAGGATAGTAATACGGCGAGAGCGCTTTTATCAGCCGCGGCCAAGGCACGATTTGTTCCATCTCGGCCAGAAACCGCTCACGTCAGGTTTTCTTTTTCTTGGCGGCGAACTCGGCTTGGGCGAAACTCGTCTGCTCCATGATCGTTCCTGGTCGATTCGATCATCGGGAATTTGATTTTACCAAATCAGAGACTCAAGCTGAATTAATCAGCGTTTCCCTAGCAGCTTTCATTTGAGCTGGGTACCCCCTGAATGAGGGAGGAATGTGTAGTCGTATGTACAGAAGCCCTGAGATACAATGCCTAGCTGCGATTTTCCCATTTCCAAGGCCTTGTACTTCATGCCCCAACGCTCTCCTGCCACGACCACCTATTCACGCAGGAAAGTCATACTGATTATATTTTCCCTTGCCATGGGTGGGTTCGGGATTGGTACCGGTGAATTTGCCATCATGGGACTTATGCCCAATGTGGCGTTGGATTTCGGCATTACCGAACCCCAGGTCGGGCACCTGATCAGTGCCTACGCGCTAGGGGTTGTTGTCGGTGCGCCGCTGCTCGCGATCTTTGGTGCGCAGCTATTTCGCAAACACCTGCTCATCGCGCTGATGGCTTTCTATGCCTTGGGGAATTTCGCCAGCGCGATGGCAGGCAGCTACGAAACACTGATGGTTTCCAGGTTTATTGCCGGCTTGCCTCACGGTGCCTACTTCGGTGTTGCCGCATTGGTAGCGGCATCGCTGGTGCCAGTCAGTCAGAGGGCCAAGGCCGTCAGCTATATTATGATGGGCCTCGCACTGGCTTTGTTGTTCGGCAATCCGTTAGCCACTCTGATGGGGCAACACCTTGAATGGCAATACGCCTTTGGCTTTGTGGCTTGTATCGCTGCGCTTACTACGGTTCTTATTTTCTTTTTCCTTCCCTTAAACCGCGAAGAAGTACGCCACAGCGCCCTGAGTGAATTGCGCGCGTTCAATCGACCACAAATCTGGTACCCGTTGGCCATCGGCTCAGTCGGGTTTGCCGGTATGTTTTGCGTGTTCAGTTATCTGGCGCCGACGCTGCTGAACCTCACTCAGGCGGATCCGGTATGGATTCCCGTCGCCCTATTTGTGTTTGGTTTGGGCGGTTTTGTCGGCAACATATTGGGTGGCTGGCTATTTGATCGCTTTCAATTCAGAAGTGTCGGGCTGATTCTGCTGTGGGCCGCCGTTATGTTGGCACTGTTTCCGCTTGCCACGGGGTCGATCTGGAGCATTCTGATTGCCTGCTTTTTGGTCGCGCTCATGGTGGCAATGGGCCCCGCCCTGCAGACCCATTTGATGGATGTTGCACAAGGTGCTCAGACGCTGGCGGCGGCGTCTCATCATGCGGCTTTCAACCTAGCCAATGCCATCGGGCCCTGGCTAGGTGGCATGGCCATCAGCGCTGGTATGGGCTGGCAGGTTACCGGTTATGTCGGTTCCGCTACGGCGGTTGCAGGTTTGGTTGTTTTCTTTATGGCGCAGAAACAGCTAAACAACAAAGCTGTCTGTGGTAGTTCGGCTGTACTCTAGCGGCTTGTGTCTGGGCTGAGAATCCCCCAAATGAGGGAGAGGTAATTCCAGACGCCCCATAAACGCTCAACCTTGAGCATGCCGTGGCTCACCAGCCGTTCAGGGAGTGAACCTCCCCTATTTCCGCCCAGTGAGTAATACGCTGCTTATCGCCATCCCAGAAGTATTTCAAATGCGGCCCTTGCACAGGGACAGACACAGATTTAGGTTTAAACGCGGCTATACACTTACCACCCGGGCGCCGAACGCTGTTGTACAGCAGCCCATTCGATCCTTTGGTACGCCAGCGACGGGCAAACTTCTGGCTTAAGGCATAATCATCAGCGTCCGGATTATGGAGATCTACAAACTCTGGCCCCCGGATGTCGTGCATCTCTAATGCCACGCAGCCAATGTAGGCTCTCATGGTGAGTGCTATGGAATCTTCATTGGCGGCTGCCATCTCACGTTCTTTGTGAAACACGGTCTCCCGGATCGCAGCTTCAAGAGTATTGGCGGCGTAATAAACCCCAAAGTGTCTGTCGGCGAAGCGGCTTCCAAAGCCGAGATGCGTGAACGAAGCCATCACCGGTGTGCTGCCAGGCCCGCTGATCCGATCGCCGGGTTGTACCAGCTCGATATCCCCTGCTTCGTCACGCAGCCGAGGGTTTGTCATGCCCTCAATCTCAAACGCCAGTTCAAATTCGTCAGGCTCGTAGATGCGCTCGAAAAGATCTATGGGCGGGTAATGGCTGGGGATGATTCGGTAGGTTTCCCACTCAGGAAGGTGCAGCGGAGGGGTGGAGAACATCACCACCCCCGCTTGGCATCGAAGTACTGACGAGTCATCATCAGGCCCATCATTGAGCCTTGCGTCATGAACTCCATTGCGGACTTGCCGCAAAACGGCACGTCCGACGTTTTTAAACGGATTCTGCGGTTTGCTCGCTCATGAGTTGGGTACAGAAGCTGCAGGGCTTTGTAGATACCCAGGATGTAACTGATGCGCTCCATTGTGTCATTGGAGAGCTTGGTCGGGTTGAGTTTTGCGTAGTTATAAAGCGTAGTCCTGGATGGGCCGCCAAGAAGCTTGCTCCGCTCTTCAGCGCTACACTCCCATTCCTCCGTTACCCGGAAGAATCCTTTTAGCGCTACGCGCCCTTTCTCAGCCTCGCGATCACCTTTCGCGTTTCTACGCTCTACGACAGCTGTCATGGTGTATCTCCCGCTATATGCCGTTCATATGTGAACAATATAGCATAAATAGTACAGATGTTAACCGAGAGGGCAGTACCACTTTCTTCGTGCGCACACCCTCATGACAAACCCATAATCGTTTACGTTTGCAATCGCTGAACGGTGTTTCCAGTCGGGATGGTGTCGTCCGCTTCCAAAGCTGCCAATGCCTCCGAAAACTCATTCATCAACGCGTTATTCAGAGCATTGTAAACCTCCGTAAAATTCAGCTGAATCAGCGCTACAGGCTCACGAACTTCAATCAATATGTTGCCTTATACCATCATGTCCTCCAAAGGAAAGTATTATAAAAACACCATAACTAACTGTAAAAATTAATATGATGGTTAGAGTTCGAGATCACCCACTCGATTATTTAAAGCAACATGTTGACATATTATTTGAGTGAGGCGTATCTTTAAACGGAATGTAAAAGACCAACTTCGTGCAGTCTGATACCAATAACAACAAACCGGACACATCAGGTGAATCAGATGGAAACAGGCATCACGCTCAACCCGGAACGCCGTACCGCCATGGTTCAAAGCGGCGCCTGGAACGATAAGCTCATCACCGACTACCTGGACGACGCGGTGGCAAACACGCCCGAACGCGAAGCGATCATCGGTTACCAGGTCACTGAAGACTCCCGTATCGCCCTCACCTACGGCGAGCTGAACGACCGGGTCACCCGCATGGCCGCCGGCCTTGCGAGTCTGGGTATCGGAAAAGGTGATGTGGTCGCCTGCCAGCTCCCAAACTGGTGGCAGACTACAGCCCTTCACCTGGCCTGCATGCGTATCGGCGCCATACTAAATCCGCTGATGTCCATTTTCCGCGAGCGGGAGTTGCGCTTCATGCTCCGCCTTGGCGAAGCCAGGCTCATGGTTATCCCCAAGGTGTTCCGGGATTTCGATTATGAAGCCATGATGGACGGCCTGGTGGAAGAGCTGCCCAAGCTGGAAACGCTTCTGGTCATTGGTGGCGAGGGCAATCGGAGTTTTGAGCAGCGCCTGATGAACACCGCCTGGGAGCAGCAACAGGACACCGCAGCCCTGTTCCGCGAACGCAAACCCTCCGCGGATGATGTCATCCAGATTCTCTACACCTCCGGCACCACCGGCGAACCGAAGGGGGTGATGCACACATCCAACACCCTGTTCGCCAACGTGCGTCCCTATGCCGACCGGCTGCACCTGAGTTCTGACGATTCCACGCTGATGGCCTCCCCACTGGCCCACCAGACCGGTTTCCTCTACGGCATCATGATGCCCGTCTACCTCGGTTCTACCGTTATCCTTCAGGACATCTGGAACGCCGAGTACGTGTGCAAGGTAATCGCTGCCGAGAAGCCCGCCTTTACCATGGCGGCCACCCCGTTTCTGGCTGACCTGGTCAAGGCGGCCCCCAACCATGAGGGCGAACTGAACTCCCTGCGAATCTTCGTCTCTGCCGGTGCGCCGATTCCCAGCGCGGTGGTCGAGCAGGCCGGCAAGGTCCTGAAAGCGAAGATCGTCTCTGCCTGGGGCATGACTGAAAACGGCGCAGTCACCATGACCTGCCCGGAAGATCCTCCCGAGCGTGCCAGCCAGTCCGACGGCAAGACCGTGCCCTGGATGGAGGTGAAAGTGACCGACTTCCAAGGCAACGACCTGCCCACGGGCGAGGAGGGAAACTTGCTGGTCCGTGGCGCCAGTCTGTTTGTCGGCTACCTCAAACGCCCTGAACTCTACGGCGTGGATGAGGACGGCTGGTTCAGCACCGGCGACCTCGCTCGCATTGACAAGGACGGCTATATCCGTATCACCGGCCGCACCAAGGATGTGGTCATCCGCGGCGGCGAGAACATTCCCGTGGTTGAGGTGGAAAACCTGCTCTACAAGTTCCCCGGCATTGTCGATGTGGCCCTGGTGGGCTGCCCGGATGAGCGCATGGGCGAGCGCCTCTGCGCCTACGTGACCCTCGACGATAACGCCACCGACGTCACCCTGGACGAGGTCAAGAATTACCTGACCCAACAACAACTGTCCAGGAACTACATGCCGGAATATCTGGAAGTGATCGAGGCCATGCCCCGAACTGCCTCCGGCAAGATCCAGAAATTCAAGCTGCGGGAACAGGCCAAAGAGGTTCATCTGGAACCGGCAAAACGCAGCTGACCCATTGATTCAGACACACAGGAGCACATCCGTATGAAAGGCCTTAACGGAAAAACCGTCATCGTGACCGGCGGCGGAGGCGGCATTGGCCGCGCGGTCTGCCGGCGCTTTGCCGAAGAAGGCAGCCGGGTGGCTGTACTGGACCGTGATGAGAATGCAGCCCGGGAAACCGTTGACCTTATCTCCGGGGCCGGTGGCACAGCCAGAGCCTACACCGCGGACATCACCGATTACGCCGCCATCACCGACACCGTGGCAGCCATCGAAAGCGACCTGGGCGTGCCCACCGTGCTGGTGAACAACGCCGGCTTCGATCGCTTCATGCCCTTCCTCAAGACCGAACCGGGCCTCTGGGACCAGCTGATTGCGGTCAACCTGACCGGTGCCCTGAACATGCACCATGTGGTGTTGCCGAAGATGGTGGCTGCCGGGGGCGGAAAGGTCATCAATGTGGCTTCCGACGCCGCACGGGTCGGCTCCTCCGGTGAGTCCGTCTACGCTGCCTGTAAAGCCGGGCTGGTGGGCTTCAGTAAAACCGTGGCCCGCGAGCTGGCCACCAAAAATGTATGCCTGAACGTGGTCTGCCCCGGCCCGACCGATACCGCCCTGCTGAAGGGCGTGGCCGAGAGCGCACCCAACCCGGAGAAGCTGCTGGAAGCTTTCCGTAACGCCGTACCCATGAAGCGCCTGGCCCAGCCGGAAGACTACCCCGGCATCATCGCCCTGCTCGCCAGCGACGACGCCAATTTCATCACCGGCCAGGTCATCAGTGTGTCCGGTGGCCTGACCATGGCCGGCTAACCGCCCGATTTTACGAACGACGGAGAAACCATCATGACTTACGAAGACATCCTCTACGACGAGACCGACGGCGTCGCCACCATCACCATCAATCGTCCGGACCGCTACAACGCGTTCCGCGGCCAGACCTGCATGGATCTGATCGATGCTTTTCACCGTGCCGGCTGGAACAAGGATATCGGCGTTATCGTATTCACCGGTGCCGGAGACAAGGCGTTCTGTACCGGTGGCGACCAGAGTGCCCACGATGGCCAGTACGATGGCCGCGGCCTGATCGGCCTTCCTGTGGAAGAGCTGCAACGCCTGATTCGGGAAGTACCGAAGCCTGTGATCGCCCGGGTAAACGGCTTCGCCATCGGTGGCGGCCACGTGCTGCATGTAATCTGCGATCTGAGCATTGCCTCTGAAACCGCCATCTTCGGTCAGGTTGGTCCCAAGGTGGGATCTGTGGATCCCGGTTTCGGAACCGCTTACCTGGCGCGGGTGGTTGGTGAAAAACGCGCTCGGGAGATCTGGTACCTGTGCCGGAAGTACAGCGCTCAACAGGCACTGGACTGGGGCCTGGTCAACGCGGTCGTACCGCCAGAAGAACTGGATCAGGAAGTGCGAAAATGGTGTGACGAAATCTTGGAAAAGAGCCCGACGGCCCTGACCATCGCCAAGCGCTCATTCAACGCAGACAGCGACAACATAGCCGGCATCGGCGCCCTCGGAATGCAGGCCCTGAACCTTTACTACGACACAGAGGAGTCCAAAGAAGGCGTCAAGGCTTTCAATGAAAAGCGAAAACCGGACTTCCGAAAATATTACAAGTAAGGCTTCGATAGCCCGGAGAACACCATGAATTTCGCATTCAATGAGGAACAAAACGCGATCCGCGAGAATGTCGCCCGATTCAGTGCTGAAATTTTGGCTCCAGGCTATCGCAAACGGGATCGAGAAGGGGTGATTGAGCGCCCGGTAATACGGCAGATGGGGGAGATGGGCCTGCTTGGGGGAGAACTTCCGGAGGAGTTCGGTGGCAGTGGCCTGAATTGCGTCACCATTGGGCTGATCATTGAGGAGATCGCCCGGGGTGATTTCAACGTGGGTTACATCCCTCTGCTGACCTCCCTGAACGGCCAGATCATCGCCAGCCATGCTGCGCCAGATCTGGCGAAGGAGTGGCTGCACGGTATGATCACTGGCCAGAAGGTGGCCTGCATTGCCCTGACTGAACCCCACGGCGGCTCCGACGCTGCCAATCTGCGTCTGAAAGCCGAGAAGAAAGGTAATGTGTTCGTGCTCAACGGCGAGAAGACCTCAATCTCCATGGCCGACCAGGCCGACGTGGGGGTCGTATTCGCCCGTACCGGCACTGTGGAACAGCGAGCCTCGGGCATCAGCGCCTTTCTGGTACCCATGGACACGCCGGGCATTACCACAACTCGGTTTGAGGATAGCGGTCAACGGGCCGTCGGTCGCGGATCGATCTTCTTCGACAACGTCGAAGTGCCCGCCAAAAATATGATGGGCGATGAAGGCAAGGGCTTCAAACAGGTGATGCAAGGTTTTGATTACAGCCGCGCGCTGATTGGCCTGCAGTGTCTGGCAGTGGCCCAGCAATCCCTGGATGAAACCTGGCAGTGGCTGACTGAGCGTACCGCCTTCGGCCAGAACCTGTCCGCCTTCCAGGGCCTGACCCATCCGCTGGCGGAATACCATACCTACGTTCATGCCGCCCGTATGCAGTGTTACCATGCGCTCTGGCTTAAGGACAACGACCTGCCCCATAACGCGGAAGCCGCTATGAACAAGTGGTGGGGGCCCAAGCTCGCATTTGACGTGGTAAAACAGTGCATGCTTGCCCATGGCCATACCGGCTGGGGCGAAGACCTTCCCTTTGCCCAGCGCCTGCGAGATGTTTTGGGCCTGCAGATAGGTGACGGCACCGCACAGATCATGAAAAATATCATCGCGCGCGAGTATTTACCTAAGTGATGCGTCTTGACTCCGCCGTGATACAGGACGCAGTTACCAGCGAGCTCTGGGCAGAGAGCGATGTTGCCCATACAGGAGACCAGATGATCGTCAACGAATCCGGAGGTATTCCTAACAGGCTGTTCTTCCGACTGTTTCAGACCGGGAACATTCTTCAACGACAGGTTCAGAACGAAATGGGCATCAGTGCCGTGCAATGGGCGGTATTAGGCGCCCTGTCACGGGAGGGCTATGATGAGGGTACATCGTTTAACCAGCTAAAGAATTATCTGCATGTCAGCCGGCAGAGTCTGGACGGGGTGCTCAAACGAATGGAGCGGGACTGTCATGTGGTACGCGTTCCCGACCCTCAGGATCGGCGCGCCCGGCTGGTGGTGTTAACCGATTCGGGCCGGGAATTCTGGGACCAACTGCAGGGTGCCATTGCGGACTTTTATCAACAGGCTCTTCAAGGCTTTAGTTTTGATGACGGAGTCAGCCTGCTGCACCTGCTCAAAAAACTGCAACACGACATGACCAACATATCTCTACCCTTCGGGAGTAACCCAGACTAATTTACTGAACTATGCCAGCAAATATGAAGCGATTCTCAATCTGTTATGCAACAGTTCTGAACGACTTTTGGAGTACAGTAAAATGTTATCAATCAAGTCGTTACACGGTTCAGCTCAACTGCTCCTGGATGTTACCGGTGGCGTTACTCAGATTGTCGAAAGGATGCATCGCACGATTGCGAGGGAAGTGAACCCACTGAACCGGCTCCGCGACATCTCAGGCGTTCCTCCCGAGGAGAGGCGAGGCCGCACATACCAGATCATTCAGTCGACCACCTCGTTGCTGCAGCTGGGATTGCACCAGTCGCTTGATAAGTTCTCAGTGCAAGAAGATCTCTTACATTCATCACAAAGCGTGAAAGTTGCAGCTGCACTGAACGGCGTGTGCGGAGACCATCTGGAAGCCAGCAACAACCCTCTGGCGATTACCATGCACTTCCGAAACAGTCAGGGCGAGAAAGTGCTGCCTGCCTCAACAAACGTCGAAGCCATGATTCCGGATGCCAGCCCGCGTATCGTGGTATTGGTTCACGGCTTATGCCTCTCACACGAGTACTGGAAAGGGCACAATGAAGGGAACCTGGGTACGGAGCTACAGCGTGCATCCGGTTACACTCCACTGTATCTTAATTACAATACGGGAAGACATATTTCGAGCAATGGCAGGGAGTTGAGCCAACAACTTCAGGAACTGGTTGAAGCGTGGCCGGTTGAAGTCGAAGAGCTGACTCTGATTGGCCACAGCATGGGTGGGCTCGTTATCCGCAGCGCTTGCTGGTACGGCGCCGAACTCGGCCTGTCCTGGGCCGGCCTGTTGAAAAATGCCCTTTACCTTGGCTCACCTCACCATGGCTCTGCCGTCGCCAAAGCCGGGAATCTGTTGACCTTCGTTATGAAGAAATTCCGCTACGCCAGTCCGTTTGCTCTGGGCCAACACACCAGCGCAGGCATCAAGGATCTGCGACACGGCAATTTGCTCGACGATGACTGGGAGGGCATCGATCAGGATGACTTCCACCCCGACTATCGCCAGCCGGTTCCACTGCGAGAAGGCACTCGACACTATTTCATCGCCGCGACTATCGGCAAACATGTTTCAAATTTTACCAGCATGATGGTGGGTGATCTCTTGGTTCGGCTGGATAGCGCCAAAGGACATCACTCTGATGACTTGAAAAAGTTGTCCATACGCCCGGAAAACTGCCGCGTGTTTGAAAAGCTGAACCACCTGGATCTGCTCGACAACAAGGTAGTGCACGATCAGATACTGGAGTGGCTGGCCTGACTAGCGGCCTTTAGCCGAGATCCTGGCCACGACTCTCCGCCAGAATCAACGCAACCAAATCCGCTGCCGGTAACTCCCGTGCCAAAGGCGCGCCCTGGCCTGCCCACTGCGCGGCGAACCCGTGGTTTCCAAGTTTTGAAGCTGCCGCATTAAGACGCTTGACTGCATCATAGGCCACCGGGTAATCCGCAGGCGGCGGGCTGCCTTTCGCTTCACCGAACGAAATCAGCCGGTTAACCATCCCACGGGCCGGCCTGCCAGAAAGTACTTTCGTTAATCGTGTTTCAGCAGCCCTCTCGCTTTTCAGTGTTTCCCGGTAGGCTTCGTTCGCCGCTGACTCCGGGCACAAAATAAACGCTGTTCCGAGCTGAACTGCAGCAGCTCCTGCATCCAGTGCTGCTTTCATCGCGTGACCATCCATTATCCCACCGGCTGCGATGATGGGCAGCGCGGTCTGGCGCGCCAGTAAGCGGACAAGCACCATGGTGCTCAGGCGTTCATCCGTTGCATCCGGATTGAACATACCTCTGTGCCCACCGGCTTCAATGCCCTGCGCCACGATGGCGTCAATCCCAGCCGCTTCAATCTCCGCTGCTTCGGCCGGGCATGTAGCCGTTGCCATGGTGTAGATGCCAGCCTTTTTTAATGCGGCAATACGCTCAGCCGATGGCATACCGAAATGAAAGCTGACAACGGCTGGCTTCAGTTCGAGCAGCATTTCCAGTGTTTCGTCGTCTTCAATGAAAGACGTATAAATTTCGCTGAGCGAGCTTGGCGGCTCAATGCGAGCTTCAGCGAACAGAGGTGCCAGATACTGCACCCAGGCTGCCTCTGCCCCTGCATCACGACGCGCAGGCTGGTGACAGAACACATTCACATTGAATGGCCCGACGGTCAAAGCCTGAGTTTTTTCGATCGTTTCCCGGGCCTGAGCGGTCGTACTGGCGCCAATCCCAAGCGAACCAAGACCACCCGCATTCGTAACCGCAGCGGCCAACTCAGGCGTGGCCACTCCGGCCATGGGTGCTTGAATAACAGGGTGCTGGATACCTGTTTGCTCGATAAACGTTTTGGAAGAAGGCATGGCTGTTCCCTTATTTATAAAGGCCTGGCACAAGACTTTACCTCATTGTTGTGACTCGCCCAATGCTCAAGGAAAAGCTCCCGCGCCCTCTTAGCCCTGCCGTATGTTCGGGTAATGGTGCAGACCTCTAACGAGTATTGCTTGGCTTCTGGCACCAGAGCGCGCAAATCTCCAGCCTCCAGGTAGCGCTGAACGTAGGTGTATGGCATGAACCCGATGTAGGCGCCGGAAAGGATCATCGCGAGTCGCGCTTCGTAGAAATAGGAAATCGCTGCCTTGTTCATATCCGCCAATTGAGCGCCAACCTCAGGGCTGGTGTGAATCCCTGCGTGAACAACTTTACTGGAGAGAATCTGGTCGAGCAGTTGTGGCGATGGCTTTGCGTTGTAAAGCGGATGTGTGCGACTGCAGTATAGGTGGCAGTCGTCAGTGTACAGAGGGCGATAATCCAGCCCGGTGAGCTGGCGATGATAAGGAATCAGGCCAATATCCGCCTCATCGTTCAAAACCATTCGTTCGATATCGCTGAGCGATTTCACATCCAGCAGCACTTTAACGCCTGGCGCGGCTTCCGAGAATTGAGCAATCGCTTCCGAAAGTCCGGATTGGGGGTCCATACAAATGGTATCGCTGGCGATAATACGCAGTTCGCCGGTAAGGCTTACGTGCAAAGCGTTAACACCTGTGCGGAAGCCTTCGAGAGCCGACAGGAGTGTTTTCATCATTTCATAAACTTCAACGCCCTCCTCCGTCAATGAAAACCCGCCCCTGCCGCGCAAGCAAAGCTTGAGGTTCAGGCGCTCTTCCAGGTTTGCGATATGAGTGCTGATGGTTGAGCGACCAATATTCAGCTCTCCTTCAGCCGCTGAAAACCCGCCGCTCTCCACAACGGCCTCGAACACTTTAAGAAGCCGGATCTCGTAATCACCAATCTGTCCCAGCCTGACCTTCAGATTCTTCTTCATTGTTTGATAGCCCTCAACGTATACGCCCAATCATTCCTGTTTATCACACAAACACTTCGAGATACCATCTCTTCAACTGTATAGGCCACTTTGGCCAGCACGCTTTGGAGCCCTTTATGACGTTAAATCTGAATCAACCCGATTTGTTTCGGGATCGTGCGTTTATTGATGGACAGTGGGTCCAGGCTGCGAAAGCACGTACGTTTCCGGTCTTCAATCCCAGCACCGGCGCCACACTGGCCTCTGTTCCCGATATGGGAGCAGATGAAACTCGCAGCGCTATCGACGCTGCTGAGAAAGCACTGAAGCCCTGGCAAGCCCTCACCGCAAAGGAACGTGCTGCCTACCTGCGCAAGTGGTTCAACCTTATCCTCACGCATCAGGATGATCTCGCCACCATCATGACCAGCGAACAGGGCAAGCCCTTTGCCGAAGCGAAAGGCGAAGTTGCGTATGGTGCGTCCTTTGTGGAGTGGTTTGCTGAAGAAGCCAAGCGTATCTACGGCGATGTCATTCCGGCCCACAGTCCGGACAAGCGGCTCATCACCATTAAGCAGGCTATTGGGGTTGTCGCTGCAATTACGCCATGGAACTTCCCCATTGCCATGATTACCCGGAAGGTCGCCCCGGCTTTGGCAGCGGGCTGCACAGTCGTGATCAAGCCAGGTGAAGATACCCCGCTGTGTGCACTGGCACTGGCCGAACTGAGCCGTCAGGCAGGCATTCCTGCAGGCGTTATCAATGTTGTTACTACGCTACAAGCACCGGAAGTTGGCCGCACGCTGTGTGAAGACTCCCGAGTGCGCAAGCTGTCTTTTACGGGCTCAACGCCGGTGGGCAAGCTGCTGATGCGGCAATGCGCCGATACGGTAAAGAAAGTCTCTTTGGAGCTGGGGGGCAATGCCCCGTTTATCGTTTTTGACGATGCTGACGTGGATGCGGCCATCTCCGGCTTGATGGCTTCCAAGTTCCGCAATGCGGGCCAGACCTGCGTGTGCACCAACCGTATTCTGGTCCAGGACGGCGTTCACGATGTGTTTGTTGAAAAGCTGAATGTAGCCATGCGGGGTCTGAAAGTCGGTGATGGGTTCGGTGAGGCCGTAAACATTGGCCCTTTGATTAACGATAAGGCGGTAAACAAAGTACGCGGCCTTGTTGAAGACGCGCTGACCAATGGCGCCCGAATCACTCATCAGGATTCCGTGATTCCGGATAGCCCGAATTTCTACCCACCCACTGTGTTGACCGGTGTAACCGCAAGTATGCGCATTGCGCAGGAAGAGATTTTCGGCCCGGTGGCAACGGTTTTCCGCTTTACCGAGGAGGCGGAAGCAGTAGCGCTGGCAAATAACACGCCCTTTGGCCTTGCTGCCTATTTCTACAGCCGGGACATCGGCCGGGTATGGCGTGTGGCTGAAGCTCTTGAATACGGCATGGTCGGAATTAATGAAGGGCTGATTTCTACGGAAGCTGCGCCCTTTGGCGGCATCAAAGAGTCGGGCATCGGCCGCGAAGGCTCCCGTTATGGCATCGATGACTTTATCGAAATCAAATACCTGTGCATGGGCGGCATCCGCTGACCCATCAGTCAAAACAAGGAGAAACAGTTTATGTCTAATGAATCTTTGCACCACCGCCGCGCTGCTGCCATGGCTCAGGGCCAGGGCGCATTGCACCCGATCTACGTAGACAAAGCGCTTAATGCCGAAATCTGGGATATCGAAGGCAATCGTTATATCGATCTCGGCGCCGGCATTGCCGTTAACAATACCGGGCACAGCCACCCACGCATCAAGGCGGCCGTTCAAGCTCAAGTAGAACGTTTCAGCCATACTTGCCTGATGGTCACGCCTTATGAGTCCGCGGTACAGCTGGCCGAAAAACTGAACGCAATCGCGCCTGGCGATACCCCGAAGAAATGCATGTTCGTAACAACCGGCGCAGAAGCGGTTGAGAACTGTGTGAAAATTGCCCGTTCATACACAGGGCGTTCCGGCGTTATCGCATTCAAGGGCGGCTTTCACGGCCGCACCAATCTGACTATGGGCCTTACCGGCAAGGTAAAGCCCTATAAGGCCGGGTTCGGTCCGTTTCCGGGAGAGATTTATCATGCGCCCTTCCCCAACGCTTATCATGGTGTCTCCGTTGAGGAATCCCTGAGCGCCCTGGATGATCTGTTCGTCTGCGATATTGAGCCCAATCGCGTCGCAGCTATTATTATTGAACCAGTCCAGGGAGAAGGTGGTTTCTATCTCGCGCCCGCAGAGTTCATGCAGGCCTTGCGTAAGCGCTGCGATGACCACGGTATTCTGCTGATTGCCGATGAAATCCAGACTGGTTTTGCCCGTACCGGGCGGCTGTTTGCAATCGAATACGCCAACGTTGAGCCAGATTTGATGACCATGGCCAAGGGCATTGCTGGTGGCTTCCCGTTAGCAGCGGTTGTGGGCAAAGCCGAAATTATGGATCAGCCAGGCCCGGGCAGCCTTGGCGGCACCTATGGTGGATCTCCAATCGGCTGTGCAGCCGCGCTTGCGGTGCTGGATGTTATCGAAGAAGAGCAGCTGTGCGAACGCGCGCTGCAGATTGGCGAGAGACTTACCGGACGGCTTAGGCAACTGCAGTCCCGCTTCCCTATGCGCATCGGAGATGTACGGAATCTGGGCGCTATGATCGCTATGGAACTGGTCGTTGACGGTGATGTTAACCAGCCCGACCCGGAGCTGACCAAAGCACTTGTCACTGAGGCCTCCCAAAATGGCCTGATTCTTCTTTCCTGCGGTATTCGCGGCAACGTAGTTCGCTTTTTGCCAGCACTGACAATCACCGACCCACTGATTGATGAAGGTATGGATATTCTTGACGCGTGTTTTTCTGCACTGAGTTGAAACGAGACATCGCCAATCTGATGCGATTTTGGCGCATTAAAAAAAGGGCAGAACGTTCGTTCTGCCCTTTTTTTTATTTACTTTTCAGCCTTCAGACATCTCTTGCAAGTCGCCGCCAGCAACGCTTTGTTCAGACGATTCCTTTCGCAGCAGGAAGCTTGCCATCCAGTTTGCAATGGCCAGAGAGTCCGTGGCTGCGGCTGGCTGTGTCAGGCCTTCCAACGCCTGATCCGCTTTATCTTTCGGAACAGACTGGCCCCGCAGGTATTTAACGAGCCGGGTTTCAAAAGTAACATCAAATTCCGGGTGCGCCTGCAACGTCAGAATACGATTATCATATTGCAGTGCCGCGAAAGGGCAGAACGACGAATAGGCCAACACCTTTGCAGAGTCAGGCTTTACCAATACCTGATCCTGATGCATCGCGCTGAGAGTGAACCCGCTCATGCCCGCATCAAGCCCTTTCACATCCCGGGCCATTTCGTAACGGTGCAGCCCCACACCCCAGCCATCGGGATACTTGTCGACAGCACCGCCAAACGCCTCAGCGATGATCTGATGACCAAAACAGATACCAAGCATGGGCAGATCTGCACTGTAGATCTCGAGAATAAGCGACTTAAGGCGTCGCATCCAGGGCAGGTCCTGATAAACGTTAGCCTTTGAGCCCGTCACTATCCAGGCATCGCACTCCGCAGCAGACGCTGGAAAGTTATCGTCGCGAACGTCGAAGGTAGCGTAATCAAAAGAAAAGCCTGCCCGCCTGAACAGTCCCTTGAACATATCGGCATAGGAGCCGAATTCAGGAAGCAGGTCGTCCGGCGTAATCCCTGCGGCCAAAATACCTATTTTCAAACTCATACAGGTTCTCCAAGTTTCCAGCAGCCCCAAGTAAGCTACATATTCTACGTCGGTATGCGCTCGTTCAACAGTGCCGCTCGCGACTTCAGTGTCCGGGTAACAAGACATACGCCCGAAGGTGTCCGGCAAAACAAACAACACTGTCCGGCTTTATGGACAGCTCGATCGTCGAGTCAGATTAAATACTATTTATAACAACAGCATAGAGAGCGGCTCGTTTTTTGCTTCCCATGGCGTGGGATAGCGTTGTGTCGGCTTCGCAACCAGACCCACAGATCTTCCGAAAACATCAAAAACAAAAAGGGACAGTGCATGCGTCTGCTCATTCTAGCCTTACTTCTCGTAAGCCCGTTGTGTTTCAGCAAGACCGTGGTCGTCATCGAAAGCTATCACGATGAATATAAATGGGATGCTGATTATCTCGTTGCCATCGAATCGGTACTCGGAGCAAAACATGACATCCATGTTCTCGCCCTCGATACCAAACGCCTGCCTAAATCGGAGTGGCCTCAACAGGTAGCAAGCATTCAACAATCGGTGGCCGAGCTTCAACCAGACATTGCCATTCTCGGCGATGACAACGCGTTTTCTTTAATGGCGCAGCATCTGGTTGACCAAGAGATTCCGGTTGTCTTTTTCGGTGTGAACGGCACTCCGGTGCAGCACCCGGCCCTTAATCATCCGCTGGTTACCGGGATTTTGGAGCGCCCGTTTTTTGCACAAAGTATCCGTCACTTACGTAAAGTTCTCCAGAAAAACGAGCGCTTCTTAATTCTGATGGATGACTCGATTACGATGCGCAATGCCGTAGATGATTATTTCGGAGACGCACGCCAAGCTGAGCTTTACGGCACCCAGCTCGATATCGTACTCACAAATGACAAAGACACATGGTTGAGCGCCGTTGATAATGCACAGATGCAGTATGATGCCGTGATTGTAGGCACTCATCATACAATTCGGGACAGCAAAGATAACTACGTGCCGCCAGACGAACTTATAAGTCAGGCGTACCACAGCTCACAGATTCCTATCTTTTCATTCTGGGACATTTCTATTGGACCGCAGCAAGGCGTGGGCGGCTTTACGGTTTCGGCTTATCAGGAAGGTCTTACGGGTGCACGCCTGGCATCTTTGATTCTTAATGGCGTAAAGCCAGACCGTGTACCGCAGATTAAGTCCTTGAGCGGGCACTACGTCTATAGCAGAAGTGGTATGAAGCACTGGAACATAAAGCTTTCGCCATTAATCGCCAGCCAGTCAAGTTTTGTTGAGTAGCTCCTGAACAAGCTACGCCCAAGCAACCGGTATCCGGCTGGCTGGGCGTAGCTCGTGGTATTGCTGTGGTCGGTTTGTCTGAACTCAACTCTTGCCCAAGTAAGCTTCCTGCACTTCGGAAGACGCCATCAAGGCTTTGGCTGTATCTTCGTGAACAATCTTACCCACTTCCAGCACATAGCCGCGATCTGCGAGCTTCAGTGCTATGCGGGCGTTTTGCTCAACCACCAGAATGGTAACGCCAGTGCTCCGGATGTCGGCCAGGGCCCCAAAAATGTTCTTAATAATAATGGGTGCCAACCCAAGGCTGGGCTCATCGAGCATCAACAGACGGGGTTTGGCCATCAGTGCGCGACCAATGGCCAGCATTTGCTGCTCACCACCGGACAGCGTGCCAGAAAGCTGCGCGCGGCGCTCCAGCAGTCGGGGAAACAGGTCATAAACCTGCTTTCGGGTTTCCAAAGCCTCCGATTTCGGGCGTGTGTAAGCTCCCAGCATCAGGTTTTCTTCTACGGTTAACGTACCGAACACCCTGCGGCCTTCTGGCGAATGTGCAATGCCCCGTTCCACAATGGCGTCTGCTCGGGTTTGCGTAATGTCCTTACCGTCGTAACTGATGGTGCCAGAGGTTGGCTTTATCAGGCCGCTGATGGTTCTCATCAAGGTGGTTTTACCGGCACCATTGGCACCCAGAATAGTCACTACCTCGCCTTCATCGACACTGAGCGACACGCCTTTGATCGCCTCGATGTGACCATAGGAAACCTTGATATCTGAGATGTTTAACAGACTCATGCGAAGGCCTCCTGCTCGTCTTCATCGTCGTCCTTGCCGAGATAGGCTTCGATCACATCCGGATTATTGCGAATGGATTCGGGAGCACCTTCGGCAATTTTGCGACCAAAGCTGATCACGACAATGTGATCAGTCACATTCATAACAACGTTCATATCGTGTTCGACCAGCAAAATGGTGACGCCCGAATCGCGAATCTCGAGTATGGTTTTGTTGAGTTCCGCAGATTCATTGTCATTCAGGCCTGCAGCAGGCTCATCAAGAATCAGCAGTTCGGGGCTGGCGGCCAGAGTTCGCGCCAGTTCCACACGTCTCTGAAGCCCATAAGCCAAGGACGTGGCAACGTCATGAGCCACATGATCCAGCTTAAGCCTTTTGAGGATGTCCATACACTCCACTCTGAGCTGCTTTTCCTCACGACGCTGAGCCGGTGTAGAGAGCAGACCAGCCCACCATGTCTGACGAGTGCGCAAATGCTGACCAGCCAACACATTCTCCAGCACGCTCATGCCGGGAAACAACCGAATGGTCTGGAAGGTGCGCATGATTCCACGCTCGGCAACGCGATAAGGTGGCAGCCCGTTAATTTCTTCGCCTTTCCAGAGCACGCGCCCGTCGGTAGGTTTATAAACGCCGGTGATAATATTGAATACGGTCGTTTTGCCTGCGCCGTTAGGCCCGATCAATCCTACAACCTGCCCTTTTTTAACTTCCAGATTCAGCTGGTCAACGGCCCGCAGGCCGCCAAAGCTGATGCCAATATTATCCAGCGCGAGCAATGTCGGTTCGTTAGTGCTCATTCGGGACGATTCCTTCTTGGCCAGATACCCTGTGGACGCAGCACCATGACAACAATCATAGCCAGGCCAAACACCAGGTAACGATATTCGGCGAGTTCACGGAACACCTGCGGAACCACAAACATCAGTACGGTGCCCAACAAAACGCCGGGAATGGACGCCTGGCCGCCAACGATAACAATGGCAAACAGAGTGACCGACTCCATAAACACAAACGCACTGGGGCTGACGGTGGCCAACTGCGTGGCGAACAGCGTGCCAGCGGCTCCTGCCATGCCGGCGCCCAACGCAAAGGCCAGTATTTTGTAGTAACGCGCGTTCACGCCCAAGGTGGTGGCCGCCAGCTCATCTTCTTTGAGGTAACGGAACACTCGGCCTAGCCGGCTTTTTTCCAGGTTATTCATCAGTACCAACGCAATACCCAGCAACAACCAGTTCAATATAAAGAGCCCTTCTTGGCTACCAATGGAATAGCCGAAGACGCTGGGTACGCCTATGCCAAAAATGCCGTCTGGCCCCCCGGTTACCCCGCCCACATCGTTAATCAGAATCATCCGGAAGATTTCGTTGAAACCAATGGTGGCAACAAGCAGGTAATCGCCCCTCAGTTTCACCACAGGGGCAGCCAGAATCATACCAACGAGGGCTGCGACCACCACCGCTATTGGCATGGTCCAGAGAATGGGAACGCCATATTGCACGTTCAGGATGGCGGTTACGTAGGCACCAACGCCAAAGTAGACGGCATGGCCCATGTCGTACATGCCGGCACGGCCCAGAACCACATCGGTACTGAGGGCAACCACCGCATAGATGGCAAACATAGACAGGATGCTGATCCAGCTATTGCTAGCGACCAGCGGCACGAGAAGCCCGGCAATCCAGAGTACGGCCCCAATGTTGCGATTGACAGATAGTTTCATACCTTATTCGCCACCCGCTCGCCAAGGATGCCGGTGGGTCTCACCAGCAAAATGAGAATAAGGAGGCCAAACACAATAGCTTGTTGCCAGGTGCTGGAGATATATCCGCTTGCGAGCGAGCTGAACAGGCCAAGAAGCAGGCCGCCAATCATTGCCCCGGGAATGTTACCGATGCCACCAATAATGGCCGCAATAAAGGCGTTCAAACCATAAATCCAGCCCATATCAAAAACGGCCTGACGATAATAGACACCAATAAACAGACCACCGATAGCACCCAGCGCCGGGCCGAGTATAAACACGCTAACAATGACCTTGTTCACATTGATGCCCATCAGCCGTGCAGCATCCTGATCAATGGCCGCAGCCCTGATTGCCGTTCCAAAACGCGTTTTATTCACGTACAGGTAAAGTGCGAGCATCAGCACAAAAGAAACTGAAACGATGAATATCTGTGTAGCGCTGATAATCACCGTTCCGAAATTGTAGGTGGTTGCAGGCATGATGCCTTCAGGGAACGTAAGAGTCTGAGGGCTCCAGATCAGCATAATGCCGTTCTGGATAAACATGGACGCGCCCAACGCGGAAACTACGGCAGATAGGCGATGAGCGTCACGAAGTGGCCGGTAGGCCGTAAATTCAAGAAGCACCCCGGCGATAGCGACGACCAATATCGCCAGCACAAAAGCGACAATCACAATCCAGTTAGCAGGAGCGCCGCCGCTGCCAGCCAGTCCGGTAATCACGGTTAGCCCGATAAACGCACCCAGAATGGCCAGATCGCCATGGGCGAAGTTAATCAGCCTGAGAATGCCGTAAACCATCGTATAACCGAGTGCAATCAGCGCATAGATGCTTCCTACTGTTAACCCGTTTACGAGCTGTTGCAGGAATATGTCCATCAATATTCGACCTGTGTAAGGCAGCTTTAAGGGGGGATGCAGCAAAACCACGGGTTACCGCGGTTTTGCTGCGTACTCACGTTCTGTTTCAGTTACTGTTGCGGATAGATTGTCTTGTAGGTGTTGTCAGCCTGAATTTCAAAGGCCTGGAACGCGCTACCCAGTCGTTCGCCTTTGTCATCAAAGCCTAGCGGGCCGGTGAAGCCCGGGAAATCCCTCAGTCCGTGCAGGTAATCCGCGACGGTTTCCGGATCAAAGCTCTTGGTTTCCTGAACCGCTTGCACAATGGCTCGCATACCGTCGGTATTGGTCAGTGTGAAGATGCTTGGGGGGCTCTCACCGTAGGCTTCTTCGTAGTCTTTCAGGAACTGCTTGGCTTCCGGGTACGGGAGGTTAGCGGGTGCCGGTACGTTAATGATGACCGAACCCTCTGCTGCCTTACCCGCAATCTCTGCGAACTTCACGTTCTGGTTAGCGTCGCCACCCACAAAGTCGGCATCAATAGCCAGCGAAGCTTGCTGGGCGCGAATCAGGCCGCCATCGGAATAGTAGCCAGAGAAGTAGATAATATCCGGATTCTCAGATTTGATCTTGGTCAGAATAGACCGGTAATCTTGAGAGCCCGCAGTAATAAAACCATCAAAGATAATATTGCCGCCCTGTTTTTCGATGGCTGCCGCTGTCGCCTCACCTAAGCCTTTAGCAAAGCTTGAGTGGTCTTTGATAATGGCAATGCGCTCATATTTCTTGACATTTACCAGGTAATCGCCGGTGAATTCGGCTTCAGCGCTGTTGGGTGGCGCATTCCGAAAGAACAGATTGTAACCCTTCTGGGTCAACTGCTCTGCGGTGCCATCGCTAGTCTGAAGGATATTGGCCCGGTCCAGAACCGGCTGTGAGGCCGCTGTGGCACCCGAGGTGTAGCTGCCAATAACGGCGAACACTTCCTGGTTGGCGAGGTCACGGCCGCACAGGGCCGCTTGGGTTGCTTTGCCTTCGTCGTCGCAGGAAACCACTTTGACTTCCTTGCCCAGCAAGCCACCGGCCTCGTTGAGCTGTTTCGCGACCAGTTTGACAGCCTTTTCCATTCCCTGGCCTTCATTCGCGTACTGGCCAGTAATCGGCGCCTGAACCCCGAAGGTGACAGAATCCGCCACGGCCACACCGGCCATGCCGAGTGAAAGCGCTGCAGTTGCAAGCACTATGCGTAATTTAACCATTGAAACTCTCCGGTCTTTGCTGTTGTTTTTAGATTTTCTTAGAACCGAAACGCCTTGAGCAGAGGTACTACTACCCGAAGCTTTTGCGCTTCGTATGTCGCATCATTTTATAAAGCCTTACAAGCAAGCTAGTCTAAAAAAGCGTCCGCAGTTAGCAAAATACTACTGTAATTTTTCAAAAAGCTACTGCGTTGGTGAAAGTGACGCTCAGGTTAAGTTAACGGGCTCAGGCTCAAGTTTGGGCATTGAGGGCTGTAGGACTTTGGTTCACCTCCGTCTAAACTAAGTTCATGAAAATACCAAAGTACACCACTCTGTTTTTCAGTGGGCTGGTAGCCCCCTCCCTCACAATGACAGCGTACGGCCAGCCTCCGGCCGATATAGTCGTTACATCACCCGTTATGGAACGTGAGCTATACGAAACTCCCGCTGCCATGTCAGTCGTTCAGCAGGAACCTATTAAAGAAGGCCAGCCCAGGTTAAAACTGGATGAGACTCTGGGCCAGGTTCCAGGCGTTTTTCTTCAGAATCAGGAGAACTTCGCCCAAGGTGAGCGCATAGCCATACGTGGATTTGGAGCGCGGGCGCCTTTTGGCGTTCGCGGCATTACGGTTGTCGTTGATGGCATTCCTTACACGCTGCCGGATGGTCAGGCACAGCTGGACGCCATTGACCTGGACAGCGCCGAGCGCATTGAAGTTATCCGGGGGCCGGCCTCGGTTCTGTATGGTAACGCAGCGGGTGGAGTGATCAGCGTAACCACGGCGGATGGACGGCGTAAACCCGATGGAACATCGGTTCGCGTCACGGGCGGCAGTGATAGCTTTGGCAAGGTCTCAGTGAGCAACAGCCAGAACGATGGTCCCTGGTCACACAGCGTAAGCGCTTCAGCACTTAACTATGAGGGCTATCGCGATAATGCGAAGGTAGAGAAATACCTTCTCAATACCAAACTTCGCCGGGAGTTCAGCAACGACCGCGCACTGACGGCGATCATTAATCTGCTGGAAAACCCGCGCTCTCAAGATCCTGGCGCACTGACTGCTGAGCAGGTCGAAACGGACCGATCTCAGGCCGGACGTTTTACCGAGGATTACGGCACGGGGCAAACCGTCGACCAGCAAGTGCTTGGTCTGCAATACCAGGATCTTTCCGCAGGTCCGGGCGAGTTTCGCGCCAAAACGTTCTACATGCGCCGGAACTTCGAGCAGCAGCTGCCCTACCCTGGTGACAGTCGCATCGATTACAACCGGGACTATTTTGGGACAAGGGTAGATTATCGTCAGTCACTTGAGTTCGCCGGGCTTCCTTTTCGATACGTCGCGGGTGTGGAAGCACGTGAGCAACGGGATGATCGCATCCGCCGTGAAATGAGCTTCAACGGTGAGCTGCAAGGCCTGACTGCGGACGAACTGCAAACGGCAACCGCTTTGGGTGCTTTCGCACAAGGCGATCTGAACCTTACCGATCAGTTGATCCTATCCTTTGGGGGGCGCTTCGACCGAATCCACTTGAAGGTCGATGATGATTTTGCCTCGGATGGAGACCAGAGCGGGAACCGCACGTTCCGGGAATGGAGCGGTTCTGCGGGCTTGAGCTATCGTTATCTGGTATCTCACCAGGCATACGCCAATATTAGCACTGCATTCGAAACGCCGACCTTCTCGGAGTTTGCTAACCCATCAGGAGTGGGCGGGCTCAATCCGGAGACTGAACCACAAAAATCTCTCAATCATGAACTGGGACTGCGCGGTGAGTTAAATAGCGGCATTGATTATGACTTCACACTGTTCTGGGTTGATGTGCGCGATGAATTGATTCCCTATGAATTGACCGGCCCGGATGACCGGACCTTCTATCGCAACGCCGGGGATACAACCCGCAAGGGTTTCGAGGCTGCCGCCGGTTGGTTTTTTTCACCGAGCTGGCGCGCAGAAACCGCACTCACGCTGGCCAACTACAACTTTAATGAATACCGTTCGGGAGGCGACGTTTACGATGGCAACCGGTTACCTGGCCTGCCTGAGCAAGTCTGGTCCAACCGCCTGGCATGGCACGGCCTCGGTGGCACGTTTGCCACACTGGAAACACGTTATATCGGCGATATGGTCGCCGACGATGCCAATGACGTAAAAGTCGACGACTACTGGTTGATAAACCTGCGTGGCGGAGACACCTTATACGCCGGTAGACATCTTCTTTTAAAAGGCTTTGCCGGCGTTCGCAACCTGGGCGATAAGGATCACTTCGCCAATGTGCGCATTAACGCCAGCAATGATCGGTACTTTGAGCCGGCCTCGGGGCGCACTTGGTACGCAGGGCTCGAGTTCCTTTTCTGAAACCGGAGCCCTTTATACAACTGGCCAAGCTTACGGCAGCTTATAAGCAATAACATAATCGCCGAACGTCGTTCCAATTGAACCGTGGCCGCCGGCAACCAGAACTACCATTTGCTCGCCCTTGCTGTTCAGGTAAGTCATAGGAGTCGCCTGCCCACCGGCTGGCAGGCGTGCCTCCCAAAGCTGCTCCCCGGTTGTCACGTTGTACGCCCGCAGATAGTTATCAACCGTAGCCGCCAGAAACGCAACGCCACCTCCGGTAATGATCGGGCCACCTATACCAGGCACGCCTATTTCAATGGGTAATGGCAGCGGGGTCATATCGTAAATCGTGCCGTTTTTCTGCTTCCAGACTACTTCGCCGGTACGAAGATCTGCACCTGCTACGTAACCCCAAGGGGGCTGCTGGCACGGAATGCCCAAGGGCGAGAGGAAGGGCTTCAAATCAACGGCGTAAGGTGCGCCAGCGTTTTCGTTAACGCCCTGCTCACCCTGGTTGGTTTGCCCAAGCACCGCGCCTTCCTTAGGAACGAGTTTGGAGGTAAATGCCAGGTAAAGCGGCATACCAAACATCACCTGGCGTTCAGGATCAACGGCGATCCCACCCCAGTTGAAAACCCCAAAGTTACCCGGGTAAACGATAGTGCCCTGCTCTGACGGCGGGGTGTATTGCCCATCGTAGCGCAGGGAACGGAACTTGATGCGGCAAATCATCTGATCTACTGCACTTGCGCCCCACATATCTGCTTCCGTCAGCGCTGGAGGCCGAAAATTCAGACCGGAAACCGGTTGCGTAGCCGAGGCGTAGTCGCCCTCGATGGTGCCTTGCGGAGCCTGCTGCTCGGAAACCGGAATGATGGGTTCTCCCGTCTTCCGGTTCAGCACATAGACATCACCCTGCTTCGTTGGAACCACCAGAGCTGGCTCCTCGCCCTTGTCGGTTTTGAGGTCCAGCAGGCTCGGTTGCGCTGGCGTGTCCATATCCCACAGATCGTGATGCACAAATTGCTGAACCCAGGCTACCTGCCCGGTTTCCAGGCTCAAAGCCACCACAGATGAGGCAAACTTTTCTTCGTTTTCAGAACGGTACATACCCAGCTGATCCGGTGTCCGATTGCCCATAGGGAAGTAGATCAATCCAAGATCTTCATCGGCACTGGCCACTGCCCAGCTGTTGGGCGAGCTTGTGCTATAGGTTTCGCCGTCCGCGATGGGTTCCGTGCTTTCCGGGTTATCCGGATCCCAGTTCCATTTCAGCTTCCCGGTTTTGGCGTCGTACGCGCGAATGACGCCGGAGGGCGAGTTAATGTCGTAGTTGTCGTTAACTGCTCCGGCAACAACTACCAATCCATTGGCAACAACGGGCGGCGAAGTTGAATAATAATAACCGTCCTGTTTGAACGGCATGTTATGCATCAGGTCGAGCGAGCCGTTCTCGGCAAAGCCACTGCAACGCGCGCCTGTTTCAGGGTCAATCGCCAGTAATCGGGCATCCGATGTTGGCAAGAATAGCTGGGCGTCGCACTGAACGCTGGCAAGGTCTTCAGCAGGCTTGCTGGCAGACTTAACGCTTATAGCATTTGCGTCACCTTCGGACGGCGGCAGATACGAAACTCCTCGGCAGGTCTGGTGTTGCCGCTGGCTTTCCATCGGCACTTTAGCATCGTAAACCCACTGCTCTTCACCGGTATCTGCATCCAGTGCCACCAGCCAGTTATGCGGTGTACACAGGAACAGGCTGCTGCCTACCTTTAGAGGTGTTGCTTCGTAGGTAATCTCGCCAACGTCGTCAGGCCCTTGCAAATCTCCCGTTTGATATTCCCAGGCTTTCTCCAGAGTACCTGCGTTCTCAGCGGTAATCTGATCCAGGGGCGAATAACGTTGCCCCAGGTTGCTCCGGCCGTAGGCATGCCAGCTCTCATCTGAAACATTGCCCATTTCCGGATCTGCAGCCACGATGTCCGGGTTAAGCTGCCCGTCAATTCGATGCTGATCAAAGGCGAGGCTGGACACCGTGATTAAACCGACAACAACCCATACCGGGAAAAGAGCCACAACCCCTCCCCGCTGAGAGTCAGGGCCGGGAAACAAAAGCGGAATCGCCAGTAGTAAGAACAGCCCTAACCGCGTAGCCAAAGGCCACCAGTCGAGGCCAGACTCCCACAATGCCCAGATTGCGGTACCTGCAAGAAACACGGCGTATGCCCAACGAGCCAGTTGTCTTCGCCCTTTGGCTGTAAAGCCGGCAACAATCAGCGCTATGCCTGCGACCGTGTAATACAGACTGCCCCCCAGCGAGACAAGCCAAAGACCGCCGACAAACAGAACTAAGCCGAGTATCAGTAAAATAATCGAGAGTACAATCATCTTTGAAGCTCCGTAATTAGCTAGCTTTCTATATAGTCTAGACGAGTTATCTCTAATAAAAAAATGAAGCCACTATCAAGGCTGTTGCCGGCAGCTATTTCGGGCGGGGAAAGCCAGCTACCAAAGAGTTTTCAAGAAGGTCTTTGACAAACAGCTAATAACAGACAAAGGTTCAGAGGTATAGCATGGCCGAAAGCCAAGGAGCGTTTAAGACGTATTCAGTGCGTTGGGCTCTCTAATCGGATACACCCTGGGATTTTCGCGAATGACGTTTGCACGCATTGCCGGCACTGGCTCTTATCTGCCAGAGAATATTGTTACGAACAAAGACCTCGAAAAGATGGTTGATACCACGGACGAATGGATCCGTGAGCGCACCGGTATCGAGCAACGGCATATTGCTGTTGAGGGCCAGACCACAGTGGATCTTGCGGAACAGGCCGCTCTGAACGCCATCGCGGCAGCTGGCATTGATGCCACCGACATTGACCTGATTGTTTTTGCCACGTCGACTCCAGACAAAATCTTCCCGAGTTCTGCCTGTATTCTGCAGGCCCGGTTGGGCATCCATGGATGCCCGGCTTTTGATATCCAGGCTGTATGCAGTGGTTTTGTCTACGCCCTCTCGGTCGCCGACAAGTTCATAAAGACCGGGAGCAGTAAAAAGGCGCTGGTTATTGGCGCAGAAGTGTTTTCCCGGATCATTGACTGGTCGGATCGTGGCACCTGTGTGCTGTTCGGGGATGGCGCCGGCGCCGTGATTCTTGAAGCGCATGAAGAAACCGGCATTCTCTCCACGCACATTCACGCAGACGGCCAGTACGAAAAACTCCTCCACGTTCCCTGCGGTATCGCTGATGGCTACGATCAGGTAAAAGCTGGGCTGGCCTTCGTGGAAATGAAAGGCAATGAAGTCTTCAGGGTTGCCGTGAATACCTTGGGCAAGATTGTGGACGAGACCCTTGCTGCCAATCAGATGAAAAAGTCCGAAATCGACTGGCTGGTGCCCCACCAGGCCAACCTTCGGATCATTTCTGCCACCGCGAAAAAGCTGAATATGTCCATGGATCAGGTGGTCGTTACCGTCCACAAGCATGGCAACACGTCGGCGGCTTCAATTCCCTTGGCACTGGACGTCGCCGTCCGCGACGGCCGCATCAAGCGCAACGAGGTCATCATGCTGGAAGCCTTTGGGGGTGGATTTACCTGGGGGTCCGCCCTGCTCCGGTACTAAGTCCTCAGAAGTAATCGAACTCAAGGTGCTGGTAGACACGTCCTGCGTTTTTACCAGCCAACTCCTCAAACGTGTCCAGGTACGCCCACTGCGACTGGTCGATGTTGTATGCCTCGTCCAGACCACCGCCACTTTCAAGAATCTCGATAACTGCACTTCTGAGAAACACCAGGTACCCTCGAGTTTCCCGAGCGACGACGTCCAGCGTAGTTGGTTCGCCGTGCCCCGGTATAACGATCTCTGGATTCAGCTCACTCATCTTGTCGAAGGACTCAATCCAGGTGCCGGTGACTGTGTCGTCAAAGACTGCCAGCAAACGCTGGTGGAACCCCAGATCACCGGTGATCAGCAGTTTATCCTGCGGTATCCAGAGCGCAATATCGCCTGGTGAGTGACCCGGTCCAAAATAACGCAGCTCGATTTTTACATCCCCCATATCCAGATCATATCGGTCGGAAAACCCGATATCCGGGACGGCCACATAGGTGCCTTCTGCCTTTTCCCTGTTCCGGTTTTCCATGGCTGCCAGCTTGATCTCACCATGCTCCCGAAACTCTTCAATCGCGGACTCATGAGCAATGATCGGCACCCCCTGATCCCGCCAGTAGCTGTTACCTAACATAGCGTGGCCCTGGCCGTTTTCATTGACTACGTACTTGACGTCTTTGTCTGTCACGCTGTGGATTGAGTTATGAAGAGCCTTAGCCAGAAGGTAGTTATCGCCCCCATTCATTACCACCACGCCCTTTTCCGTAATGATGAAACTGAGGTTGTTATTGTGGCCGTTATTTTCGTAAGTACCCGGTGCCGTCTCACCAATGGCGGAATATACACGGTCTGATACTTTAGTCAGCTGAAGCTCGCCCGGGACACCGGCCTCTCCGGCACTCACCAAAATCGGGACAAAAAGTATCAATCCTGAAAGCAAATTGCGTAGTGACATTATCCGCTCCTCACCCATACAGCGCCAAAATTACTCCGGTGACCGAAACACCGCCTGCGATAGTGCCGAATCGTCCGGAAGACCAACGATCTTTCGGACCTCACCGCGTTCATCGCGGTATAAAACCGAAGGTGTCGCCGATACTGCCAGCGCCTCCATGAGGCGGTTGTTATTCTCGATTTTGACTCGGAGTGATTCCGGAATCTTATCCGGAGTTTCAAGCCAGTCCATTGGAAACTGACTGTCGTGAAAATCAAGCTGAGCCACCGGATCCTCTGAGGCTATGACACTTGCCGCCTTGGCCAGGCTGGACGGTTGAATCATGCCGACCATAATGTGTCTCAGCTGGATACCGCGCTTCAGAAAAGGCTGAGCCTTTTCTCTGAACACAATGCAATAACCGCAATTGGGATCGGTGAAAACGTAGACAATCCGTTCTGCGTCCTCTGGTCCTTCGGCAATCCATGCCGCGTTTTCCAGTTTCGCCCAGGCTGCGGCCAGATCCATTTTCGGCAACCAGCTACGAATATGTCCGGCGCTCAAGTCCTGCCCAAAACCGTCCACCATTTTTCCGATAACGACATGTTCTCCGTCCGGCATCAGGTAAAGCGAAACCGGATGACCGTTTCTGCGCCCAACATAACCCTGCAAATCGCCCGGGGCATTGAACCGGGCTTCAACCTTCAAGCCGTCGTCAATCAGGACCTGCACTGCGTCCGGATATTCAGCCAGTGCCACCGCCGGCAAGCACAACATAATAGAAAACACTTTATGAATGCTTTTCACCGTTTTGTTTTTAATCCTTTTATTGAAATATTAGAGCGCTAAAACGATGCCATTTCGAGATCCATTTCAACAGCATCCACGCCTGCCTGGGCACAACTTTCATCAGTTTCACCAGAGGGTGCTCCACTCACACCCACACCCCCGACCGTCTCACCGCTCGCCTGTATGGGAACGCCGCCAGCAGACAAAAGAACCTTCTCAACCTTGCCAACGGAAAATGGCCCGGTGAAACGATCCTCAAGGGACGAGGTCTTGCTGGCGAACGTCATGGCGGTGTAGGCCTTTCGGTAGCTGACTTCCAGCGAGAGATCCATGGCCAGCACATCACGAAGCACGACCTGTGGGTGCCCTCCGCGATCAACTACGGTGACAGCAACCTGAACGCCCTGCTGCCGGCACGCATCAATGGCGGTTTTGGCGATGGTCAGAGCGGTGTCCATCGACAAACGCTTGATTTCAACCATCACCGGCTGGTCTGTCTCCGCCGCATCGGCCAGTCCTGTTGCCGCGATAGCCGCTGTAAGCATCAATGTCGATAATGTGGAGCGCATTGTTTGATTCCTTTACCAGGCTCAGTGCATCACGGGCGGACCAATACATATCCTTGTTCAACTCTCTCAAGAATATGGGCAACGCCCACCTGCACCGGCAGACTTTGAGGATGGAGCTCTGGCCTTTCACCAGTGGTTCTCTCGATGGTGTCTACGGTGTTCATACACACTGAGAATCTGACCCCCTGAGCCATCAGGCTGGTAATCTGCTCTCGGTGCTTGTTGTCGGCGTAAAGCAGTCGAACGCCGGGGCCAAACGCTGTGATCTCGATATCGATCAGGTCCAGGTCGTAATGCTCCAGAAGATTGCCAGCTACGCTCAGAACTATCGCCTGCTTTTCCGGCTGGTCATCGCTCAGCTGGATAAGAAGAAACTTTTCGGCAAACGGCTTCTCCGGGTTGATTGGTTCGGCCGCGTGGAGGTTCATGCAAGCTGACAATAGGGCCAGAAAGATCAGCCCTCGCAGAGTTTCTCTTGATAAATCTCCGGCAATTTTCATGACGAATAGTCTTCCAGACCCGGGTTATCCACCACATTCTTAAGGCGGGGCGTATTGAACTTGGTAATCCTGACGGTTTTCTCCGATCTCAGGTAATCAGCGACCACATCCCAGATCGGCTGACCAGGCGCCTTCGAGTTAACGGTCGCCCAGCCGGCCACTTTATACATCTTGTCGGCCTGAATGAGCTCTCCGCTATCCAGACGCATATCGGAAATCCGGCCATTCATGTTGGCCGTCGGATCGCAGGTGTAGTCCATGCCACCAATCCTCACCATGTCGCCACCCTGCTGGTAGTAGGGATCCTTGTTGAACAGGTTATCCGCCACATCTTCCATGATCAGTTTCAGGTCGGCACCGGACATTTCACGAACATAGGTTTCCGGATAAGTAATCGCAGTGGCATTCATCACGTCGTCCATCGTGATCGCATCTCCCGGCAGAACAGTGGTGCCCCACCGGAAACCCGGTGACAGGGAAATCTGTGCATCCAGAACCTCCCTCTGGGCATCACAGATCACCTGATCCATGGTTCCATTGAAGTTGCCCCGGCGGTACAGCAACTCATCCGAGATGGCGAGTTTCTCGCCGAGCTTGTCCATATAGGGCGCTCGTACCTCCTGGATGAAGCTGCTCATCGCTGCGTCTGGCTTGATCAGATCCGAAAAAACCGGCAACAGCTTGTATTCGTAGCCCCTGACTCCGCTGTTTCCGATATCCAGGTCCAGCACCGCCACATACTTGCCATTGGTACCGGCGTTACTAACCAGGGTCTTGCCACCGGAGTTCTTGACGACGGTGGGCTGTGGTACCGCATCGTGAGTATGGCCGCCAAGAATTGCATCAATGCCGGTTACCCGACTAGCCATCTTCAGGTCTACATCCATACCGTTATGGGAAATAACAACAACAGCATTCACCTTTTCTGTTTCCCGGATTTGGTTAACCAGCGCCTGCATCTCGTTTTCCCGAATACCAAAGCGCCAGTCCGGTATGAAATAGGAAGGATTTGCGATCGGCGTATACGGAAAGGCCTGACCAATGACCGCAACACGCTTTCCGCCGAGCTCCCGAATCAAATAGGGTTTAAAAACCCTGCCACTCGCCTCGTCAAAGGACTCGGCACCCATAAACATGGCTTCGTCCGACAGGAAGATGTTCTGGGCCAGAAACTCGCCCTTGAAACCATTTATGTTTTTCCGGATTTGTTCTTCCGGGTAAGTGAATTCCCAATGTCCCGTCAAGATGTCGATACCAAGACGATTACTGGCTTCCACCATATCCTCACCCTGGGTCCAGTACGCGGTCCCCGATCCTTGCCATAGATCCCCGCCATCAAGCAGCAGCGAATTCCCGGGCCCTGCCTGCTCACGCAATTGGTCGATGAGTGTTTTCAGGTGGGCAAAGCCGCCAAGGCGGCCAAATTCCTGTGCCGCCTCTTGATAATTCAGATAGGTAAAAGCGTGAGAACGCGAGGAAGTTGCCGGAATCCCGAAGTGCTCGAGGAAATGCGAACCCACAAGATGGGGTACCTTGCCCTTACTTGGGCCAATCCCGAGATTCACATTAGGCTCACGAAAGTACACCGGTAACAACTGGGCGTGGATATCCGTCAGGTGTAGTAAGCGCACATTGCCGAACTTTGATATGTCGTACAGCCCCTCTCCCCCTTTCGCCAGAGCAAGTTTCGGGGCGAAGCCGGCAATGGCGGCTGCCTGCATGGCTAACAGAAAATCTCTGCGGGAAATCGACACTGTCTTTTCCTCTCTTTGTCGTTATTGGAATCGACAGGCATACCCCGCGCCTGGATCAGAGCCGCAGACACAAGGTAAAGCTGCCATTTCCGGAAAGCTCTAACCGCCTATTGCGACATTGCGCCAGACCTTTCCCTGTTGCTTACGCTGGGCCACGGACTCTTCCGCCAGTCTCAGCGCCTCGCTTGCCATGGTTTTCGCTTTATTGTAATCACCGCTTTCAGCAGCGGAACTGGCGGCTTTGAGCCGGTCCGAGGTAGTGGTCCACTGATAAGTTCCTGCATCCTTATGGGTGCTCTCAGCCTCCGAGTAGATCTCTTGAAAATCCTCTTTGGGGCCTGCCTGGACGGGAAGCGTTAACCCCATGACCACAAATGCACCGAGTGTCAGTAATAGTTTGTTCATTTCGATTCTCCCAACTCCGTTCCCGATTATGGACGGGTAGCCGGACCAACCACTGGCAGGCCGTTGCTCATGTAGGTCAGGAAGTACTCAAGATTTCTGTACTCCGAGCTTTGAGCCGGTAATGGTTCGGCACGAACGTTGTTATTGCACCCGGCGAAACGCCGATGCAAAGTGCCCAGCTCGCCCCACTTGGAGCGATGAACCGGGAAGTTCGACGGTTGCCCCAGTGTCGGCGACAGCAAGTCTGCACGTATCCAGTTGCCGGCGTTCTGTACGTGGCAGCTGGCGCAGGAAAAGTTCAGCTGCCCCCTTCGGCTATAATAGAATTCCTTGCCATCCTGATAGGCCGCCAACGCCGCTGACTCATCCGGAACCTTAATGTCGAAGGCTTTACCCTTAGAGGTCGAGGCCATGTAGGCAGAGATGGAGGCAATATCCCCTTTCTTGTATCTCAGCGGCTTCTCTCCATTTGCCTCCCGACAACGGTTGATGGCCAGCTCAAGCGTGATAACTTCTTTCTTCTCCGTATCAAAGTAGGGATAGTTCTGGCGTACACCGATGCCGCCATTTTCAAAACAGCTCGCGTAGGTCTTGCCATTGGCAAAGGCGGCCTCGAACATCTCTTTACCGTCCGCTACCGCGAACTCATAGGGCGGAAAATCCTGCAGCGATTCCCATTGGGACCGTCGATCGTCATCCAGTGCGTACTGGCCGTTGACGAATTCCTTGAACGGAACATCGGGAAACCTTTGCTTGAAGTACTCAACCACTTCTTTCCGGTCTTCTTCCGGCGAGCTTCCCGCCAGTGCCTGTGGCACGACCAGTGCTGCGCCCAAGGCGACCAGGATGACTTTTGCTTTAAGCATGTCCAATCCTCCTCTGCGGCGGTGCGACCCCCCCGGGGCCCTGCCCGCCAGCAACCGTTAGCCTATCGTCGCTGTGGTTGAATCACTCTCGCCTTTATTATCCACCCAGCTAATGGTGAGCTTGTCTCCTTTCTTGGCACCCTCGAACCGGCACTCAAGAAATGGATCCTTCGAAACAGCCGGTCCCCAGTGGGCAACAAACACGTCTTTATCGTTGTGGTTAATGGTCAACACCTGGATGAAATGGGCGGGAATCACATTTCCGGCGGAGTCCTTAACAAACCCCGAATCCATTGGATGCCGGACCAGGGCCTTGAGCGACGTTACTCCGCCGTTTTGTACTGCGCGAACTCTGATACTGGAAGCCATTCTTTCTCTCCTGTCCTGCTAGCGATCAGCCACCGCAGCCGCCAACGGTCACTTTCACATTCTTGGTGGCCTTGTAAGCCTTGCCGTCAGAAATGACCACCGCCACGACATCCGTGGTCTCGGCCATCTTCAGCCGGTTGGATACAAACGGTAGCGTGCCCTCCGGGATCTTGAACGACGCCGCTAAAGCATTCGGGTTCTCCGCAACCAGCAGTGCAATTCTTGTCACGTTTGGCAGTGTGGTTTCGACCGTTACCGGCACCACGGCGCCGTTCTGAGCGATGGTTGGCAAGTCCACAGAAATCTTGTCAGACTCTTCAGCGTCCATTCCATACAGTTCAGAAATCGTTTCGTCGACGCCGGGCGTGCGGAACGCTTTTTTCGGCCAGTCTGCTGCGTTGGGGGCCGTAGCTGCCTCAACTCGAAACGGTACAATTCCGGAACCCAGTGCAAAGCCGGCAACACCCACGCCCAGCACTCCTTTCAAAAAGCCTCTTCGCCTTTCGTCAATCACGGTAACTCCTCCTCCGCTATTACAGCGTGTACAAATAATCGACAACCCGGTTGATCTCTTCTTTACTCAGGATCGTGTGACGCCCGAATGGAGGCATCACCGTCACCGGATTAAACTGGGTTTCGTCCCAGATGCGTTTGAACAGCTCTTCCCGGTCCGGAAAACGCGTTTCCATATCTGCCAGAGCCGGGCCGATATTACCGGTCAGTTTGCCGTCATCCATCTGATGGCAGGCCAGACAATTCCCGTCCGAGCGGCTGAATGCCAACTCTTTGCCCCGATCAATGTCGGCCTGGGTTGACTCCGCAAACACCGACGGTGTGGCGCTCAATGCGAGCGTGGTTAAACACAAGGAAATGAAACCTTTACGCATCACTCAATCCTCCTCGGCACGTTTTAATAGGCCCCGCCTTTTCAGCCATTACTCTGTAAGCCCTTTGTCGAGCGGGCCGGTCGTGCTTGGTGTCAGGTTTTTGCCCACTGCCGAATCTTTAATCTCCACTGTATCCCTGCAATCCTTCATGCAGCGTTCATTTTGGATCTGTGGGCGTGGGTCTTCCCAGATAAAGCCATCTTCGTTGGGCATTTTTACCTTGGGCAATGTGTCCTTATTTGCGACAAAATCTCCGTCCACGATGTAGTTCAAGTTGAGAACATAAGCTGTCAAGGCGTACACCTCATCGTCAGTCAGAGACTGTGGCGCAAAGAATGGCATAGCTCTGTGGATGTAATCCCAGAGGGTGCTAGCGTAGGGCCAAAAGCTGCCCACCGTCTTTTCCGGACGATCTTGAGCGAGGCTTCCATCGCCGCCGGCTAGCTTGGGAAACCGTCCCATACCTTCTCCGAAGGCGCCGTGACAGGATGAACAATGGGTTTCGAAGACATTCAGGCCTTCGTCCACGGAGCCGCTGCCTTCCGGCAGTCCTGTTCCATCCGGACGAATATCAATATCCCACCCGGCAATCTGATCCTCGGTCGCGGGCTCGCCATAGCCGTAATACCCGGCTGGCTCGGCATGGCAAAACGCTGCCAGAGTGGCTAACAGCACCCCGGATCCAAAACCGGTCAAGACGCGCGACGATTTATCAAAGCTGAACATTGTTCACACTCCCATCTGGCTTCACCTGCCAGGTCTGGATCGCATTCTTGTGGTAAATTGAATTGGTGCCGCGAATCTTTATAAGCTGTGCCAGCGTGGGCTGCACATAACCGGTTTCATCAATCACCCTGGATTGCAGCAACGCAGGATTACCGTCCCACTTCCACTCAAGGGAGAATCGCGTCAGCGATTTCGACATCACCGGCTCCCGCAAACGCGCCTGTTTCCAGTTGCGTCCGCCATCTACCGAAACGTCCACCGCCTTCACCTTGCCTCGACCACTCCAGGCGATGCCTTCGATCTGGTAAATACCACTGTCCCGCAGAGGCATTTCCGGGCACGGAGAGGTAATGACCGACTTTGCTTCCATGACCCAGGTAAACCCGTACGCCGTGCCATCCGCCATGAGGTCGGTATACTTGGAGGTTTCTTCCCGTTGCATCCATGGCTTGTCGCCGACTTCCAGACGGCGCAACCACTTCACATGGGTGTTGCCTTCCCAGCCTGGTACCACAAGCCTTATCGGATAGCCCTGCTCCCGTCTCAGTGCCTCGCCATTCTGGGCGAAGGCCACAATCACATCGTCCAGGGCTTTTTCCATCGGAATGCTACGTGTCATCGCTGCCCCGTCGGCGCCCTCAGCCAGCAGCCATTTTCCTTCCGGCTTCATGCCCACGTCCTGCAACAGGGTCGAAAGCCGGACGCCCGTCCATTCCGCACAGCTCACCATGCCATGGAGAAATTGAAGAGAATTCAACTGCGCACCGCGCCATTCCATCCCTCCGTTTGCGGGGCATTCAATGAAGTTGATCTGCGAGACGCTTGGAAATCGCTGAAGATCTTCCATGGTGAGAATGATTGGCCGCTCGACGAGACCGTGGATCATCAGGCGATGCTGTTGGGGATCGACTTCCGGCTGCCCAGCATGGTGACGTTCGAAGAACAGACCGTTCGGCGTGATAATGCCTTTCAGGTGTTGAAGCGGCGAAAAGCTGATTGAAGACGTCTTCTCAGCGGTAAGCCAGGGAACATTCCGTCTGATCACGTCTTTCTCGAAGGAAGAAGGAACACCGTAAGGGTTCGTAACAACCCCGGGCCCGAGGGTACGGGTCCAGGGTGGAATCTCTGGCGGATACTGGGTTTCTGTGGCACCGAGTCGCGGAGAAAGACCCGCCAGGGCTCCTCCAACCATGGCACCACCCGCAGTGAAGAGGCCATTTCTCAGGAAACGCCGGCGTTCATTCGAGGGTAAACGTTCTGACTCTTCAAGAGCGATTCGGGAAACGTCCTGAGTAAGCCGGCGGAGCTTGCCGAACATATTGTCATCCTCCTTCGATGCCCTCTTCGGGGCAGTCGACCGACACCCAGTGTTCAGACTGAAAGGCGGACTTGTTGTTTGTGTTATAAGGATATAACTTATTTATAGACACCTAAGGTGCAGGTTACAAGTTCTTTTTCAGTACTCTTTCAGCCGGCTGAAAGTCCGGATTTTCCGGTTGAACCTTGTCTAAATACAAAAAAATTCAAACAGTCCAGATGGTTACAAATCAACCAAAAATGCTAAGAGGGACGAAAAATGAGCTATTTCACCCGTAGAATTGTTGGTTTTTTGCTCGCCCTGGCCGCGGGACCGATTGTTTTTCCGGGGATGGTTCTGGCCGAATCTGATTCGCCCTACCCGGATATCTCAGTCCCTTTTGGCCCTGAATCGGTAAACGTTGATAATGTTTACTATTTTAAAGGTCAGTCTGGAGTACCCAGTGGAGCCAACGAAGGCTTTACCTCAAATGCTGGATTCGTGATAACCGGAGATGGAGTGGTGGTCTTTGATGCCTTGGGAACACCGAGCCTGGCCGCCGCCATGATCCGAGAAATACAGAAGCTGACTGACCAGCCCGTGACCCACGTAGTGGTCAGTCACTACCACGCCGACCACATATACGGCCTTCAGGCATTCCGTGAGTTGACTGATGCCGATATCATCGCCCAGGAAAGCTCCAACCTTTACATCACCAGCCCTGACGCTAAACAACGACTTGAGCAACGACAGCAGGCTCTGGGCCCCTGGGTTAATGAAAAAACGCGGGTGATTCCGCCGGATATCACGTTCGAGGATGAAACATTCCTGGAATCCGGTTCGTATAAGTTCAGTATCTACCACGCAGGACCCGCCCATGCGCCGGACGACAGCATGATGATGGTTGAACCCGGAGGTGTGCTGTTTTCAGGAGATATTATTCAGAACGGCAGGGTCCCGTTTCTGAACAGCGCCGAAGTTGATACCGGAAACTGGATGAAGGCTATCGAAAAGGTCCGAAAACTGGAGCCAAAGGTACTGATACCCGGCCACGGGCGTGCTTCCCCGAACGCAATGGAAGCACTGAATTTTACTTATAATTACCTGTCATTCGTGCGCAGTCAGATGAAGGGCGCCGTGGAAAACTGGGTACCTTTTGAGGATGCCTATCAGCAAACAGACTGGTCCCATTACGAGTCGTTGCCGGCTTTTGAAGCATCAAACAAGGCCAATGCGTATCGCGTTTACCTGGACATGGAAAAGTCGGCCCTAGGGAGTGAATGATTGAGCAGGCCGTTGATCAACAAATGTTGTAACAGGCACGCCCCATTCTGTACACTGTATTTTCATACAGTATTACGCACATTCACTGCGAGGAATGACCATGGCGGTACAAGCAGTCTATTTTTCCGATAGGGACGGCCTGGATATGGCACTAAAAAACCCTGAGACCATGCTTTTTACATCAAAAGCAGACGCCGATGCCAGAGATAAAATACTGGAACTGGCGGAAGAAATTCAGGTTTTCCTGGCCCGGAAAATTGAGGGTCTGGACGATGACATGGCCGAAAAATGCGCCATGGCCATCGCCGAGGACAAAGATCTCTTTCAGAGAGCACTGAAAAAGCCCGAACTTCTGAACGCTGCTCAGGAATAACCTGAGCAGCTGTGCCATACACCCTTATCAAACCGCTCCTGCTCACCACTGGGCAGCATTCTGTGCAGCCACAGCCACTGATTACGGACTAACCGTGCAACGTCAGGCTGGCGGTCAAAAATTGCTTGAGAGGCGCTTGTCAGCCCACAGGCTAGATCTGATTCTTTCCAATCAGCCAGTGCGTGGCTGATGAGACCAACCCCTGGCGCTCCCGGCTGATCTCGAAACAGCCGGTAAGCATTATCGGGCCGCCGGAGTCCGGCCAGAAAGTGACCTTCCCGGACTTTCTCGAGGGGCGCAGCCTGATCGTTCCCGGCGCTGACAATAATATCCGGCAAGCTTTTGATCAGCTTTGTGAATACCACAAAGTACGCCCCAGGCTCGTCGCAGAAGTGGATGACATGGCCATGATGCGATTGCTCGCCCGTGATTCGGGCCACTTTGCCGTTTTACCTCCGGTGGTGGTGCGGGATGAGCTCAGAAATGGGGATCTTTTTGATTATGAAGCTCTGCCGGGCGTCTATGAGGAGTTCTATGCAATCAGTATCCGGCGCAAGTTTGAAAGCCCTGCCTTGCGAGAACTGCTTTCCCAGCCCGTTGAAGATTTTATGATGCAGCCCTGAATTGATCATTCTGATCAGTAACTCTGGCGCAAACAGCCATGACCCAGGTGGCTGCAGAGACGTATAGTGAACAGGTCGTCATTAATATAATAAGGTCGGACCACCAAATATGACTCAGCAAAACAACAGTACGCAGCCCTCGATCGTCATCATCGGAACTGGGTTTGGTGGCATAGGTATGGCGATCCAGCTGAAAAAAGCCGGTCTCGGAAACGTCACTTTGCTGGAAAAAGCCGGACGCGTTGGCGGCACCTGGCGAGACAACACCTACCCTGGCGCCGCCTGCGATGTGCAGTCGCACTTTTACTCCTATTCTTTCGAGCCAAAACACGACTGGTCCCGAAAATTCGGGCTCCAGCACGAACTCCTCGGCTATATGGAACACTGCGTTGAAAAATATGGCCTCGAGGAACAGATCCGCTTTAACTGCGAAGTGGCGGAAGCGGTGTTTGATGACGCCCGCAACCTCTGGACACTAACGCTTACCAATGGTGAAACACTGGAAGCGCAAGTGGTGATCACGGCAACTGGGCAACTGAACCAACCGGCCTGGCCCAATATCGAAGGAACGGACGACTTCGAAGGTACCTGCTTTCACTCAGCACGCTGGAACCATGATTACGATCTGAAAAACAAACGCGTTGCCGTGATCGGTACCGGAGCAAGCGCCATCCAGTTTGTGCCCGAAATTGCCGGCAAGGTGAAATCTCTCGCTCTGTTTCAGCGCTCGGCGGCTTGGGTTCTGCCGAAACCAGACCGGCCTTTCAAAAACTGGGAGCAAACTCTGTTCAAAGCCGTTCCCGCATGGGACAGGCTATACCGCTATCTGATCTACTGGAAGAACGAGAGCCGGGGCTTGGCGTTCACCCGATTCAGTCGCCTGCTCGATATATTTGCCAGGCAGGCCAAAACGGAAGCCCGAAAACATGTTACTGATCCGGAAAAGATCAAACACATCATTCCGGATTATCAGATTGGCTGTAAGCGGATTCTGATTTCCAACGACTGGTATCCAGCCATTAACCGGCCCAACGTGAATCTGGTCCCGGATCCGATCGAAAAAATTGACAGCACCGGCGTTCAGACGCGATCCGGCCAACACTATCCCGTTGACGCCATCATCTTTGGTACCGGTTTTCGTGCTTCGGAGTTTCTGTCACCGATTCGTGTAACCGGGCGTGGTGGTATAACGCTGAACGAAGCCTGGCAGGATGGCGCTGTTGCATTCAAAGGGATTACGGTCTCCAGCTTCCCGAACCTGTTTATGCTTTACGGGCCGAATACCAACCTGGCGCATAATTCAATTCTCTACATGCTGGAATCCCAGTTCCAGTATGTACTCGGTTGCCTGAAGGCCCTGCAAAAGTACCCAGGCTCAGCCATGGATGTACGCAAAGATCGCCTGGAACGGTATTCCAGTGTTGTTCAGGAGGGACTTGAAGGCAGCGTGTGGAGCTCTGGATGCTCCTCCTGGTACCTCGATGCCAACGGCAAAAACACTCTGAACTGGCCTGGCTTTACCTTTTCGTACCGTTTTTCTACGCGCCATGTGGACACAGCGGACTATCAGTTCCTCGATCCTGCCGGGTAATACCCGTTTGCATTCACCATAAATTCATAGGATGATTGGATGATAAGATAAACGGATGATAGGTCAATGCTGAAGAAAATCCATAAAGGCTCGTTAGTGGAAACCGCGATAGAAAGCCTGAGACACGCCATAGAATCAGAACAGTGGTCGGTGGGCGACAGGCTACCCGTGGAGTCAGATCTCTCAGAGGCTCTGGGAGTGAGCAGGAACACCGTACGCGAAGCCGTGCGAGTATTGGCCCACGTAGGGATGCTGGAAACCCGGCAGGGAGACGGCACCTATGTAAGAGCAACCCGGGATGCCGGTGAGGCCCTCAAGCGCATCGCCCGCACCCAGCTCACTGATCAACTGGAAGTCCGGATTATGCTGGAAACGGAAGCGGCAAAACTGGCGGCGCAAAGGCGAACCGAGCAGGATCTCCGCTCCATGACCATGGCGCTTGATGCGAGAGGTAAAGCCGATGCAGACCTGGCGGCTCGCATTCATCACGATGAGGCGTTTCATCACGCGCTGGTGGCAGCATCCCACAACTCGGCACTTGCGGAACTGTACGACTACTTCTCCCACGCCATCACGCAGACGATTGAACGCACGGAAACCGACGCAGACTTGCCGGAGCCCTCGCAGGAAGATCATGAACTGCTTCTGGCCGCCGTTCGTCGTCAGGATTCGGTAAAAGCCGAAAGGCTTGCCCAGGATCTTCTTGCACCCAGCCTGAAGGCGTTGCGGAAGAGAGGCTCCTGACTATGAAGTTCAGGCCAGACATCTTTACTATCCTGCTACTTGGCGCAATTGCGCTGGCTTCATTTCTGCCAGCTACAGGCGCAGCCGGAAACTTTCTGGCAACCGCCGGAACGGTTGCCGTCGCCCTGCTCTTCTTCTTCCATGGTGCAGCGTTATCCCGGGAGCAAATCGTGGCGGGTGCATCGCACTGGCGGTTGCACATACTGATCACGGCGCTCACGTTCGTGTTCTTCCCACTCGTAGTGCTCCCCATTAACGGTATAAGCAGCTTTGCACCATCGTGGATGCCGGCAGACCTGGGGCTTGGTTTTCTGTACCTAGGGGTATTGCCGTCCGCCGTTTCTTCATCCATTGCCTACACCGCAATAGCCAGAGGTAATGTCCCCGCAGCTATCTGCAGCGCCGCTGCCTCCAATGTATTTGGCATGATGCTGACACCCTTCCTTTTGCTATTGCTCGTCAGTTCGGCAGGAAGCGGAGATTTTGCTATCGGAGAAGCTCTGAAAGATATCGTACTGCAGCTGCTGTTACCGTTCGCCGTCGGCCACGCCATGCGACCCATTCTGGGAGGTTATCTCGCGCGCAATGAAAGCCTGATGGCACGTTACGATAAAGGCGTTATCTGGCTGATCGTGTATTCCGCCTTCTCGCATTCGGTAGAAAGCGGGCTCTGGCAAAATCTGCCGATCAAAGCCATTGTTCTCACGATATTGCTATGCATCGGGCTGCTGGCATTGTTTATGTTCTTTGCGAGGTTTCTAGTGCGGCGATTCGGGTTTAGTCTGGAAGATGAGGCGGCCGTTGTTTTCTGCGGCTCCAAAAAGAGCCTGGCTTCCGGGTTGCCCATGGCGAAAGTGTTGTTTTCCGGGCATCCCGGGTTCGGCATGATCGTTTTACCGATCATGTGTTACAACCAGGTTCAGGTGATTCTTGGCGCGATTCTGGCCCAGAAATACCGTGACAAAATAGCCGAGTCCCAAACAACACAAGCAGACCCGGAGTGAACGCACGGCGGTGTCAGCCGCCGCCCATGCTACCAAACAGGGTGGCGAGTATAACAAGCCCGATAATCCAGCCAATAACAGCCGGCCAAAAACTAACCATTTGTGGGGCCTCTGATTCAGCACCCTCTTCTGCGATACGCGGTTCCGGATAGCTGCGCTCATCTTCCTGAGCTGCGGCATCCTGAAGGCTTTGCCAGTCAAACCATTCAGCCAGGAAGCGCACAACCGGCGCTGGAAAGCTGCCGTTTTCGGCCATCGGACGAAGCTGTGGCTCCAGTTGCCGGCCAATTTCCCGGCGCAGGGGTAATTGATCAGCCGGTGGCTCGCAGAGTATCGCTTTCCATATACCCGCATCCCGGGTCCTGCCGGAATCGTTGAGAAGCGCTTTGATCTGAATTATCACTTCTCGAGCAACCTGGCTCTCCGAAGCGTCCAGTTCGCGATCAATTTCGCTGCGATTCATATCAGGCTTACTCCCACTCTTGAGATTCATTACATTTTTGAGAGACAAATGACGTGTAGTCAAATACGATAGCGAAAACATAAGAAAATGCAGCTTCGCTTTTAACTTGGCAATTATAGAACGACACCCATGCCCGTTACGAACTCCAATAACTACACCCCATGGCGTCCGGCTTTCTATACCTTCGGTTTTCTGACGACAGGCCTTCTGGGTTTCATGCTATTGAGCTCAGCACCAGCTGCTGCCCAATCGCTCTCCGAAGAACCCGCCCAGATTGGTTTCTACGGATTCAACGACGAAATACCAGAAGTGCTGACGACCACCCGGCTGCGTCAACCTAAAACAAGGGTTCCCGGAACAACCACGGTTATCGATGGCGAGATGATTCGTGATCTCGGCATTATGAGCCTGGTGGAGATATTCCGTTTGGTTCCGGGCATGGTCGTGGCAGAGGTTGGCAGCAGCACGCCGGTCACAACCTATCACGGTACGGTGCACTATGAACAACGGCGCATGCAGGTTTTGGTCGATGGTCGAACCGCGCACCGCGCTACCCTTTCAGACATGGACTGGCAAACGATGCCGGTTCCGCTAGAGCTCATTGAAAGAATCGAAGTAAGCCGGGGGCCGAACTCAGCCGCCTATGGCATTAATGCCTTTCTGGGAGCAATCAACATCATTACTCGCAACCCCGCGGACACCTCTGGTACAGAGGTTCGCGTTGTTCGGGGCTCCAGAAACTACGTACGTACCTTTGCGTCCGTCGGCGATGTCAGTGAAAGCTATGACTGGCGGCTGGCTTTCGAGAAACGAAAATTTGGCGGGTTTGATTATCAGATTGATGAGGGCGAGCGCATGCCTTTTCACGACGGCCATGATATCAACACGTTTAACTATGACTCCCGCCTGAAGGTAAACTCTGGTTTCAACGCAGACGTTCGTGTGGGTGTCGTTGATGGAAGAAATGAAGAAGATGTTTTAAAAAATGGTGAGCTTGGTGCCACTGAGAATCCCGACATTGAAATTCGGGATTACTATCTTCAGACACAACTTAACTTTACGGAATCAGAAAGCCACTTCTTTCACTTCCAGGTGAGCTTCGAGAACTATGACCGCAAGCAACGCTGGCCAATATCCATCCCTGAATCTGCGGTAGATTGCCTTGCGAACGGAGTACTGGTATTTCACAGGCCGAATCGATCTCTCTGCTTCCAGCCAGGAGGAACCCCGCTAATCGCCGATATAAACTCCGATTCCGAAGATTCCAGACTTGAGTTCGAGTTACAGGATACGCTTTTATTCAGTGATGATCTGAAGCTGGTTACCGGATTAGGCTACCGTAAAGACACCTACCGCTCTGAAACGTTTTTCGACGGGCGCGGTAATAATTTCCAGTCGAGAGTGTTCGGTAACCTGGAGTACACCCCTATCTCCTGGCTCACACTGAATGGCGGCGGTAACTGGGAGCATACAACAACCACTGATGAGGGCTATTTCTCGCCCCGTGTTGCTGCAAACTTCACTCTCAGCAACAACCATGCGCTCAGGTTCGTCTACTCAAAAGCAGTGCGCACGCCTGACGGTTTTGAGCAAAATCCGGACTACGGGTTTACACTGGAAAATGTGAGGCCGGGGAAATACTCTGCCTACGAAGGCTATCGGGTTGAAAGCACAGCGATCTGGGATCACCCCAATCTTGTTACTTTGGGCAGACACCTCGAAGAAGAGAAGATAATTTCCAGAGAAATCAGCTATTTCGGGCAGTTTCCTCTGAAGCGAGGACAGTTCTCTCTTGAAGTGCGTGTATTTAAAGACAAACTTCGAGACATGATCAGCGGCGTCATCAAGTTTGATGACTGGTCTATAGATAATAACGTGGATATCGATCAGAAAGGCGTTGAAATCGAAGCCGCCCTTGAGTATCCAGGAACCACATTCAGAGCCAGCTATGGCTACCTTGATCAGGATGATTGGTACAACGGCGCTGAAATCTACAACGACGATGGCAGCATCAACAATCATGAAAAACAGTACAACGTTGAGTTACTTGGCCGCCTCTCAGTAAGGCATTCCGGCAGCTTGGCGCTCATCCAGAACCTGCCGTTTGGCCTGAAGGGCTCTACGGCATATTACTGGGCGGATAAATTCAGAAATACACGGTTTGAGCGCATCGACTTTCGTCTGGCAAAACGGATTTTTCAGCCGCGGTACTCAGTGGAGCTCGCTTTAACCGTGCAACACTACATAAATGATGAACCGGATCTGAGCACTGATAATAATATCGAGGATCAGAACCAGCTCTTCATGGAAGCAGGCATTCGCTTCTGATTGCTAATCAGGGAATGTTTCTGGCCCGGGATGGTATGACAGAAAACGTGTTCTTTTTAAGGAGCTGGGCGGCAACGGTTAAATCGCTGACTGCAGCAGCAATCTTTTGCACTCTTGTGGCAACGATCATGGTGGCCGGCACCACCCCCGCCCTGGGCCAGGATAATGATCGCTTACCTGTCTACCTGGCAGGTTCGGGCAATATCACCTTGGATCAGCATATACAGAGCCTTCTTGAGCTAAATCTGGGTAGCCAGCAGGATCTGATTCCCGTGTCGGATAAACAGGCAGTTCTTATAGACAATGCACCGATTATTACGATCGGCCCCGGCGCATTTTCCCGTATTCGTCAGGCGAACCGCAATGCTCCGGTGCTTGCCATGTTGGTGACACAGGATTTCCTTAAAGATTTCGCAGCCCTATCACCAGGGCGAGTGTCTGGAATATATTACGACGCTCCGTTGCTTCGACAAGCATTGATTGGAAAAGCCATTCTTCCACAAGCTACCCGGATCGCACTGATTTCTAACACCCGCTCCGCTGAACTTTACGACACCCTTATTGATCAGCTTCAACAGTACAGCCTTGAAGCGCGCCTCTTCGTCGTGGACGATGACAAACAACTCATCCCGACGCTCGGCCGGGCGTTAAGTTACGGCGATTTTCTGCTGGCCGCACCAGACAGCGCCATATACAACCCCAGGACGATAAAACACATTCTTCTGACCGCCTATCGCAGAAACAGAGTCGTCATCGGCCCAAGCCAGGCTTATGTCAAAGCCGGTGCTCTGGCGTCAAGCTACGCACCTTTTCCTGCCATGACCGAAATGGCGGCCACGTATGTGCAGGCATTTTTTGAAACCGGAATATTTCCGGAACCGGATTATCCGTCCGTTTTCCGGGTGGAGATCAATCAACAGGTTGCCCGCTCACTGAATATTCCACTGGCATCCCCTGAGCAAATCGATCGGGTCGTGGAATTACGGTTAAAGAGCCAGGGAGGGCGAGGCGATGAGTAAGCATACCCTCGGCGCGCCGCTTTCACGCAAGCTATTGCTGCTGGGCGCCCTACCCGCCATTGTGATGTTTATAACCCTGATGGGGTTCTTTACCTCTGCGCGGCTGGAAGATGCCAGGCGTGACCTTTCTGATAGCAACCAGTTGCTGGCTGACAGCCTGGCACCTTCACTCGAATATGCCGTTGTGTCCGGTAACACGTTGGCACTGCAGGAAATACTCTCCCAGTCTATCCGTTACAGCAAGGCAGACTGGATTCGGGTAACGGACGTGGCCGGCGAGCAGATTGGTCTCGCGGCCCATGCAGACACTCTTACAGGCACTCTTACAGACACCCAGGCAAATGAACTGCAGGGTGATTTCCAGATCTTCAAAGCAGAGATCCTCCAAAAGCCCTTGGAGTTTGCGACGGACCGGCAACCCCAGTGGTTCGAGCCAGAATACGGCTTCGGATCAGGAGCATTGCGGTTGGGCACTGTTCACGTCGGGGTCGGTGACACGCTTCTGGAAGAACGTCGTCACGACATACTTTGGTCGTCTGTTGCTGTCGGGCTGTCCTTGTTGCTGTTTACCATTCTGGTAATCAAACATACGTTGAACGCGATTCTCTCACCCATTAATCAAGTTTCCGGGCGTATCGGTCGACTCACTGAAAGAGATTACCGGGTTATCAAAGTGAACAGGAGAAGCAACTCCCGGGAAGTCATTGCTATTGAACAGCAGCTCAATGAATTGGCCGAGCATCTTGGCGTGCTGAAAGCATCACAACAGGAGACACTGGCAACTTCGGAGCATGCCCGGGAGGAGGCAGAAACGGCGAGTCATGCCAAATCAGAGTTCCTGGCAACCATGAGCCACGAATTACGCACCCCCCTAAACGGTGTACTGGGTATGATTGACCTGGCCCAGGAAGAAACGCTGAGCCCAAGGCAAGGCGATTATTTGCAGACCGCCCGCCAATCCACTGAAGATCTACTGACGGTCATCAGCGATTTTCTCGATTACTCCCGCATGGATAGCGGCGCGATGGTACTGGAACAGCAAGTGTTCAACCTGCACACCCTTATCACGAATTGCGTGGCGTCCTACCGTCATGTGGCGGAAGAGCAAGGGTTGGCTCTGACACTGAATTTTGACGGCGACTGGTCTGATCTGCCCCTGGTAACCGGTGATGCTCCACGGATTCGGCAGATCCTTGCATGCCTGCTTGATAACGCGATCAAATTCACCGGCGATGGTTTTGTAAACGCTCAGGCAAGCTGTTCCAGCGTTGAAGATGGCTTCATTGTTTTCAATTGTTCCGTTAGCGATTCAGGGAGCGGCATCCCCCATGAACGACTCCCGGATATTTTCAGTTCATTCGAACAACTGGACGCTGGCAATACTCGAAACTTTGGCGGTACTGGCATGGGGTTATCCCTTGTACAGCGCTTGGTAGAACTTCTGGGCGGGCACATTCAGGTGGAAACAGACCCAGGGAAAGGCTCCTCATTCCGTTTTGAGCTACCTCTGGAGCTGGCATCTCCCGCAGAAGCATCTAAGACACCTGAAACAATACTACAAGCCGAAACACCTCTCTCGATGCGGGCTCTGGTAGTGGAGGATAACCCCGTAAACCAACGTGTTGCAGTTGCATTGTTAAACCGCCTTGGTTTTCAAACGGAAGCTGTCACGAACGGCAAAGAAGCCCTGGATAAAGTCCGCACCCGCCATCAGGGTTATGACGTGATTCTTATGGATTGCCAGATGCCAGTAATGGATGGCTATGAAACAACACGTTATATCCGTGAATTGGAAATTGACAGCGGCCTGAGCAGAACGCCCGTCATCGCCCTTACCGCCGATGTACTGCCTGGCACAGAGCGCAACTGCCTTGAAAGTGGGATGGACGACTATCTGTCCAAACCCGTGCGAAAGGAAAATCTGCGGAAAGTTGTGGAACGCTGGGTAAACCTGACTGCAAGCTGATACAAAGGTAATTAGAGAGCTAATAGATAGCTGCGCCCTTCCATGGGCTCACGTTCTGATCAGGAGACAGGCTCACGCATGGTGACAAATTCTTCGGCGGATGTCGGGTGTATACCCATGGTGGAATCAAACTGGGCCTTGGTTGCACCAGCCTTGATGGCCACGGCAAGTCCCTGGGTGATTTCGCCGGCATCCGGCCCGACCATGTGCGCGCCAAGCACCCGGTCCGTTGCGTCATCGACCACAAGCTTCATCAGGCAGCGCTCATCACGGCCACTGAGAATAAATTTCATCGGCCGGAATTCAGAGCGATAGATTCTCAGAGTATGCCCTGCTCCCCGCGCCTCTTCTTCCGTTAGCCCCACCGTACCAATATTGGGCTGACAGAAAACCGCAGTAGGAATCGCGCTGTAATCCATCTCACCCTCGCCGTCCCCAAAGAGCCTGCGGGAGAGCACCATGGCCTGCGCGAGCGCCACCGGTGTCAGCTGCGGCGTACCAATAACATCGCCCAGAGCGGTAATCGAAGGCACTGAGGTCTGGAAATAATTGTCTACTACTACATGTCCCGACGCGTTAAGTTCAATGCCCAGCCCGGTCAGGCCGAGGCCATCTACCAGCGCCCTTCTGCCCGTTGCCGCCATAACAAGCCCGGTCTCCATAACGTCTCCGTTACTGAGTTTGACTCGATAGTGGGAATTCTCGGCCTCTACGGACTCAATCGTCACGCCAAACTCAAGCCGGACGCCTTTTTTACGCATTTCCTGCTCGGAAAACCGACGGACATCGCTATCAAAACCGCGGAGGAACAAATCGCCGCGGTAGAGCAGCGTGGTCTCAACGCCCAGACCGGCCAAAATGCCAGCGAACTCCACCGCGATATAGCCACCGCCCCAAACCACTGCTTGCTTTGGCAATTGCGGCAAATAGAACATCTCGTTCGAAGTCATGAGACATTCCTTACCCGGAATGTCCGGCACAACAGGCCAGCCCCCTGTCGCTACTGTGATATGGGCTGTCGTGTATTCCTTGTCCCCAACAACAACCGTATTCGGATCTTTTATGGAAGCCGTGCCGTCAATGATGTTGACACCGGCATTCTCAAGCAGCCGGCCATAAATACCGTTGAGCCTTTCTATTTCGATATTTTTATTGGCAACAAGCGTAGGCCAGTCAAAGCTGACGCCGTCCATGGGCAGATTCCAGCCATAACCTGCTGCGTCTTCCAGTTCGTCTCTGACATGGGCACCGTAGACAAACAGCTTTTTGGGTACGCAGCCAACGTTCACGCAGGTACCGCCAAGATAGCGGGATTCCACTACCGCAACCCGAGCACCACACCCAGCTGACATGCGCGCGAGACGCACCCCACCGGAACCGGCACCAATAACAATCAGATCATAATCCTGGCTGTCAGACACAGTGTCTCCTGATATTTGTAACAACGTTAAGTTTGATTGGCCTTAGCCTTGGCTTCCGGGTGGATTTCGCGGAACAGTATGTGATCCTCGAAACCACCAAGGCGAATTTTCCCGAGGCTGCGGAAGCCTTCAGACTCATAAAATGGCAGATAACGGTTGTTACCCGTATCCAGAACCAGGCCAGTTCCACGCGGATTGTCTGCACAAAGCCGCTGAACAGCCTTGAGCAGTAACCGACCATAACCACGATTCTGATACTTGGGATTAACGCCCATCAACGGCAACTGGTGCGCCAGTGGCTGCGGTAACATTGCACGTATTTTCTCGTGGTAGTCCAGATACCGGCGGGTAGAGGCAAAGCCTGCCGTCAGCACCATACGAATTCTCCAGCTGAGCTGGTCCGCCAGATTCAAGCGCAGATCCGGGTCGCCGATGAACGCCACAGCAACCAGCGTATCATTGACCATGACCCCAACCGCTTCCTGATCCAGATCAAAGTACAGATCAACCAGTTCACGCAAGGTCGCGCGGACTCGCTGGTTATAGCCGGGTTTACGATGGTTGAACAGATACTGAAACGTGGGTTCGTTCCGGTATGCGTCATACAGAATCGATCTGGCTTCGCCCAAAGCACTGATGTCCAGCCGGACAATAACCGGTTCCGGATTGTTATCGCTGTCTCTACTCATGCTTGCTCTCCTGCCTCTGTCCGGAGAGACCACCCCGGAACCCGGTTATTCGGAATCAGATTGCCAATGTTAAACGAACGGACACTCGTCCAGGCTCTCCAGCACGATCGAGCGCGGCCTGGTCAATCACGACACCATGCTTACCATTGAGCATTTCAAGCCAGGCTGCAACCTCCGAATAAGGAACGGCTTCCAGCCACACCCGGATGGCGTCCTCACCGCTTGGTTCAAAGCGCTGAAGGGTAAGGCCGGACTCCCTTGCAGAGCGGGTTACCAGACCCATCAGCGCCCGGCCATCGGCTGGGATATCTGCTGATACCGTTGCCGGCCCTGCTCCGCTGCCTCCCAGACGCCGGATGACCGGCGCGTTAGATTGCATCCAGGCCACAAGTTCTGCGGCGTTTTCCTTGCCTGAAGCGGCCTGATCATGAAAACGGGCGACCGGGCTCCAGATTGCAAAATAGACAATCCCGAGAAGCACGGCAATAGCCAACATCGTAAGTGCCTGCTGATCTCGCCTGGGAAGCTGGTCATATTGAGCGATTAGTTTGCCGATCGATGGCTGGCTTTTCAGTTTCGTCAACATGGCCCTACCCTCCGGATACCGTGAGGCGGCCACGGGCGCCGCTGGATTCATTAACCACGGAGCCGATTTTGGCATCAAGACCCTGCCCCGCCAAACCATTGCGTAACGCACTAAGGCGATCGTAGCTTTCTGCACGCACATCAACCACCAATTCTCCACGAGACTGGCTGTAATTGATGGAGTTGAACGTTACTGAGCCGGTGCTCGCCACATTTGAATACTGCTGGCCCGTGTACTTCATTAATGTCACAAAATCCACAGCGGGGCCGTCTGAGCCAGCCACGCGCAACTGTCCTTCAACCACACGCCTTACATTGCCGGCATGGGTCCTACGGTCGCCTGGAAAAGACTCCTGGTAAACCGACATCGCCTGTTGCCGAAAATCCTCTGCCTGTTGCTGGTAATAGAACCCCATTCCGGCTTCCACTGCCACCTGCACCGCAAACCAGACTGCAGCTACGGCAATCAGCGGCTTCCAGGGCTTCAAAGGGCTTGCCTTACCGCCTTTGACCGAAAATTCACGCTGGCAGAGATTAATCGGGCGGCAAAGATGATGATGGTGAGCATGGGCCAGCAACTCCAGCGGCATCAGCTCCAGCAACTCATGCCGAACAGAAAGCCTACCCGGCACCATAACTTCTCCAAGCAGCGCCTGCTGCTCTTCAAACTCCGTCGCAGTGCCGTAAACCACAACAGGCACTTCAGCGACGACGTCCTCTGTCGGAGGCGCCGCCAGTGTATGTGCGAACATTCCCAGATTGGCGGACTGCATGCTCAGCCACTCGCCACGCTCGCTTCCCATCATCGCAGATTCGCCATCCAGGCAGATCGACCATCCGCCTTCTGTCACCGGAAGCAGTGCGGCATCAGGGTAGATAGCGTCTAGCCTGGTGTGTGACCAGCCGCTGAACAGTTCGAACCATTGCGCCATCCGGTTGCGGTCAATCGCCGCCACCCGGTGGCCCTCCAGGGTGTGCAGGCCAAGCGCCAGGTGAACGCTGTCAATATCCTGTGCAATCTGCTCTTCAACGGCATAAGGCAGGGCCTGGTTTATAAAACGGCTTTGCTTTGCGGGGATATCCGCCACGCAGAACAGCGCTTCATCGCCCGGAATGAGGCCCACCAGTAATACATCATCAAGCCCGTTCTGGCTAAGTGTCTGTTCAATCGTGCTCCGGAGATCGCTGCTGCCCTGCGCCTGAGCGTCGCCACCGGCATCGTAAAGCACCCAGTTGAACAAACGGGTTTCGGGATCTTCTGCGTGACCCGCAATGGGTGGCAATGCTCGCACGTAAAGGCGATAAGACATGGTTATCCTTCCGAGATGGTATAAGGCTCTTTGGTAATGCGATTCTTTTGTCCGGTATCCCTGTGAACCGTCCGGACATCACCTTCCTGATTACGGAAAACCGTACTCACCATATTTACAACACGATTATCGTAGGTAATCCGTGAAACAACTTCAAAAAAACGGGTTTGCAGCCCAAGCTCTATAGGCTTCAGCCCCAATCCTGCAAACTCTGGCAGCGCCAGAAAATCCTGAAGGTTCTCGAACCGCTCTTCCTCGCGCTTTTCAAGAATAGACGCAGCTTGGGCTGTCGTCAGCTCTTCATGCAATGACATCAGCACTTCCGCTGTCGCCGTGTTTACATTAATTCCCAGTCCGCTGACCGGCAAGGTAGCCACATGAGGCCGCAGTGCGACGTAAATTTCCTCGGTCATGCCTTCGATCAGCCGCAGTTCCGACACACTCATGAACGGCTGATTCGCAGCCCGAAACCCCGGCTCGGCCATCAGATACTGGCCGTCTTCCGCACCGTAGGCACTGATTGTTTCGTCGTTCGGATCAATCCAATCTACCAATGCATCAACGGAAATGCCTGTAATTCCGAGTGCAATCAGTAAGCGGGTAATGCGATCCTTGGTTATCGGATCCACCTGGCCGCTAGAAGAAACCAGATCATTGAGGTTTATCCGCCCCCCCAAATCATCTATCTGAACCTCCGCAACACCGTTGTCATCCAGAGGTAAAATAGCCGCATTCATCGCCCAGAACTCGTCCAGGCTGTCGACCATCAGGCTATCTTCTTTATCCTCTTCAAAATCCCGCACCAGAATCTGGCGGGCAAAAGCTTCTGCGCCCAAGGCAATACTCTGCCCCTGCTGCTGAGCCAGATAGTGCCCTGCTTTGAACACTCTGATATTTTGCTGCTGGGTCATACCGGAGGCCAGCATAACCACCAGAGCCATGGCGAGCAGCACCATAATCAGCGCAACACCCTGTTGTTTTTTCAGACACGAACTATAGGCGTAAGGAATCATACTGCTTTAGCCTCCCTGCCCCGTTGTACCTTGAACGTTGCCTTGAGCGGTGCCCTGACTGGCTGAGTTGGCAGCTGCTTCTTCATCTGCTTTGCTGCGGGCTTCGTTCAGTTGATTCACCAGGCCCTGTGCACTCGACGGATCAAAGTCCGGCAATACAAAGGTTCGCACAAGCTCACCGAAGCGTTCGTGCTCCAGTGTGATTTCTATACCCCGAGGAAAAGATATGTCCGGGCGACTGCCAGGAGTCAGCGCCGCCATGGCGTCATCGGGTGGCCATTGAGGCTCCCAGCTGTTTTGTTCGTTGAAAAACCGCAGATCAAAGGCGATGACACCCTCGAGCAGCAACAGATCCTGACTGTTGTCCTCCTGGCCTTGATCCAGCGTTGGCCAATATCGGCGCCGCAGTTCGCTACCAGTGTATTCCCAACCAACCCGTTGCAGGCTACTGCGGCGTATACCCAGCGGATTGCGCCATCCCTGCCGCGTTAACATCAGCACAAATTCATCTTCACGGCTGGTCAAAGCGGGCTTGAAGTCACCATAGATGTCTCGGGCCGGCCGGTTAACGATCTGGTTAATGTCCCGCTCCAGTAGCAGCATTGCTCGCTGTAAACCGTCAAAATCTTCGGCGAGCTCATCCACCCGGTCACGGGAAAGAATGACGCCGCTCAACACCTGCCAAACGCCAATGCCAATAATCGCAGTGATCGTAATTGCGACCAGCACCTCCAGAAGCGTGAAACCCCGCTGCGCGATCATTTCGTGCCCACGAAAGCGGAAAGCGTGTGCACAGGATAGGCCTTTGAGCGGCCATCGCGGTAACGGGAAACGCGAACTTCTACGCGTCGCATTTTAGGCTCGGCCGTCGCAAGCACCTTCGTAGTCACTTGCCATCGGAAAGGACCATAGTCTTTATCTTTTGAGTTCTCGGAAATGCCCGGAAGGCTTTCCTCCAGCCGGATTTCATTGATTCGGTTATCAGCAAGCCAGCCTGCGAGGGTTTTGTCACGGATTCGCTCGTAGCTGGAGATATACTGGCTGCCAACCTCTGCTGCGGCAGTGGCGATCAGGCCGAAAACCAGCAGGGCGATCATCACCTCAATGAGTGTGAAGCCGCTTTCTGGTTTCGCCCGTTTTGCGCGTGTCTCCTGCCTCACCGATCGTCTCCCTCATCACCGGGCTGGCGCCACTCTATGGGGGAGATACCATCCGATGCCAGGATCTGCGTGTAGTCGGTCTCGTCTCCGACGGTGAATTCCAGCTCAAAAGGTGTGGTTTCTCCGCTAGAGAAAAACACCACGTCTGGGCGGAGCTTGTCTTCGGCCGACGCCAGGCGGGGGGCATCACTTTCAATGAACTGGGTAGCCACGAGCCACTCCGGAAACTCCCGGGCCCGGAATATACGTTCTCCGGAGGCTTTCCAGTCAGCTGTTTCGTCCTGGAAAGCCACAAAACGATATCCGTTTTTTTCCAGCAGCAGCCCGATCTCCAGATTGTTAAGCACCGCCTGATCCGATGCTGTCTGCATCAGCAGGTACAGTCCCCGCACCTCATTCTGAAGCTCCCGCTGCTGCGAGCTTCCACCCATGGTGAATACCGCCAGGGCTGCGAGCAGCCCGACCAGAACCAGTACAACCAGTATTTCAATCAACGTGAAGCCGTTGCTGTTGTTCCCTGATCCCGAGTGTTTCACAAATCAGCTGCCGATCTTCCAGATACTAAGATCGGCAGCATCTCCGTCGCCGCCTTCCTGGCCATCGGAGCCGTAGGAATACAGGTCATAAGCGCCTTCGGCGCCCGGGCTAACATACTGGAAGTCACTGCCCCAGGGGTCTTGCGGGATACTCTTCATGTAACCGTCAGGGTTCCAGTTTTTCGGCTCGGGGTTGCCGGTCGGGCGGGATTTTAATGCCTCCAGGCCCTGCTGGGTGGAGGGATAATGACTGTTATCCAGCCGATAGATATCCAGCCCCTTGGAAATATTGGTGAGCTGGGTTTCCGCGACAGTTACCTTGGCCTGATCGCTCCGACCCATGATATTGGGCGCCACGATGGCCACTAGCAGGCCGAGAATTACCATGACTACCATGATTTCGATAAGGGTAAAGCCCCGGCTTGATTGCGGCTTATTCAGGTTTTTCATCGTCATTATGTCACTCGTTGTTGGCTTGAAAGGTTGGCTTGAATGGCTTTCGTCACAAAATACTAACCGACCAGATTGCTCATGTTCAGTATGGGCAGCATGATGGCCATCACAATGATTAGCACGACTACACCCATTATCAGCAGCATCATGGGCTCAAAAAGCCCGACGATGGCGGCCATTTTCGATTGCAGTGTATTTTCCTGCATCTTTGCCGTGCGCTCCAGCATGCTGTCCAGCTCCCCACTGGCCTCGCCACTTGCGATCATGTGCAGCATCATCGGTGGAAAGTAACCGGACTGATCCAGTGCCCGGTGCAAAGAACCACCTTCACTGACTTTGCGCGCGGCATCCTTCAGCTCCTGGCGCAGATAGTCATTGGAAAGCACCTCTCCGGCAATTCTCATGGCATCAACCAATGGAACACCGCTGGTTGTGAGGATACTAAGCGTGCTGGCATACCGGGCCGTATTAATCCCCCGAACCATCCCCGAAAACAAAGGCAGGTGCAGCAAGCGTTTATGAAAGCGCATCCGTATGGCTGGCTTGGTGAGTGCGTAGCGAAATGCCATGAAGCCCGCAACCAGCAGGATAACGAGGTAGACACCGTAACTGGAAAGAAATTCCGACATTGCTAACATGGCTTGGGTCAGCGCGGGCAATTCCTGGCCCTGCTTCAAGAAAACATCAATGATATCCGGTACAACATAGGTTAGCAGGAACACCACAATGGCGATCGCCACAAAGCTCAGAATAATCGGGTAAATCGCAGCGAGCTGGATCTTCTGGCGTGCTTCCTGTCGGTTCTCGGTGTAATCGGCCAGCCGGTTCAGAACCAGATCCAGGTGCCCGGCATGTTCGCCCGCCGCTACCGTTGAACGGTAGAGCCTCGGAAAGGCTTTGGGAAACTCGCCAAGACTGTCCGCCAGCGTATAGCCTTCCATGACTTTTGCGCGAATGGCGATGAGCATGCTGCGGATACGAGGTTTGGTGGTTTGCTGGGCGGTTGCGGAGAGTGTCTGTTCAATAGGAATGCCAGACTGGATCAACGTTGCCAGTTGGCGCGTGATCAGCGCAAGATCGGCGGCCGCCAGTGAGCCCCCACCGCTCAGCGGGTTGCTGGCAGTCCGTTTCTGAACGGCCGGTTCAACCGCCAGTGGCGTGAGGCCTTTTTCCCGGAGCAGCTGGCGTACAGCACGGGGCGCGTCGGCCTCTACAACACCCTGTTTCTGTTTGCCCCGCGCATCAAGGGCCTTGTACTCGTAGGCAGGCATACCTTATTGGCCCCGGTGCGTTACGCGAAGCACCTCTTCCAACGTGGTGGCGCCATCAAGTATCTTGCGGACACCATCCGCGTGAATGCTCGGGCCTTTAAGGCGCGCTTCCCTCTCCAGATCCAGTTCGCCTGCACGCTTGTGAATCAACGCACTGATCTCCTCGGTTACTTCAACCACTTCATAGATGCCAATACGCCCGCGGTAACCGAGATGGTTGCAATGACTACATCCCTTCGCCCGATAAACAGTGGGCGGGTGGGCAAAATCCTGCTGCAGGAATTCACAATGTTCTTCTGTGGGCGTATAAGCCTCGCGGCACTCCTTGCACAACACCCGCACCAGGCGCTGGGCCACAATACCCACCAAGCTTGATGAAATCAGGAAGGGTTCAATACCCATATCCATAAGCCGGGTGATCGCGCCCACGGCAGTATTGGTGTGCAGAGTAGATAACACAAGGTGGCCAGTGAGACTGGCCTGAACGGCAATTTCGGCGGTTTCCAGATCGCGGATTTCACCAATCATCACCACATCGGGATCCTGCCGAAGAATGGCTCGCAAGCCCCGCGCAAACGTCATCTCAACCTTGGGGTTTACCTGAGTTTGGCCAATGCCCGGCAGGTTGTACTCAATTGGGTCCTCAACCGTAAGGATGTTTCGGCTGCGGTCGTTTATCTCCTGCAGCGAGGCATACAGTGTTGTGGATTTACCCGAGCCAGTAGGCCCGGTGACCAGCATTATGCCGTATGGCCGATGGATAAGCCGGCGCAGGATCTTCAGATCATCTGGTGCCATACCGAGAGATTCAAGGCGTATGGCACCCGCCTGTTTATCCAGCAGACGCAGCACAACTCGCTCGCCACCGGATGACGGCATGGTAGAGACTCGGATATCCACCTCACGGCCGGCTACCCTCAGCCCAATTCGGCCGTCCTGAGGCACCCGCTTTTCGGCAATATCCAGTTTCGCCATAACCTTGATCCGAGAAACCAGCAGCGGAGCCAGCGCGCGTTTGGGCTGCACCACTTCGCGCAGCACTCCGTCAACGCGAAACCGCACAATCAGGTGTTTCTCATAGGTTTCAATATGCACATCCGAGGCGCTGCTCTTTACCGCTTCGGTAAGAATCGCATTGATCAGACGGATAATCGGCGCGTCATCTTCCTGCTCTAGCAGATCCTCTGTTTCCGGAACGGAATCGGCGAGCGAAGCCAGATCCATATCGTCGCCAATACCTTCGACCATCTGCATGGCTTCTGCAGAGTCGTTTTGATAAGCCGCATTCAGCGCCTGGTCAAAATGATCAGGATCGATAGTGGTAAAGCGCGCACGCCCGCCACCTATACGATTGGCTTCGGCCAGTGCGGAATGGGGAGCGCCGGGTCTGACCAGAATAACCGGGCTGCCCTCTTCCGAACGGGTCAGAATAACGCCATTGCGCTTAGCGAAAGTAAAGGGAAGACGACCCAACGGAGCATCCTGCGGCTGAAGTTCGGTTTGTGTGGTCAAGGTTGTCCTCGTTCTTGTCTGGCAATCTTTGGGAAGGCTATCACAGGACATAGGCCCGCTGAATAACTCTGTACACTATACTGCCATTAAAAGGTCTCAGTCTGATAACCTGTGGGCCTTTCGGAGGCTCGCTGGCGGCTGGCGAACGTGTATTCAGGACTATCAATGCTTTCTATCAATCGAAGGGTCCCCCTCATTCTGGCTGTGGTTGCAGGGTTTACCATGGTGGTCGTTACCGCGTGGCAGGGCTACAGCTTCTGGCAGAGCGAAAGCCAGCAAGCCGGCCAGAACGGCCAGCCCGCTGCAAAACAGCTCGCGGAAAAGGCCAGCGTTCCTTCTGTACCGCTCGCCTCGCTGAATTTTTTTGGCACCGCTCAAACGCTGGGGGCGGGGGAGTCGGAAGATACCGAGGACCTACCTGAAACCAACCTCCGGATTTTTCTCCGGGGTGTTCTTGCGGCCGACGGCGACTTCCCGGGCAGCGCCTTGATCGAGGATGACAAAAGCAAAACGGACGTCTTTATTGTCGGCGATGAGTTGCCCGGCAACGCCCGGCTCCGCTCCGTCCATCCTAACCGCGTTATTCTCGACCGTGCCGGCAAGCTGGAAAATCTGTATTTTCCGGAGCCTGATGACAGTTCCGGAATGACCTTCTCATCAGACGCTGACAACATCCGGCAAGAACCTGAGCAGCAAGCTCTGGTACCAGATATTACCAACCGACCCGTTCGGTCAACGACTCCGCCAGCAAACGAGCAAGAGCGCCGGGAAGAAATACGCAAGCGCCTGGAGCAGCTCCGGGAACGTCTGCGCACCAACGGATAGCCTGTTATTGTTTCTGCGTGCACAGCCATGTCGGCAAATGACATCATCAATGTCGTTATGGGACAGTGTTAGCTTCGAATAAACCGATAGAATGCTGCCCGGTTCAATTAAAAACGGGAGTGTACTTTGATGCGACGTTGGAATGGCTGGGGCGATGAGCAGTTCGATCTGGAACTACCGACACAAGGGCGAAGTTTTCTCGCAGACCGTGTTGGTTCGGGCACGCCACTGAGTGATGTATCCCTTGAGTCTGTTTGCGCAAAGGTTCCCGAAACACGCCTGTCCGCTGATGCCAGCGTTGATGCGCTGATCGACACCAGCCCCGAAACCCGGGTACGCCACGCCCGCGGCCAGAGCCTGCCGGACTGGTTGGCCATGCGCAGCGGTGAATTCGGAGTTTTCCCGGATGGCGTCGCCTACCCCGAAAGCAGCCTCGACGTTCAGAAATTGCTGCAGTACGCGCAGGCCAGCAACATTGAGCTGATCCCTTACGGCGGCGGCACCAGCGTTGCAGGGCACATCAACCCGCTGGCGGGCAACAAACCTGTTCTCACGATCGATATGGGTGGAATGAATCGCCTCATAGACCTCGACCGGGAAAGCCAGATAGCCACATTCGGCGCAGGCACCCCGGGGCCCCTCGTGGAATCCCAGTTGCGGGCTCACGGCTACACCCTTGGGCACTTTCCCCAATCGTTTGAACTCTCAACCATCGGCGGCTGGGTGGCCTCACGTTCCAGCGGACAGCAGTCGCTACGCTACGGCAGAATCGAGCAATTATTTGCCGGGGGCCGGGTCGAAACGCTCAAAGGCACGCTGGATCTGCCCACCATACCGGCCTCAAGCGCAGGCCCGGACATTCGCGAGATGGTTCTGGGCTCCGAGGGCCGGATTGGTCTGATCACCGAAGTAAAGGTACGGATAAGCCGCTTGCCGGAACAGGAAACCTTTCACGTTGTGTTCTTCCCGGACTGGGACAGAGCACGCACCGCCTGCCGAAAGCTGGTACAGAACCGCACCCAGCTTTCCATGTTGCGGCTCAGCAGCGCCATTGAGACCGAAACACAGCTGGCACTGGCAGGACATCCACACCTCATCGGTATGATGGAAAAAATACTCTCCTTGCGTGGCGCCGATGAAGGCAAATGCATGATGACCTTCGGGCTTACCGGCAGTGCACGACAGTGCGCCAGCGCCAAACAGGAAGCAAAGCGCATCTGCTCAGAATATAAAGGCGTTTATACCGGCACTCGGCTTGGTAAAAAATGGGCCGAGAAACGCTTCACCATGCCCTACCTACGGGAGGCCCTGTGGCAAATGGGCTACGCCGTGGACACCCTGGAAACAGCGACCGACTGGGATAACGTTGACAATCTGCTTGGTCTGATGGAAGGCAGCCTGCGCGATGGCCTTCAAACCCGGGAAGAAAGCAGACACGAGTGCGTTCATGTATTCACCCACCTGTCCCATTTTTACGGACAGGGCTGCAGCATCTACACCACCTATGTTTTCCGTGTTGCAGACAGCTACGAAGAAACCCTGGCGCGCTGGAAGCACCTCAAGAACACAACCTCTGAACTGATCGTGCGCAACCGCGGCACCATCAGCCATCAACACGGTGTCGGCAAAGATCACGCGCGCTTCCTGCCCGTTGAGAAAGGTGAGTTGGGGATGCTGGCAATCCGGTCCCTGTGCCACACCTTTGACCCGGAAGGCATTCTTAACCCGAAAACGCTGGTGGAATAGGGCCGATGAAGCGTCGAGACTCATTGCTCAAAGAGCTTCAAAGCAGAACGCATACGTTTGACGTTGTGGTGGTTGGCGGGGGCATTACCGGTGCAGGTATTGCGCGGGAAGCCGCCGGCAGTGGCCTGAACACCCTGCTTATCGAACAGAAAGACTTCGCTTGGGGAACCTCCAGCCGTTCTTCAAAAATGGTGCACGGGGGCCTGCGCTATCTTGGCAGCGGCCAGTACCGGCTGACCCGGGATGCCGTTACCGAACGTCAGCGCCTGATGGCCGAAGCACCGGGTCTCATCGAACCCTTGCGCTTTATCATGCCGCACTTTCAGCGCCAGTTTCCCGGCCCGCGCCTGTTCCAGATGCTGCTACGGGTTTACGATTGGATTTCCCGCTCCCACTCGCGCCACTTCCTGACCCCAGGCCAGACCATGCAGTGGGTGCCCGGGCTGAACACCGTAAAACTCACTGGCGCCAGCGGCTTTACCGACGCGGTAACCGATGATGCTCGATTGGTGCAGCGAGTTATCACCGAAGCTCGTCAGGACGGCGCTTGGTGCCTTAACTACGTTAAAGCACTAAAGGTTCTCCGCATAGATGGCCAGGTCAGTGGCCTTGAACTGAAAGCGGAAGACGACGCTGAGACATTTATGGTTAATACGCCTCTGATTATCAATGCGACCGGTGTCTGGGCAGATCGGCTCCAGGAATCTGTCGATGGGCAGAAGCCTATGACCATCCGGCCATTGCGCGGCAGCCATCTGGTTCTTCCCTGGCAGAAACTGCCTGTTTCCTGTTCCGTGTCTTTGCTCCACCCGGATGACAAACGCCCGGTTTTTGCGTTCCCCTGGGCCGGCACAACGGTGCTTGGAACGACCGACCTCGATCATAAAGAAAGCCTCGACAATGAACCGCGCATCGCCAAAGAAGAAGTCGATTATCTATTGCAAATCTCCAACAGCCTATTCCCGGGCGCAGCTGTTTCAAGACGCGATGTTCTTTCTACATGGGCCGGTGTTCGGCCAGTAGTAACCGCACAACGGAGCACTGCCGGTCCGAAGGCTCCGTCTAAAGAAAGCCGCGAACATGAGTTCCGTGAAGATAAGGGTTTGATCAGTATTGCAGGTGGCAAGCTGACCACCTTCCGGCTTATAGCAAGGGAAGCACTTATCAGAGGGCTTGAAGGTGAAGAGCTGTTGCGGCCGGAGAGCGACCCGGTTTTCCGACCAGCGATCCACTCACGACGACCCGCGCAGATAAGCCATCAGAACTGGCAACGCCTTACGGGCTTTTACGGTTCGAATCTGGACGCGGTTCTGCAGGCCGGGCCCGCCGTGCCCGTTAACGACGATACGGCTTCTGTCGCCGTTCCGGGAGAGTTGCTGTGGGCCGAAGTTGTGTGGGCCTGCAAGCACGAAGACGTAAAGCACCTGGACGATCTGATGCTCCGCCGCACCCGGCTTGGACTGATAGTGCCCGAGGGCGGCCGAGCGCTGCTTCCCAAGGTGAAGCAACACTGCCAGAGCGCTCTCAACTGGGATGACGAACAGTGGCGCGCCGAAGAAGCCCGGTATCTGGCACTGTGGAGCGAAGCCTATTCACTTCCGGGTCGCTCGGAGGCAACGCATGCCGTCTGACCCACTGATTCTCGCCATTGATAACGGCACCCAGAGCGTGCGCGCCCTGCTCTTCGACACTCGTGGCAATCTTGTTGCCAAAGGTAAGCAGGAGCTTCAACCGTATTTTTCAGAGCACCCCGGCTGGGCAGAACAACATCCAGAGTATTTCTGGGAAAACCTGGGCAAGGCCTGCGATCAGCTGTGGCAAGCGACTGATGTTACGCCAGGCAGGGTTGTAGGCGTTACCGTAACAACCCAACGCGGCACGGTGATCAACCTCGACGAACATGGCAAGCCGCTGCGCCCGGCTATTATCTGGCTGGATCAGCGCCACGCCCGGGTTGATGGTCCGGTGAAAGGCCCGTGGGGCTGGCTGTTCAAACTCGCCCGGCTCGAAGACACGATTAACCGCTTTCGGGAAAAAACCCAAGCCAACTGGATTGCTCAGAACCAGCCGGAAATCTGGGACAAAACCCGGCATTTCGTTCTGCTGTCGGGCTATCTGAATTACCGGTTAACCGGTGAGTTCCGGGATTCCACCGGCAGCCAGGTGGGCTACCTGCCGTTTGACTACAAAAAACACCGCTGGGCAGCGCCCCGGGATTTCAAATGGAAAACCATGCCGGTAAAAAGAGCCATGCTGCCGGAACTGGTCAGCCCTGGCTCTACTCTGGGCCACCTCACCTCTGAGGCTGCGAGCCATCTCGGGCTTCCGGAAGGCCTTCCAGTAATCGCTGCGGCTTCTGACAAAGCTTGTGAAATACTCGGCTCTGGAGGTTTGACACCCGACATAGGCTGCATGAGCTATGGCACAACCGCCACCATAAACACCACCAACAAACGCTACATTGAACCGGTGCGGCTGATGCCGCCCTACCCCTCCGCGCTGCCCGGCCACTACTCCACAGAAGTAATGATTTACCGGGGCTTCTGGATGGTGAGCTGGTTTAAGCGGGAGTTCGGTTTGAGGGAGCGGGAAATTGCCGAAGAACGAGGTATCGAGCCAGAAGTGCTGTTTGATGAGCTGGTGAAAACCGTACCCGCCGGTTCCATGGGCCTGATGCTGCAACCCTACTGGTCACCAGGCGTGCGCCAGCCAGGGCCGGAAGCCAAAGGCTCCATCATCGGCTTTGGTGACGTGCACACCCGCGCGCACATCTACCGGTCTATCCTGGAGGGGCTGGCTTACGCTCTAAGGGAAGGCAAAGAAAAAATCGAAAAGCGCAGCGGCATCAAAATCCACAAGCTCCGCGTAGCGGGCGGCGGCTCCCAAAGTGACGCCGCCATGCAATTAACCGCAGATGTATTCGGATTGCCCACCGAGCGCCCTCACACCTATGAAACCTCGGGGCTGGGCGCCGCCATTGATGCTGCCGTCGGTCTTGGCTTACACCCGGATTTCGAAACGGCTATCGCGGAAATGACCCGGGTTGGCGACGTATTTCAACCCAACCCCGAAGCCCAAGAGCTATATGAAAGGCTCTATACCGAGGTGTATCTGCGCATGTATCCCCTGCTTCAGCCTCTGTACCAGAAAATCCGGGATATTACCGGCTATCCAAAGTAGGTCTTCTGACAGTGTCTTACGAGGGCGCCCCAACGCGCCCTGACTTAACAGCTACAACCTTGGCAACGCGGTACCTTCCGGAACCCGAACCTCAAACCCGGATTTCACATTGACAGTCTGGCCGGCGAGCACTTCGCGATCCCAGGCTAAAACACCTTTTTTGTCATCAACATCCCGCTTAACCGGCTCGCTGATTTCCAGTGGTTTAACCGTTAGAACATCCTTCTGTGATACAGGAAGTCGATCAAAAATCCGAACCTGCACAGCCTTTGAGTGATGATTCGTAATCTCAAAACGGTTTTGCCGGCGCTGAACGTTCTCACTTTTCCAGATACCTTCTTCCCCGCTGCGCTCCAGCTCATTAACAACTGAAACACGGATGCCGTCATCCACTCCGAACCCGAGAGTTAACTCTTCGCCGTCTGCAAGCTCTTGCAACTGGCTTTCACCAACGCTCTGGCCATCCCGGTACAACGTTACTCGGCCTGCGGGTATGGGCGCCTCTGCCTCGAAGGTACCTGTCGCATGTAAATAGCCGGTTGTGTCCGTTACCGGCGCAGTCCAGGTGGCAATCTCGACCGGAATGCGATGCTCTGCGACGGTCAGCCGCTGGCCTGATGAGCCACTTGGGATATCTACCGGTTGCGGCAGCCGGTAGCTCTGCGTAAACGTGCTCTGACGCTCGACAACAGCCGGGCTCCCCATGATCGATTCTGCCTGCATATCGGCCATCGACGCCGATGACTTCGAGCGGTAAGCCTGAGGCAGTTCAGGGCTTACAACCCAGGAATAGAGAGGCGGCATCGCAGTTCCCCGCCGGGCGTTCGCGGTTGACAGGTGCAGTTCCACACCCTCCCAATCGGTTCCTGTTGACTGCTGCACAACAGCAAGATGTTCAAGCGCCACTTCGCCACCTGGCTTGCTTTCCACTTCCGTATTCAAACGGGCCGTGTATTCACTCCGCCAGCTGGCTTCCGTGGTCTGGAACCTGAGCTTTATCTGCAGTTCACCGCTCTTCTGTGCCTGATAGCGCACCAACACGTTCTTGGTTGCCTTGGCGCCCTGTTTAACCTGAGACAGCTCGCGAGTTAAACGGTCTCTCAGGGCAATATCGTCCGTCATTTTCGTCCGTATTGCCCGTATCTCCGCCAACGCAACCTGTGTTGTGTTCTTCAACGCGGCGGCCATATCATTCAGTTCCGAAGCCGACAGTTCGTGCGGAGACTCAGCCGCCTTGCTCATAAGGATAACCTGCTGATTCCATGAGCGAATCGAATCCTCCTGCTCCTGAATCCGCAGGGCGACTGCAGCCAATTCATCGCGGATTCGCCGTGTTTCTCCGGCCACGAATTCGGCCTGCTCCACCCGGCTGACCTGAACCTGCTGAATCTGCGATCCGGTTATCCCTTCAAGCCCCACCTGCAGGCTCTGATCCTGAAGATTGACCGGCAACCCCTTGATCTCAATCGTTCCCGCGCCCGCGCTTACCTGTTCGGCTTCCTCCCAGGTGAGCTCGGCGTGCGAAGGATATAACGTTGCCGTTGTAATCTGTGCTGCGGCCATCAAAGGGGTGACTGTAATGGCAATCGCAAGCAAGCTGTGCTTTCTCATGGGAGGGCTCCTTCAGGGTCGCTACTGTTTTGGTGAACACAATGATAACTCCGCTTACGCCCGATAGCCTCAGGCACGGTGCTGAACAACTCGCAATGATTGACCCGGATCTCCGGCGCTTGTATCGACGCCTGGGGCCACCCCCGCTTTGGGCTCGCGAACCGGGCTTTGCGACGCTGATAGAGATCATACTTGAACAACAAGTTTCGCTGAAAGCCGCTCGCACGATGTATCAACGCCTGAGCGAGTACCTGGGCGAGACGTCGCCACCCTCTGTGATCAAGGCGGGTGAGGCAGGGTTAAGGAGCGTGGGCCTCACCAGGCAGAAAGCCCGTTACTGCTGCGGACTTGCCGAACGGATTCATTCAGGCGAGCTACGCCTGGAACAGATCGACACACTCCCCGACGACCAAGGTCGCAAGGCCCTGCTTGCGGTTACCGGCCTGGGACCATGGAGTGTTGACATCTACTACCTGATGGCTCTTCGCCGGCCCGACATCTGGCCTCAGGGAGACCTGGCGCTGGCCATCGCGCTTCAGGAAGTGAAAGGGCTGAGCGCACCCGCAACGCGCGAAGAACAGAACACGCTAGCCCAACTCTGGTCACCGTGGCGCGGTGTTGCAGCCCGGATGCTCTGGATGCACTACCTGGATGCCCGAGGAGACAACCCCTTTCAGGATGAGCCGAATGATGGGTAAACCGCGACTGAATCGACTACTCGCCCGGCTCCGGTACATCGTGTTTGCTAGCGCCCTTCTCTTGGGCGATTTCTCGTGCCCGACTGCGGTCTTCGCTATCGGGGCTCAGTGGTTCCTGATCCTCTCCGCGGGCCGGAGAAAGCACCACGCGGGTCAATAACGGAAAGTGATCCGACCCTATCGAGGGCAGCCGCGTGATGGATGCAAGCGTAAAATGGCGGCTGTGGAAAAGGTGATCAAGCGGCCAGCGTAACAGCCGATAGTCCGCGTGAAACGTGCTGAAAAACCCTCGCCCTACCCTTGGATCCAGTAAGCCACTGACTTTCCGGAAAAGACGAGTAGTCGGCGACCAGGCTACGTCGTTCAGATCGCCGGTCACAATCACGGGTTCGTCACTATCAGCAACGCTACGCCCGACAATGACCAGCTCTGCATCCCGCTCCGTGGATTCGTCGTTTTCCGTAGGGCTGGGCGGTGCCGGATGCACGAAGTGTATTCGCACTTTCTCACCCGATCTCAACTCGACCAGTGCATGCATGGACGGCACTTTTTGTTCGATCAGAAAACATACCTCGGACTCGTGCAGCGGTAATCTGGAGAAAACGTGCATGCCATACAGATTATCCAGCGGGCACTTGATGCTGTAGGGCATGGTGCTTTCCAGGGCCGCCAATTGGTCTTCCCACCACTGATCGGATTCCAGCGTTACCAGAACATCTGGCTGATGCTCTTCAACAAGTTTCAGCAATGCCCCGGCGTTACGATTAGGCGTGAGTACGTTGGAAGTCAGTATGGCCAAAGTCCGTTCCGGGCTTTTCATCCGGGCATTTTTGACTTCGCTGGGCCAGATCGCTGTATAGGGCAAAATCCACCAGAGCTGTGCTGCCAGTGACAGCCCTGCCACAATAACCAGCACCCAACTCAGAGGCCGGGCCAGATCCAGAAGCAGCAACTGCATAATCATCAGCAACGCTGCCAAAGCCGCCAACTGCAAGCGCGGAAAGTCGAAGCTCCGAACACTCCAGTGGGGGTTGTGCCAAAGCGGCAGAAAGGTCGCCACGGCGATGACTGTCGTACAGATGAACAACGTGAGTAATATCATGATTCAAGTGTACCGCAACGCCAAAGCCAAGCGCATCATGGCCGCATTATCCCGCAGCCTTTTTACCAAACAAAAACGGCCCCGAAGGGCCGCTTAAAACGTTTAACTCAGAACATTACATCCCTGGCATGAGCACCGTATCAATTACGTGCACAACACCGTTGGACTGCATAATGTCGGCCTGAATGACCGTTGCCATATTACCCTGGCTATCCTCAATCATCAGCTTGCCATCTTTGGTGCTGAGCTGGAGCTTGCCACCTTGTACGGTGGGTGCAGGATGCATTCCGCCATCGTCTTCAACCATCTTCATGGCCGCCATTGAAGTAGCCTTTGCCGGCACCACGTGATAAGTCAGTATCGACTGAAGCTTTTCCTTGTTTTCGGGCTTGAGTAGCTCTTCAACCGTTCCTGCAGGCAGCTTTTCAAAGGCTGCGTTCGTTGGCGCAAACACGGTAAAAGGTCCTTTTCCTGAGAGTGTCTCTGCCAAGCCTGCTGCTTTGACAGCCGCAACCAGCGTTGTCAGATTTTTTGCATTGGATGCATTTTCAACAACGGTCTTGTCCGGATACATTTCAGCGCCACCCACCATAGGGTTGTCGCCAGCAACGGCATAGCCGGCCAGGCCTGTGCCGGCTACAAAGACTACAGATGCCATCAACGTCTTCAGGTTTCTTATGTTTTTCATTGGTTATTCCTCAGCTTTATCATTTTGGATACACGAGGGAAAACGCACCCGCGGCTGCTTTAGATGCAGTTGCTGAAAAATAAATCTGAAGCAGGTATGTGAATCGATAAAGCTCCAAACTGATCCCTGTATCTATTACCCGGCGCCCGGATCGTTGAAGCGTCAACCTCATTTGATAAAGAATTTGAGCTCACTCCGGAAACCCTGAATTCGTGCTCCCAGTGTCTGCGTCCGCAGCCTTAAGCTGGGCTCTGCCGACACCGAGAGAGCACACCAACTCAACGGGCTACTATATGTTCACAGAGTTCGAGTGCTGTGGTCCATTGTCGTTTTTGCCTGTTCCTGCTGTTCCACGCTGTCGCAATGTGCCACAACCGTCCAGCGGCCAGTATTAGTTGCCGTACGCGCTTTTTCTATCAAGAGGTCATGATCCGGCCGTAGGGATACGACACCGGCAAGTAGAAGAGCCAGCACCGTGCATAAGAATCCCAGCGCGATAAAAGTCATCAGTGGGCTTGACCGGGTCACCGCTGGGCCGATAGTAACCAACAGGGCAGCGGTCACCAGCCCAACCACGAGCCCTATCAATCCAAACATCACATGCGCTTTGACCAGAGATCGTGCGATACCCTGCATTTCGGGCTCAACCTTGCGTGCCATCTGGGGGTCATTTGGCTTAATAACCTGGATTTGTGCGAGAGGTATCCCGGCGAATTTCAGCGACTCTGCGGCATTGTCTGCCGCCATTCGACTATCGAATTCCGCACTGATTTTATGGGAATAATTCTCTCCCAGCACCGCATCATGTCCAGACATGTTCCTGCCTCCGATAACGTTCACATTATATCCTGCCGTTTTCTTATAACAGCTAGCAGAGGTTCCCTCTCGTTGAAATACCGGCTACTAAACACGAGGCGGCAACTCTCAATAGATGCGCAAACTGCATTAAGTGGAAGTTAAAGTGTATTAATAAAACCGCTGGCTTCGGAATGCACCTTTCACATGGAGTGCCAGTGCATCGTTAAGCTGATTGGAGCCGCGACGGACAAGTGCCAACTGGTAAGAGCCGATCTCGGGCAGGTCCTGGTTGTCTATCTCCTTGAGCGGCGGGCGCACAAGGCTCTTCGGGAACGGCGCAACGGCGAGATCCGCAACCATAGCGGCCTCCTGGCCAGAACAGTGCTCGCAAGTGTAGGCAATCCGGTAAGGCTTACCGGCTCTGGCGAGCGCCCGCAACGAAATGCGCCGCCAGGAACAGCCTTCGTGAGCCACCGCAATCGGCAGGGGCGTTCGCAAGAATGCCGACGCCCCCTCCCGTCCTGCCCACACCAGGGGCTCTTCATGCACGACTTCGCCTCGGATATCCCGGACTTCATCTGCAACCGTAACCAACGCCATGTCCAGCTCTCCGGCATCCAACCGGGTCAGATTCTGCTTACTTGAGCCAACAACAACATTCACCAGCACGGCCGGATAAGAGCGCGCAAATTGGGCAAGTACCTCGGGCAGGATTCGGGTGCCGACATCGTCCGATGTTCCAATACCCACCTTGCCTTCCAGCGTCGGAGAGAGAAAATACTGAACTGCCTCCTCATTAAGTCGCAGTAATCGACGACTGTAGTCCAGAAGCGCCTCGCCTTCTGGTGTCAGCCGTACCTGTCGCGGCTCACGAATAAACAGGCATTTGCCAAGATTCTGTTCCAGCCGCTTGATTTGCATGCTTAGCGCCGAGGGCGTTCTGTGCATCACCTTGGCGGCACCGGTAAAGGTGCCGCATTCAGAAATAGCCACGAAGGTTCTGAGCACTTCATTGTCGAGCAACGGTATTGCCACTTGATCACGCCTCATTCATAAATATTCAGAAAGTTGACTTAAGTATATCTGAACGCAGAGTTAAATTCTTTTCGTTTGATTGAATACAGCCAGGGCTCCATCCTGTTCTCACAGTGCACTTGCTGGGCAAGTTTTGACGCAGTTTAGTGCTTTCAAATCAGGAAGGTCTGAAGACAGGAGAAAACCATGCTGAGCACCAGAAGGAATGACTACGTAACCGGGCAGCGCCCCTTCTCCTGGATGGAGAATTATTCCCGACGCCAGCAGTTTCGGCGTATGGCCCGTTCACTCCTGGCTGAGAAAGATAATGTTCTTTCAGACTTGGGTTACGAGCGCAGGGATCTTTTTGTTGCGCTGAACCTGCCACTGCGCAGTGATGCTGTCAGGTATCTCGAGCAACACCGCAGAGCGTGATCTCAATATCGGATTCGAAGTAGATTCCCACTGGCTTTCAGCTTAGTGGGAACCTTGATTAACGCGACGTGAGACCGCTTCCGCACTCTCAACACGCTCAGAATAGCGATCTGTCAGATAGCCGGAGCGCCCGCGAGTGAGCCAGGTAAACTTCACGAGTTCTTCGCACACATCTACGATGCGTAAATAGAGCGATGAAGGTTTCATCCGGCCAGCATCATCAAACTCCGCAAACGCTTTTGACACTGAGGACTGGTTAGGGATAGTAATCATCCGCATCCATCGGCCCAGAATGCGCAGCTGATTGACTGCGTTGAAGCTCTGGCTTCCTCCCGATACCTGCATTACCGCCAACGTTTTGCCCTGGGTAGGACGAACGCCACCCAGCGAAAGCGGAATCCAGTCTATCTGAGCCTTCATAACAGACGTCATGGAACCATGGCGCTCCGGGCTCACCCACATCATGCCTTCCGACCATTCGGCCAAATCACGCAGCTCCTGAACCTTGGGGTGATCTGCATCCGCGTCGTCTGGCAACGGCAGCCCCGATGGATTGAAGGTACGAATGTCACAGCCGTACCATCGGAGCAGCAGTCGCGCACCAGAAACTGGATTGTCTCGTTCATGTGGGAAAGGTTTGCGCGATAGATAATCGAACGGCTCTGGCGCCGTGAAAGAACGAGCCCCGCACGGGAAAGCACGGCGAGGTGCGCCGACATAGTGTTATGCGGCACGTTCAGCTGCCTTGCGATTTCACCTGCGGGGAGCCCTACTGGCTCATGCCGCACGAGGAGGCGGAATGCTTCCAGACGAGTTTGTTGGGATAGCGCAGAAAAACTTTCGACCGCTTTTGGGCGCAGAGTTCTTCTGCTTGAGCGTAATACAGCACATCCCTTTGCTGATCCGCCTGCATGATTCCTGTCAGATCAGAGCAAAACTGTGTGAGCGTTGGGTTAATCACGGGCCGAATGAACCGGGAAAACTCGGCCAGAATCGGACTCTCTAGCGAGTTCAGGGTAATGGTTGCTCATCGATACCGCCAAAGCGACTGATTGATGGATAGATCGAAAATGTCTGTATTCGTCCGGCCATCACACCTTGTAAGTGTGCGTCGATATCCAGTTGTGCGGTAGCAACTCATCAATAGCGTTGTTCTTCTGCGCTCGCGGCTTATATTCAGAATATTCTGGAGCGCATTGCTCAAGCGCAGAAACTTGAACAACTACTGCCGTGCAATGCGTAATTAGAGCGGGCTTCAAAAAAGTGGCACAGTTAAACTGAGAGTAAAGATGTCGATATAGCGGCGCTTATACAATCGCGGGGATGGGTGCCATACTGCACGCATGCATTAGAGCCACAAGGAAGGAATCGGATATATGGCGAATGGCACATGGAACTGGGATCCGCACAGCTTCCTCGATGATTTTCCAGTCGAAGATACCCCCGGTGTAAAGCTTTTGCTTAACAGTGCCGGCGTGCTTATGGCCGGCCGTGGCGAAAGTATCGACAAGGTTCTTAAACCAGATCAACATTCGCTCGGGGAATGCATCGACACCCTATTCCCCGAAACGACCGGAAACCGGGGACTACGAGAGGCCCATGCCAAGGCTATGGGTGGCGACCTACAGAACTGTCGCCAGCGAGTTGGTGGCATGGATGTAGCGTGGGAACTCATTCCTGTGAATACGAAAAGAGGCCGGGAAGTGCTCGCGCTGGCCATTGTACTGACCGACAACCAACCCCTGGAGGATAGCCCGCACAAACTCCGGGAGATCGACCCGACCACGGGCATTCCAACCCGGCGGATGGTCATGGCACAAGCTGAAGAAGCATTCAACCGCCATCCCAACACTCAATGGGCCGTCCTTCGGCTTAAAATCGAAGGCATGAGGCGCATTAACCAGGCCTTGGGCCAGGATCTTGGTGATTACGCGCTCCATCAGGCTGTCGGACGTATCGTGCGTTCGCTAGCCGAGGGTGAGTGCGTTGGCCGGGTAGCCGGCAACGAGTTTATTCTGCTCATCCAGCATAAAAGTGACGACCATACCGTTGAGCGCATTCAGGCCATGGACCTGTTGTTTGATGAACCGCTGAAGGTTGGTCTGCTTCAGTTCATGCTTCGCCTAAATGTGGGCATCGCCCGCTCTCCCCAGGACGGCTCAACTGCAAAGGATCTGGAACGGCGAGCCACCATCGCCCTTGAACGGACCCGGCGTTCCGGCCTCCACTACTCGTTTTTCAGCCTGACCCTGGAGGAGCACGTATTAGCCCACAGCTGGGTACCGGCTGAAGCCCAGCGCGCCCTTCGTGACTGTGAGTTTCAACTCTACTACCAGCCTGTGGTTGACACGCGAACCGGGGAAACGGTGTCTATGGAGGCCTTGATCCGCTGGCAACACCCGTGGCGGGGGATGATACTGCCCGGGCACTTCATTCCAGTGATCGAAGAAATGCAGCTTATCGTCAATCTCGATCTTTGGGTGCTTGAGCGCGCGTGTCATGAAGCGATGTCCATGGGCAAGCCGGTGGCGGTCAACATTACAGCCAATACCATTGCGGCCCCGGACTTTTTAAAGAAACTGGACAGAGTCTTGATCCGGAGCGGGCTGCCGCCAAGCTGGCTGACCCTGGAGCTTACAGAGCGGGTATTCAGTTCACCGGAACTGGTGCTGGAGCCGCTAAAGGCAGTGCACGAACGCGGGGTTCAGGTTGCGGCCGATGACTTCGGCGTGGGCTATTCGTCGTTGTCTTACCTTTGGCAATATCCGCTGGATAAACTCAAGCTCGATGGCTCCTTTGTCCGCGCGGCGGCGCTGGATCAGCGTGCCCAGGATCTGGTAACCGGTCTTGTGCCACTAATAAACACCCTTCGAATGACACTGATTGCGGAATGCGTTGAGACGGAAGAGGACCGGGCCTGGCTGCACGAAGCGGGAGTGTTTTTCCAGCAGGGATACTACTTCGCGCGTCCCGCTCCTTTCACGTAACTTGCCGCCCAACTGGTGCGGCCCAGCTCTATGGCGCGGGCAAAGTTTGTTTCGGGAACCACCGACATGTCTCGCAGTTCCCATCAGGCCATCACACCTTGCTAATGATCGCCGGCCTTCAGTCGTGCGGTAGCAACTCATTAATAGCGCTGTTCTTCTGCGTAGGACGTCTTGTCAGCACATCTTTCAGATAGGCATACGAATCGTGCCCATCGGGCACTTTCTGTCGGTGGGGATGTCTTTATTATTGACCTGGTGCAGTACCGAAGCCCGGATCAGGGTTTCGCACTGCTCGCAGGCCCATTTGCCCCGGATATGGCGCTCCTCCGTTTGGGCTGTTTTTTAGGCTTGGCCGGTGTTTCAACGGGTAGGGCCTTGGCTTTCAGCCACAAGCTGAGCTTTGAATTCTGGGGTGTATTGACGGCGTTTTCGGTACGAGCGAGTTACGCTTACGTTCAAATCCCTTCGGCACGCAACAGAATAGTTTAAGTTAACGTTGTAGCCACATGCCTCAACCTCTTGGCGCTGATTTATCTGTTGATCTAAACCAACATTTCCCAGCCTTCGCAACTTTAATTGCGTCATGAAATAACGCTACTCTGCCTAAGCGCCTCAATCTCCTGCTCAGAAAGGCCGATAATACGTTGCAGGCTCTCGTAGTCCAGACCATAACGCTTGAGACCACCCACTTTGAAGTTCTCCAGCACCACATCGGATTCGGCTACCAGCCTGCGAATCAGCTTCTGCCCTTCAGGATGCGTCAGATCAATTGCAAGGGACTGCTTATTTCGATTGGCACTCTGGAAAGATCAAGTACGCGAAGGTGAGACAGGGAGCCTGACATTCAATTCTCCTTTAGTTGGGCACCTAACGCATGCCACCGAGACAGAGGTATTTGAGTTCCATGAACTCATCCAGACCGTATCGTGAACCTTCCCGGCCCAGACCGCTTTCCTTAACCCCGCCAAAGGGCGCCGCCTCTGTAGAAATAATCCCGTCGTTGATACCGATCATGCCGGTTTCAAGCGCCTCAGCCACATGCCATATGCGCCGTATGTCATTGCTGTAGAAGTAAGCAGCCAGACCAAACTCTGTATCATTGGCCATAGCGATCGCCTGCTCTTCAGTATCAAATCGAAACAGCGGCGCCACCGGGCCGAAAGTCTCTTCACTAGCCACCACCATTTCCTGTGTTACATCGGTAAGGATGGTCGGCTCGAAGAAGGTCCCGCCAAGCGCGTGCGCCTTCCCCCCCAAAACGACTTTCGCCCCCTTAGCTGTCGCATCGGAGATATGCCGCTCAACCTTGTCCAGGGCCGCCTGATTGATCAACGGCCCCTGGTGCGTCTCCCCTTCGAGACCGGCACCGACAACCATCTTGCTGACAGCCGTCTTCAGTTTCTCAACAAACGCATCATAGACTCCAGACTGGACATAGATACGGTTGGCGCAGACACAGGTCTGCCCGGTGTTGCGATATTTGGACGCCATAAGCCCGGATACGGCCGCATCAAGATCGGCATCGTCGAAAACGATGAATGGGGCGTTGCCACCCAGTTCCAGGCTGACTTTCTTGACGGTACCGCTAGCCTGGCGCATCAACAACTTGCCAACCGGCGTTGAACCGGTGAACGATACTTTGCGAACGATTGGGTTCGTTGTTAACTCCTCACCCACCTCCGGCGCGTGGGCTTTAGAGCAGGTTATGATATTGAAAATTCCTGGAGGAACCCCCGCCTCCTCCGCCAGCACTGCCAACGCAAGGGCGCACAAAGGGGTATCTTCCGCAGGCTTGACGACAACCGGACAACCGGCCGCAAGCGCGGGAGCTACCTTGCGAGTAATCATAGCCACTGGAAAGTTCCACGGCGTGATGGCTGCCACCACCCCTATAGGCTGCTTAATGACGATAATCCGCTTATCCCGGCCGTGACCGGGAATCACATCGCCATAGGCCCGCTTGGCTTCCTCGGCAAACCACTCGATGAAACTCGCCCCGTAGCCCACTTCGCCCCGTGCTTCCGCAAGCGGTTTGCCCTGCTCGGCGGTCATCAGCCGAGCCAGATCTTCCTGATGATGCATTACCAGATCAAACCACCGGCGAAGGATACCTGCACGCTCCTTAGCTGTTCGTGCACGCCACTCAGGCCATGCAGCCTCCGCCGCTCGGATTGCCAATACCGTGTCTTCCGCGCCCATGTCCGGCACAGTGGCCAGGCTCTCTCCATTGGCCGGGTTGATAACCGAGAAAACATCACCGGATTGGGCCTGAACCCACTTTCCGTTAATGTAAGCGCTTTCACACAAGAATTTCGAGTTCGACAAACGAATAGTCATCACATTCCTCACCGGGGAGAATTAACGTTTCCAGAGCAAATAATTTTCAATCACATCCCTGACAAATACAGCGTAGTCATCAACGCTAATATTTTGATCACGATACTTTCGGCGTTTCAAATACCAATCTTGCAACAAGGCTTTTGTCATCAAGGAAACCAAGCGCACGTTTTTAGCTTCGTATATCTCTGCTTTGATGCCGTCTTCAATCAAATCCAGAAAGATCTCCTCAATTTCAAGCTCGATCGCAACAGCGTCCCGCTTTTCCGGAGCCGGTAAACTCTTTGCTTCCATGTAAGAAAAATAGAACCAGGCCCGCATTTGTTCGCTCAGATACAGGTGAGCCTTGATGGCGGCGAACAATCGATCGCGTATATCCTCGACCTGGCTCGTGTAATGGAGAAGCGTCCGGCGCGTGATAATAAAACCGTGGCTTTGAATCAGATGAATCAGGTCGGCTTTGTTGCTAATGTAGGCGTATAATCCACCCATGCTCATTCCTGAATCCGCGCACAAATCCCTCAGTGTCATCGCGTGAAAACCCTTGGAATTAGCCAATCGAAGCGTTGACTCAATGATCCGTGTCAGGTTCTTGACCGCAGTTGCCTCCT
>Ga0307486_1000088_pt1 | contig 108707 bp, 95 predicted proteins | sample CBIW02metaG_FD_203663 | JGI IMG/M metagenome (GOLD analysis project Ga0307486, IMG submission 203663) | Sea-ice brine microbial communities from Beaufort Sea near Barrow, Alaska, United States - CBIW 0.2 | ecosystem: Environmental > Aquatic > Marine > Coastal | place: USA: Alaska | collected...
CCCCCGGGGGCAAAAGCTTATGCCTCAGATCATACATCCTTATTTTCCGAAAGTAGTACATGACTATTTTCCGAAAACACTACATTCTTATTTGCCGATTTTACGACATTGTTATTTTCCGGTTACATCACTGAACTTGTATATGTGTAATTTCAAATCCTGAAATCTTGAAAGGTATTCCTGAATATTTAACAGAAGGTTTTGGTGCTGAGAATGATAAAATATATCACAGCTAATATCATCACATTCCCTCATCCCGTTTAAATCGTTTTTGTGATGGCGAAGTGCTGTTTGCACATCAATTTTTTCCAATTTAAGATCCTCCAATTCATTTGAAAATCGATTTAATTGTTCAAATAATTCTGGAATTTCGAATTGAAAAATATCAGCATTTAAAAATTGTTCAAGAAAATGAATTTCATCAGTACAGGTCTGAAGGTATACATCCCAATTTAAGGTATCTAATTGAAGTTGTTCAATGCTTTTCTCATTTGGAGATTCCTGGTCTTGAGGTATGGCAGAAGAGGTAAAGAAATACTTATCAATCATTGGTTAATTATTTAGATGTCTCTTAATAGTCTATTAAAATTGAATTTTTTCCGAGCTTCCTGCAGATATTAAGACGCTAATTAAAAAAACTATTTTCTTGTAGAATTTTAGATTAAAATAAAAAATTTTCTAAAATCAGTAAATCAATTCAAAACTCGTTTTTGTTGTACTGTTGCGGTTGATACAGTTCCAAATATTTCCTTTTTCAAAATATTATACTCCTTTGAAAATAAATTCATATCTATTAATAATTTCCGGTGTTCTTTTTTATAATTGTTTTCTTCCTTAAGTTGGCAGATACCATATATCATTACTCGTAATCCATTTCTGTGATCTGTTATTTTATTGAAAAGGGTGTCTGTCTTTTGTTTAAGTTTTGTCAATCGAGTTATCAGGACTTTGACCTTACTTAGCAAATTGGATTTTATAATTGGCAGAGTATATTCCTTGAGCATATTCTCAATGAAATGATGTTCCTCTTTAATGAACATCATTTCAGAAATCCATTGAAGTGAAGAATAATGCATTTCCTTTGTGCTTTTCCATTCAACATATTTATAATTTTGAATTAAAGTTTCCATATTGAATTGTTTTCATTTATTTCCTGTAAAAAATGATTTTTAACTTAAATACTTTTTTTTAGAAGATTTCCTGCAAAACTGAAAACTTCCAATTTAAACAAAGAATTTTTTCTAAGAAGTGAATTAATATTTTTCCTAAGTTGGATATGTCTATTTTTACTTACATAATTCTTCAGCTCATCATTGTCTTCCAATCCATTGAGAAAGTCTGTTTTATGTTTACTAATTTCAATTTCAAAAATTTTTTCTTCATTTTCTAAATCTTGAAGTTTCCTGGAAAATCCTTGAAGCCTTACTTTGAGATCTGGAATTGATGGCTGATAAATTTTAATACTTAGAAGCCGATTGAGAAATCTTATTTCTTCAGATAAAAATATTAGCGACCTTTCCCAACTTGAGATCTCGAAAAAATACTTTTCTATGATTTTACTTCTTAATTCCTTTTTGGCAGAATCCAAGTTAAAAGATTTATTTTATCTAATTTAAAAGTTTAAAACCGAAATAAGAATGATAATTATCAGGAAGCTTAAAAGAATTATTCCGTCACTAATACTGAATCGTGTATTAAAAAAATGGGAATTTGAGGCTGATAATTATTAACCTCATCTAATATTTTGTGTGAAAATATTTTGTTCAATAAATTTTGTGTTTCAGGAAATAAAGCTAAAATATCACTTCCCCTTCTTTCAATAAAAGATTGAATTCCGGTATCGACATTTTCATTTGTCAAAGTGTGAAAAGCTGGTTCCAGACCTTTTAAATAATTCATTAGATCTCTCTTATTGTTTTCCTGATTAGAAGTTAATTCACCATTTTCAAGTATGTGCAATACCCTGATGATAGCTTTAATATTTGTGGCTATTCTTATCACGGATTCTAATTCCTTAGAATCAAAAGGCTTTTGAAGATCTGTTGCATATACAAATTCCTTTTTTATATTCTTAGAAAATATGTAATTGGGTGGCACAAGTAGTATTTGACAGTGCTTAATTTCAGCCATAATGTTCTCTTTATTACTGCCTAATAAGGTATTTTTTTCATTTGTTTCTGCCTGAATTCCAAGTATAATTATGGATATGTCATTAATTTCAATCGTTTGTTTTATAGCCTCACTTAAAGTATTATCATAAGAAATCACCTTAAATAAATGATTTGTATTATCATCTTTTAAAGCAATTTTATCTTTTAGAGCTGCCAAACCTATTTTAGATTCATTTTTGATCTGGTTATAAGTCGCTTTGCCCTGCTTAGGATAAAACAAATTAGAAATAAATGTTTCATTTTTTTGAAATGCATTTAATAAATAAAAAGTGCATTCATCTTCTTCAAAAAGATGTACAGCATAATTTAAAGCATTCAGTGTGTTCAAAGAAAAATCGGTTGGAACTAAGATGTTTTTCATTTTTTGGTTTAAGGGTCTTTTGATAATAAAAAATCATGTTCTCCCATTTTTAAAATATTGAAGGCAATGATTAACACTTGAAATATTGATTGTTTTAATTATTTTATATTCGGATATTCAAAAAATAACCTTCAGTATATAACTTCTTTAGGGAATCATATACTGAAGGAGTTCATTGAAAATTCAAGCGAATTTTCTTATGTTACTTTCACATTTTTAATCAATTTAGGATTTGCTTCTGGTTTTTTATGAAGTATAATTTTTAAAATTCCATCCTTATATTGTGCGTGAATATCCATATTTTCATCTACCATTTCGGGTAAAATTATGGACCGTGAAAAGTTGTTATAATTAAATTCCTTACATAGATAAACTTCCAGATTATCTTCAGATTTATCTTCTTTTCCAGCGGCAACTGTCAAAACACCATCTTCTATTGTGATTTTAAAATCATCCTTGGCAAGCCCAGGAGCTGCCATTTCAATTTCATAATTGTCATTGTTATCCTTTAGGTTTATTGAAGGATAAATTTCAAAATCATTTTCGATATCTCTACCAAAGATTCGGTTTAATTTGAAAATATTCCTTCGTGTATTCAGTAAATCAGAAAAGAACGGATCTTGTAAAATGGTTGATTCTCTGAGGACTGAAATGTAAGGTTGTTTGAATTTTACCAAAGTCATAACTGAAGATTTTAAAAATTGATTTTTTCTGATTTAATTAAACTTAATACATCACAACATCATTAAGAATGATTTATATCAGGAACTATAAGTTTAAATAGATTTTATTATGTTTTATAGGTTGTTTCAGGCAACACATCGACTCTATGAACATTATCCTGATAATAAGATAGTTAGATTGAAAACTATTTCAAAAGTTCATGACTTACATTAAAAAAGCTGAACGAAAGTTTCATAGCAAGTAGCAGATTAGAATAATTTAGCAATAAAAGGTAACTAGCATATTAATTCTAAAAATCCAGGAATTGAAAATTCTCCTTAATTCCTTAAGAACTAGGGAGAATAATTATAATAGATAATTAATACTCGATGTTAAAATCTGGTTATCACAAGTAATTGTGCTGTTGGCAATATCTTTTTTGTTTTAACATTTAAAGAATATTTCCATCTTCATCAGTTTTAATGCGCATACGTCTATTATCTTTTTCTAGTAAAATCTTATACTCCTTTTTAGTCACCCCTTTTTTATCGTGGTAATTAACCAAATAAGCATTGTCTGCAATAGTCCATCCAGAATAATTTTTTGTGATTGCTTCAGAAACAGATTTCGGTAGTGCTATATTGGTATATTTTTCGACAGTTCGCAATACATTCCCATTTTTATCGTAGGATGCAAGGATTTTTCCTTTTGGAATATAAAATGATATAAAGTAATTATCATATTCATCCTCATAATATTCAGAATTTTTCAGATCAAATGAGGCGACATCTCTTTGAAGTAATTGAACTGATTGAGCAGCATCCGGATTTTTGACATTATCCAGATATTTATAGTTTACAGCAACTATTTCAACTTCTGGCAATTCTACAATCTGGGAAAAAGATTGGAAGGTTAATCCAAAAACAAATAAACCAATAACGAATTTTTTCATGACATTAAGGATTTATAATAGTTACATAAAAACAACTTTTAAAATAAATTATGTTCTTCAATTCCAGAAAAACAAGGAGGTTTTAGTTCCAAATAAATTGATTCGTTATTCTAATATAATAATTATATCAGCAAAAAAAAATGATAAATATCAGTAAAAAAAATTCAAATTTCAACCTCAGAATCACGTAACAACCTGTTTTTTTTAATGGATTCTAAAATCTCATCTTATGTGATATAACTCTTCAAGGTTTAGAATTTTGATATTTCTTCCTTCTATGTCAATCAATTTCTCCTTTTTTAATAGTGAAAGACTTCTAATCAAACTTTCAGTGGAAATGCCCGCTATACTTGCGAGATCACTTCTCGAGATTTTAATGGCTTCTAAAAGATTATCCTGTGCTCCATCAACAAATTTTAAAATGGTATTAGTTGTTTTTTTAAGTACAGATCCATAGGCCATTTCCAATAAATGAGATCGTAATACCGCAAGATTTTCAGATTGTAATTGTGCGAGTTCTAAGGTTAACTGATGGCTTCCGGACAAAATTTCCTGAAATTGCTTAATAGAAAGCCTATATAAGGATCCGTTTTCCAAGGCAGAAGCGGTCTCCGGGTAGGAGGACAAATTTTTAAAAGAATAAAATCCTAAAAACTCACCGGTTTTATAGATTCCAGTAATCAGTTCTTTACCAAATTCATCCATTCTGTGGGTTTTTAAAAGACCTTCCTCAACAAAATATATAGAATCTGCATTTTTTCTTTCTCTATAAATCACTTCGTGTTTACTGAAGGCTTGAATTTCTCCAGCTTTTTTAAAAAATTCACGCAATTGATCCAAGGAATTAATCCTTAAAGGTTCAGAAAAAGGATATGATTTTTTTGTGGTATTTTGATCAAAATTAGATGGTTTAACCAATTTCTTTTCAATCAGTTTAATCAGGTCTCGAATTTTAAAGGGTTTTAGAATGTGATCACATACCTCCAGGCTCATTCTTTTTTTCATACTATTCATGTCACTTTTACAGGACAGGAATATAAAAGGTATATCACGGGTGGCTTTGTTTGCAAATAATTTCTCAAAAACCCCATTTCCATCCAGAACAGGCATAATCATATCGCATATAATAATGTCTGGATTGGTTTGCAAGGCAAGATTTACCCCAATTTCACCGTTTTGGGCATACCAAACCTTATAATTATATAATTCCAAAAGTTCTTTGGTATTTGCCAATAAGGTCAAATCGTCTTCTATGAGCAGTACAGTTTTCATATTTCACCAATTAATAGTTATGTCAAAAAATCTTATTCCGAAGGAATAAGTATTAAAATTTTCTTACAGGTTGGGTTAGTCCTACATAAAATTTTAATCCTGTGGGGGATAGAGAAAAGCAATAATTAAAGCTAAAAAGCATTTTGTGTGGGGGAAGTGATGGGGGCAATAAAAAACTTATTTTATTGATAACTTAAATATACAAATTACAATATCTAATAAGTCGGATTATTTAATAAAAAATCATTAAAATATTTAAATAAATTATCAGTAAAATCAAGGGTTTTAAGCTAGTTGTGTAATTATTAAAAAAGTATTGGGAAAATTTTTTAAAATTTTTGATCCGGTATTCGCCAAAAAAGATGATATATGTCATATTATTTATTGCCTATTCAATCTACCTTTATTTATGTACCTGATCAATTTTATAAATTTTTTTTATCATCAGGTTGAATCTAGAACTTCATTTATGAAACCAATCTTATGTCAAAGTTGTGGCTTACCTATTTTTGAAGAGAATAAGGGAACCAATCGTGATAACTCTAAAAATGATGATTATTGCACGAATTGTTTTAAAAATGGAGCTTTTATTGATCATTCTCTCACCTTGCGCGGTCTTAAAGTAAAATTAATGGAAATGGCTACATTTCATAATGAAATTACGAGGGAGGAGGTTGAACAAATAATATTGAATTTACCTATGCTAAAAAGATGGAAGATGAGTAGTATTTAATCTTATCAAAGATCTTGGAAAACTAGTGATTGTGAAAAATATAAAGTTTTCAGTAGATTAGAATATATTAGGAAACGTTTTATCAATTAAGCCAATAATAGATTTCATAAAATCAATATTCTAGTTTTGATTGTCACTTGAGCTATTTATTTTATCCTTATCTATTTACAAAAATCCACATTCTAATCCCTAGGAATAACTTTCATCAGGAGATTTCATTGAAACTTAACAAAGGTATTGTAAGGGAAGATTGCATGCGTTTCACTAAATCCCGATGTAATACGTAGTTAATTTCGGGTTTGTGTTTGCGTTCCATCATAGACACTATATCTGCTTGAGATTCATCTAAACTTAACTTTAAGGATTCAAAGATATCTTCAGAAAAAATGGTTTTAAGTTTAATATTAGGGTAAGTAATTTTCTCTCTTAAAGATTTTTTGAACCAATTTAAAAGATTTTTATTCATCAAATTATCCTCTTTACTTACGTGGATTATTATAATTTCAGAATTAATCGGGTTTATTATTTTTACCAGTTCGCCAATATTGTAGATGTCTTTTAATTGTAAATCACTTGTATAAAGTATCTTTTCAAGATTTTTAAATACATATCCTGGAGGAACTATTAATAAAGGGAAAGGTGACATTACGAGCATATTGCTAACAGTGCTACCTAGAAATAATTTTTTTAAATTTCCTTTTCTACTAGTCCCCATTACAAGCAGGGAGATTTTAATGTCCCTTACAAAAAGTAAGATTGCACGGCTTATATCTGCTCCTTTAACTGCTGCTTCAGAAAAATTTAAACTATAGAAATCTTGTTCCAGGTGTAAGCTACAAAAATCCCGAATGTGTTTTTTATGATGCTGAACAATTAGCCTTTCATCTGTATTTAATTTTAATTTTGAATCGGGTTGCTCCTTAAAAAAAACATGAAGGACAATTACTTGGGCTTGTAATAACTTGCTAAGTGCATATGTATATTTTAAGACTGAAACCGAATTGTCAGAAAAATCAGTGGTGTATATAATTTTTTTCATCTTTAATTTTTATTGTTGCTAAGGTTTCAAAATTAACCCATCTTAAAAGGAGCTAATTCCTATATATTTTTAAAATGAGCTTTTAATCCAGGAGAGGAATGTTTTAATTCACAATAATTCCTTTTTTATATTAAAGCCAATGAGTAAATCAAATTATTTCACTTCAGAGATTTCGTCATATTATATTAAGGATGTATTTATACTCAATCTTCTAAATTTTCTTTATGTCGATCTAACCTTCTGAAATAACCTCTAAACAAAAAGCTTTGTTTGAGGGCATCCATAATTTCATTGAATTTCTCACTTGCCTCCTCGCTATTTTGAAGGGTGGAATTCAAATTTTCACCAAAAATGGTGTCGTTCAACACAAAGTTTAAGGGACCTTCGCTGCTCTTCAGATCTAAGGCAAACTGATTCAAATTGGAGGTCAAGGAATCTATATCCTGAGCTGATTTTTCCAGGCTTAGAAACATCCCTTTCATATTATTGGCTGAAGTAGTATCATTTAATAAAACTCCGGCCACACCTTTATTTAAGTTGACTTCGTCTAATATTTTAATGAGCCTGCTTATCGCGAGGTTCGCATTTAAGCTGGTTTTTTCAAAATTTGAAAATGTTTTTGTAATATTATTTGCCAACTTTTCATCCTTTATCAAAGCTCCCATTGCTCCCTCTCCATTGTTAATTGCGTTGGTTATTTTTAGCAAATCCTCAGTAAGCAGGGCAGCATTGTCATTGGTTTTTCTAAGAGTTTTAAGCATCTCTGACGTAGGAACCTTACTTATAGATGCGATGGTATCCCCAGGATTTATAACCTTGCCAGAAGGTTTATTCCCAGGAAGGATATCTACGATCATACTTCCAACCAATCCATCAGAACTTACTGAGGCAATTGAATTTTTCTTGATAAGGTGAATTGTGCTTTCATCAATTAACATTTCTACCACAATGGAGGTATCATTGAGTATTTTAATGCCTCTAACAGTTCCGACATTTACACCAGATAAACGTACATTATTTCCCAATTGAAGTCCATTGACATTGTTAAAGACAGAACTTATTTTTGAAGTATTCTGGAACAAGTCTTTTTTACTTCCAATAAAATATACAATCAAAACCAAAAGTATACTTCCTATAATCACAAATATTCCAAGCTTAATATTTTGTGTAGTATTTTTTTTCATAGTTATTTATTTAAAAAACGCCTGAACTTTAGGATCTGTGGATGTCGCTAGATCTTCAAAAGTTCCCTCAACGTAATTAACCCCATTCAACAACAATATTATCCTATTTGAAACTACCCTTGCACAGTCAACATCATGTGTGATAATAAGCGATGATGTTTTATATTTTTTCTGAATATTTTCCATCAATAATATAATTTCTTTTGATGTTATAGGATCTAAACCTGTGGTTGGCTCATCATATATAATTATCTTAGGTTTGAGGATCAAGGCCCTTGCCAATGCTACCCGCCGTTGCATCCCTCCTGAAAGCTCTTCTGGCATTTGATCTATCGCCTTAGAAAGGCCAACACTTTCTAACGCTTCCAATACAAGTGAATCGGCATTTTCCATAGCAACTTTATTTTTATGCCGCCGCATTGGGAACTCCAGGTTTTCACGAACGGGCATTGAATCATATAAGGCACTGCCTTGAAACAAGAATCCAATTTCTGATCTTAACTCGTCCATTTCCTTCCGACTTAATTTTCCAATTTTCTTCCCTAAGATTTCAATGCTTCCACTATCGGGTTCCATAAGCCCTACAAGGCATTTAATCATCACCGATTTTCCAGAACCGGATTTTCCCATTAAAACCAAATTCTCACCTTTAAATAATTTCAGGTTAAAACCATTTAATACATTTAATGCGCCAAAACTTTTATAGAGATTATTTATCTCAATTACAGGCATTTCGTCTTTTGAAGTTGAACTGTTTTGTAGTGCATCCATTTTATCAGTAAAAAATATTGGTGACAAAAACCGCAATAAAATCTATTATAAATAATAACAATGAGGTAAAAACTACAGCCGAATTAGAAGCTTTTCCAACTCCTGCAGTCCCTTTTGTGCTGTTATATCCTTTATAACAACCTACCAGTCCAATAGAAAACCCAAAAAAAAAGGTTTTGATAGTGGCTGGAAATAAATCGCTGAATTCCAATGCTTTAAAAACCTCATTAAAATATAGCAAATAGGAAACATCCCCTTTAATATTTTCAACAAGTGCAGAACCGAACAAAGCGATAAAATCTCCTATAATTACAAGTAAAGGGAGCATTAACGTTATTGCCAGGATCCTGGTAACCACTAAAAATTTGAATGGGTTAGTCCCTGAAACCTCCATTGCATCAATTTGTTCTGTTACTCGCATTGATCCAAGCTCCGCTCCAATACCGGAACCAATTCTACCGGCGCAAATTAAGGCGATCATAACAGGTCCTATTTCCCGAACAATTGAAATACTTATCATCTTAGGCATCCAGGCCACTGCACCAAAGTCCATAAGGGTAGGGCGGGTTTGTAAAGTGAAGACAAGCCCCAGGATAAAACCGGTTACTCCAACCAACAATAAGGATTTGTTGCCCATATTATAACACTGCCTTAAAAATTCCTTGAACTCAAAAGGAGGTGATAGGACTTCTCTAAAATATCTGCCTGCAAAATAAGTTAGATCACCTATTTCGGCAAAAAAAGCATTAATATTTTCCCCGAAAGGGGAAGACTTGTCCATAGGATATGTGTTTGATTTGCCTATTTAAAGTTAACTGAGATTCCTGTTAGGAAAAATGATATATATCAGCTTGGTAAGTGAACTCACTTATTTAGCAAAAACAAATAGGTTTTGGGACAAGAAAATGTACTCAAAAAAGTATTTTATCTTTTTGGTAAAATTGGACTTATTAATTTTTAGGAGATTCTAAGTTTAGAAATACTTTTTAATAAGCATTTTGAAGAGATTTATTATCAATTTAAAAAAAATTAAGCTAATAAGCACTTTTTGTGCTTATTAGCTTAATTACTTATATTATTAATGGTTTAAGGTGTAATATTTTTAAAGATTAACCCTTTAAAACATGTAGAACTAAAACAGGGACCTGTGGTTTGTATCCAATTTCTTTAATCAGGGATTTTGAAAAGATACTGCCAAAGAAACCATGTTTTTTATTGACTAAAACAAGCATTCCGCTTCCTCTGCTTTCAATGAATGAATGTATTCCTTCTGCGACCTTAATGTTTGTCAAAGTATGGAATGTGAAAACAACATCTTTTAAGTGATCACTTAATACTTTTTTATTATCCTCTTGAACAGAGGTAATTTTATCGGCTTCCTGGACATAAAGCACTCTTACCGCAGCTTTACTTCGCATTGCTATATCAACAAGTTCATCCAGTTCATGATGATTGTATAAGGTTTTATAATTTGTGGCAAAAACAATTTCATTGTTGATTTTTTCCTCAAAACTGATATCTGAAGGTAAAACCAAAACGGGACAATCAAGTACCTTCTCAATAACATCTACTGCATTGCTTCCGTATAAAGTGGATTCCGGATTATTTTCTCCTTTGGTGCCCATTATAAGAAATTCAATTTTCTTCTCTTTAACAGTCTCAAGAACCGCATCAGTAACTTTATTATATTTGGAAATAATTTCAAAATGGTGATTTGCTATATCATTTCTACTATTAATTCCTTTCAAAAGACCTTGAAGCCCCAATTCAGATTTTTCTTTTTCTTTTTCATATTCAACATCCCCTGGATCTGCATCCCTCATTTTATCGGTTGGAAAATCATATAGCTGAAATACGTTTAACAAATAAAAAGTGCACTCCTCATCTTTGTATAGATTTAATGCATAAACTAACGCATTCCAGGAATTCTTTGAAAAGTCTGTAGGTATTAAAATTTTCTTGCTCATTTTTAATTGATTGATTATTGATAAAATGTTGTGGCTTCAAAAATGGAAGGTAGGATAATTATAAACTTACTTCTATAATTTTCATAAAAATTAGCAAAATCTACGTCTTATGAATGCTCTGTTCTAATTTCTCAATCCTTCGAGATAAATTATTTTTGATGTAAAATGCACTATTAAGGTTGGATTCTTTGATTAGTTCATGTTAATTAAGATATATGTTATATTAATATTTCCTCAGTTTCTATACCTTTATTTTTCACTTAGGAGATGGATTGTGATCCAGAAAATGTCTGTAAAAAATAAAATGATGAAGCCTGAAATATGCCAAAGTTGCGGCCTTACCTTTACGGAAGAGTCTAAAGGTACAAATCGTGACCATACTGAAAGTGAAGATTATTGTAGTAATTGTTTTAAGGATGGAATTTTCGTAGAACCTTCACTAAGCCTGCGTGAAATGGAAGTTAGATATCTGGTGATGGCCAAAATGAATAAGGATCTTACCTTGGAAGTTGCCCAGGAAACTTTAAAAATTTTACCGACTTTAAAAAGATGGCGAATTAGGGATAGTTTTTAAAATTGAAACTAAACTGTGTTTGAATCTAGTTCGACATCAAATCATATAAGGTTCTAATATAAATTACACTTGAGTATTAAATTTTGAACTCTATAAACAAATTTTGATTTTTATGAACCTTATCAAAACTCGAAGGATTTTGCAATAATAATGTTTGCTACTGTCTTGCAAAAGCTATAAAAACTTTCTGCTAATTAATAAAAACCCATTAAATACTAGCCTTTTCAATCCATTAAAAATATTTTCGGTAATTTGTTATACTAAATGTTAAATCGCCTACATTTACTTCCTAAAACTAATAATAAATTATCAAAATGAAAAAATCAATTTTAACTTTTGCCTTTATTGCTTTAGCCTTAAGTTTTACTTCTTGTAAGGAAACAACAGTTGAAAAAACTGAAGATGTAGAATATCTGGGAACTGAGGCTCCTGCGAAAGTTATTGAAACTCCTGCTGAGGTGACTGTAGATACAGTTAGTAAAGTTGAAGAAAATATAAATGAAACACCTGCTGAATAATTAAGGATTTCTATAGTATTTTAATGAGGCTGTCAACAATGACAACCTCATTTTTATTTTATACAGATCATTGGACAACTAATTGAACTACTAATTAAAGATCAAAAAGGATAACCAATAGCCAGATTAAATACAAGGTTTTCTTTTCTCCATTGTTTGTCACCAAAATTTATTTGATCCAGTACCCATCGATTTCCTTCCGGCAAATAGGGTTTCCTTAAAGGGAAAGCAAGATCGGTTCTCAATATTAAAAAGGAAAAATCAAATCGAAGGCCTACACCAGTTCCAACTGCCAGCTCCTTCAAAAAATTTTTCGAAAATTCGGCTCCCGGTTTATCTGGATTCTCATTCATCAACCATATATTTCCAGCATCAACAAATAAGGCTCCTTTAACTATACTAAATAAATCTGCCCTCAACTCGGTATTCAATTCCAGTTTTATATCTCCGGACTGATCAGGTAAAAATGAATTGGCATCAGTTTCTTGCTTAAATGTTCCCGGACCAATGGATCTTGCCCTAAAAGCCCTGACACTATTGGTCCCGCCTACAAAAAACTGTTTTATAAATGGAAGTTCGTTTGAATTTCCATAAGGTAGACCTGCTCCAATGATAATCCTGCTTGCCAATTGCGATTTTGCTCCCAATTTTAAATAATGCCTGAAATCATTTTCGAGTTTTACATATTGACTAAATGCCACTCCAAATATAGTCTTGGGATCGCCTGAATTTATATTGGCACCCGTTAAAAGTCCTGCAATATTCCCTGCCAAATCAATTCCTCCCTGATAATAAAAAGTAGAGGTTTTTTCCGTTTTCATGGTATTGGTAAAAGTGTAGGTATAAGTCGGACCAAATATAAGCTGCTTTTCAATCACCTTTCCAAGTGTGGGATTTAAAGCAACTTGGTCTTCATATAAAGAAGTTACCTTGAAAGGATTGACATAATTAATATTTAGAACATTTAACTGATGTTCCTTCCTTATGTTTTCTTTCCATAAATATCCAAAAGAAGTTTTAAATGAATTTAGAGAATATAGTTTTGATCTGGTTTGAAATTCATAGCCAAGGCTGGCCTTTGTTCTCGGCACAAAAGCGCTTGACGATTCTAATTTGAAAGGAGTCAATAATTTTGGCCAGATCAATGAAGCTTCGGTTCCAAATCTGTACACATTAAATCCTTTATTCAATCCGGAAACCTGTGCTTCAAATCCTCCAAATGCTGAAATTGTCAGTAATTCGGCTCCTTTAAATGTATTTCTATTGCTCCAGTTTAAATTGATTTCGGAGCCCGTATAGTTGGCAGAGTTCGTTTTCCCCAGCAATTCTAATCGAATGGATTTTTTCGGCAAAGGCGTGAGAAAATAATATGCATCCAGACCATTTTCCATAGAATCTGATTCTTTAAACTGATTTTTAACAAATTTAAACGTGCCTAAGTTTACTAACCTATTTAAGGATTTATTGTGGTCTGTCCGGTTGTAGGGCTCACCTTTTTCAAATTGAAGTGAACGCTCAAAAATTTGAGGCTTAAATTTTTTCTGCGGATCTATAATAGTGAAATCTTTAAATTTCACTGCCGCAGAAGATGTTTCCGAGAGTGTATCATCCGTTATTGAATAATCTGGGTAAACATATATATTGTTTATTTTGTAAATGTTTTTTGCCTTTTCCGGGGTTTCATCCTTAACTTTTAACCTCAGGCTTACTTCTCTGTTCCCAATAGTACTGTCCACCTGCACCAAAAGATAATCAGGATTAAAATAGTAATAACCATTTTCTTTAAGATTGGCATCTATCCTAACTCTTTCGGCTTTTATTACATCCAGATCATAAGGTTCTCCGGGTTTTAAAAAACTGTTTTTGCGATTGGAAGTAACAGCAGCGGTAATTTGAGAAGAATCTTTTGGAAAAGAAACTTCCTTAATGAAATATCGATTATTTAGAATTATCGAATATTCTGCGGTAACTATTTTGTTTCTTGAGGTCGAATCTGAACTGGATGTAGCATTAAAAAAGCCTTTATTTTCAACGTAGTTCTGGAGTAAAGATAAATTATATTCCATATTTACCTGGCTAAAAAGCACTGGCGGCTGCCCCACCTTATTTTTAAGCCAATATTTTAAACCTTTCTCTTTTTTCGGTTCACCGGAAATATTGTAAATATAAAGTTTAGGTCTTAAACCTAAAATTTTAGAATTTGGCTTTGGACGCAATAAATCTTCCAGGCTTTCTTCCAATTGTTTTCTATCTCCTCTTGAGATTTTTTCCCCCTTGACATCTACTTTTCCTCCAACATATAAAAGTTCCCCTTCCGGAAGATATTTTAGGTTACTGCAGGCGGAAAACAGCAAAGTAAAAATCAGATAAATGAGGATATATTTTTTAGTCATTACTATTTTATTTCTAACTATTTACTTTTTCCTTTGCCAAAGAGTTCCCTAAATTTATTGTAATCCATGGTGATAATAAATGCAACTCCTGTTTCAATAATTTGTCCCTGTAGCGCGACCTGATATTGGTTTTTTCTATAAGCCCTTAAAATATATCGTCCGTCTTTGGAAAGTTGATAATCCACGGCAATATCTCCTGCGATATTTGAAGCATTCCGGTTACTTTGCTGAGGGCCTTCCAAACCAAAGTTGCTACCTATGGAAACTTTTAATCGCTCATTCAATAATTTTTTGGAAAGGCCCACATTTAGATCGGTTGCATATTCTTTTTGACCTGAGGTATAATCTTCATAAGATTCCAGATCAAATTTCAGTTCTACCCCACTAATTAAATCGGAAGCCAGATCGTTCAATTGTTGGGAAAGTATTTTGCTCACACTTTGCCGCGCCAGAGCTTCTGCATCTGTACCTCCGGCTTCACTTGCAAAAGGATTTTCCCCTATAAATCTGTTGAGTAGGAGTAAAGAGAAAACCTGCTTATTAAATTCAGCTGGTTGCTGGCGCAATTGGGCCAATTTGGTCCTCGTATTATTTAAGACATCTCCGGAAACATTATAATTTCCTTCAGGTAAACGGATGTCAAAACTAATTTCCGGTTTGAGCAATTCGCCTTTCATTTGCAAAACTGTTTGAAAGGGGAGACGTTGTTTATAGGTATTTCTTGTTCCTGCAGTAAGATTTCCCAACTGGTTCTCAAGAAGATCAATTGGAGCGGTTTCGGTTTTGTAAATTGCTGTGATGTTAACATCTGCCGTTGTTGGATCACCTGTCCAAAGAATGGAACTACCTTTTTCAATTACAAACCTTCTCTTGATAAAATTAAAAGACATTTCATAAGCTCCATCGGTAAACTCATATCTGCCTGTTAAACTCGTTTTTCCAGATGGATCTATACCCGCGGTGAGTTGCGCTTCCCCTTTCAGATTCAAATAATCCCCGTTCCCTTCATCTATGATTAGTGTTAACTCTGCTTCCTTATCTGTTTCAATAATTACCGAAACATCCATTCCAGTAATTTCTGAAGTATTAAGAACTTCTTTCATTCGCTGGGTTTCGGCAAGTAACCGGCTCTTTTCATCTATAAACTCAACAATTCCTTGCCTATCAGCAATAGAAGGGTCTTCCTGAGGCATTACAACAGTGAGTTTACTGTCTTTATTTATCCTGATATTTCCGCTTACTACAGGACTTTTAAAATCACCACCAATACGTAAATTGGCATCTAGAAATAAATCCCCATAGTAAAGGTCATTTTCCTTTGCTGTGGAACTTATGGCTTTAAAATTTGTGGCATTTACGGTTAAATTAAATCCCATATCAAGATAATCTGTTGTTTGAATGCTTCCGTTAATAATCAATTTATTCCTGGCTTCATCAAAAACAGTAAATTCATTAAACCCGATATTTCCAGCATTAAACGAGATTTGGTCGTTCATGGATTGAAAATAGGAATTCAGCTGTGTAATTCTAAATCCAACCTCGTTAAATTTAAGATCACCAAGAATTTCAGGCTTTTGTAAAGTCCCTTTAATGCTGAAGTTTCCCGTTAAAAATCCTGTGCTTTCATTAATTGCCCCGAATGAAAATCCTTGAATACTTTTAAGGTTGAGATGTTGTACGTCCAGATTAAAATCCAGATTGCCAACTTCGGTGTTATATAGCCCACTTAACTCTGCACTATTGCCTTTTCCGGTGATATTAATATTTGCATTGAGAGAATTTGCAGTTTGGTTATCCACAAGCATCTTGATATTTCCCAGCGTATCTTTTTTAAAATTAAAATCTTCAATTGTTAGATCTGAAGTAAATTGCAGAGAAGTTTTTAAATTATTTAAGATCACATCTCCATTGATTTTTCCACCTGCCAACAAGGTATCCTTCGATATCATTCTGCTGATGGTTTCTATTTCAAAATTACTAAAATCAACTTTCAGAGGTGAATTCGCTTCAGCAGTTTCTGAATTGATCCGGATGGCACTTTGCTCATGACTGAGTTCAAAATTGCCTGCCCAAATTCCTTTTTCAGAAATCTTAATACTATTGTTTTTTGGTATATTCCAGGACTCATAATTTAGCAATAAGGCATCAGGATCCAGGGAAAATTCCGTCACTTTTTCCCGGGCTTCCATAATACCTGCAACACGATAGTGAGGTACATTCTTTACATCGTCAATTTCTAACTTATAAGCTACTGAATTATTCTCAACAGTTCCGGATAACTCTGTCTTATAGAGTTTAAGTTGAGTACCATCAACATCAGCTATCACAAGATTATACTTTAACGCATCATTTTCGGTTGCCAAATTAAATTGTGCATTTGTGATCTTATAGTCCAGATATTGTAAATGTGGAATACTTCCTGTCGCGGAAATGCTGTAATTAAGGCTATTATATCTTCCAGATATTACAATTGGTTGAAGCAGGTTGAGTTTTGGAGCCAATTGATTGATTATTGGATCGTTATTTATGGTGAAATCAAAAGAAAATTCCTGAGGTTTGGATTCAATTTTTTCTGCGGAAGGGGAGAGGTCATAATAATGAGAAACTGAATTTATTAATGAAGTCCCTATTTGTGTGAGTTGATAATTTCCTTTCAGATTTGCATTTATAAATTGGGATTTTAACTGAAGACTATCGACTTCTGCTGAAGCAGTTGATTGGATACTTATACTGTCGAGTACAAAAGCCTGTTTCGCATTTTCCGCCACAAAACCTGTAAAAAAAATATTCCCGTTCAAGAAATCCGGATCTGCAGTGGTAAGATCGGCCGTGATCTTGCCTTTCAATATTAATGGGGAAGTGTAGAAATTGAGGGAATCTAAATCTACATTTTGAAGATTTGCGATAAGCTGAACCGAAGGGTATTCTCCCTTAAAACTGCCGTTTGCAACCAGATTTAAATCAAGGTTTTGATCGTCACTTAATGCTTTAGCAGAAAATAGACCATCTTTTATTTCACCGTCAAACTTGAGGTTCTGATATAAATAGCTGTTGAATTCTAATTTTTTTAAAGTCCCTGAAGCATCGGCATTTGCCATTTTAGGTTCAAATCCAATACCATTTACTTTGGCATTCAGGCTGATTTTGCCAAGGGAATCATTTTTCATTAATCTTCCAAAGTCAAAATTATTCAGTACTATAGATGCTTTGTATATTTCTTTGTATTTTTGACCCATATCAACATTTGCAGTAATTTGACCGTTTCCGGAACTGCTCTTTAAATTGAGATCGGTTTCAAAATGGGTTGTGTTTCCTTTAAAAGTTCCATTTACGGACAGGCTTTCAGGCAACTGAATATTATCAGGAATGGTTCCCTTGGGAATAAATTGAACAATGTCCCGGGAAGTAGAGTTGAAATTCCGAATATTCAGATTGTAATAGGCGGTTTTAGCATCGGGTAAACCTGTGATATTTCCGCTTGCGGAAAGAGTGGTATTTCCGATTCCTGAAACTTCCAGATTCGGGATTTTCAAATTGGCGATTTTTCCTGTCACCTCTCCATTAATCATCAGCACGGCATTAGGTGAACTTTTAAAAGGAGGAGTATCCTTCAGGTTTGGAGCCAAAATTAATATATCTTGAAAACCAATGCTGCTATTCTGAAGATCGGCATTCATTTCAATTTCTCCCATCTTCTCAGTCAAGGTTTCAAGTGAAGGATATTTTAGCACTATTTCATCTCTTAAGATTGTATTTGGTGTTTCTAAAAAAAGATTTTTAAGATAGGTTGACCTGCTTCCATATAAAAAATCTGTTTGCAGGGATTTTAGGTAGAGCCCACTTTTGTCCCTAAATGTGAATGATATAAGATTACCCGAAATTGTATCTGCGCTGTAATAAAAATCTTCGGCATTGAGATTTAAATTGGTTAAATATATATCTGAATAATCAAATTCACCAGCTGGAGGAACCATATTTTTATCATTAAACTCGAATTCAATATTGCTGAAATCGACCTGTGCCATTTTAACTTTCCAATTGTTGGAAGCCGAAGTTTGAGCAACTGTGTCTTTTATTATGGGTGATTTTTCATTTAGTAAATTACCTTTTAATCCGCGGAGATTTAATGTCTCTATATCGACAAATTCCTGATCTAAATCCAGTTCGTTGAACTTTAGTTTCAGTTTATCAAGTGTAATTTCAGAATGCATATTTGCTTCAGCAGAAGAATAATCAAAACCAATATTGGTAAGATCTATGTTTTCCAATTTGAGTTTAAGTCCAACTTCATCTTTAGAAATCTTTTGTAAAGTCGAATCTACTTTGACAACATTTTCAACTAAGCCCTGATCTATGTTAACATAAAAACCATCTAATGCAATTTCAGGAACCTCAAAATCCATATTTTCCAAATCGAATTTCCTGATCTGGGTGTCAAAATGATTTAACTGAAGGTCAAGTTTGGTTTTGGTAAGGGCATCGTCTACATGAAATTTAATCCTGTCAAGGTTGATTTGATCAATTGAGACCGTCATAGCGGCTGTTGTATCTTGGGTTTTGGGTGCGAAAGCTTCTGTTATATAATCAAAATTAAAAACCGAATCCCGGTCTCTTTTGATATTTGTAACAACTCCTTCTAATTCTATCGAATTTATTTCAACGCTATTTCTAATTAATTTGAAGAGACTTATGTCAACTGCCAATCGTTCCCCATATAACAAGGTGTCCTGGGTTTGATCTTCCAAATAGAAATCGCTTAAAATTATCTTTTTAGGAAGTCCAATTTCTAGTCGGTTTATCCTTACCGGAGTTTTGATTTTACCTTCAATAAAAGTTAACGCCTGATTTTTTATATAGTTTTGTACACTTGGAACCTGAATAAGAAGAACAAGGATCAGGAAAAGCAAGATGATGCTTCCCAAGATCCACAATAAAATTTTAAAAAATTTCCTGAGGAAGATTTTCAATTTTTTGAAGTTTTTAATTCCAAAGATAGCGACTTAGAAAAGCAAGATTGTTAATATTAAGCAAAACAAGGGGCTCAAATTTTAAATAAAACATATTATGAATGGAATTTTATATAAAATTTTGGTTTAAATATTTGTATTTGGAATTAATAGAAGAATTATGTAAATAGCAAATGATAATTTCGGGTTTAAAATCCTCAATTTATGCAATCGCGACTCCAATAATTTTCCCAATCCCAAATGTTATACCTGCAGCCACTAAACCAAAAAGAACCTGACGTAGCCCGGATTTAGTGACAGATCTCCCGGTAATGAGGGTGATAGCGGCACCAATCAGGAACAATCCAACGGTACTAAAGGCAACGCTAAGAAGCAGCGCTTTATTCCCACTGAAAAAGAAAAAGGGAAATACTGGAATTATTGCACCCGTAATAAAGAGAAAAAAGGATGCAATAGCTGCTTCCCATGCAGAACCTTCCAATTCTTCCTGGTTGATTCCCAATTCTTCCTTGATAAGAACCTCTTTTGTTTGTTCTGGGTCAGCCCAAATCTTTTCCACCGCTTTTTCTGCATCCTGAGCGGAGAATCCTTTTGCTCTGTACAGAAGTATCAATTCTTCTTTTTCTTCTTCAGGATTATTTTCAAGTTCTTCAAACTCCAATTCTATTTGCCTTTCGTAAAGTTCCTGTGAACTTTTTACCGAAATCCATTCCCCTAAAGCCATTGAGATAGCTCCAGCTATAAGTCCAGCCAGGCCTGCAATTAAAATTGGGGCATTAAGTGCAGTTGCGCCGGCTACGCCCATGACCAAACTCATATTAGATACCAAACCATCGTTAGCACCTAAAACAGCTGCTCTTAAGGCATTTCCCCCAACTGTTCTGTGACGGCCTTCAATTTTGCTTATATTATTACCACTTAAAGATTTTAATGATTTTAAAATAGAAACATGCCTTCCTTCATGTCCATCCAAAGGCTGATCGTTTTTATTCTTATTGGCGATAGTTGCATAAGTCATGCTTTTTTCGGTGTCGGAAAGGACACTTAAAATAATATTAGTGCCAAATTTTTCACCCAACCAGGCAATAGTTTTAGCTCTTCCCGAAGGTTCGCGTATTTTAAAACTAGGATTTGAAAGGATTATTTTTTCGTAAAACTTCTGAATATGTTTTTTTTCAATGGCAGCCATTTGACCATAAAAATTTTGAAGTTCAGAATCTTTTAAAAGATTCACCAGTTGCTGATACAAATAGGCCGTATCTATTTCACCCTGTATTGCCTTTTCAAGATCCATTTCTGTTTATCGGTTAAATTAATTTTGCTTTCAGAACAAAGGTCGCGCAAAATTTTTCGGAATTGACCGGATTAAAATAATTGTTTCGGTCTAAAATTTTCCAATAATTTTTTTAAAAATACTGACCGCATCAATATTCATCCTCGATTTTTGTGATATCTAATTGGATTTTTAAATTAAGATAAGCGAATTTATAAATGTCTAAACTGTCAATTAATAATTCATCCCAAAATGGTCTTGAATTTAGAAAACAATGAATTTCGAAATTATCCTCGAAATTCATAATAATAAAAAGTACGTTTATAAGTACTTTTTATTATATTTGTGTTATGGAAACAGTTAACTACACAGATTTTCGTTCGAACCTAAAACATTGGTTCGATAAGGTAATTAATGATGCAAGCGACATCATCATCAAGCGCAATGGCGGAAAGGACCTTGTATTAGTTTCGTTGGACGAATACAACTCATTAAAAGAGACAACCTATCTTTTAACAGGTAAAAACAGAGATATTTTATTAAACTCTATCAATGAACTGGAAGCAGGTAAGGGCATTGAAAAAGACTTAATTGAATAATGAAGTTAACTTGGTCTACGAGGTCTTGGGATGATTATTTATATTGGCAAAAGGTCGATAAGAAAATAGTAAAACGAATCAACGAACTCATTAAAAGTTGTATCCGAACGCCTTTTGAGGGAATAGGGAAAAGCGAGGCCTTAAAGGGCGATTTACAGGGTTATTGGTCAAGACGTATAACTTCTGAGCATCGATTGGTCTATAAATACGAATCTGAACAATTGTCGATATCAGCTTGTCGTTATCACTACGGAAAATAAACCTCATAAAACAAAAACCGTCTTCCCAGAAAAACAATTTTGGTACTGGAAATTATATGACTTATTTAGAAAATTACAAGCTGTGAACCTTTGACATAATATAATATAAAACTAGTTTAATCCTGAATAAATTTGAAGGATACTGCAATTATATTAGCATTAAAACTGGTATTGCGATCATACTTATTATATTCCAGATCAATACTTTTCATTCCAAATGTCCAGATATGGAATTTGGTAAAAATGTCGGTATAGTTAACCCCAATTCCATATTGGTTGGCATTGAATTCAGAAAGGTCATAATCTGATGTATAATATTTTTCAGTTGAAAGATGCTCATTATAAGGTGCGAAATAATCGGCCTGTGTCTGATCGTAATAACGGTAGGATGGATAAATAGTGAATCCATGTCCAATTTTAATAGGCAATTCTATTTTTGCAGTATGTGATTTTATTCCCCAATCATCTGTATAATAACGATAATGGGTACGAAGAACTAAAAATTCGTTGATGTAATAATTCAGATTGGCGCCAATGGCCAATTTATTTCTTGAACTGGGAAGTCGTTCCACATCATCGGCAAGGTGAAATTCCTGAATAAAGGAATCCGGTATGTCTTTAAAATAAACCCGTTGAAATGGCATGGAAAGCACTCCTTCCTGTTTCACCAAATCAAGAGAGATCAAAATTTGTAATTTTTTAGATAAAATCTGAGAAAAGCTAGCACCTAGCGCGTAAGAATTTCTTTTTTTATCCTTAAACTCAGTAAATTGGGGATTGTAATTGGAATTCCCGGTGATGGTATATCTGTTTAAGTTGAAGTTACCTGAATTACCTCTTAGTTCAATTGGGTAGATCAATTTCCAGGTATCCAGAAAGATATTTGTATTGATAGAAATTTCTGTATTTTTTTCATTAAAAAGCCATGTGTAGCTGCCGCCAAAACCAATAGAAAAATAGTCGAATTCTGTTGCCCCAGAAAGTTTAGCTGTCCAAATATTATTTCTATCATCTGAACTGTGGGAATAGGTCGCATCTACACCAGCCCAAACATCAGATGATGAAGCTCCCGAGGAAGCCTGAAAAGGATTTGCGGGATTGTTTCCGTCAAATGGGTCAATGTTACTGGATGAAGCCGAAGTGTAGGCAGAAATTCCAGCATCTACTGTCAAAATATCGTCTTCGTTTAAGGGAACTGAAACTACGATAGTTGGGGTAATATCCGTTAAATGTTCGTCACCAATTCCTCCGGATACTGCCGCATTATCGCCTTCCTGGACATAATAGCTGCTCAAAAATTCTATCTCGGTTTTTTCCAACACCTTTTTCTTATAAGCTTGAGAAGGTGCTGGCTTATCCTGCGCAAAACATGAAGAACCTATAAATATGAGAAGTAGTAAAAAAGAGTAATTTTTTATTTGTGTTGATTCGTTGTAGTTCATCCTAAATTTGATTTCATTTTTTTTATTAATTACAACCACAACCACCGCCTGTTTTTCCACCAACTGCCCCGGAAGCCGATTCCCTGTAGGCGTGAAAACTTGTCTTGAAGCGTTCTACGCTTCGAGGGCTCAACACCATATCGGGGTCACTTAAAGCTACTTTTTCATATTCCTTGACTACGGAGCAGGACTGCAAGACCAAAAGCATGCTAGCGATACCAATTATTTTTTTCATTTGATTTTATTATTGCTTAGGCAAACTTATTTCATTCCATTTGAACTTTCCCCTGTTTGAGAAATTTTTTTATGGATGATGCAAGGCTTAACTAAGTTAGGTTTTCTTTAAATGATTTCATTGAACAATTAGTCTGAAACTGAATAATTGTTTAAAATAATATTTTTTGAGGTGTGTAATTTGTTGTCTTCATCTATCAAAATACATTCTACACCTTTCAATTGATTGATGAAATCCAAGCCAACATCTATTCCCATTACAAAAACAGAAGTCGCCAGCGCATCGGCTATTTCAGCAGAAGGGCTTAAAATGGTAGCGCTTATAATTCCGGTAGTAGGATATCCGGTCCTGGGGTCAATAATGTGAGAATAGCGCACATTGTCAAAGCGCACAAATTTTTCGTAGTTTCCTGAAGTTACTATGGCCGAATTATCTATTGGCAGCCATGAAAAAGCTTTTTCTTTGTTCAACGGATTGGTAATTGCAACCATCCAGCTTTTTCCATCGGGTTGTTTTCCCCAGGTATTCATATCGCCGGAAGCATTAATAATTCCGGCTTTTACACCCTTTTCCATTAAAAGGGCTTTGGTCCTGTCGGCGGCATATCCTTTGCCGATGGCTCCAAAACCTATTTTCATTCCTTCTTTTGTCAGGAAGACCGTAGATTTTTCTTTGTTTAAAATTATGTTTTTATAGCCAATGTTTTCAACAGATTTTTTGATGGCTTCTCCGGAAGGTTTTTCAGTCATTGAACCGTCAAATTTCCAAATCTTGTCCATTGATGCATAACTTATGTCGAAAGCACCATCGGTTAGTTTTGAAATTTTAAGTGCGCGTTCTATCAAATCAAAAAGTTCTTTGTCCACTTTAACTTCCTGAATTCCCGCATTTTTATTGATCGCTGAAGTTTGAGAATCAGGATCCCAGGAAGAAATTAGTTTCTCTATCCTGCTGATTTCTGAAATAGCCGTTTCAATAAATAAATCAGCTTTCAATTGATTTTCTGCCACAACCGTAAAATCAAAACGGCTTCCCATCAATTTTGTAGTTTTATGGAAAGCTTGTTGGGCCTGAGTTGCACTAGTGATAATAAGGAAAAGGGAAAGTAAAAATTTGTTCATTATTTGCTTTTTTCAAAGGCTGTAAGTTGTGCTATGTATTCCGTAGGAGAAACATTTTTGTATCCTGTTTGCCCAAGAACCTTTCCTTCACTATTGAGCACAACCACTAAAGGGAAATATCCGGAGGGATTATATTTTTCAGCCAACAAGGTATTTCTCTTTATTTGTTCGGATTCAAGTTGATTTGCTTTTCTTCTTGGAAAATCGGCTTTGAGCATTACAAAATGTGATTTTGAAAATGCTTTAAAGGTATTGGTACTCCATATTTCACGATCTAACTTTATGCAAGGGCCACACCAGTCGGAGCCTTGAAACACTAAAACTATATTTTGATTTTTCTTTGATGCCAAAATCTTTGCTTCTTCAAAATTTGTGGTCCAATCCTGGGCGAATATTGCGCTGGTACTTAAAAGAAAAACTATTAAAAAGGATATTTTTTTCATTGTTTTTTTAAATTTTAGAGTTTAAAATGAGATTTGATTTTATTCTTTTTAAAATGATTTTTTCTCTCGAAAAGTAATTGAGCCACATCAACATATTATAACGCTATTTCTTCTAATTTATTAGAGATAATTTCATAAATATTATAAAATTTTGAACTAATATAACATTGATAGATAATTGGGTTTTTATTGCTTATTATAAAAAATTAATATGAAAATATGTAATTCAATTTTTTAAGTATTTAATCGATGACACCACAATTTCTATATAGAGTAAACTATTTGGCAATTAACTAATGAAATTACTCTTATTTCAAATTTCATACCGTTATCTGAAATCATTTATATAATTATAGGATTATACCAGTGTTGTAACGGAATTAATTAATATTTAAGGTTTTGGATATTGAATATGCTTTATTAGGTAAATTGAAAAGATTAAAATCTTTGGTCAATTCCTTTGCAACATCTGAAGCAGAAATTGATTAATGATGCATTAAGCTTTCATAAAAAACGTAATTTAGTCCTCATATTTGCCATTAGAAGAAACGAAATGAAACAATTAACTTACATTTTCATAGCTGCAATTCTGTTTTTGTCATGCGATAACCCTAAAGAAATTAGTTCTTTTGATCCGGTGAAATGGGAAAAAAGAATGGTAGACATTAGCAAAAAAGATTCCCTTGAAGTTGGGAAAACCTACTTATCAGTTTATTCTCAAATTTACAGTTTGACAGAACATAAAACCCATAACCTTACAGCTATGGTAAGTTTAAGGAATACAAGTCCTTCCGACTCTATATACCTTCTTAAAGCTGATTATTTTGATACTAAAGGACACCTGATCAGAACTTACTTTGACAAGCCGATTTACCTTTCACCTCTGGAAACTGTTGAAATTGTAATTGAGGAAGTTGATATTGAAGGTGGTACTGGTTCGAATTTTATATTTGATTGGAAAATTCCAAAATCTGCATCTGAACCTCTTTTTGAAGGAATAATGAATTCGACAACCGGGCAACAAGGAATTTCTTTTGTGACAGAAGGGAAAAGGATAAACTAATTTCTGGTGAATTAAAAACAACCAAATCATTTATAAAAGACTCGATAAAAATTTAAATTTATATCTAATTTGGACTGGTTTATTGAAATATATAGAAGATAAATCGAGGATGATTAGATTTGGTTTCAAGATATATTTTTATCCTATTTTAAAACCTTTTGGAAATATAAAACCCAGCTTCAATTTTTAACTGAAGCTAGGTTTTTAAAACTAAATCAATTCAGAAAGTATAATCTTATTTATTAATATCTTTTTCAGGAACTGGAAATCCCCGATCGCGCATTAAAGCGTCAATGGTTGCATCCCGACCCCTGAATTTTCTATAAGCTTCAGCAGGATCCATTGAATTTCTAGGTGCAAAAAGATATTTTACAAGTCTGGCAGCAACTTCCTTATCGTAGAATCCACCTGGAGCTTCGGCAAATGCTTCGGCTGCATCGGCTGTCAAAACATCAGCCCATAAATACCCGTAATATCCTGTCGCATATCCTTCACCTGAAAATACGTGTCCAAATTGAGGAGAACGGTGACGCATCACAATTTCTTCCGGCATATTCAATTCTTTTAGGCTTTCTACTTCAAAAACCTTGGGATCGATGTTTTTGGGATCTGTGGTATGGTATTTCATATCCATCAGCGCAGATGCTAAATATTCGGTAGTCTCAAATCCCTGGTTAAAAGTGGAAGCATTTTTGATCTTTGCAACCAACTCAGCAGGAATTGGTTTTCCGGTTTCATGGTGCAACAAAAATTGGTTGATCACTTTATCTGTAGATAACCAACGTTCTAATAGTTGTGATTGAAATTCTGTGTAATCCCTAACGCCGCTGTTTAAGGTTGGATATTTCACATTTGCAGAGAAGAAGTGCAAGGCGTGCCCAAATTCGTGGAAAAATGTGGTAGCATCATCCCAGGAAATTAAAGCAGATTCACCCGGTGCAGGTTTAACAAAATTTGAATTATTTGAAGCAAGCACACTTTCTTTTCCATCAAATGTGGAGAAACTCCGGTACATTGTTGCCCAGGCGCCAGAGCGTTTGCCTTTTCTTGCATAGGGATCCAAATACCAGAGTCCAACGTGTTCTCCGGTAGTCTTATCGGTAACTTCCCATACTTTGACATCTTCATGAAAAACAGGAACAGAACCTTTGGCGACAGGCGTGAAATCGTAATTGAACAATTCTCCGGCAGTAAAAAATAAAGCTTGGGTCAGGTTTCCCAATTGGAGGTATTGTTTCACCTCGTCAGAATCCAGATCAAATTTTTGCTTTCTTACTTTTTCAGCATAATAGCGATAATCCCAAGGCTTAATGGTTATGTTTGCTCCCTCGGAATCGGCTAGGGCCTGCATATCTTTAACTTCCTGATCAACTCTTGCGAGAGCGGCTGGCCAAACTGCATTCATGAGGTTCATGGCCTTTTCTGGGGTTTTTGCCATTCTGTTTTGAAGGCGCCATTCGGCAAAGTTGTCATAACCCATCAATTCTACACGCTCATCCCGAAATTTTAAAATATCAGAAATATTTTGATTATTGTCAAAATCATCATTATTATCACCTCTTGAATAATAATTGTTCCAAACTTTTTCCCTTAATTCCCTTTCATCAGAATAAGTTAAAAAAGGATCCATGGAAGAACGGGTATTGATAATTGCATATTTACCTTCTTGCCCACGGTCTGCACCGGATTTCGCAGAAGCTTTCGCAAAGGAATCTGGTAAACCGCTAAGCTGGTCTTTGTCCAGAAAAACTACATATTTCTCTTCATCGGCCAAAATATTATTTGAAAAGGAAGTGTAAAGTTTTGAAAGTTCCATATTGATATCGGCGGTGCGTTTTTTAGCTTTTTTATCCAAATTTGCGCCGTCCAGAGCGAATTGTTCATATATAAGCTGAACTACCCGCTGTTGATCTGCATCTAAAGGTTTTACCAGGGATTGCTCATAAACGGCTTTAATTCTTTCAAACAATTTTGCGTTCTGTGAAATTTTAGAAGAATATTCCGAAATTTTTGGTGCCAATACCTCCTGAATTTCCCTGAATTCCGGAGACGATAGGTTACTACTCCAAACCCCATAATATTTAAATGCCCGGTCAAGGGGTTTACCTGCCCTTTCCATGGTAGCAATGGTATTTTCAAAGTTTGGTGCCGCGGGATTAGTTGCAATTTTTTCAATTTCATCTAAATGCAAAATCATTCCTTTTTCAATGGCAGGTTGCAGCAAGGTTAAATTCATTTGGTCAAATGAAGGAACCCCTCCATAAGGGCCATCCCATTTTTCCAATAGTAGATTTTCTAAATTTTTTGTTTGTTCCATTTCTGTTTTAATTTGAGGTATTTGCTGTGCCCGGATTTGATAAGAATAAGCGCTTCCCAACAACAGTAGCACTAAAAGTCCGAGAGATTTCTTTTTGTAATTTGTTGATTTTCGCTTCATAATAATTAGTGAATTTCGGTATAAAATTTTACTTAAGATCGGGATTTTAAAGGTACAAAATAATGAAGTTAGAAGATCGAGGTACTAAGTGAGAACTTTAAACCAAGAACCACGAATCAAGAAACAAGATAGCTTGAGAGGTTGGTTTGAAGTAGGAAGTTATAGTTTTGGGAAAATGAATCAATAATAAATTACAATTCAAATTTATCAACGCCAATCACTTCACCAATCTTTATATTCCCTAATGTTTCTTCCCCAATTCTCACTCGAACCAATCTTAGGGTTGGAAAACCAACTGCGGCAGTCATTTTTTTGACCTGGCGGAATTTTCCTTCGGTTAAAGTAATTGAGGCCCAACTTGAAGGTCCGTGGCGTTCATCGCGTATCCTTTTTCCCCGTTCCGGAAAATCAGGTAGACTTTCAAGTATAAAAGAATCACAAGGCTTTGTAATATATTTTCCGCCATTTATGCCGATTTCAACCCCTGTTTTCAATTTTTCAATGGCTTCCTCATCAATTATTCCATCAACTTGTATATAGTATTCCTTTTCCACTTTCTTGCTGCGCACAATCTCGCTCATTTCGCCGCTGGTTGTGAGAAACAACAAGCCTTCGGAATCTTCATCCAACCGTCCTATTGCCATTATTTCTGAGGGAAAATCATATAGCTCACCCAACATTTTTTTGTTCTTCCTGGTTGTTTGATTGCTTATAAACTGACTGAGATAACCATAGGGTTTATATATTTTGAAATGTTTATGGGAAAACATGTTTGAAGATTTATTCGCGAAAATAAAGAATTATAGTCAAAACAGTGGATTAAAGGCTTCTATCTTTTTACGTTATATTTCAGAATTATAAGTGCCTTTAAAAATAAAATCACCATTTCCAGGGATTGCCAATAAAATAAAATCCATTTTTGCGAACAGATGAGATATTGGAGCTAAGTTTTAATTTTGCCGGTTAATTTTTTCTACCTGAATTGATGTTTAAATTCATCTAATTATTTTCCTCAAATTTTCCGATTAAGCCTTAACGTCCTTGAACAATTCTTTAATGCTCACTTCACGCATTTCGGCTTTTCTTATTTTTCCGGTCACTGTCATTGGAAACTCATCAACAAAAAGGATATAATGTGGAATTTTGTAATAAGCGATCTTTCCACGGCAATATTCTTTGATTTCAATTTCAGTTATTTTAGATCCTTTTTTTAATTGGATCCAGGCACATATCTGCTCTCCAAACTTTTCATCCGGAACTCCAATTACCGAAACTTCCTCAATTTCCGGATGGGTGTACAGAAATTCTTCGATAACCTTAGGATAGATATTCTCGCCTCCCCTTATGATCATATCTTTTATGCGTCCAACAATTCCCACATAACCTTCTTCATCTATAATTGCCAGGTCACCGGAATGCATCCAACGGGCACTATCAATACTTTCGCGTGTTTTTTCTTCATCATCCCAATATCCCAGCATTACACCAAAACCGCGGGTGCACAATTCACCTGGTTCACCTATTGGTATTACCTGCCCGGTTTCCGGATCGATAATCTTGATCTCTGTATGCGGAAGAATTTGTCCTACCGTACTAATTCGTTTTTCGAATGGGGCATCAATCCGTGTTTGTGTGCTTAAAGGGCTCGTTTCGGTCATTCCGTAGCCAATCTCTACCTCGGTCATATTCATTTCTTTTTGAACCCGTTTCATCAATTCCGAAGGACATAAAGATCCCGCCATGATCCCGGTGCGAAGAGTGCTTAGGTCATATTTTTTTAATTCCGGATGGTTTAATTCGGCAAAGAACATTGTAGGAACTCCGTAAAGCGAAGTAGCTTTTTCTTCTTCCACAGCTTTAAGCACCAGTTCAGGATTAAAACTTTCTGAGGTATAGATCATTGTGGCGCCTTTAGTAATACAGCCCAGGTTTCCAAGTACCATTCCAAAACAATGGTATAAAGGAACCGGGATCACTATTTTATCTGTATGATCAAGATTTTGAATAGTAGTGATAATGTCGGCATTATTGAGAATATTATGATGGCTTAATGTTGCACCTTTCGGGCGGCCTGAGGTCCCGCTTGTAAACTGAATGTTAATTGGTTCATCGAAACTCAGATTACGTTGAATTTCCAAGACCTCATTTAAGTTAATTTCGCTACCCATATCCATAAATTCATCCCACATCACGATTCCTTGCAAGTTTTTTGGAGCAAGGGAGATTACGGTTTTCAGGCCAGGTAATGTCTTCGATTCAAAAAACGCATCAGCGTTTTCATAAAGCTCGGGTGCAAGTTCATAGATCATTTTGGCATAGTCCGAGGTTTTAAATTTATCGGCAATAACCAATGCTTTGATCTGCGTATGGTTTAAAGAATATTCAAGTTCGTTGGTTCGATAACCCGGATTGATATTTACCAGGATCGCTCCTAGTTTAGCCGTAGCTATTTGAACAACAAGCCATTCCACACAGTTATTTGCCCATATCCCAACACGATCACCTTTTTCAATATTTATAGCCCTAAATCCCTTGGCACAACGATTTACTTCTATTTGCAAATGCTCGTAAGTCCATCTAATATTCTGATGTCTGGATATTACTGCAAGGTTATCAGGGTATTTTTCCACAATATGATCAAAGAAAACACCGATAGTTTGACCAATAAGTGGATTATTTGAGGTTCCTGAAATGTAGCTGAGCTTTCTCATAATAAGTGTTTTATAAAATTTTCAATTAAGTTTAAAGTTATTTTGGGCTGATCTTTATGAGGAAAATGACCGCAGTTTTTAATCAAATGTACCTCTGCATTCTTTCCTATAAGCTTTGCCAAATCTGTGGCATGTGAAGGCAAGGCATAATCATCATCTTCGCCCTGTATTACCAATGACGGACAATTTATTTTTGAAAGTTGCGGGGAAATATTCCAGTCTGAAAATTCTTCTGAAGTCCATACTTTTTGCCAATTGTCTACCAAATTTTTTGTGCCTGTACCGTGATATTTTTGAAGAGCTTCACGAAGCAAATAATTAGCAGGCTCTTCTCTCATTTTCAATACTCCATTCGCAGTTTTCTCTTCAACAAAATAATGTGCGGCAAGGGTTACAATGGCTTTAACTGGATATGCAGCTGCATATAGCAAGGCGATACTTCCGCCATCGCTGCTTCCAATAAGTATGGGTTCTGTTAATTTTAAATGATTCAGAACTTTGTGCAAAAATTGTGTTTCCAATTCCAGGTATTCCTTGGTCCAACTAACAGGTTTTGTTGAGGATTCACCATGCCCTTTTCGATTATATACAATTGCAGAAAACCCAGTGGTTTTTGCGATTTTTTCGGGAAAATCCTTCCAACTTTCGGCACTGCCCAAAGCATCATGTAAAAATACCAGGACTATATCGCTCGTCGGCACGTAAGGGCACAATTTATAGCCCGTAACAGTATTATTTTGAATTTGGATAGAAAAATATTCAGTGCGCAAAGGATGATATTTTGTGTTAAGTTAATATAAAAAACAGGATAAAAGTGTGGGATTCAGGCTATAAATGAAATTAAAATTGATCAAGGTAAATGACAAAGTGCTCCAACAATTGAATAAACCTCCAAAACCATTTAAGATTAAAGTTCAGAGGGAATTAATGCCAGACTTATTTCCGTTATCTTTGAAACTGGTAACTCAGAAATATAGAATTAATTCCGAGTATTAAATTAATTATATCAATTAGACATGAGAAATTTTAAAAAGTTAATGTTAGTCTTAACTGTTATTGCGATGGTAAGTTGCGGTGAAAAGAAAGAAAAAGAACAAATTAATCTTAATGACAATTCAGATGGAGCTGCTGAAAACGTTACTAAAGAGAAATCAACACAGGATGAAAATGTTATTGAAATTTCCATTACTGGAAATGACCAAATGCAATATAATCTGAAAGAAATGAAGGTTAAGGCAGGACAAACGGTGAGAGTAACTCTTAAACACGTAGGTAAAATGGATAAAAACGTGATGGGTCATAACTGGGTTTTGTTGTCTAGTGGTACAGATATTATTGAATTTGGGACACAGGCAATGTCTTCAAAAGAAACCGATTATATTCCTGCAGGTACGGACAAGGTTATAGCTCATACCAAACTTCTTGGTGGTGGAGAGTCTGATACAATTGAATTTGTAGCTCCTGCTGCCGGGACCTATGATTTTATTTGTAGCTTTCCTGGACATTACGCCCTTATGAAAGGTAAATTTATCGTGGAATAAAATAAAATCCATAAAAAATAAATAACGCATCAGTTCATATGGCTGATGCGTTTTTTTGTGGAAAATAATAATAGAATTATTATTTCAAAACTAAGTCTGATTGGAATTTTATTGAAAATGCTGACTTTGTATTTAAGTCACCCCTTAGAAAAGATTTGATACCTTTAAACAATAGAAATACATACAATCTCACTTAAAAATAAATCTATGAAAAATCAGTTCCCCAAGGTTTTTATTTTCTTTCCTTTTTTCATCTTTTCCCTATTGAGTTCGGCACAATCTCTAAGCAGTAAACAAATTGATAGTTTGGTTGAAAAAACACTCACCACTTTTGATGTTCCAGGAATTGCGGTGGCAGTTCTAAAGGATGGAAAAGTAATTCATCTTAAAGGTTACGGGACTCGTTCCCTAAAATCTGGCGGGAAGGTTGATGAAAATACACTTTTTGGAATTGCCTCAAATACCAAGGCTTTTACCAGTGGAGCACTCGGTAAACTTATCGATCAGGGAAAACTTGATTGGGACACGAAAGTCACCGATATAATTCCGGAATTTAAACTATACGATCCTTATGTGACTTCCGAATTTACAATCAGGGACTTGCTAACACATCGAAGTGGTTTAGGTCTTGGCGCCGGGGATATGATGGTTTTTCCGGCTTCAAATGTTACAAATAAATCCCAATTGATCCATAATCTTCGCTATTTGAAACCCGTATCTTCTTTTAGGTCAAAATATGATTATGACAATTTATTATATATAGTAGCAGGAGAAGTTGTAGCTCGGGTTTCAGGAGAAGATTATGATGATTTTATCAGGGAAAATTTTTTAAAACCCTTGGGAATGTCCAGAACAGCAATTTCATGGAGACAGATTGAGGACTATACCAATGTAATTGACGGACACGCTCCGGTGGATGGAAAATTAATTCCGGTTGGTCTTAGCTTTACGGAAGTTGCAAATCCAGCGGCCGGTATATATTCCTCGGTTACGGATATGAGCAAATGGGTACAAGCACAGTTAGATAATGGAAAATATGGAGAAAAACTTCAAGACAGCCTTTTTAGCGAGAAAGTACATCAGGAAATGTGGACGCCACAAACCATTATCAGAAGAGGAAAAGGGCCATATAACACTCATTTTACTGCTTATGGTTTTGGCTGGAACCTGAGCGATGTAAATGGATATTATCAGGTAACTCACACTGGAGGTTTACTTGGAATTGTGAGTCAGGTAACTATGTTGCCGGAATTGGATTTAGGGATTATCGTGCTGACCAACCAACAATCTGGGGCAGCTTTTAGTGCCATCACTAATTCTATAAAAGACTCATATTTTGGTGTAAAAGGAGAAAACAGGATCAAAGAGTACAATGATTCCAGATTAAAACGGGAAAAGCAGGCAGATGAAGAAGTTGCCCGGATATGGAAAGAAATTGAAGCCCAACAAAAAAATAATAAGGCTGAAGTAAATTTGGAAATGTATACCGGCACTTTCAACGATCCATGGTTTGGGAAAGTAAGCATAGCAAAAAAGGATGGAAAACTTTATTTTGAGTCTGAGAATATTTCCGATTTTAAAGGAGAAATGACTTATTACAAAGGAAATACATTTATCGTAAAATGGAATGACAGGACTTTAAATGCCGACGCTTTTGTTCTATTTTCCCTCAATAAGGAAGCTCAGGCAGATGGATTTAAAATGGAACCCGTTTCACCAATGACCGATTTCAGCTTCGATTACCAGGATTTGGATTTTAAACGTTAGTTGTCAGTATCTAGCTGCATATATTAATTTTATTTGTCTAATATTCAATATATTGAAATCATTTGTTTTGTCTGTTGAGAGCAATCGAGAACTTTTCGATTGGACAAATAGGTTTCGACTCCGCTCAACCTGACAAACTCGTTATAAATTTGGTATAAAAATAACTACTGACCTCTATTAAACCTATTGACAAATAAAAATAAACCACTATTTATATTCGGATTTATAAAAATAAAAAACGCATCAGTTCTTAAATCTGATGCGTTTTTTTATTGGTAAAAACTTTTTATCCAGATAACTGCAGAATGTATTTTTAAAGATTTGAAGTTCCTGAAATCAAAAAGGAAATTAAATCACAACTTCATCTGCCCCATATATGAGTTCGAGAAAATCGGTTTTAGGAAGGGCTCCAAAATATTCTTCAATTATTACGGATTCAAGTAATTGTTCAATTTCCTTAGGCTCGTACCGCGCTCCGGTTAAAAGATCTTCCAGATTTTTCACCGGTTCTTTTCCAAAGAAATCCCCATAAATCTTAAAACTTTCGATCTTTCCTTTTTCTACAAAAATGCGAAGGTCGATTTCCCCGATAGGAAATCTCCGGTTGCGTTGAATATTAAATCTGGGGGAGTTGCCGTAATTCCAATCCCATGTATTGTATTTTTTATCTTTTAACTGATGCACTGCTTTCCATTCTTCATCACTCAGTCTATAGGTTTCAAATTCTTCACCCGTTTCATATAATCCTTTAAGAATTAAAGATCGGAAAGTTTCAATATCCATAGCTTCATCCATAAATTCACTGATATTAGCTACCCTGGCTCTTGCCGATTTATGGCCTTTGGAAACGATCTTGCTCATTTTTACATTAAGTGCTTTTACCACCTCTCCCAAATCACTGTTCAAAAGAAGCGTTCCGTGGCTAAACATTCTTCTGCCAGTTGAAAACTGCGCATTTCCCGATATCTTTTGGTCGTTTACTACAATATCGTTGCGACCTTTTAACTCTGCAGCAACGCCAATGGAATTAAGGATCTTAATAACGGGTTCTGTGAACTTCAGGAAATTATTCAGGCTTTTTATATCGTGATTTGTGATAAAACTGAAGTTGAGGTTGCCAAAATCGTGATAAACCGCACCGCCGCCGGAAACACGCCGCACCACATGAAGTTTTTTCTCTTCTACATATTCGTGGTTGATCTCTTCCAAAGTATTTTGATTGCGGCCTATAATAATGGACGGCTCATTGATATAAAAAAGCAAATAATCTGTTCCCGGATTAAAATTGCGAAGTGCATATTCTTCTAAAGCCAGATTTACCCTGGGATCTGTAATACCTTCATTATCAATAAAAATCATATTTGTGTAATTAATAGTTGTCAGTTGCAAAGGTAAGTGAAATGTGAAGGTTGAAGTTAGAATTATGAAGTTAGAAGTTAGAAAGAAGGAAAGTTTAAAGTTTAAAGTGATCCCGATACTTCGGAAGTAAAAAGTGAAATTATTTATTAAAAACCCAAATCACAACAACCGGTTTTGCATTTCCGAATTGAAGTATTCGTAAATACTGAATTTCCTAGTGCAATTAATTATGATAAATTTATTTTAAGACAGATATTTTTAATTTTTCGCAAAAGCCCGCGTATATTAGGCTAGACAACTTTTTAATATTTTAAGCATTGCTGTTTACCGAAAATTTATTTGAGGGTTTTAAGTGATAAATAGGTATGATTCTATTTTTAATGTACTAATTTTGAGCCTTATTAGATAGCAGTTTTATATGAAGAATAACAAAAATTATGTCATCGATTTTGATAGCACATTTACACGCGTAGAAGCACTTGATGTATTAGGCGAAATTTCTCTGGCAAATGATGTAGACAAAGAGAAAAATCTCAAGGAGATTGAGGAACTGACTAATCAAGGAATGATGGGTGAAATATCCTTATTGGAATCCCTTGAGAAAAGGCTGGATTTGTTAAAGGCCAGTAAGAAACATCTGCCGGTACTTGTAGCACAATTGCGAAAAAGTATCTCAACCTCTTTTGTTAGAAATAAAGTTTTTTTTACTGAGAACAACGAAAATATCTATATAATATCCAATGGTTTTAAAGAATTCATAGTTCCAATTGTTGCAGAATATGGAATCAAAGAGGAAAATGTGTTTGCCAATACCTTTGAATTTGATAATGATGAGAAAATTGTTGGTTTCGATCGCAACAATGTACTTTCTCAAAATAAGGGCAAGGTTGAACAAATAAAGCGTATCGACCTGCAAGGGGAAGTATTTGTAATTGGAGATGGTTATACAGATTACGAAATAAAAGCATCTGGACTTGCAAGCAAATTTTATGCTTTTACGGAAAATGTGGAACGCATGAATGTTTTGGAAAAAGCAGACCATATTACTCCAAGTTTAGACGAATTTTTATTTATGCACAATATGAACAAAGTTATTTCTTACCCTAAAAGCAGAATTAATATTTTATTGCTCGAAAACATTCATCCTGACGCTTTTAAATTGATGAAAGAGGAGGGTTATAATATTATTGTTCATTCCGGAGCAATGGATGAAGATGAGTTGGCTGAAAAGATCAAAGATGTTTCTGTACTGGGTATACGCTCCAAAACACAGCTTACCAAAAAGGTGCTCGATAATGCGAACCGATTAATTGCGGTGGGTGCTTTTTGCATTGGTACCAATCAAATTGACCTGGAGGAATGTCTCAAAAAAGGGGTGGCCGTTTTCAATGCGCCATACAGCAATACCCGTTCTGTCGTGGAGTTGGTAATTGGTGAAATTATTCTTCTTATGCGGAATCTTCCGGATAAAATAAGTGCAATGCATGAAGGTAATTGGAGAAAATCTGCAGATAGCAGTTATGAAACCAGGGGAAAAAAATTAGGCATTATAGGTTATGGAAATATTGGGTCACAATTATCGGTGGTCGCAGAAGCAATTGGTTTTGATGTTTATTATTATGATGTAAGTGAAAAACTTGCCCTTGGAAATGCTACAAAATGTAACTCTCTATCTGAGCTTTTGCAAAAATCAGATATTATTACCTTGCACGTAGATGGCAGAAAGGAAAATCAAGATCTGATTGGAGATAATGAATTTCAGGAAATGAAGGACGGGGTTATATTTCTCAATCTCAGTCGAGGTCATGTTGTAGATATTGAAGCGCTTCAAAAACATATAGTCTCAGGAAAAATCAAAGGGGCTGGAATAGATGTCTATCCTTTAGAACCTAAAACCAATAAAGAAAAATTTGAATCTCCGCTCCGAAATTTGCCCAATGTGATCCTTACTCCTCATATAGGAGGAAGTACACAGGAAGCACAAGTAAATATTGGTAATTTTGTGCCCGGAAAAATTATTGATTATATTAATACTGGCAGCACCACAAACTCTGTAAACTTTCCTAACCTTCAACTTCCAGTTTTGGAAAATGCACATAGATTAATCCACATTCACCGAAATATGCCCGGAATACTTGCGGAGATTAACAGGATATTTGCTTCCCTTGATATAAATGTGGTAGGACAATATTTAAAAACCAATGAAACCATTGGCTATGTGATCACCGATATTGATAAGGTTTACGATAAGAATGTAATAAAGGAATTAAAAGCCCTTAAAAACACTATTTGGTTCAGGGTTTTATACTAGAACCAAGAGTCAAGAGAATAGAATATAGACAAAAGAAAAAATAACTAATTTACCCTATTTGATTTACAAGGTTTAATAAATATGTAGCACAGTAAGTAAGGTTTTAAATCTATTAGTAGCATTCCAGTATATTCGTGGTAAGGGAAAGAGAAAATAATCAAGTATTAGCTTCAAGCTCACTTGATTTTAGCTCACAAAAATTAATTATTTCCATTATTATTTTATAAGGTGAGATAACGAACTTATTCAAAATGGGCTTTTTCATTAAATTTTATATTGCAATAGTTTTTAAATTATATATCTTTCGAACTTTATCTAAAAGTTATTGAAATGAAATTTACCCCAATTTCGATACTTTATTTTAATAAGATTGCCCCTCTGCTTTCATTTCCAGTTATTTGGTCTTGAAGGCAGAAAACTAAAACCTACCTTGTGATTAGAATACTCCCCCATGCAAAAAAACCAGGTTTGAAGATTCTTTCTGGTCTTTGTTTTATCCTGCTGATTTTTTCTCCTCTAAATTCCCTTTATTCACAGGAAACACTTTCATCTGACGAATTATTCATCAAGGCCAGAAAAGCGGCTTTCGACGATGATAATTATCCTCATGCGATTGCCTTGGCTAAACAAGCACTGGAAATAAGTCCGGATTATGCCGATATCAGAATATTTCTGGGAAGATTATACACCTGGACAGACGAGGTGGAAAATGCGAGAAAAGAGTTTAAGCTGGTTTTGGAAAAAAATCCTGGCTATGAAGATGCTGTTTTGGCTTATGGAAACCTGGAATACTGGAATGATAATTCGGAAATAGCTCTTGGTATTGTAGAAGATGGTATTCAATATAACCCTGAATCTCAGGTCCTTTTGGAGTTCAAAGCTAAAATTTTAATTGATTTGCGGAGATATTCTGAGGGAAATGCAACTTTGAACAATCTGCTGAAAATAAATCCCAAGCATACCAATGCAAGGGCGCTAAGTGCAAAGATCCAGGATGTTTCTTCCAAAAATAAGATTGGAGTAAGTTATGATTTTGTCTATTTTGACAAGCGTTTTGACGATCCCTGGCATTTGGCAAGTATAGACTACGGCAGGCAAACCAAATTTGGATCGGTTACCGCCCGCCTTAATTATGCCAATAGATTTACTACCGATGGGACACAGTTTGAGATTGATGCTTACCCTAGGATTTCAAAGATATTTTATGCCTATGTAAGTGGTGGAATAGCTAAAAATGATGGGATCTTCCCGAAATACAGGGCTGGTTTTTCTTTATACGCCAACCTTCCGATGGCTTTTGAAGCCGATGCAGGTTTTAGGTTGTTGGTTTTTAACGATGAAACCTGGATTTATACCGCATCCATTGGGAAATATTACAAAAATTACTGGTTTAACCTCAGGACTTATTTAACTCCCTCCAACAGTTCAGTTTCCAAATCCTTATCATTAAAAATTCGCTATTATCTGGCTGGGGCCGATGATTATCTCAGCTTTGGGATAGGCACGGGCTTATCTCCTGATGATCCGGCAAATAATATCCTTTTTAACAATGGCGATACTTATAAACTTAAGTCTAGCCATATTTCTTTAGGTTATAATAAACCTATTAATGCTTTAAATATTATTTCGGTTAAAGCTTCTCTGGAAAATCAGGAATATAGGCAGGAAACACAGGGAAATCAGTTTTCTGTAGGTATTGGTTATAAAAGGCGTTTTTAATTATGCGTAAATATTTATTTATTGGTCTCCTGGTTTTTATATTGCTTCTACCGGTATGGATGTGGCTGGGTTGGGTATTTACGCCAAACACAAAATTGGTAGCAGCCATAATAGATAAAACTGTTTTAACCCGGGAGGGGCAAGAACACATTTCTTTTAATTGGATCCTAAATCACCAGCGTTATACAAAAACATCAAAAAAGGCTTATGAAGCTGCTCATGATTACTATGGTTTTTTTCCCTTAAACGACGAAAAATTTGAGGTGAAGGGCTTGGAAATATTTTCTTCCAACGAGTTGGTTCAATTAAGTGAGGATGCAGATCTGGTGTATTTTACTGATACCTATGGTATTTATAACAATGAATGGTATAATGGTAAAAAAGGACCTTATGGAATTGTATATGGTGGATTGAGCAATAAAGATTTGGAATTTTTAAGCCTGATGAAGGCGAATAACAAACTGATTCTTACAGAGTTCAATACTATGGGATCACCTACCAGGCTTGAAAACCGTGCTCGTTTTGAAGAATTGTTCGCTATAAAATGGACTGGGTGGACAGCGAGGTATTTTGATAATTTGGATATTGAAGTAAATAAAGAAATCCCATTATGGCTGATCGAGAATTATAAAAAATTGCATCAGGGAGAATGGCCATTCAAAAGATCTGGAATTGCTTTTATAAATGATAATGACAAGGTAGTGATCCTGGAAGATTCTACTCACCTTAACAATCCCATGCCTCATATTTTGAGTAATCTTTATGCAATGGAAAATTTAGGTGTGCCCGAGAAGATAAAATACCCATTCTGGTTTGATATTATATTGCCGCAACCGGCAATTAACCAAACGGTCGCGAGCTTTAAAATTAGCGCTAATCAAAAGGGATTGGCCGAATTAAAGAAGTTTGGGATCCCTTCAGAATTTCCGGCGGTAACTATGCATAAGGGAGAGGATTATAGCTTTTACTACTTTTCCGGGGATTTTAGCGATAACCCCATAAATTTGAAAACTTCCTATTTTAAAGGGATCAGGTTTTTTAAAGGGATGTTTTACAATGAAAATGATCCTACAGAGCGGGCGGGTTTTTTCTGGAATTTCTACCGGCCAATGCTGAGCAATATTCTCGAAGACTATTCTACAACTAAGCCTTAAAGCTTAGTTTTGAATTGTATAATTTCTGACTAAGGAGTCCGGAACAATCTTTCCGCCATTTATGATTACATTATTTTTTTTCCTGAACTGGTTGAAGGCATTGATTAATTGATTCTTTTTTTCTTCATCATTTACAAAATCCTCCCCAAGATCTTCATTTAACTTATAAAGCTTATCGCCATTTAGGTGGTATTCTCCCATAATAAAATCAATCAGATTTGTTTTGGTTTGCATTAGTGGTACCTGATGCAAATTTTGAAAGCCCCTGGTAGTATCCAAACCTTGTCCTAACCAACTATTTTGAGCAGGTGTTTTAATTTCAAAATTGGTCCTTAAATATGCAAGTAAACTCGGGGTAATATCAAAGTGAGTAGAAACCGAGGCAATCTCGGCAGTACGTTTCAGCATAGGAGAGAAAATGATGAGTGGCACGTGGTATCTGTCAATTTTTGTGCTCATTGGAATTTCAGGAATTCTATGGTCCCCGGTAATAAGGAAAATCGTATTGCTGTAATCTTCCCTTTTTTTATAAGCTTCAAAGAAATTTTTAAGTGCATCATCTGTATACATAATACTGGAATACTGCTTTTTGTAATTCCTGTAAGTATTCTTTTTATTTTCATTGAAATTCAGATAATCCATTCGGTCTTCAAAAACTTCAGAATATTTATCTGCTTCATCTATAAGAAACGGGCTGTGCATAGCCACGGTTAAGATCACACTTAATTGAGGATGAAGCTCTTTTTTGGCAGGAATGGTGTTGAGGTAATATCGGAACAATTCAGAATCACTATAACCCCAGGAAAATCCATTGTTTGCAGGTAGTTTTTTGTAACCGGCGGGGAAAGAGTTTATATCCTTCAGTTCATCAATATTATTTTTTTTAAGGTAAAGGGCCATATTGTCAAAAGCCGCATCCCCGCCATAATAAAATGAAGTCCTGTAGCCATTAAACTGCAAGATATTCATTAAGGAAAGTTGGTCAGGCATTTTATTTCCAAGACCTAAAAAACCATTTTCAGCGAAAGGGAGAGAACCTAACAGCGAAGGTAAAACCGCAAAAGTACGTCCTCCTTCACTCATAAAATTTTTCCAGTACAGGCTTTTGTCTGAGAGAGAATCAAGAAAAGGGGTAAAGTTTCCAAGATACGCCCCTTTATTGGTAAAAGCCCTTCCCAAACCTTCCACCAAAATAATAACAATATTGGGAGCATCTTCTCCAGGTTTAAAGAATGGAGAAAGAACATCTTCAGATTTATCTTCATGCAGAAAGGGATATTTAATCTCATCTAAATATTTAAATGCAATTGCCTTGCTATATTTATTAGAGGAGTTTATATAGCTGTCAGAGTAGATATCGGTCTCATATACATCAGGGAAATAGTGTGAATAAGAAGCTGTATAAAAATAATTTGACTTATTCGTGACAAGGCTATTCGCAAAATCCGATTTCAGATTTGGGCTACCAAGCTTGCTGGAAATCCCAAAAACAAGAAATAAAAACGAAAGAAATGAAATTAGTATGGCTAGATTTAAATTCACTTTCAGCTTTTTAGGAACATACCTAAGCACTAAAATTGCCAATATTGTTAGGATGACAAATAAAATGACTGAAACCAGGCTAATTCCTCCCGAAGCTCCTATCGTTTGTTCTATTTCCGAAATAGAATAGCCAAAAAGATCGGCACCCAACATGACCATTGCCGTGTTGAAATAACTTAAAAGCATTAATTGGCCAATAAGGAAAAATAATATGAACGTCTGAAAACCTAAGTTTGCTATTTTGGATGACAACAAATAAACAGGTGTAAAAATAAAAAAAGCAAGTAGCAACCATTTTAACCAAAACTGAAGATCCAGGTACCAACTCCAAAATATCAGTCTAAAGAAACCTGTTGGCAATCCATGACTAAAATTTTCAAAAATGATTTCAACGATGCTGAAAAGTAAGATTAATCCTAGCCATACTATCGCAATTCCTATGAAGGATCTTGCTGAAGCATTAAGTTTTTTCAAAAAAAGGGATAGAGGGGAGGGATCGCTTTTCATAAAAATGTATTGTTTCTGGATAGCTTACAATTTCTATCAAAAAGCAAATATATTCAATTAAGCCAACTATTATTGAATATACTTATGTATTAAGTGAGTTTATTTTTGACTTGCTTTTATATTGTTAGAAGAATTAAAGCATAAATTTGTAAAAAGATTATAGTTTATACCCCAAACTCCAAACCTCATATGTTTCACCCCGAAAATTACCTAAAAAACGAATTTTATGAGCTCTTTAAAAACGATGCGTCAATCTCTGAATGGCTGTGTGAGAATGTAACCGACGGAATATGGTACTGTGATCTGGAACAAACAGGAAATGTGTGGATAAGTGGATCTTTCTGGAAAAACTTGGATTATTCAGTAGAAGAAGAGGAAAGCGCTTTTAAGTCTTCAGTAAAAAACAGGAATCTAGTAATTGATTTATTTGCGAATTTTTCTGAAGATCCTGAGAAATCTTTGGACGCAGTTTTTGAATTCAAAAATAAATCGCAGGATCTTGTTCTAATTCAAGGAAGAGGGAAAGCTATAAAGAATTCAGATGGAAAAATATCGCGACTACTAATACTTCATACCGATCTTAGCAGTAACAAAAGTATTAACCAACAACTGCTTGAGGAAAATAAAGACCTTATAAAAACCAATGAAATTTTTAAGGAAGCAGGTGAACTTGCACGTATTGGTGGATGGCAAATAGATTTGGTGAATCAATTACTCACCTGGTCAAAAATCACCAGGGAAATTCATGAAGTGGATGAGGATTACATTCCCACTCTGGATATGGCAATCAATTTTTATAAGGAAGGTGAAAGCCGGGACACGATTAACTATTTGTTTAAGACTGCCGTTGAAAAGGGAATCCCATTTAAAGAAGAATTACAACTAGTTACCGCCAAGGGAAATGAAATTTGGGTAAGCGCTTATGGTAAACCTGAATTTATTAATGGGATTTGTGTAAAAATGGTGGGCGCATTTCAAGATATTGATAAAAGGAAAAAGAGTGAACTTAAACTGAAATTTAATAAAAAGAAGTTTAAACAAATCTTTGGTAAATCCTCCATTGGTATTATATTAATTGGTCCAAATAATAAAACTTTAAAAGTCAATCCGGCTGCCCTTGCCATCTTTAAATATGAAGAAAAGGATATAGAAGAATTTTTAAATTTAACTTTTAGGGATGTAACACATCCGGAAGATCTGGAGTTAGCTAACTCATGCAGGGAACAATTATTATCTGGTGAGATAGACAGCTACACAATTGAAACCAGATTTATTTTAAAGACTCAGGAAATTATTTGGTGTAATGTAAATACATCGATAGTTTCTGAATTCAATGAAGTTGGTTACTTAATCATTACACAGATAGAGGATATTACATCGCGTAAAAATTTGGAGAGCCAAGCTCAGGAAAATGCCAATTTCTTTAAAAATGCTTTCGAGTATTCCCCAAATGCAATGGCAATGATTTCCCTTAAAGGAAAGCTGTTAAAGGTCAACAGAAATTTAGCTCAAACTATTGGCTATTCTCAGGAAGAACTGTTAGATCGGAATTTTCAGGAACTTACACATCCGGAAGATTTTGATACAGATTCGGAATTACTTAATGAATTAGTTGCACATAAGCGGGAAACTTATAAAATTAAAAAAAGATATCTCCATAAAAATGGGAATATTATTTATGGCTTGCTCAATGTTTCCCTGTTACGGGGTAGTGTGGGAGAGCCTTTGTATTTTGTTGCACAAATAAATGATATTACGGAAAGCAGGACGGCAAAAATAGCTTTGAAAAAAAGTCTAAGTGAGCTTCAGGGTATAATGGATGCTACCACCCAGGTGATTATTTTTGAAACCGATCTCAACGGTATTGTGCGTAAATTTAATAAGGGTGCAGAAAACATATTGGGATACACATTTGATGAACTTAAAGCAAACATGAATGTAGCACTTTTTCACGATCAGGAGGAATTATTGAAAAGGGAAAAATTACTCACAAAAAGATATTCCAAGGAAGTTAACAAGTCAGATATTTTTGTTTTGAGGGCTAAACAAGGAAAAATTGATACCAGGGAGTGGACCTATATTCGTAAAGACGGCACGCGGTTTCCTGTACAATTATCGTTCACTTCAATTAAAAATGAAGAAGATGAGATTACAGGTTTCTTAGGTGTGGCGTCCGATATTTCCCGTTTAAAGAAGATAGAAAATGAACTTCGCGAAAGTAAGCAACGATGGCAATTTGCTTTGGAAGGCTCGGGGGACGGAGTTTGGGACTGGAATATACCCGAGGGAAAACAATATATGTCTGATCAGGCAAAAAATATGTTGGGATTTGATTCTAAGGAAGCCTTAACAGATGTAAAAGAATGGGACGAAAGAATTCACCCTGAGGAAAGGGAAAAATCGGATCAGGCATTGATGGATTACTTCGAAGGAAAAGCCACGGGATACAAAATAGAAAAGCGTGTTAAATGTAAAGATGGCGAGTATAAGTGGATTTTAGACCGAGGTAAAATAGTAGAATGGGACGATCAGGGCAAACCTTTGAGAATGATAGGTACACAATCTGATATCACCGATAGAAAAAATGTAGAATTTCTGATTAAAGAGAATGAAATCAGATTTAGATCTTTATATGAACTATCACCTATTGGAATTGGGTTGATTGATTTGGAAACATTAAAATTTATTAATGCCAATAAATCCTTATTAGCTTCTACAGGTTATAATTTAGATGAATTAATTCAAATTAAATGTGGGGATCTTACCTCTGATGCTTTTCTGGAAAGACAAGAACAACAAATAGAAAAATTTGATAAGACAGGAGTTTTTGAAGCCTTTGAGAATGAGTTTATAAGAAAAGATGGGGTAGCCTTCCCTGTATTGATCAATGGAGTAGTAATTAAGGATGTTTCCGGTAGAGAAGTTCTTCTTTCAACCATTCAGGATATTACACGTACAAAGGCAATGGAAAATTCGCTGGTAAATGCAAAGCTAAAAGCTGAAGCGGCCAATAAATCCAAATCGGAATTCCTGGCAAATATGAGTCATGAGATTCGTACTCCTTTAAATGGGGTCATTGGTTTTACTGATTTATTGATGAAAACCGAACTGTCCAAAAGTCAGGAGCAATATATGCAAACAGTCTATTATTCGGCGAATTCTTTACTGGACCTGATAAATGATATTCTGGATTTTTCTAAAATTGAGGCCGGAAAACTGGAGCTAAGCAACGAAAAAATTGATCTTATTGTACTTTGTGGTCAAACAGTAGATATTATTAAACATCAGGCTCATAAAAAGGAACTGGAAGTCTTACTCAATATTTCTTCCGATATCAACCGCTTTATCTATGCAGATGCCGTCCGTATTCGTCAAATTATAACCAATCTTTTAGGCAATGCAGTCAAATTTACGGAAAAAGGGGAAGTGGAATTAAAAATTGAAGCCTTTCCCGATATTAATAATTCAGATGAAATGCTGTATAATTTTTCCATCCGCGATACGGGAATTGGAATTGCCCCCAATAATTTACAGAAAATATTTAACGCATTTGATCAGGAGGACGCATCAACAACCCGTAAATACGGAGGTACTGGTTTAGGGCTTACTATAAGCAATAAACTGCTTGGCTTAATGAATAGCAAATTAGAGGTGAAAAGCAACTTAGGTTTGGGAAGTGTATTTTCCTTTGCAATCAATTTTAAGACTGAAAAAGGTGAGAATAATATAGAAGAAATAACCAAAGAGATCACCCAGGTGCTTGTTGTGGATGATAACAAAAACAACCGAATCATTCTCAAGGAAATGTTAGCCATTGGTGAAATTAAGTCTGAATTGGTTTCCAACGGAATCGAGGCTTTACAAGCTCTTGAAGGCTCAAATAGATATGATTTGGCAATTGTCGATTTTAATATGCCTTATATGAACGGAATTGATTTAATAGGACATATTCGAAATAAACTTAAGTATACACGAGAAGATTTGCCAATCATTTTATTGCATAGTTCTGCCGATGATGAATTAATTTATCAGGCTTGTAAGGATTTAGATGTTCAGTTTAATATTACAAAACCTATTCAAATTGATCAACTTTTTAAAATGTTGAAAAATATGAAGGTCTCCGTTAAAGAGAAGCTATCCCCGGCGGTTTCGAAAGGCTTTATTAAATCAGGAAATATCTTTACTATTTTAGTGGCCGAAGACAATCATGTAAATAAATTTCTGGCCAAAACAATTATCAGGAAAGCTTTGCCGAATGCAAAAATATTGGAAGTGGATAATGGTTTTGAGGCAGTGAAAATGTATAAAACTTTCCCTATAGACCTTATTTTAATGGATATTCAAATGCCTGTTATGAGTGGATTTGAAGCTACACAAAAAATTAGATCCTTAGAAAGATTAGATCAACACGTGCCTATTATTGCTCTAACAGCAAGAACTTTAAAAGGGGAAGAGGAGCGATGTCTTGGATTTGGTATGGATGATTATATTACCAAGCCTGTGATATTTAATACAATACGGGATATTATTCAAACGTATTTAATATCCCCACAGCAAATGGAGAGAAATAACCTACAATAAAATAAGTCTTAAAACACCTTTAAGCTCAAAACTTTAAAAAATTCAAGCCTGTAAATCAATGGTATATTCTTAATCCATTGATAATATGGCTTTTTAATGTGTTAATTGAATTTTTAAATCCATTATATACTTAAAAAAGGACTACTTTTGGACCGAATCAAATCTTAAAAAAATCTTAAAATTTGGAATAAGCTTTACAAAATACATATTGATACCAAATAAAAAAAAACTGAATTAGGTAATTTATCCCCAAATCACCCCCTTCATGAATAACCGAAATGCTTCCCTACAAGCATGGCCTACTATATTATTGGTAGAAAGTGAATTATTAGAACAGGAAAAAATTGCTCAAATAGCATCACAAGAGTGCTGGCACCTGGAAATCTGTATTTCCGGAATAGAAGTTATTCAATGGTTCAATAAAAATAACAAAGCAGATTTACTGATAATTGAGGAAGATTCCGCGCCTTTAAACGGATATCAAACCGCCGATTATATTAAGGCGGAATTAGGCTTAATGCTACCCATATTGATCAGTGTGGGAGCTACATCAACTCCTGAAATACGCCTAAGAACGGTTGCCGAAGGGCTAATAAAAAAGCCTTTTATAAAATCTATTACCATTCTTCAAATTAATGAAATATTGAAAAAATCTCTTAAGAAAACTTCTGTTCAACCAAATAGCTATTCATTAAATTATTTAAGGCACATTTTCGAAGGTCACGAGGAATCTGTTTTAGAATCTTTGGAATTGTTTAGCACCTCCATACATACAGAGCTTGAACAGTTAATAACTGAATTACAGATCAAAGATTATAATAGAATACGGGAAATAGCTCATAGTATAAAACCTTCCTTTGAGATGTTGGAAAATGATAGGGCAAGTAACATATGCAACCATCTAAATTCTCAAGCTGAAGACACTGAAATGCCCAGGTTAATAAATGATTTGAAAGAGGAATTTGCATCAATAACAAAAGAACTAACTCGGGATTTCCCCGAACTGAAGATAGGAAGATGAAAAAGATTTTAGTTATTGAAGACAACCCTATGGTAATCAAGTCTTTAGAATTCAAGCTTAAAAAAGATGGTCACGAAGTACTTATTGCGAAAGACGGAAGGGAAGCCATGAAATTTTTAAAGGATGCCCAGTTCGACTTGATTTTAACCGATTTAATGCTGCCTTTTGTCACAGGAAAAGAATTGATATGTTACATTAAAAAGAATTCGCCCAAAACGCCCATTATAGTATTGTCCACCTCCACACAGGAAAATATTATAACGGATGCATTTGATATGGGTGTAGACGATTTTATAACGAAGCCTTTCAGCCCAAATGAACTCTCACTTAGGGTAAAACGGTTTTTGAACAAGGCGTGAGACTATATTTAGGCTATAAATTGGTCTAATGAACAAATTCATTTTTTTATCAAAAATGTGGGAATTTTATAATCTTTATTTATGACTCCAAACCTACTTATATTTTTTGAAGGTTTTTCCCAATTCAAGGATTGGGCGTGGATCATGAGAATAAATGTACTTATTATTTCCATCTTCCTATTTCTCACATTATGCCTTGTCACCTTCATAATAGGACTGCGTCTTTTTAAAAACTTTCGGAATTTAAAAAAGAAAAAGCAGGAAAATTTGTTGATAGATTTTTTAAATTCATATTTGTTTGATGAAGATTTCGAAAAGAAAAAGGAAATCGAAAATTTCAAAAAGGAACATTTAAATACAAATCTTGAAATTAAGGTTACAATTAAAGAGATCCTTCATTTTCATAAAAACCTGAAAGGAGAATCTGCCACAGCACTGGAAGAACTTTTCTTACAGCTGAAACTGGATATTTTTATTCTTAAAGAACTGGAAAAAAATAGTTGGTACAATACTGCAAGAGCTATTTACGCTCTTTCAGAATTAATTATAGAAGTCCCTGTCAATAAGTTGGAACCATACTTAAATGATGCAAGGGATGAGGTGAGGCAGCAATCCCAGCTTTACTTCTTAAAAACCGCAAGATCAAATCCCTTAGAATTTTTGGACATAACAAAACGCCCTTTGACCACCTGGCAACAAATTTATATTGAAAATGCGCTGAAGAATTTTTACGATGGACCAATTCCTGATTTTTCTCAGTGGATTGATCACGAATTGATAAGTGTGGTGGAATTTTCGATACGATTGATTTCCAGGTATAATCAGTTTGAAAATATCCCTAAACTGATCCCATTTCTCAATCATGAAAAAGAAAGCGTCAAAATAGAAACTATGCGGTCTCTACGAAATTTGGGTTATGAGGAATTGCTGGAACTTGTAATTCCCGTTTTTGAGAGGGAAAATTTGCTTGTAAAAAAAGAAATTTTAAAGAGCATAGAACAGCTTGGGGATTTTAATGATCTGCAGAAAATAAGACCATTAATAGCAGCTGATGATTGGGAATTGAAAATTAAATATATGAATATTGAGAGATCTTTTTTGCCTGAGAAAATAAATTTAATGAATTTGGATTCCATGCTTGAAAGGGAATTAGAAATTTAGATGGGTTCAACCTTACATCAAATCACAGATATAGCCAGCTGGCTCTTTTTAATCTACGGGTCAGTTATTTGTTCCGGGTATATTTTTTCAGCTGTCTTTTCACTAATAGAAATTCGGGATTACAAACGAAGAAATAATTTTGTGGATGAGATAGCAATGTTGCAATCCTTAAATTTACCGGCCATCTCCATTCTCGCACCTGCATATAATGAAGGTTTGAATATTGTGGAGAATGTGCGCTCACTTCTTACAATTAATTATCCATCTTTTGAAATTGTTATTATCAATGATGGCAGTAAAGACAATTCACTACAGAAGCTGATTGCGGAATATGAATTGGAAAAAAGCGACGTTTTGCATCATAATTATATTCCTACAAAAACTATCAGGGGAATTTATAAATCAAAAAACAAAGCCTTTGAAAGCCTTACAGTTGTTGACAAGGAAAACGGAGGAAAAGCTGATGCTTTAAATACGGGAATTAATATTTGCAAAAACAGCATTATTTGCTGTATAGATGTGGATTGTATTCTCGAGCATGATGCGATGTTAAAGCTCATTAAACCATTTTTGAACAACGAGAAGAAAGTAATTGCTTCCGGTGGAGTCATTAGGGTTGCCAACTCATGTGTGATAGAAGATGGGCGAATTATTGAGGTAAAATTACCCAAAAAATTTATTGCCAGAGTTCAGGTTTTGGAATATTTCAGGGCATTTTTAATGGGACGAATGGCGTGGTCCAAGGTAGATGGATTGCTGCTTATTTCCGGGGCTTTTGGAATGTTTGATAAACCTACGGTAATTGAAGCGGGTGGATACAACACAAAAACAGTAGGGGAGGATATGGAACTGTTGGTTCGGATGCGCAGAATGATGCGCGAAAAGAACGTGCCTTATTCAGTTGGATTTGTCCCGGATCCTTTGTGCTGGACTGAAGTCCCACAAAGCTGGAAGGTGCTTCAAAGCCAGCGAAATAGATGGACGCGAGGAACTGCAGAGACTCTCTGGATCCATAAAAAAATGCTTTTCAATCCTAAATATAAGATCCTGGGAATGCTTAGCACGCCATTTTGGTTTTTCTTTGAATGGCTGGCCCCACTTATAGAGTTTTTGGGGATTATATTTTTCATATTTTTATTAATTTTTAACCAGATTAACTGGATTATTTTTCTAACATTTTTTCTGGCAGTATATAGTTTTGCATTCTTATTTTCCGTGACGGCTATATTTTTTGAAGAATATTCTTTTCAACAATATACCAAGCCTCGGTACATATTTAGTCTTGTTGGGACGGCATTACTCGAGCCTTTATTATATCATCCTGTTATCATGTGGTCTGCAGTTATGGGCAATTTTGACTTGATAAGAGGAAAGAAAAAATGGGGTGTAATGACACGTGCAGGTTTGACAAATCCTGTTAAAAAAAATAAGGATTAGGATGGTGTTCTAGAAATTATTTCACAGCATTTATCCGGTAGTATTACCAAAGAAAAATAAAAATAATCTCCCATTTTTTATCCTTCCAATTTTTTTTATTTTATTCTTCATTACTGAGTTTAAACCTTAAAGCCGAAAAAACATTATCATACAATTAAAACGAAAATGTATTCAAATTTTGCTGATTGCTTATTTTAAGTGTAAATCAGAATTTAATCTGACGAGAATGCGTATTTTTAGAGATTAAATATACTGATGGTTTAAAGAAAAATAATCAGGCTATATTGTACATTTAAAAATCATTAAAAAAAATCAATTATGGGTTTATTTGTCATATTAGGGATCATTGTTGTATTAGGCTTATGGCTAATGTCCATTTACAATGGCTTAGTAAGTTATAAACACAATAGAGAAAATGCTTTTGCGGATATCGATGTTCAACTTAAACAACGTCACGACCTAATACCTCAACTTCTTGGAGCCGTTAAAGGTTACATGGAACACGAGCGTGGTACTTTGGAAGCCGTTACTAATGCCAGACAAAAGGCAATCTCGGCAACTGGAATTAATGAAAAGATTGCGGCTGAACAGGAATTGGGTGCGGCTTTAAATGGATTGAGCATTCAGGTAGAAGCCTATCCCGATCTAAAAGCGAGTACGAATTTTATGCACCTTCAAACTGAAATTTCTGATATAGAAAACAAGTTGGCTGCAGTTAGACGGTACTTTAACGTAGCGACCAAAGAACTCAATATTGCAGTTCAAAAATTCCCGAATAATATTTTTGCAGGTATGTTTGGCTTCAAAACTGAACCGATGTTCGATCTGGGTGATGCTGGAAGGGCTCAAATGGATGTTCCTCCTGAGGTTAAATTTTAGGCAGTGAGTTTTGTAGGAATTCAAACTCAAATCAAAAGAAATAACAGGAAATCTGTTCTTTTACTAATTGCATTTCCATTATTGGTTTTGGCAGCAGTATTTGCCGTGGTGTATTTTACCACCTTTGATCAATTTGGAAATCCAAGACCCGAAGTGGCCACAGATATGTTTTTAAGAGCGATTCCTTTTGTGACTTCAATAGTGCTGGTGTGGTTTCTCATCGCTTATTTTGCCCACGGAAAAATGATAGCGATAGCTACCGGAGCAAAAACACTGGAACGAAAAGAGAATATGCGTGTTTACAATTTGGTAGAAAACCTATGTATGAGTGTAGGTATGAAAATGCCTAAAATAAATATTATAGAAAGTGAAGCTCTAAATGCATTTGCAAGTGGACTCAAAGAAGATACCTTTACTGTTACCCTCACCCGGGGAATTATTGAAAAGCTTGATGACAACGAGTTGGAAGGAGTCATTGCACACGAGTTGATGCACATTCGGAATAAAGATGTGAGGCTATTGATAGTTGCCATTATTTTTGTCGGAATTTTTTCTTTTGTGGTTCAAATAGCTTTTCGTAATTTTTTATACAGTGGAATGTCCAATCGCAGAAATCGCAAGGATTCAGGAAAATTGATGATTATCGTTTTAGTTGTTTCTTTTGTGGCTTATTTAATTTCGATGTTGTTTAAGTTTGCGTTAAGCCGAAAAAGAGAATATTTGGCAGACAGCGGTGCGGCAGAGATGACCAGAAAACCATGGGCTTTAGCAGCTGCTTTGAGGAAAATATCCGAAAATCATCATGTGGATTCTGTAAAGAGCGAGGAAGTCCAGCAAATGTTTATTGAAAACACACCCAAAGATACTTCAGCCGGGTTGTTTGGAGGTTTAAAAGGCCTGTTTTCAACTCATCCGCCTATTGAAAAACGAATTCAGTTTCTCGAGCAGTTTTAGATTGATTTATTTTTATTGACTTTTAGTATTTTTATATTGAAAGCTCCTGATAATGTAAGGTTTTAAAGAACTTTTAAATTAAAATGCCTGGCATAATCGAATTTATTTCAAAGGAGCTCGAAAATATTCATCTGCAAAATTTTTGATTTACACCTAAAAGTAAATTAGATTAATCCATAAGAAATAATGTTAACCCCCTTGCTCCATGTGCACCCAAAACTAATGATTGTTCAATATCTGCTGTTTTTGAGGGTCCTGCAATAAAAGTCCCAAAACCGTATTCCTGATTTCCAATTCGCTGATAAGCCTGGTGCATAGTAGGCACAATATCTTTTTTGCTCACTACAATGGCCAAATATTGGGCAATAAATACAGAAGCCCGTTGTCCCAATAATTCGTCAGTTACCCAAAGTGCAGCATTTTCTGCAACACCAAAATGGGCTTTAACGATTGTTAATTCGACGTTTTCCAGGCTATGAGGATCATCTTTCGTCCACTTAGTATCCGCAATTTCTTCAAGTTCAGGAAGTGTTGTGATCCTGCGTTTTTCGACATTATAATTTGAATTAATATAACTGATCACTTCATCATAATCTTTCACCTCAATAGAAATTGCGCCAATACTATTCAATACAGCTTTATACTTGTCAAGCTTATCATAAGTATCCAAACCCAAATCACTCAGATCCGGCAATTCACTAATGGACGAAGGTTGATTCTGTTTTATTTTTTCTAGAATGTCGTCTTTACTGCTCATTGTTCTTTTCTTTTGATTCTCTTGAATTTTTCTTGTACCATTCCCTGAAGGATTCCTCGGGTGGTTCGGGCATTTCACGTTGTTTATACCAGGGATTAAAACTGTTGTTCACCAGGGCGGGGGCTTTTCGCATCACAAATCTCCCCGCTTTTCCAGCAAAATCAAAAATTACAGGATTCGCCAAAACAGAAGACATAGCCTTCATTGCAATAGTTTTGGCCGTGGGAGTATATCCTTCTTTGACCAAAATTTGTCGCCATTTATAGAGTTGTTGATGAATATCGATTTTTACCGGACAGACGTTGGTACAGGAACCGCAAAGTGTACTCGCAAAAGGCAGATCAGCATTTTTGCTCATATCCAGATTTGGCGCCAAAATGGAACCTATGGGTCCAGCCACCGCATTATGATAACTATGACCTCCACTTCTACGGTAAACCGGACAAGTATTCATACAAGCACCACAACGAATGCATTTCAATGAATTTCTAAAATCTTCTCTTCCTAATTGCGTACTTCTTCCGTTATCAACAATGACAATATGAATTTCCTTGCCTTCCGCGGGTTTTTTAAAATGACTGGAATAGGTAGTAATTGGTTGTCCCGTAGCGCTTCTTGCCAATAATCGAAGAAAAACTCCCAGGTGTTTTCGCTGTGGAATGATTTTTTCAAAACCCATACAGGCTATATGTACATCCGCCAGATGAACTCCCATATCGGCATTTCCCTCATTGGTGCAAACCACGAATTCCCCGGTTTCTGCAATCGCAAAATTCACTCCTGTAAGAGCTATTTTTCTAGTGAGAAATGTATTTCTTAAATGAAGCCGTGCCGCTTCGGTTAAATATTTAGGATCTATATTTCCTTTTTCAGTGCCGAGATGAGCGTGAAAAGTTTCGCTAACATCTTCTTTTTTAAGGTGAATGGCGGGTAAAACAATATGACTTGGAGTTTCATTTCTCAACTGAACTATTCGTTCGCCTAAATCGGAATCAATCACATCAATTCCTTTTTCGGTTAAGAATTCATTTAAATGACATTCTTCGGTAAGCATTGATTTAGACTTCACAATTTGCTTTACCCCATGCTTTTCCATTATAGAATGGACTATTTTATTGTGTTCCGCTCCATCAGCAGCCCAATGTACAATGATTCCATTTTTTTTGGCTTGCAATTCAAAATCTTGCAAATACTGATGAATATTGGAAAGTACATTGTTTTTTATTTGTGAAGCCGTTTCCCTAAGCAATTCCCATTCCGGTATCTGAAAAGCAGCCTTATCACGATTTCCACGAACCATCCAAAGCGTTTCATCATGCCATTCTTCCCGCTTGACATCCTTGTTAAACGTCTCTGCAGCTTTGCTATGTTCAATAATTTTTCCTGTCATTGTGGAGTTTTATAATGGTTTTCCGATTGGTTCAGCATAAATCAGTGTAATTTTTTAAATTCTACCAATTAAATCTGTGATACTTCTTTTGACGTGTTTAAAATTTCTGCGATGTGTATAATTTGAACTGAACTTTTTTGTCTTTTCAAAATTCCTTCAAGATGCATTAAGCAAGACATATCACCTCCGGTTATATATTCAACATCCTGATTTTCATGGTCCTTTACCCGATCTTGACCCATTTTAGCAGAAATGGCTTCTTCAGTGACACAAAAAGTACCGCCAAAACCACAGCATTCATCTTTTCTGGAAAGCGAAACCAGTTCCAGCCCTTCTATTCCACTTAATAATTCCCCAGGTTTGGAGAAATAAGGCGCATTCAATTCGCTCATTTGCGAAAGTTTTAACCCGCGCTGTCCATGACAACTTTCATGCATTCCAACTCTATGCGGAAAGTTTCCCTCAATTTTTTCAATTTTCAAAATATCGGTGATAAACTCGGTGAGTTCAAATACCCGTTTTCTGATCTGTGAGGCCAATTGTTCGTTTTTGTCGTCGTGTAAATGCTCTTTAACGTGCAAGGTGCAACTCCCGGAAGGGCTTACGATATAGTCAAATTCTGCAAAATTGGTTATGAAATTTGCGTCACAACCTTCATTTAAATGTTCATAACCAGAGTTAGCCATGGGTTGCCCGCAACAAGTTTGCTTCATGGGAAAACTCACATCACAACCTAATTTTTGCAATAATTCATAAGTAGCGATCGCCACTTTAGGATAGAATTGGTCAACGTAACAGGGTACAAAAAGTCCAACTTTCATATTCAGGTATTTAATGGGAAAGCCGGCAAGCTTTCCATTCTCTTTTAAAAATTAAGGAAGAAAAATAATTGGAAAAGTGTAAATCTATTTACTTTTTAAGTAAAAACCTAATCAATCGGTAAAGAGTCAGGATTGGATTATCAATTTGCACAAACGCATTAGCTATAGGAATTAAATAAAAAGGAATTTAAAATTAACAAATTTGATCTCTCATGAAGAAAAAAACAGGTGTTATATTTTATATTTTAAAATTTTCGTAGCTTAATAAATGTGGAAGGTGACTTGCCTTTGACCAGTTTAAATTGCCTGTTGAAGTTGGACATATTATTAAATCCACTTAAAAATGCAACATCAGTAATATTCTTATTTTCATTTTCAATTAAAATTTTACAAGCATGTCCAATTCTGATTTCATTTAAAAAATGAATATAGGTTTTGTTTGTAACCTGTTTAAAATAACGACAAAAAGCGGCTTTATTCATGTTAATAGATGCGGCAATTGTGTTGAGGCAGATGGAAGAATCATGAAAATTATTTATGGTATAATTATATACGGTTTCCAGACGTCCTTTGGAATGGTTTATAGATTTAACAAATCCTGGATTGGCAATAAATTCGAAGTCCTTGTCCTTTTCCAGAAGATTTAGTAACTCGAAGAAAAGTGTCATCCTAACGTAATTATTTCCCACATTTATTTCTCTCATGATCCTTAAGATCTCTTTATTTTTTTTGATATTATTAAAGATCATTCCTCTTTTCCAGTTATTGAATAAACTATGCAAAGAATTAAATTCCGGAAGATATTGGATTACAGCAGTAATGGTTTCCATTGAAAAATGAAGAACATACGCATCGATTCCTTTAGTAATATTATTTTCTGGATTTAATAATGGCACAAACATATGAGGCAAATTTGCGCAAAACAACATTAGCGTACCTCCTTGAAATGGGAAGATTTTGTCGCCTACATAAGCAGTACCTGAATTTTTAACGATATACAGGATCTCATATTCGTTGTGGTGATGCCATAAACTATAGGATTGCGGGTATATTTTAGGCTTTATATTGAAGGATTGAGGTTCGGATACATTTAATTTATTTAATAAGATAGATTTCACAATAGATTTAATTTATTATTAAATAGTCTTATGCAAATATAGTATTAGTATATGCAAATAATTTCCTTTTTCTCATTTATAATTCAATGTATTTTTGAGGTATAATTAGCGAAAACGTTTTAGTTTATTTATGATCAACCATAAAGCTACCTAAATCCTAATTAATAGCTAGTATTTTATGAAAAATGCTTCATAAAATTATATCTGTTAAGGATGGCTCTAATAACTTCTGGAAATGAACTTCTTAGCTAAAAAACTCAATTTTAACCAATAAAAATAATAGTATGAACTTATCAATCCAGGCCCTTTTGGCTTTTTTTCCGATTCTTTTGGCAGGTATTTTACTTGTTGGATTAAGATGGCCCGCAAAAAGAGCAATGCCATTAGTATTTGTAGCTTCCTTCATCATCGCATTTTTTGCCTGGGGAATGCCACTCAACAGAATTTTTGCTTCAACCCTGGAAGGCTTGGGAGTAACATTTTCAATTTTATGGATAATTTTCGGCGCTATTTTATTATTGAACACCCTCAAACATTCCGGAGCTCTGCAGGTAATTCGAGCGGGTTTTACAAACATAAGTATGGATAGGCGTGTTCAGGTAATTATTATTGCCTGGTTATTTGGAAGTTTTATTGAAGGAGCTTCTGGTTTTGGGACACCAGCTGCGATTGCCGCACCATTACTGGTAGGTTTAGGATTTCCTGCCCTTGGAGCGGTGATAATTGGAATGATGATTCAATCTACTCCTGTTTCATTTGGCGCAGTAGGAACCCCAATAATAATTGGTGTGACTACCGGATTAAAAACGACTGATCTAACAACGCATTTGCAAGCTGCAGGAACCAATTGGGAACAGTTTATACAATTAATTACTTCTGAAGTTGCCATCATACATGGAATTATAGGAACCTTTATTCCCTTATTAATGTGTATGATATTAACAAGATATTTTGGAAAGAACAAATCCTGGACCGAAGGATTATCAATCCTTCCTTTTGCAATTTTTGCAGGATTAGCTTTCACAATTCCTTATGCATTGACAGGAATTTTTTTAGGCCCGGAATTCCCATCTATTATAGGAGCCCTTACAGGATTGGTCATAGTAGTTGCGGCAGCTAAGGCAAAATTTTTAATTCCTAAAGACACTTGGGATTTTGAACCTTCAAAAAATTGGCCTTCAACGTGGATTGGTGATCTGGATTTAAATTTGAGCAGTTTAACAGATAAAACTTCAAAAATGTCCCTCTTAAAAGCCTGGTTACCATACCTTTTAGTAGCTATATTTCTGGTATTGAGTAGAATACGAGAACTTGGAATTAATACGGCTTTAAAATATGTCACATTATCAATTTCTGATCTATTAGGTGAACAAGGAATCAGCGCTTCATTTTCCCCCTTGTACCTACCCGGGGGAATCATGGTGATTGTAGTCTTAATAACTTATTTTTTACATAGGATGAAGCCTATGGATTTGTCAAAGGCAATTGGAGAATCTTCGAAAACCTTGATAGGCGCCGGATTTGTGTTGGTATTTACGATACCTATGGTCCGTATCTTAATCAATTCTGGCGTAAATGATTTGGGATATTCTAGTATGCCAGTAGCAATGGCAGAATGGGTTGCAAATACAATGGGTTGGATTTATCCCGCCTTTGCAGCGTCGGTGGGAGCTCTGGGAGCATTTATTGCAGGATCCAACACCGTTTCAAATATGATGCTATCCCAATTCCAGTTTTCTACGGCAACAAATTTAGGATTGACTGGTTCCATAATGGTTGCCTTGCAGGCAGTGGGTGCTGCCGCAGGTAATATGATCGCAATTCATAATGTCGTAGCGGCCTCAGCAACTGTTGGAATGCTTGGTAGGGAAGGATATATTCTGCGAAAAACTATTTTACCAACTCTTTATTATGTGATTTTTGCTGGAATTATGGGTTTAACAATGTTTTACTGGATGGATATGACCGATGCTTTAACAATTTACCTGAATTCCTTATAATAGTTGATTTATGTTAGAAGATAGTTACAAAGTATTTTACAACGAGATATCAAAAAAAATTGATTCGGATAGAATTTTTATTGATAAAGCCAGCACTTTGGCTTTTGGAACGGATGCCAGTTTTTACAGATTGATTCCTCAAATTGTTATTCAATCCAAGTCTGTTGAAGAAATAATTTTTTTGCTTGAGGAAGCCAATAAACTAGAATTACCTGTCACATTTAGGGCAGCCGGAACAAGTTTATCAGGTCAGGCCGTTTCCGATTCTATTCTGGTTTTAACTTCAAAATTCTGGACGAATTCTGTAGTTTTAAATAACGGTAATCGCATAAAATTGCAGCCTGGGGTTATTGGAGCAAAGGCCAACCTAATGCTAAAACCTTACGGACGGAAAATTGGACCTGATCCAGCCTCAATTAATTCTGCGATGATTGGTGGTATTGTGGCTAACAATGCGAGTGGTATGTGCTGCGGCACTGCACAAAATTCCTATAAAACAGTGGCGGGTTTAAAAATCATTTTTTATGACGGTTTTTTACTGGAAACCAATGATATGGAAAGTATTGAGAACTTCAAAATTCATCACGCTATCATTTATAATGAAGTTGTCCAAATAATAAAAGAAACCCAAAACAACCAGGAACTGGTAGAACTTATTCATCATAAATATAAAATGAAGAATACCACTGGCTATAGTTTAAACGCCTTGGTAGATTTTTCAAATCCAATTGATGTCATTACACATTTAATGATCGGTTCAGAAGGAACATTGGGGATGATCGCTGAAATTACTTATAACACTGTAATCAATCATCCATATAAAGCGAGTGCCCTCATGCTTTTTGAAAATATTGAAATGGCTTGTAATGTTGTTTCAATCTTAAAATCGAAACCGGTTGCTGCTGTTGAATTAATGGATAGAGCAAGTTTGAGATCTGTAGAAAAAATGGAAGGAGTGCCAAAGTATCTTCCAACTTTAAGTGCAGGTGCTTCCGCTGTTTTGGTCGAAACTGTTGCACCTAATAAGAAACAATTAAAGGCGCAAATCAACAAAATTGAAAATTCCATCAATCACATAGAGCCAGAATTGCCTTTCAAATTTACTGATGACGCTTCTTTGTACAACCAATATTGGAAAATAAGGAAAGGTTTGTTTCCAACCATTGGTGCCATTAGAAAAATCGGAACAACGGTGATTATTGAAGACATCACATTTCCAGTGCCAAGACTGGCGGAGGGAACCTTAGATTTACAAGACTTATTTAAAAAATACAAATATGACAAAGCAGTTATTTTTGGTCATGCTTTGGATGGAAATCTTCATTTTGTTTTTACACAAGACTTTGGAAAAGCTTCAGAAATAAAACGTTACGAAGATTTTATGGAGGAATTAGCCGTTTTGGTGGTTGATAAATACGATGGCGCCCTTAAATCCGAACATGGAACTGGCAGAAATATGGCTCCCTTTGTAGAGAAGGAGTGGGGATCTGAAGCCTATGTTTTGATGAAAAGAATCAAGCAAATTTTTGATCCTAAAGGAATTCTAAATCCGGGAGTGATTATTAATGAGGATAAAAAAGTTCACCTAAAAAACCTAAAACCCTTACCAAAAGCCGATGATCAGATTGATAAATGTATTGAATGTGGTTTTTGCGAACCATATTGCGTTTCCCATAATTTAGGTTTTTCACCAAGACAACGCATTGTTTTACAACGGGAAATGAGCAGACTTAATGCCGAAGGTCTTACACAAGAAGCAAAAGAATTGGAAGAATCTTTCGAATACGGTTTCGACTCAATGTGCGCTACAGACGGTTTATGCATGCTAGCCTGTCCGGTTAAAATTGATACCGGAGATTATGTCAAACGCCTTCGGGCGAGAAAACATTCCGGAAATAAAATAGCTAAAACCATCGTCAATAATTTTGGTTTAACATCAAAAGGAATACGTGTTAGTTTAAGCCTAAGTCACGCAATTTCAAATATTATAGGTCCTAAAGCCTACAATAATGTTGTTGGCAAGGCGACATCTATGTTGGGACAAAAAATGGAATGGACCAAATACACTCCGAAAGCTGCCCACATTAAGATTGAAAAGCAAATAAGTTTAAAGCCAAATGCACTAAAAGTCGTTTATTTTTCGAGCTGTATAAATAAAATGATGGGCGCTTCAAACACTTATGGTGACGAAGACACGGTTTATAATCGAACCCATAATATTTTAAACAAAGCTAATTGTGAAATTATTTATCCGGAAGACAGTGAAAATCTATGTTGTGGACTCGCATTTAAATCACAGGGATTTGCAGAATCCGCACATATAGCATCAGGTAAATTATACCAAAGTTTACTCAAGGCAAGTAATAATGGTGAATATCCTATTTTATGTGATATGAGTCCATGTTCATTGCAGATGAGAGAATCTATGCAAGATTCTGCTTTAAAACTTTTTGATATTACGAATTTCACAACTACTTTTTTATTAGAAAGATTAGAATTCCAGCCGGTAAATAAAGAAGTTGCTGTGTTTTCTGTGTGCAGTTTGAAGAAAATGGGAATTGATGAAGACTTGTATGCAATTGCAAAATTGTGTTCTACCAAAGTATATACTCCAAAAACCAATTGCTGTGGCTTCGCAGGAAATAAAGGCTTCAATTTTCCAGAATTAAATGAACATGGTCTCAGGACTTTAGATGAGCAAATTCCGGAAAATGTTACCGAAGGCTATGCAACAAGCAGGACTTGTGAAATCGGTTTAAGCAAAAACAGCAAAGCAGATTTTAAATCAATTGTCAATTTAATTGACCTGGCAACAACACCAAAAATTAATTAATAAACCTCAAATGATGAAAAATTATCTTCTTTTACTTCCTTTTTTAGCAATTGTTTTAATGCCCGGAACTTCGAATGCGCAAGAAGAAGATGAAGAAAAAGTTACAGTCAAAATCAGCGGCCATGTTTGGGCCGAAAGCATCTTCGATACCAGGCAAACGGTTTCTACCCGTGATGGCGATGTTCTATTATATCCTGCTAATGAAGTGTTTGATGCTAATGGTGAAGACATTAATGCCAAATCCAATTTTAATATGCTCACTCTTCATTCACGTGTAAGACTTAAAATAACCGCCCCACGCTTTTTAAATGCCAAAGTTACAGGTTTAATTGAAGGAGATTTTGTTGGTTCAACACAGGCACATATTAGTATGTTTAGATTGCGTCATGCCATGATAAAATTAAATTGGGAAAAAAGTGAATTGTTGGCGGGTCAATATTGGCACCCAATGTTTACCACCGATGTTTATCCTCTAGTGGTTTCGTGGGGAGCTGCTGTTCCATATTTTCCTTTGGAAAGAAGTGCACAATTAAGATATAGTTATAGTGCTTCAGAAAATTCTAAATTTTCTATTGCGGCATCTACCCAACTACAATATTTATCCTCTGGACCCAATGGACCTTCCGCAGATTATATGAGAAATTCTGCTGTACCCGAGTTCAATCTAACCTATGTTTTAGGCTTAAAATCCAAATTTTTGATTGGAGCCAATGTGGGATATAAAACACTAAAACCCCAATTGTCTTATACATTAGGGAATCTAACTTTTAAATCTAAAGAAAGCATCGGCAGTTATCACTTAAATTTATTCAGCAAAATAGAGATAAAAAAAGCAGCAATTAGATTGGGTACAATTTACGGACAAAATATGTACGAATTTGTGATGCTTGGAGGTTATGGCGTTTCTGGTACCAACATTAGTGGAGAAGAAACATATACAAACATAACTACTGGAAGTTATTGGTTAGATTTTGACTCTGGTTTTCTAACCGAAAAAATTACTCTAGGTCTTTTTGCAGGTTATACTAAAAATTTCGGGTCGGACGATCCAATCACTGGTCCTGTCTACGCTAGAGGCGGTATTGACTCCAGTTACCGGATTTCACCTAGGATAATCTATGGAAATGGAAACGTCAGAATTAGAGGTGAAGTGTCTTACGATAATGTTGCATATGGAATTCCAGACGAAAATTACAAAGTTCAAAACACCAATAATGTAAATAATGTCAGAATTGTTTTGGCAACTACTTTGCATTTTTAAGTTGATTTTCACAAAACAATTCTTAATAATTTATTAAGGAAAACTGCGAAATTCAATTATTCAAACTTACCTGGTTTATAGGGGGACATTCAAATTGATTATTTTACGATCCTTAATTTGCGTAGGGGTAGATTTTAGGATTTAAAGGCTAATGTACTGGTAGAACTGAACATTAGCTTTTTTGGCGTTTTATTCGATATTAATTTTAAAAGAAAACCATAGGATCTCAATCGGTAACATTTTGATCTTTAGACTTTTTTATTTATAATTAAGGTCACCAAGTGAATTAAGCACTTTACAATTGCTTAAGCTTTAAGCTGCAACCACCTCAATCGTATTCTCATTTATTTTATGTTCTTTGAAATATGTTTTATAGGGACCTATTAAAAAAGGGAAGCTGATTTTATGTAATAATAGTTTTATTTAAATCATACCATCAATATGAAGTTTCGGCAAAGGCGTTAGTGTTAATTAAATCACATCAAATGCTAAATTTTTGCTTTTTTAAGTACTCGCTGTTTAAAAATCAGTACTTTTCTCACTTGATTTAAGTGTGAAATTATTTTTTTATGTACCCTACTATATTGAATTTAAAGATGCTTATTAAATGAAAAATTACAAAAATCTTTTTAAGATTTTACCAATACCTTGTTTGTTACTTCAACCCCGAGATGGCTATTTTTTTATAAAAGATGCCAATGAAAGTTATTCTAAAGTAAATGAAAAAACAAAGGAGGAATTATTAGGAATGATCATTCCCGACGTTTTTCCAGAAAATCCTGAACAACTTGGAAATAACTGGAAAGAGATACACAACTCTCTTAACAGAGTATTAATTTCGGGAAAACCTGAAAGAATCGATGCTTTAAGGTATGATTTGCTAATTCCCGGCCTTAATGAATTTGAGGAAAGATATTGGCAGATTGAAAATATTCCGGTAATAGATGAAAACACTGGAAATGTTAATTACATACTTTTTATTTCCATTGATAAAACGAATGAGGTCCTTAAACTGAGGAAAAATTCGAAGCTTAACGAAGAGTTGGTTTAATGTATGAAGAAGAATAAAAGTTGTAGTTACTTTCTTCATATATTAAACATATGTTTAAAAAATGAGTATTTTATTCCTTTCACAAATTATATCCTTATTCCTTAAAAGTTATTGTAAAGGTAGTTCCAATATTCACGGTGCTTTCTACGGAGATTTTTCCGCCTAAACTTTGCAGATGGCTTTGAACCAGGTAAAGTCCAATTCCTTTGCTGTCATGTCCATTATGAAAACTTTGGTGCAATCCAAAAATCTTGTTTTCCACTTCGTCCATATCAAAGCCAATCCCATTATCCGAAAAAACAACCTGAATTACATTATTGACTTTATGGGAGCTTATGGAAATTACCGTTTCAACTTTAGGATTTAAATATTTTATTGAATTAGAGATCAAATTAAGAAATATGCTTTGAAGGTAGAAGGAATTAAATTTTAATTCCGGTACTTCAGAAAAATCTATTTTAAATCTCGCTTTTGAATTTGTTATCAATGTATTGATGGAATTTCTCACTATAAGCAGGATATCATCCAATTTCAAAACTTCAATCTCCACATTTATTCTTTCCTCCCCGCTTATAGCGTCAGCATATTTGTTGAGAGTGCTCTTCATGTTAAGGGTAGAGGTATTAAGTAACTCAATATATTCCAGTGTTTCACTGTCCTCAATTTTTGAAAGGTCCAACAAACTAAATAAGGAAAGCAAATTGTTAACTGGAGATCTTAGATCGTGGGAGGTTGTATAGGAAAATTGCTTAAGATCGGCATTTAACTTAGCGAGGTTGACGAGGAGCAAATTACGTTCTTCCTCCAACTTTTTCACGTGAGTAATATCTTTTGCAATGGCATAAATCAATTGATTTTCCGGTTCAGAAATGGAAGTCCAGGAAAGCCATACAAGGCTGCCATCTTTAGTAACATATCGATTTTCAAAATTTAATAAAGGAATATCCTTTTTTAGATTTTCCCGAAATCGGGAAGTGATAATTTTATCTTCACTATATATAAAATCACTTATGGGAGTATTCCTTATTTCATCAAAACTGTAGCCAAGCAAATTTAAAAAAGCAGGATTTATTTTTTTAATAAATCCGTCATATCCCGCAATGCAAAGAATGTCAGGAGTTAGTTGAAAAAATCGTTCGAGATTAAAATCCGTTTTGGATTCTAAATTCAGGATATTCAACTTGTTGGAGCTATGCATATTCAGGGAATTACAATTAAAATAGATTAATCATCTGGCAATTTAAGAAAATATTAATTGGTTCCTTCCCTAGAATATCCGCCAATGATCAAAAAGCTAGAATAATATTTTTTCTGAAATCAACTGCTTTAAAATTCAAAGGATTAAAAGTGAACAATTAAATTTGGAATTGTTAATTCCTAAAAGTTAACTATTAACAGAAAAACTTAGCTTTCCTCTTTCCGTAGCACTTCCAATGGTGGACTTTTAATAACACTGATGCTATTTGCCATTCCAATGAGCATCACCAATAAAGTAATTCCAGGGAATAAAACGAGGAATGGGATTAAGGAAGGAATAAACGGGGAATCAAATACTAGCCAGGCCAGTAATTGGCTACTTATGGTAGATAATAAAATTCCTGAAAGGGCTCCCAAAACTCCCAAATACATATATTCTAATGCGAGGATTTTTAGGATCTGTTCACTTCTAGCGCCGATTGTCCTCAAAAGAACACTTTCCTTTATTCGCTGAAATTTACTGGTTCGTACGGCTCCCAAAAGGACAATGATGCCAGTAAGTATACTAAAAAAGGCCATAAAGTTGATAATCCAGGAAATTTTGTTCAGAAGGCCTTCTATTACCTTAAGCACTTGTCTTAGGTCGATAATGGAAACATTTGGAAATTTCCGCACTAATTCAGTTTGCAGTTCTGCGGAAGCCTCTTCATTTGGAACGTTTGTTGTAAGTACTCGAAACTGGGGTGCATCTTCCAAAACGCCACTCGGAAAAACGATAGAAAAATTCAATTGCATCCGACTCCAATCTACAGTCCGGATACTTCCTACAACAGTATTCAATAATACACCTTGAACGTTAAATAAAATTTGGTCTCCCACATTAACATCTGCATCTTTCGCAAAATTATCACTTATTGAGATTGGTACGAGATCAGTTTTTCCTACCTCTGTAGTCCAATTGCCTTGTTCGAGGCTTTCAGAAGCAATTAAAGAATCCCTGTATGTAACCCTGAATTCGTGATCCAGTATCCAACCTTTTACCCTGGATGCAGTATCTTTTCTGATTGTATTTACCGGGGAACCAACAAGGCTTTGAACTCTCATTGTAACTATAGGTATATCATCCAAAACCTGAAGCTTATTATTTGTAATAGATTTAGCAATTGCCTCTTTTTGTTCTGTCTGAATGTCAAGCAGGATCATATTAGGGCTATTGGAGTTTGTCTCCAGGGATGCCTGATCCAGAAGAATATCTTTAGTAAAATAAAGTGTACTGATCAGAAAAGTACCAACTCCAATTGCGAGTACCAAGGTGAGGGTTTGGTTTTGAGGTCTGAAAAGATTGAGTAAACTTTGGCGGGCAGGAAACCCCCAGGTGGTAGGGAAATATTTTTTAATTGCTATCATAAACAATTTTGCAACCCCCGCTAATATTGAAAAGGTGATGATTATGCCGCCCACAAAAGCGAGAGAATACTTCCAATCATTGAGTAACCATAATGAAAATAGAAAAATAAATATAAAAATCCCAAGCAAAACAAGCAAACTGGCCTTTCCGGAATTTGATTCGCCTTCATTTTTCACCCTTAATGCCTGTAAAGGTGAAATATATAGAGTTCCAATTAAGGGATATAAGGCAAACAAAACAGACATAAGAATTCCCAATAATAATCCCATTGAGATAACTTGTGGTGAAAAGGACATTTCAACATCTACCGGTAACAGATCCTGTAATAACAAGGGGAACAATTCCTGAAGTAATAATCCAAGGCCTGTGCCAATAATTCCGCCCAGGAGACCCATTGCGGAAATCTGTATTAGGTAAATGAGGAAGGTTTGTCTTTTGGTAGCGCCAATACATTTGAGAACAGCAACAGCCCGCAACTTTCCTTTGATATAAATATTGATGGCGCTAGCAATTCCAACGCATCCCAATAAAAGAGCAATAAAGGCTACAAGGTTGAGGAACTTTCCAAAATTTCCGTACTGACGGCCAAGTCTTTTGCTCGTAGAAAGGTGGGTGTCAAGATCTGCATCTTGGGCATCAATTAGAGGACCTAGATTCTTAGCAAGCTCATCCAAATCCTGGCTCTGATCGGCAAGGAAATAAAAGTCATAATTTATTCGACTTCCTTGTTGCACTAAACCAGTTTCAGTTATAAATCTATATGGAATAATTACGGTGGGAGCAATGGAGCTGAAAATTGCGGCACTTCCCGGAATTGAATTTAAAGCTCCTGAGATTGGAAGAGTGGAGGTACCCACTTTAATGCTGTCTCCCGGTTGAATCCCCAATTGAAGCATTAGTGTGGCATCTACCAAAGCAGCGCCTTCTTCCTGATATTTTCCTGCTGCCTTAGCAGGTTCGGTGACTAAATCCCCATAAAAAGGAAAGCCCCCTTCAATTCCCCGAACCTGTACTAATTTTGCTGCACCGGTTTTAGGGAAAGCTGCCATTGAAGCAAAACTGATCTCCTGTGAATTGGCACCACCCAGAGAATCTATGATCCCAAGTATTTTTTCATTTGGAGGTTTATTGGTGTCGATCCTATAATCTGCACCCATCAAGGATTTAGATTGCAAGGAAATATTATTCTTTAGATTCTCGCCGAAGGATTGAATTGAGACTACGGCTGCGATTCCAAGAACTATTGAAGCCATAAAAAGAGCTAATTTCCTGCCGCTTGCTTTTCCATCACGCCAGGCCATTTTTAGGAGCCAACCAAAACCGGCCTTTGAAAAATTACTTTCATTTTTGTCTACCATAATTCTGAAGTCTGGTTGGAAATAATTTTCCCGCCTTTCAGCCTTAGGATGCGCTGTGTTTTTTGAGCTAATTCTAAATCATGGGTTACAATTACCAGGGTAGTTCCAGATTCTTTGTTGAGTTCAAAAAGTAATTCGATCACTTTTTCCCCTGTTTCCACATCCAGGTTTCCAGTAGGTTCATCGGCAAACAGGATCGAAGGATTATTTGAAAAGGCTCTGGCAACAGCTACCCTTTGTTGTTCCCCTCCCGAAAGTTGCGATGGATAATGGTGAAATCGATCTCCCAACCCAACTTTTTCCAGTAATACCTTACTTATTTTTAATGCATTTTTGGCACCCTGCAATTCCAGTGGAACGGCTACGTTCTCCAAAGCTGTAAGAGTAGGGAGCAATTGAAAGTCTTGAAAAACAAAACCAACATTCCGGTTTCTTAGCACAGCTCTTTCATCTTCGGTTAAACTGCTGAGTTCCGCACCGCATAAGGATATGTTACCGGAATCAGGTCTGTCCAGGCCGGCGCAAAGTCCAAGTAAAGTGGTTTTTCCGCTCCCGGAGGGTCCAACAATAGCAAAAGTCTCGCGTTCCTCAATTGCAAAGCTTATGTCGTGAAGAATAGTTAGCTTTTTCGAACCACTGGAATAGGTTTTCTCTAAGTTGTGAACGTTTAATATCTTTGCCATCTTCGACGCTTAATTTTTTAATGTTGAAAGGAAACAAAATAAGGAAATGATTTTGATTTTAATCCCTGTATTATGAGAAAATTGCAAGTATTTTATTTTTTGTTGGGTTTCATTTTTTTTGTTTCCTGTGGAGAAACCACCAAAAATAAGGAAAAAAGTGGGGTGGAGGAAGTGGTCGAAAATCAAGATTCTACAAGTGTTGAATCCAAGGTGATTCTGTTTTTCGGGACCAGCCTTACCGCCGGATTGGGATTAGATCCTAATGATGCTTATCCTGCCGTGATTCAGGAAAAACTGGATTCGCTTAACCTTCCATTTCAAGTTGTAAATGCTGGTTTAAGCGGGGAAACCACTGCAAGCGGAAGAAACAGGATAGGTTGGGTGCTGAAACAGGATGTAGATATCTTCGTTCTTGAGTTGGGCGCCAATGATGGACTACGTGGAATTCCGTTGGATGAGACACGAAAAAATTTGCAAGCTATTATCGATACTGTGAGCATAAAAAACCCAAAAACAAAAATTATTTTGGCAGGAATGCAGATACCTCCCAATTTAGGACAGGAATACACTTCTGAATTCAGAAATATTTTCCCAGCTCTGGCTAATAAAAATAAACTTCTTCTTATTCCCTTTTTATTGGAAGATGTAGCAGGAATTCCCGAATTGAATCAACAGGATGGTATTCATCCTACAACAAAAGGTCAGAAAATCCTGGCTGATAATGTGTGGAAGATTTTGGAACCCTTAGTGAAGAAATAGGTTAATGATATTCCTTAATTATTATAAAACATTCGAAGCAATTCATATTCTAAGTATTTGCATTTTCTAAATCCATGTTAAAATCTTTAACGCCGAGTTGATCTTCCTTAATTCACAGTTTCGTAAACTTTTATAAACTATTTATTTTTAATCATTTACGCAGTCTTCAACAAGTTCTGGTAAAATTTACAGGAAAACCCTAGCTATAAAATCTTATTATATATTGTAAATTTTGAATACCATAATTGGAGATAAGATTTAATTTGACGGGATGATAAAAAGCTACATATAAATTTACTCGAGGATCACCACTTTTCCCAGGTTTTTTAGACTTGAACGCAGCACTTTAGTTTTTCATTTTTCTTAAGTTATTTCATCCTTTCTACGTTGGGCAGATAGGAATTATTATTTCTCTTTTGGGAAAATTAATTTATTAATGAAATAACAATTGTCATGAAGCCACTGAATATTTTTATTGAGAACTTTAAAACCGCTACTGAAGGTTTGAATGTGCTGGTTAAGCTATTTATTGCTCTTTTCCTCTTTTTTATAATTTTTGCTGTCAGTTTTGCAATATTTGGGGTTGTACAATCTTTATAGTTTTCAAATAGTTGTCAATCTCAGAATAAAGATGGTTAAACTGAAAAATAAAAAGTGAAGGCTTTGAAGCCTCCACTTTAATAATTAAATCTAAATGTCCAAATTTTTATCCTTCCCGAATGTCGAAAATTTCTGATAAGTTTTAGTCCTACCTATTCCCTGCGGAAATGAAGTTTCAGATTACAAACTTCATTCTCATTCTGGTTAACGCATAAGCTTCGTTTTCTTCTGAGATTCCGTAAAATCGTATTTGTCGTGCCTTCTTAACCACTCCATCATTTTAGCATCGCTGCGACCAGATGGTGTTTCCCAATTCTCTTGACGGCCAAGAGCTGTAAGATCAAGATAATTGTAGGTATTAAGAAGGATGTCAAGTCCACGCTCATAGGATGAGTAAGTGTGAAAAACATTATCTCCTTTTCGCAAAAACGTGCTAACGCCAGGCATTTCTCCTTTCCACCCATCCCAGCTAGCACCAAGATCACGAACATTTTTATAATTGTACTCTGACGAACCTTTTTCAGGGTCTATGCTTACATGAAAATCGTAATTAAAATCGTTTCCGAATGAAGAGAACCACGGAATTTCCCAACCCATCCTTTTTTTATAGGCTTCTAATTTAGGTAGTGGTGCTCTGGAAACTAAAACGAAATTAGTATCCCGTGCGAGGAAATGTGAAAGGTTGGGAATATTGTCGGTAAGGAAGGAACAGCTTGGGCAACCTTCCTCCCAATCAGGGTCAAACATAAAATGATAAATAATTAGTTGCCTCTGACCTTCAAATAAATCCAACAAGCTTTGCTTGCCATTTTCCCCCTCAAATGCATACTCCTTGTCCATTTTTACCATTGGCAAGGACCTGCGTTGGGTGTTTAGTTTATCCCTAAGTTCGGTAAATTCTTTTTCCTTTTTTAGAAGTTCAATGCGTTCAATTAACCATTGCTCGTGCGGAACTACCTTTGGCATATGATCTTTATCTGGTTTCATTAAGACTTCAGCTTTTAATTTCTAAGAACTATTCTTTAATTGCCATTTAGATTTAATTAAGAAACTTTAATTGTTTTAGTTTCTTTGTTGTTTTCTGATTCCGGTCTTTTGTGAAGTACAAGCTTTAAAACCCCATCGTGGTATTTAGCTTTTACATCCCTGGATTCATCTATATTTTCAGGTAAAGTCAGGGATCTTGAAAAAGATCTGTAACTGAATTCTTTGCGAAGGAAACCTTCTTCTTCCTCCTCAGTTTTTTCTTCTTTTTCTGAAGAAATTGTCAAAACTCCATTATCTATCGTAATTTTAAAATCATTTTTTGTGAGCCCTGGAGCCGCCATATCAATTTGAAAATCATCCTTAGTTTCTTTAACATTTAATGCTGGAGTACTATCTGAACCTCCATTAAAAATGCGATTTAAATTGAGAATGCTTTTTTGAGTGTCCATTAAATCTGATAAGAATGGATTGCTTAAAATGTTAGGTTCCATAAGCCTTGGAGTGAGCGGATTTATAAATTTTACTAGTGCCATAATTGAAAGTTTTAAAGGTTAATACTTAATTACTAATTCTTTAAATTAAATGAATTGTAAACAATTTAAAATGATAAATGTCAGGCTTATAATTTTTTTTAGAAGATCGGCCAGGAAAAAGCCTCCCTTAAAAAATCACTTTTTGATGCAAGTTATTTTGTTCGAATACGTGAAGCCTAAATCCTGAGTTTGGTGGATGTCTTATTAAAAAAGCGTATTTTAGATAAAATTTGAACTTTGATATTGCTGATTTATTCTATAGATCATTTGACCAAAATAACCTAAGCTAATTGTAAAAAAGACTAATAGGAGAATTAATTAAAGAAAAGTCAAAACAAAACTACAGAGAAGATAAAATATATCAAAAAAATGTAAGATTGCAAATTCCTATAATTTAATCTGAATTATGAATAATGAAATTATGTACAATCAAAACAGCATTATTATAGCAATCATTCTTTTTACGCTAATTTTATTAGCCTATGAAATAAGCTTTAGATTAGGTAGTCGAAAGAAAAAAGTAACGAATCAGGAAATTAAAACTCAAACATATTCAATCCAGGTTGGTATTTTTGGATTGTTGGCTCTTTTATTAGGCTTTTCATTTAATCTGGCTTTACAAAGATATGACAGCAGAAATCAAGCTGTAATTATGGAGTCAAATGCAATCGGAACTGCTTTATTACGGACCCAATTACTTCCAGAGCCTTATGATACAATAACCTATAATCTACTTCAGAAATATGTGGACCTGCGTATTGAACTGAGCATTATAGATTTAACTAAGCGTGAAGAACGCACCTTTATAAACCGGAAAACAGATAAAATACAAAATGAAATTTGGGAAAATACTATAAAACTTACTGAAATTGATTCAAGAGTGGCAACCACCGGTAATTTTATCACTGTCCTCAACGAGGTTTTTGATGCGCGGGATAGGCGGAACGCTATTTTTCAACAGCATATTCCGGAATCAATTTTGTTCTTGTTGTTTATTGTTTTTGTGACAGGAGGTGCTTTAATGGGCTATTCAAGCGGATTAAGCTTAAGAAGAGCCTTAATTCCAACAATTATTTTCACACTATTAATTGTTTTGATTGTATTCATAATAATAGATTTGGATAGACCGATAAGAGGTTTGATCACTGTGAAAATGGATAATTTGTTTGAATTAAAGCAGAGTTAATTTGGTAAATGAAATCGTTTTGGATTAAAATAATAACCGCACAATGAAAGATAATAAAGTCAAAACATTAAAGATTCCTTACTTCTTTTTAGCGAAGAAATTAAAGTTTGTCAAATAATCCTGGCTTCCAATTCAACACTATATGGATAAGCAAAATTTAAAACATCAGCACCGGAAAGCCATCTTTCCCTGTCCTCTTTTTTAAGTATTATGGGCATACGTTTTTTGCTATTGTGGATTTCCCGCATTAACTCGTTCGCGTCTGTGGTAAGAATAGAGTAGGAGTTGACTAATTCCTGATTTTGAGGATTTCTCCACGAAGCGTAAATTCCTGCAAAAGCGAAAATTTCCTGATCTTTTGGAGTAATTAAATATTTCTTCTTGGCTTTTCCTTTTGGATCTTGCCATTGCCATTCATAATAAGCATCAGCAATAATGAGGCAACGGTTGTTTACAGAATTAGAAAAAGCCGGTTTGCCAGTGACTGTCTCAATCCTGGCATTTAGCGTATTTTGCCTGATCTTGTCATCTTTTGCCCAAAAAGGGATCAGGCCCCAATTGAGCATTTCAATCTCTTCCTGATTATCATTGGTAATTACTGGTGTTTTCATAAACGAAAATCCGTTTATTTCGTCCATGGAAATATAGGATTCGGGTTCAATAAAACGAGCTTTGAAAGTGCTCTCAATATCCTTTAATACGGCATTTAATTTAGTTCTGTAGCACATCAGGTTTCTAAATATTATTTCTATTTATATTTTTCATTTTAGAATCTATCAACAACTAAAAAACAAACTAAAAATACTCACTTTCCTCCAGATTTTATCTTAATATATTCAAAATTGAAAAATTCAGCTTCGACAAAATAATTTTTTAATGACTACTCTCAGTGGGAAAATATTCAAAGCAGTATTAATAAATAAGCTTTGGTAGTATAGGTAAAACTGCAGTAGTTTTGCCGAAAAATCATTATATATGAATAATAGCCAAAATAATATTGAAGTTGGTATATGGACCATAGCTAAAGATGGAATCAAATGTTCGCCTGAAAATTTCCCCGATATACAAATAAGTAATCGTGAAATTTGGGCAACCACCAAGCGCGCTGAACTTATTCTTTGGGATTGTCCTTTAGGTTTTGCTGAAGAGCTGTGGTGTGATGAAATGGAAGCTGTCAATTTGATCCAGGCACTTGCAATTGCAAGGGAGAACCAGAATTCAGAAATTCCGACAGAAATTCCCGAAGATATAGATGAACAGACATTTAGGATTATGATGGAAATAATTGATGCCAGGACGGAACAAAAGGAGACTGAATAAAAGTAAAATTCATTCAAAGAGCTATAACAGACCTATTCCAAAAAAGATGGTGCAATCCTGCCTTACTATATTTTTTATAATAAAGTGAAACATCTGTTTAAAAGGTTTTTTCGTTTCTTTGGTTTTTAATCTATCCAATTACTTAATTAATTAATAAACCGATCCACCTCCTAATTAAACAAATTTGAATCGGTGTAACAACTACCCTAAAAAATAAAATGATTATGACTAAGACAAAAATTACTGTAAATAATAACGGATCACTGAGAATAGAAGGAGATTTTGAAATTCTTGACAAATCCGGAAATGCATACGATTTGGGAGGGCGAGAGCTATTATCACTTTGCCGTTGCGGACATTCTAAGAATAAACCTTTTTGCGATGGATCTCATAAAGGTCATTTTGAACACGATGCGGTTGCATTTGCCCTGCCACCAAAAAAATAATCTGAATAAAATACAGAAAAATGCAGTACATCCTAATGTGCTGCATTTTTTTTTTACAATTGGAAGGAGCCTTGAATTGGTTTAGTCCTATCTTACATTTTTTGATTCTTAAAAAAAGGTTCTATATGTTCCAGTTCTGCAATGAAATTTTTTGAACTTTTATCCAACCTATGATTTTTAATAAATCTCCCGGCCTCTTATTTTTGGCCTTCAACTGTTTTGGCCGTATATTTAAATAAGTAATTGTTTTATTTCCTCTACTCAATGAAAAAAAATCGAATAACTATAAAACCAGCGATCCTTTCCCACATAAATTCATAATTGAAATGAAAAATATTCCTGAGATGAAAATGGAAAATCGCCCTATTCCTGTACTTATAGTTGCTATTTTATTTATTCTGACAGGATGCATTGGATTCATTTATCATTTTACAGAAGTGTTTGAACCTATTGACAATTTCTATGAATTAATTTTGGTCCTCATTTTACGAATAGTTGCCGTGGTATGTGGATTTCTTCTATTCAAGGGGATCATTTGGGCAAGATGGATTGCAATTGCATGGTTGCTTTATCATGTCTTTCTAAGTGCATTTCATTCAGCATCTGAATTGATAATGCATATTGTTCTGTTAATTTTAGTTGCAGTATTACTGTACCTTCCATTATCTACTGAATATTTTAAAGTAAAATCAGATCATAAATGATTATTAAATTAAAAAAAATATCAGTGGAGAAATGAATCAAGACTGAATTATTTGGTTGCTCAACTGCAACTTTAGATGAACCATTTCAAATTTTGTACGCATCAAAATAATAGATTATGACAAATAAAAAAGAATTGCAATCATTGCAAGCGGAAGAATTACTCAGAACATTAAAAGTCCGTTTTGAGAAAAATATGAATCGTCATATGGGAGTTGATTGGACTAAAATAGAGACCAAACTAAAAGCAAATCCTCAAAAATTATGGTCGATTAATGCAATGGAAGAAACTGAAGGTGAACCAGATGTGGTAGATTATGATAAAAAATCTGACCAATACACTTTTTATGATTGTTCTGTTGAAAGCCCGAAGGGTCGCCGAAGCCTTTGTTATGATGAGGAAGCTTTAAATTCAAGGAAAGCAAATAAGCCCAAAAACAGTGCAATGGGAATGGCGAGCGAAATGGGTGTTGAAATATTGACTGATGAACAATTTAGGAATTTGCAGGAGTTTGGAGAATTCGATACTAAAACTTCCAGTTGGCTGAAAACTCCTTCGGAAATCAGAAAACTTGGAGGAGCCATTTTTGCTGATTTCCGCTATGGAAATGTATTCGTATATCACAATGGTGCAGAATCCTATTACGCAGCCAGGGGATTTCGTGGCGCAATACGTATTTAAAGATAAATATTAGCTAAAAGGGAAAGGTTGGTCTTGCCAGTACTTTAGATAATACATAAAATAAACTACCCGATTTTTTTAATAATTAAATAGAAAAGTTTCATTTAATTTTATTAACTTTGAATTTCAAAGTACTTTTAAATGAAAAAACAAGAAGATTACATTCAGGATATTGCCGAGATACGTTCTATGATGGAACGTTCTTCTAAATTTCTATCTCTCTCGGGTTGGGCGGGTATCCTGGCAGGTATCTACGCATTGGCAGGAGTTTATGTTGCTTACACCTTTTTAAATTTTCATCCGGACAAATTATTTTATGCTCCCTCAGGTAGTTCTTCTTTCAGTTTGCCAGAGTTCATTTTGTTGGCAATCACAATACTTATTCTGGCCTTATGTACAGCTGTTTTTCTTTCATACAAAAGAGCCGCTAAAAGAAATGAAAAACTTTGGAATCCCACCTCAAAGCATCTTCTGATGAATATGGCAATTCCCTTGGTAGCTGGTGGAATTCTTATTCTTATTGTGATCTCCAAAGGACTGATTGGATTAGTTGCCCCATTAAGCTTATTATTTTATGGTTTGGCCTTATTCAATGCCAGCAGGGACACTTATAAAGAGGTGAAGATTTTAGGATTCATACAGATAATCCTGGGTTTATTGAGTTGTTTGTTTGTGCAGTACGGATTATTATTGTGGGCTGTAGGTTTTGGAGTAGTCCATATTATTTATGGAATATATATGAATTTTAAGTACGAAAAGTGAAAATATCTATAGATGGTCTACATAAAGCATTTGAAAGCAGGATTAGGCTTGGTATAATGTCAGCGCTGGCAGTGAATGACCGAATTGATTTCAGTAGCCTCAAGGGATTTTTTGAGGTGACTGATGGAAATCTGGCGAGCCATCTTAAGGCTTTGGAAAAAGAAAAATTTATTGGTGTGGAAAAGTCATTTATAAACAGGAAACCCAATACTCAATATTTTATGACCGAAAAAGGCAAAAAAGCCTTTAACGATCATCTTGGAATCTTGGAAAAGCTAATCAAATCACAGAAATAAATAGATATATAAAACAGGCATGATGAAAAACGATATCAAAAATAATCTGGACAATCCGGGACAACTGGAAAAAATGTATCGGGCCAACAAACCGATTTTCAAGAAGGAATTTAACCTTGTTTTTCCTGAAATTCAGGAAACAACAGCTGCCCAAATTTGGAAGGAACGGCTAAATTTTGAAGGTGAAGAAATTTCCTGGGGAACAAATAAAGAATTGATCTTTGTAATCATAGCTTGCTTCATTGCAGGAATCATTGCAAAAATCCCCGAATTTACCGGTCTGGATCCGGAATATTTTTATCCCCGAAATATCGCCTTTGTGGTTTTCCCATTGCTGACAGCATATTTTGCCTGGAAACAAAATATCGGAACAAAAAAACTGTTCATTGTTTCTATCGCTATTTTAGTTTCAGCAATCTATATCAACATTCTTCCTAACAACAACGAAAGCGACAGCCTTATCCTGGCCTTCATTCATTTGCCATTGCTTTTATGGTCAGTTTTAGGTTATATCTTCGTTGGCGACAGGTTGAATAATTTGCCAAAACGGCTGGAATTCCTCAGGTATAATGGGGATTTGGTGGTGATGACAGCAATTTTACTTATCGCCGGGGGCTTAATGACCGCGATTACCCTGGGACTATTTCAATTAATTGACCTTCCCATAAAAGAATTCTATTTTAATTACATAGCTATTTGGGGTCTCGCTGGATCGCCAATTGTAGGAACTTACCTCGTTAGAACAAATCCCCAATTGGTAAATAAGGTTTCTCCAGTGATCGCGAAGGTTTTTACTCCATTATTACTCATAATGCTTGTAATTTATCTTTTTGCGGTGATTTTCACCGGCAAGGATCCATATAATGACCGAGAATTCTTATTGATTTTTAATGCCTTGTTAGTTGGTGTAATGGCAATAATCCTGTTCTCAATTGCTGAAACCTCGAAAAATTCCGATAGCAAAATTGGGTCACTGGCGTTGTTGGGGCTTTCAGTTGTGACAATTATCGTGAATGGCATAGCATTATCAGCAATTATTTTCCGAATTTCAGAATGGGGAATTACACCAAACAGACTCGCTGTTTTGGGCAGTAATTTTCTTATCCTGATAAATTTACTGATTGTAACTTTTCGCCAATTCAAGGCGATTAATGACAGAAATAAAGTTGAGAAGGTAGAAAACAGCATTGCTTCCTTTTTGCCCATCTATATTATTTGGGCAATTCTGGTGATATTTTTGTTCCCAATACTTTTCAACTTTGAATGAAACATCAGGCGAAATTATTATTTTAGTATAGGATTACTAAGAAGTAGAGCGGAAGTTATACCTATTTATTGTTCAGAATTAAAGAACTGAAGCCAGCTGGAATTTGTGATGGTGTTTAATTTATGGATATGGAGTATTTCGTAGATAAAGACTCGGTAGTGCGGGAGATCTGGGGAAAGGCAGATACCATCCTTTTCATATTTGCTGGCGCGGCGGCAGAGTTTGCGCTCAGTAAGGCGGTGGACTGGCTCTACTTTACCGGCCGACTTCCCGCCGATCCGCTGGGGAGACTTTTCTCCACTGTTTCCTATGCGCGGGCAATCGTCTTTTCTGAAAAAAGGTCGGCACTGCAGGCTATTGATTCCATAGCGGCGATACATTCAGAAGTGGAGGCAAAGCGCGGCGCAAAAATTCCGGATTGGGCTTACAGGGATGTGCTCTTCATGCTCATCGATTATTCCATCCGATCCTTTGAAGTATTGGAGCGTAAGCTGACTACAACCGAAAAGGAGGACGTTTTCGAAGTCTTTTTTAGAATGGGAAGCAAAATGGGAGTGAGGAGTTTACCCCAAACTTTTGAAGAATGGAAAGAGATGCGGAAAGAACACCTGCAGCAAAATTTGAAATACAGTACTTACACTAAGGATCTTTTTGAGCAATATCGCAAACATCTGGGTTTTGGTCGCTACAGGATGCTGCTGGAGACTCAAACCTTGATAGTTCCGGAAAAGCTGCGTGAATTGCTCGGCTTTCGGAAAATCTCCTTTTTAAAGCCTTTGATTGGATTGTATAAGTTGAGTAGAAACCTGAGGCTTGACTGGCTTTTAAAAGCGCTTATCCTGCCATCCGCATATAAAAAGGAGATCAAGGCACTGGATAATATGGAGGCCAAACATCGGAATAGGAAAGGCAAGGTGAAGTAGTAATCTTTGTTAATTATCCAAATTGCAATTTCACTTATTTACTTACTACGACGAATCAATAAAAAAGAATTGAACCTCTTAGTTGTTGATCCTTAGTCCTATTTTAAAAATTGCAATTATAAAATTATATATTTGTTAACATATAGCTCGATGTAGAACTTGGTTTTTTAACTAATCTTGACTTGAGTGACTTCTAAACAATTATAAAACCTAATATCTTGAATACAAAAATCTTAATGATCGCAAGTGCCATATTTTTAGGAATATGTGGAATTGTATTGACTTTTATACCAAATGAAATTTCCGAATATTTAGACTTTGATTTTAATAAAATTGCGGTACTTATCTTACAGATTTTGGGAGCTCTTTATTTGGGCTTTGCATTATTGAATTGGATGACGAAACACAATCTAATTGGTGGGATATATAGTCGACCTTTAGTAATTGGAAATTTATTACACTTTTTAGTAAGTAGTTTCGCTCTGATAAAAATCGTATTAAATCCTGGAAATCATTCTGAAATTATCCTTATCCTGACTATAGTTTACTCCATTTTCACCATATGTTTTGCTTATGTGTTTATGACAAATCCGAACAAACCAAATATTGTCAAATAAAAGCTATTGCCAACTTCGCATAGCTTGAAAATTTTTGTAATAAGAAGTTTGAAGGAAAATAATATTGAAGTAATCAGAATTTTACATGTTCTAAGTAGGTATTTATTACTAAAGTATGGGGTAGAAAGCCTACCTTAGATACTCTTAACAAGTTGTAATTATTCTAATCCACAAAATCATAAAAATGAAAGCATTAGTTTATTATGGCGATCATAATATCGCTTTAGAAGAAAGACCAAAACCAACAATTGACAAACCAACAGATGTAATCGTAAAAGTTTTAAAAACTACTATTTGCGGAACTGACTTAGGCATCTACAAAGGCAAAAACCCTGAAATTGAAAGTGGCCGCATCCTTGGTCATGAAGGTGTTGGAATTATTGAAGAAATTGGTGATAGCGTTTCCCAGTTTAAAAAGGGAGACAAAGTTCTAATTTCATGTATTACTTCTTGTGGTTCCTGTGAATATTGTAAAAAACAAATGTATGCACATTGTAAAGATGGAGGCTGGATTTTAGGCTATATGATAGACGGTGTTCAGGCAGAATATGTGAGAATTCCTCATGCCGATAATAGCTTACATAGAATCCCCGATAATATTGATGATGAAATAGCTGTTTTATTAAGCGATATTCTTCCTACGGGACATGAAATAGGAGTTCAGTATGGAAATGTAAAACCCGGAGATGAGATTGCTATAGTTGGTGCTGGACCTGTTGGGATGTCCGTCCTTTTAACAGCTCAGTTCTATTCTCCTTCAAAAATAATCATGATAGATTTAGATGACAACAGACTTAAGTTGGCCAAAGAATTAGGGGCTACACATACAATTAATTCGGGTACAGCAAATGTAGAAGAGGCCGTCAAGGAAATAGTTGGTGGCGATGGTGTTGATGTGGCTATTGAAGCTGTTGGACTCCCTCAAACCTGGGATATTTGCCAAAAAATAGTTAAACCCGGAGCTCACATTGCCAATGTAGGAGTCCATGGCAAAAAGGTTGATTTTAATATTGAAAAACTATGGATCAAAAATCTTACTATAACCACTGGTCTTGTTAACACAAATACGACTCCAATGCTTATAAAAGCGGCATCTGCGAATCTGTTGGATTTAAAAAAAATGATCACACATCATTTCCCTCTTTCAGAACTTGAGCAAGCCTATCAGGTGTTTTTAAATGGCGCTGAAGAAAAAGCCATGAAAATCATTATCAACAATGATTAGGTAAACCAGCTAAGATTTAGGATACCAAAGGATTAGAAGTAGATAGTACATGTGGTTCGAAAAATTAACAGGCTTTGTAGAAATAAATCCTGACCAGGTAATAGAAAATTTTGATTTAATAGGATACAAAATTACTTCTAAAATAAATCATTCAGAATTAATTACAAAAATACCGGGATGAACAGCGTTTATCTCACTTTAGTTGGAGGTGGTGCTTTTGGCAATTCCCGGGCTTGGATTTTCGATTCAATACGACAATCAATCCTTAAATTTTAAAACACGCCCTTGGACGTTCGCATAGTCAGTTTCGGAAGTTCAAATAAAGGAGTTCGGGATTTCGTTGAATCATTCGAATAAACTATTGCGAATATCAGTTAAAAAGATGAAAGCCAAGCTGATAAGAAAGTGTAACTTCAGGTTTATACGGATTGCCGTTATAAGTTATATTTGAAATTCGCGTAAATTAGAACCTATGAACGAATTGGATTGTGTAAAAGCAACAATTAAAACCGGAAATGAGAAACTAACTTTTAACAACAAGGCCTTAGGTTTTACTTTATTAGATTTTTGGTGTTGGAGTGTTTCTGATATTATGAGTAATGCGACACGTGGAGTATTTGCTGAATTTATTGTGGCAACTGCGGCAAAAATTGACTTGAATGAAGTTCGTTCTGAATGGGGTGCTTTTGATTTGAAAACTAAAGAAGGTATAAAAATTGAAGTAAAATCATCCGCTTATCTTCAAACCTGGTTTCAAAAAGCATTATCTAAAATATCTTTTGGTACAAAAGCTGCGTTTGTGATTGATATTATCACAAATAAACAATCTGAACTAAAAATTCGAAGTGCAGATGTGTATGTTTTTTGTTTACTTCACCATAAGGATAAACGAACAGTTCAGCCATTAAATTTAGACCATTGGGAGTTTTATGTTTTAGCTACAGAGCAACTAAATAATTATGTAAGAAGCCAACATTCAATTTCACTTAATTCCTTAAAAAGATTGACTGTTGCTGTTGACTATGAAAATCTTGGCAATGAAATAAAAATGAAAAACATTTTTAACAATAAAAACAGGTCATAACCTTATTCCCGATGGCAAGGAATCACATATATTAAGATTATGCGATCTGCAAAATATCATGAAAAAGTTTAAATAAGTAAAATAAAAAATTACATTTGTATTTAGACTTAAATAACTATGACATCTACAATCTCAAATATTAGTAGAGAAATTACCAGCATTATTTCCAGTAGTAAGTCTATTCCTTCACACATAACTCAACAAGAAAAAATAAATCATTTTTTAGATTGTATCAATAATTTCAAATATAAATTGATTGAGCGAAGTGAAAAAATAAAGAAATTAGATGATTTATTTTCAAAACTCACTTGGCATGAATTGGATAATGAAGAAGACGAACAAATATTGAAAGAATTGATAGATAAAGCAATCAAATTTCATTCAAAATCCATAAAAAACTTTGTTGCTCTTAAAAAAAGCTTTTGGAAAGATAATATTTGTAGAATTGAAATTTCTGACTTCAAAAATAATCTTGACGACCTTGAAGAATCAATTTATGAAGTTGAGCAAATTTTCTTCGCCTTAAGAAAAGATGATGAGTTCCAAGACTTAATGAACTCATTATAAAATTATTAAATGAATATTTTCGTAACTGAAGAATTTATTTCCGAAGTTAAAGCTATTATCAAAAGTAAAAGTCACGAGTCTTGTGAAACGGATTTGATTGAATCGATTTTTAATAAAAATATAGATGAAATCAAGAATATTGGTACTAAGAGACTCGGAGGAGTACCAGACAAAAATCCATTCTTAAGAAAAAGGCTTGGTTCTGAAAATAGATCAAAAAGCGGAGGCTATCGCCTTTATTTTTGGCTTTTCATCAAAGATGAAAATGTTTTCTTAATGTTCATTCACCCAAAAACTGGTCGCCGTTCAGCAACCAATATTAGCATAGACAAACAAAAGGGATTAGTTAAAACTTTTAAACTATACCGAGACGAGGGAAAATTCATTTTAACCAAACTCAATAAAAAAGGAACAAAAATGATTTTCAGTACATCTGAAAAAGAAGTGTTTAAGTAAGAAGTACTACTCCCACCACTTGGGTTAATCAAGACCCTTAGTTGTAATTGAATTCCAGGATTTTCAATAGAAGGTGCAATTGATATTGGCATAATATATATTCTAAATCAAACATAATAATTTTCCCTATAATTTATTATCTCTTTTCCCTTAGGTCGAATAACATCTTCCTGGCAGGTTAAATGATATTTGGTTTTTCCTCGAGCTACAAATTGAAGATTCACTCATTATATAACGAGCTAAAATAATCAATCTTCTTATTGAAGCGATACTTAGTGTTATATCTGGAATTGGAATGATAAAATTATATATTTGTTAACATATAACAAGTTGTATAGCATTAAAAGAAATAGAGAAAATCAGAAGATATAGGAATGTATAAATTCTTATACCAATAAATAGCCATTAATGACCGAACGAAAAGCACAACTGGAACAACAACTCTGGAACATCGCCAATACCCTTCGTGGTAAAATGGATGCCGATGATTTTCGGGATTATATATTAGGCTTCATTTTCTACAAATATTTGAGTACCAAAATGGATTTGTATGCCAACCGCATACTAAAACCAGACGGAATCAGCTTTCAGCAAGTAGAAGGTCATGTTCAGGAAGCTGAGTTCCTGGAAGCCATTAAAGATGCCGCTTTAGACAAACTAGGTTACTTCTTATTGCCATCAGAACTGTTTAGTGAACTCGCCAAAAGAGGAAACTCTGGTGGAAAGCACCAATTTATTTTGGGAGATTTGGCAAAAGTGTTAACACATATCGAGCAAAGCACGATGGGTTCCGAAAGTGAAGAAGACTTTGGCAACCTGTTTGAAGATTTAGATTTAACCAGTTCAAAACTCGGAAAGTCTGAAAACGATAAAAACGAACTCATCGTAAAAGTACTTTCGCATTTAGATGAGATTGATTTCGATTTAGAAAACACCGAAAGCGATGTGTTGGGTGATGCTTACGAATATTTAATTGGGAAATTTGCCAGTGGCGCAGGAAAAAAAGCAGGAGAGTTTTATACCCCACAACAAGTATCAAATGTGCTCGCACAGTTGGTAACCGTTGGTAAAGACAGGCTAAAAGCCGTGTACGATCCAACTTGTGGATCTGGTTCCTTGTTGTTGCGCGTAGCCAAACAGGTAAAAGAAGTAGCTGCGTTTTGTGGGCAAGAAATGAACCCGACAACCTACAACTTGTGCCGAATGAACATGATCATGCACGATGTGCATTACAAGCGTTTCGACATTAAAAATGAAGATACCCTGGAGCGGCCACAACACATCGACCAACGTTTTGAAGCCATCGTAGCCAATCCGCCATTTTCTGCCAATTGGAGCGCCAGCCCATTGTTTATGAGTGACGATCGTTTTTCTAACTACGGAAAACTGGCACCAGGCTCTAAGGCCGATTTTGCCTTTGTGCAACACATGGTTCATCAGTTGGCCGATAACGGAACTATGGCGGTAGTGCTGCCACACGGTGTATTGTTTAGAGGCGCAGCCGAAGGGCACATCCGTAAGTATTTGATTGAAGACCGCAACTACCTCGATGCCGTCATAGGTTTGCCAGCCAATATCTTTTACGGCACCAGTATTCCTACCTGTATTTTGGTGCTAAAGAAAGATCGGGTCAATAAAGACAACATCTTGTTTATAGATGCCAGCCAGCATTTCGAGAAAGTTAAAACTCAAAATTATTTGCGTGAGGAAGACATTAATAAATTAATTGATACCTTCAAAAACCGAACTGCCGAAGACAAATACAGCCATGTCGCCAAACTTACAGAAGTAGCAGAAAACGATTACAATCTAAACATACCACGTTATGTAGATACCTTCGAAGAAGAAGAACCCGTAGACCTGGCAAGCGTTTCAAATGCGCTCAAAACCATAGATACAGATATGGCCACGACCGATACCGCCATAGCCGATTACTGTAAGCAATTAGGAATAGACACCCCGTTTTAATAGCCTGCACTGAGCGAAGTCGAAGTGTCATTGCGAGCGGAACGAAGTGAAGCGCAGCAATCTGTTAATAAGGAACACGCAACAAGGTCATTGCGAGCGGAACGCAGTGAAGCCTGGCAATCTGTTAATAAGGAACACGCAACAAGTGAAAATGAAAATAGAAACTATTAATTTACAATATAAACAATTAGGGCACGCCCTGCAGCCTGTGCTGATCGCACAGGAAGCAGGTCAGGCTATCACTACTCGCTATCCCGATAAAAATCGGGATGAGCTCAAACAAACCGTTCTATCCTTCGTGCAAATATGAGTACCGCAACAATAGATATCAAAACCGAAAAGCGGTTTGCAAAGCGAAGTCCAAATACACTCGTTCCTGAATTGAGATTTTCGGAATTTGAAGGAGATTGGGAGAAAAAGAAATTGGGAGATGTTGGTAAAATAAGAATGTGCAAAAGAATTTTCAGTAATGAAACTTCAGAAGTTGGCGAAATCCCATTTTATAAAATAGGAACTTTCGGTAAAGAAGCAGATGCATATATAACAAATGAACTTTATTTGAATTATAGAGAAAAATTCTCGTTTCCTAAAATTGGTGACATTTTAATGTCTGCTTCTGGTACTTTAGGAAGAACTGTTGTTTATGGTGGAAGACCTTCTTATTTCCAAGATTCAAATATTGTTTGGATAGATAATAAAGAAGAAGTCATAACAAATTCGTTTTTATATTATATTTATCAAATAGTAAGGTACGATTCAGAAGGAGGTACTATACAAAGACTTTATAATAGTATAATTAATAAAGCCAAATTTTCACGGCCCTCACTCCCCGAACAACAAAAAATAGCCTCCTTTTTATCTGCGGTTGATGAAAAAATACAGCAGCTCGCCAAAAAGAAGGCCTTGTTGGAGCAATACAAAAAAGGGGTAATGCAACAACTTTTTTCTGGTAAACTGAGATTTAAGGATGAAAACGGAAATCCCTACCCAGATTGGGATGAAAAACGATTGATAGAGTTTTGTTCATTCTTCTCAGGTGGCACACCATCAAGCACAAACAAGGTGTTTTATTCTGGTACAATTCCATTTATTGGCTCAGGTAATATTTATGATTCTGAAGTTTTCAGCTTTATTTCCGTTGAGGCTTTTAATAGTTCTTCTGCTAAACTAGTTGAAAAAGGTGATTTATTATACGCACTCTATGGAGCTAACAGTGGTGAAGTTGCAATTTCTCAAATTGAGGGGGCAATTAACCAAGCGATTTTATGCATCAGGACTAAAGAAAGTATTGAATACTTGTATTATGTATTATTAGGTTACAAGGATAATATTGTTGCTAAATATTTACAAGGAGGTCAAGGAAACTTATCCGCTCAGATTATTAAAAAATTGAAGTATAAATTTCCTTCAATAGAAGAACAACAAAAAATCGCTACCTATTTAATAAGTATCGATACCAAAATAGAAGCAGTAAATAATCAAATAACCCAAACCCAAGCCTTTAAAAAAGGGCTGTTGCAGCAAATGTTTGTATAGTCATTGCGAGGAACGAAGCAATCTGTTTGTTAGGAACACGTATTAAACAGATTGCTTCACTGCGTTCGCAATGACGATGGAAGGAACAGATTGCTTCACTGCGTTTACAATGACGATGGGAGAAACAGATTGCTTCACGGCGTTTGCAATGACGATAGGAAACAGATTGCTTCACTGCGTTTGCAATGATGATAGGAGGAACAGATTGCTTCACTGCGTTCGCAATGACGGTGGGAGAAACAGATTGCTTCACTGCGTTCGCAATGACAGTAGGAGAAACAGATTGCTTCACTGCATTCGCAATGACGATAGGAGAAACAGATTGCTTCACTTCGTTCGCAATGACGGTAGGAGAAACAGATTGCTTCACTGCGTTCGCAATGACGATAGGAGGAACAGATATTGCTTCACTGCGTTCGCAATGACGTTAGGAGGAACAGATTGCTTCACTGCGTTTACAATGACGATAGGAGAAACAGATTGCTTCGTAACTCGCAATGACAGACAAGGAATGAAACCAGGTTATATATACATACTAAGCAATAAAAACAATACCACACTTTATGTTGGGGTAACGGCTAATTTACTGGTGCGAATTCAACAGCATAAAGAAAAACACGACAAAAAATCATTTACCGCACGGTATAATTTAGACAAGTTGGTGTATTATGAAGCCTTTCAAATGATAGGAGATGCCATAGCAAGAGAAAAGCAATTAAAGGCAGGGAGCAGAGCCAGGAAAATAGAATTAATACAAAGTATAAACCCGGAATGGCTGGATTTGTATCTTGAGTTATAGTTAGAGCGAGGCGAAATTGCGAGGCAAAGTTGAGAGGAACGATGCAAACTGTTTGTTAGGAACACGCATTAAACAGATTGCGTGGTAACTTGCCATAACGATAGGAAACAGATTGCTTCACTGCGTTCGCAATGACAGTAGGAGAAACAGATTGCTTCACTGCGTTCGCAATGAATTATAAATGATTTTCACTATTATTAAAGTGATCGTTTTTCACCAAAACACATGAATAATAATCGTATTTCACTTAAAACAACTATTTTTCACGGCATAAAAGCTAAAAAGCCACTATCCGGAAATTTAGGATGGATCGTAATAAAATGACAAAAGATAACCAAATAGAAATCTACAGATCTGAGGATAATCAAATTGAAATTCAAGTTCAATTAGATAATGAAACAGTTTGGTTAAATCAAGAACAGCTAACTCAACTATTTGGTAGAGACAGAACGGTTGTTGGGAGACATATTCGTAATATTTTTAAAGAAGGTGAATTAAGTGAAAAAGAGGTATGTGCAGATTTTGCACAGACCACCCAACATGGGGCTATAAAAGGAAAGACACAATCTAAAAATGTACGACATTATAATTTAGATGTTGTTATCTCTGTCGGTTACAGAGTAAAATCAGTAGAAGGCACCCAGTTTAGAAAATGGGCCAATAGCGTCTTAAAAGACTATTTAGTGCAAGGCTATGCCATTAATAAAAAACAATTACAGCAAAAAACAGAACAATTAGAATCACTAAAAAAGGTGGTGGCTCTACAAGAAAAGGTGCTCACAGATTATACATTAGATACTTCCGAAACTCAAGGTTTAATACATGTTATAAGTCAATATAGTAAAGCACTGGATATACTTGATGATTACGATCATCAGCGTTTAGAAATTCCTAAATCAAAGCATAAGGAAGTTTTCAAGATTAGTTATGATGAGGCAAGAAAAGCTATTGATGAATTAGGAAAACAAACACATTTTAAAGGATTATTTGGAAAAGAAAAAGACGACTCATTTAAAGGCTCATTAGGGAATATTTATCAAACCTTTGACGGCAAAGACTTATATCCGTTTTTAGAAGAAAAAGCAGGGCATTTACTCTATTTTGTAGTTAAGAATCACTCATTTACAGATGGTAATAAAAGAATAGCCGCGTTTTTATTTGTTTGGTTTCTGGCAAGAAACAAATTACTCTTTAACCAACACGGATTTAAACGTATAAGTGATAATGCCTTAGTGGCATTAACACTAATGATTGCGGAAAGCCATCCAAATGATAAGGATATGATGATTAAGGTTACAACGAATCTTTTAATTGAAAATTAGGTATGATGAAACAATCAGAAGCTATATTAGAAAATAAATTAATCAAGCAATTGGTTGGTTTAGGCTACACGTCTGTAAAAATACCAGATGGCAATGCATTGTTAACTAATTTAAAAACTCAACTAGAGTCTTTTAATAAGGCTAATTATTCTGATAAAGAGTTTGATGCAATTCTCAATCATTTAGCCAAAGGCAATGTCTTCGAAAAGGCCAAAACCCTGAGAGATCGTTTTAGTTTTACCCGTGACGCTTCGAATAGCTCACCAGGAGAAATAGTCTACGTCCGTTTCTTCGATTCTGAAAATTGGAACAACAACCTGTTTCAGGTTACCAATCAAGTCACACAAGAAGGGTCTTTTAAAAACCGCTATGATGTTACTTTATTGGTCAATGGTTTGCCTCTGGTTCAAATAGAACTCAAACGGAGAGGTATAGAAATTAAGGAGGCTTTCAATCAAATAAATCGCTATCAATTACATTCGTTTTGGAGCAATCATGGCTTGTTTCAATATGTACAAGTCTTTGTCATCAGCAATGGCGGTAACACCAAGTATTTAGCCAATAACAAACTTCAATCGGTTAAGCAAACTTTTTATTGGGCAGACGATAAAAACAAAAACCTTACAGAGCTTATCGATTTTGCTACAGAGTTTCTAAACCCAGACCATTTGGGTAAAATGATCGCGCATTATATTGTCATTAACGAAACGCACAAGAACATGATGGTGCTGCGTCCCTATCAATACTTTGCTGCCGAAGCCATCATCAAACAGGTAAAAACAAATACCGAGAATGGTTATATCTGGCATACGACGGGTTCGGGTAAAACATTAACTTCATTTAAGGCAAGCCAGATATTAATGGAAGTGCCGGAAGTCTACAAAGTAGTCTTTGTGGTAGACCGGAAGGATTTGGATTACCAAACCATGAAGGAGTTCAATGCCTTTAAAGATGGCAGTGTAGACTCTACCAAAAATACAACGAGTTTGGTCAATCAGTTTCTGGGAAAGTTTAAAGATAAAAAAGGAGTCCGTAAAGATTCGGACCTGATCATTACCACCATTCAGAAACTTAACAATGCCATTTCGGGGCATTACCGAAACCAATTAGAGCCCTTGAAAAACGAACGTTTTGTGTTCATTTTTGATGAGTGCCATCGCTCTCAGTTTGGCGATACCCATGCAAGAATCACAGAATTCTTTTCTGAGAGTCAGCTATTTGGTTTTACGGGAACACCCATTTTTGCAGAAAATGCGACTAAAAACGATTTAGGCAAACGCACTACCAAGGATTTATTTGGCAATTGTTTGCACAAATACGTGATCACAGATGCTATTCGGGACGAGAATGTACTTCGTTTTGGTATCGAATATGTAGGGAAATATAAAAACAAGAGCAATACTTTTTTCGATATAGACGTAGAGGACATCAATAAAAAAGAGGTTTTTGACGACCAAAAGCGTCTCACGAAAATTGCCGATTACATCATCGCACTGCATTCGCAAAAAACCTTTAACAAAGACTACTCTGCTTTATTTGCAGTGAGTAGTATAGAAAATGCCATTAAATATTACGACATCTTTCAGCAAAAGAAAGAAGCGGGGGAACACGATTTACGCATTGCTACAATCTTTACTTATGGAGCTAATGAAGACAATGCCTTTGCCCGGGACTTTCTTCCAGACGATGAATTTCTACAGGTAGCAGAACCTAAATCTAAATATCAATTAAGACATACGAGAGACAAACTGGAAGGCTATATTGGCGATTACAATACAATGTATAATACCAGTTTTACAACAAAAGACCAGGAACAATTCGAGAATTACTTTAAAGACATCAGCAAGCGTATAAAAGAACGAGAAAAAGCAAGTTTTAATGAAGACAAGGATCGGTTGGATCTTGTTATTGTAGTGAATATGATGCTAACTGGTTTTGATGCCAAAAAAGTAAACACGCTCTACGTAGATAAGAATTTAAAGCAACACGGATTAATACAAGCCTTCTCACGTACCAATAGAATTTTAGGCGAACAGAAATCGCAAGGAAACATATTGTGCTTCCGAAATCTTAAAAACGCCACTGACGATGCCATTACATTGTTTTCAAACAAAGATGCCATAGAAGTGGTGACTATGCCAGATTACAAAGCTATCGCAGAGAAATTTGATGAGGCTCTTAAAAACTTACGAGAGATAGCACCAACCTACCAAAGCGTTAACGATTTAGAAAGTGAGGAAGACGAGGCAGCTTTTGTGCAAGCCTTTAGAAAGTTGCTGCGAAACATGAACGTATTGCAATCCTATACAGCTTTTAATTGGGATGATTTGCCCATCGACGAGCAAGAGTTTGAAGATTATAAAGGGAAGTACCTGGATTTATACGAAAAGGTAAAACGAGATACTGCCAAAGAAAAAACATCTATTCTGGATGATATAGATTTTGAATTAGAATTGATACACAGAGATAGAATCAATGTTGCATATATTTTAAAACTACTGGCAAAACTTAAAGATGCTAATTCAACAGAAGCTCAGGCACAGAAAAAAGCGATTATTGATTTGTTAGGAGGGGATATTAAGTTACGAAGCAAACGAGAACTTATTGAAAAATTTATTGAAGAAAACCTCCCTCATATTTTAGATGAAGATTCTATAGAAGAAGAGTTTGAGCAATACTGGCAAGACCAAAAAGTATTGGCATTAGGCAAGCTTTGTGAAGAAGAGCATTTGGATAAAGCCCAGTTCAAGGCGCTCATTGATGCCTACATTTATAGTGGTCAGGAACCAATTCGTGATGAGGTTTTTAAATGTTTGGACAACAGACCAAGTATCCTAAAAGCAAGAACTATTGGAGAGCGCATCCTGGATAAAATGAAAGAATTTGTTGAGGTGTTTGTGAATGGGATGGTTGGTTAGCAAACTTCGGTTAAAAATAAGATCCCCAGACTTTAAAAATTTCAAAGATAAATAGCATCAATGTTGCTCTGGGCAAATTGAATATTATTGAAATCGAAAAATTAAAAAGGATATGACAAAGACTTGAAATTGTAGATTCTACGAATACAATCTAACTTTGTAGTAATTTGTCGCTGACAGCCTATAAGTCACTTATAAAAACCAAAAACTTAATTCCCTCCGCCATTGACTTCGAGAAGATCTATGTCAAAAATTAATAAGGAGCCTCCGGGAATGCCGTTGTAATCCCGTGAACCATAAGCCAGATGAGCGGGTACGAAAAGCTTTCCACTTCCACCTTCATTAAAATAAGTGATTCCCTCTGTCCAGCCCTTGATTACTTGCTGTAAATTAAAAGTAACGCCTTCTGCTGCACTTTGGTCAAAAACATTTCCATTAGAGAAGTAACCTTTATATGCTACACGAACCTCATCGGTTGAGGTTGGCTGCAATCCTGTTCCAACGCTATCGATGATATAGTACAAACCTGAAGCAGTTTTTTCTGCCTCCAGCTCATTTTCAGCTAAATAATCCTGAATTTGTTGATCGTTAAGACTTGCATAGTCAACTGGTTGAGAAACATCTTCATCACAGGAAATAAAGCAAATGAAGAGTAGCGCAAGGAGGGAAGTTTTCATATTATTTTTTTTTGCGAATATACCTAAGTTTTCATTTTCGCAAAGACTGCTTTTCATTTTTTTTCCTCCTTTAACATGAAAAACATATAGAAGTCCACTGCTTCAACTCTAACCTCGGTAAAAATTTATGTTGGATTTGCTAGGTAAAATTTTTTGTTCAGTTTTACCTGAAAAGGTAATTTTAAATTTGATAAATGCATAAAGTGAGTTACAAGATCCTGGAAATGGAAGCCTATCTGAACCTGGAATTAATTTAATTCCGGGAAGCTAAATGATAAAAGTATATATTTGATAATCTATAACAGGTTGTAAACAAAAGCATTATTAGTTTTAAAGTAGCAAACTCAATAAAATACTTCTCACCGCATTAATTAAATAAAGATTTTAAAAAGCTTATATTAGGGAGTTGTAAATCAAAGTATTGCACTATTTGAGTATTCAAAAAGTTTCATCTAAATTCTGAATTATGCCAATATTTATGGATCGTCACGATGTATCGGAAGCAGTCACTGCTGAGATTGTAGCAGATCTTCATCAAAAGGATTTGAAAATTCAGCATAAATTTAACTGTAAAGGATTGACCTATTGGTTTGATGGCAAAAGGAAAACTGCTTTTTGTTTAGTTGAGGCACCAGATAAGGAGTCCATTCAGAATATGCATGATCAAGCACACGGAGAGGTTCCACACAGGATCATTGAAGTAGATGGAGCTTTGGTTGAATCCTTTTTAGGTCGAATTGAAGATCCAGAAAAGTCCAAAAAAACAACCCTAAATATTATCAATGATCCGGCTTTCAGGATCATACTTGTAGCCAAAATAAAACATCTTTCTCTTGAAAAATTTCAGGATTCAGACCTGGCATTTCTTCCTGAGAGTCCGCAGAAATTTATTACCAACACGGTCCTTGAATTTAAAGGCAGAATTGTAAAACAGAAAAACGATTATTTTCTGCTTTCCTTTATTTCTGTCTCAAAAGCAATTTTATGTGCCTTAAAATTGCAGGAAGGATTTAAGGAGAACTTTCAAAGCATTTCTAAGCCTTGCTTTAAATTACAAATAGGACTATGTGCCGGCATACCAGTAAGTGAAAAAGAAGGAATTTTTGAAGATACTATACAAATGGCAGAACGATTATGCTCTATTGTGAAAGCTGATATAGCGATCACTTCCGAAGTTGGCGATTTGTATGAAAGTGAAAACCTGAATCAGCCTGTTAACTCGAAATACGTCACAAAACTTCCTAAGCTTCAAGAAAAATTTCTGAACTGTTTGTTGGATTTTATGGAAAAAGAATGGAATAACCCTGCTTTAACCACCAATGAGTTTAGTCAGAGCCTGGGATTAAGTAAATCGCAGTTTTATAGAAAAATGATTTCATTAACAGGTGTCTCTCCAAATAGTTTTATAAAACTTTACAGATTACAAAAAGCTATAGAACTGATGATGAAAAATAATGGCAACATTTCCGAAATTGCCTATGAAACAGGCTTTGCGACACCGGCTTATTTTTCAAAATGTTTTCAAAAAGTCTATCACATCCTCCCATCCGTTTACGCAAAAAGCTTACATCCTCAATCTTAAATACATTCACAATTCTTTGGTGAATGGAAATTACTGTTTTTTGAACGATTTGTAGAAAGACTTTCTTTTCGTACTTCTTATTTTTGAAAGTATAATCAGAAAACATTATGGAAAGTACACTTTTTGAAAGATTGGGAGGGAAATCAGGCATTTCGATGCTTGTAGAGGATACGGTTGATGCCCACATGAAAAACCCCGCTATTAAAACCAGATTTCTGCCATATTTGGATGAACCAGAACGTTTAGCCCAAATTAAACAACATACCATCGACTTTTTTACGATGGGAAGTGGTGGTCCTGCGACTTATTCCGGCAGGGATATGGAAACTACCCATACTGGGATGAATATCAGCCCCAGGGAGTATATGCATACTATGGATGATATTTTTCGTGCACTGGATAAACAGTCAATTAATGAAGATACTAAAAAGGATGTGCTTGCCATTTTGTGGTCATTGAAAGACATGATAATCGCAAAATAAATTGATATTCAATAATTTTAAAAATTAAAGTTATGGCTGATATATTAGAGGACATTATTGGGTCCAAAATAGAAAAATTCGCATCCCAATTAAGAGGGAAATTAGTGATGCTGAAGGATGCAGAATACGAAGAAACCCGGAAAATTTACAATGCAATGATCGATAAACGCCCAGCTTTATTTGCAATGTGTGTGGATGTTGCTGATGTTATTGCTTCCGTAAATTTCGCAAGAGAAAATGACTTATTAGTTGCCATTAGAGGAGGCGGACATAATGGTGGTGGCTTGGGATTATGCGATGATGGATTGGTGATTGATTTGTCGGGAATAAAATTTGTTCGTGTAGATACATCAGATAATACAGTAAGAGTTGGTGGCGGAAATATTTGGGGCGAGGTGGATCATGCAACTCATGCCTTCGGTCTTGCAATACCTTCCGGCATTATTTCGACAACCGGAGTAGGAGGTTTAACACTTGGTGGTGGCATAGGATATTTGGCAAGAAAGTACGGACTCACTATTGACAATTTATTAGAGGCGGATATCGTGTTGGCAGACGGAAGTTTTGTCACTGTTAATGCCCATCAAAATACCGATTTATTCTGGGCTATTCGTGGCGGTGGAGGAAATTTTGGGGTGGTAACTTCTTTTAAATTTCAGGCACATCCGGTTAAAACTGTTTATGGGGGACCAACACTCTGGCCAATTGAACAAACAGATGAAATTATGGCCTGGTATGATAAATTTATTGAAAATGCTCCTGACGAGATAAATGGTTTTATAGCCACAATGATTATTCCAGGAGCTCCATTTCCAGAGCATTTGCACAATAAGCAATTCTGTGGAATTGTATGGTGTTATACAGGCGATATGACCAAGGCAGAAGAAGCATTTAAACCTATCCTCGAAAAGGACCCAATTTTTGAACACGTAGGCGAAATGCCCTATCCTTCAATCCAGTCATTATTCGACGGTTTAATGCCACCCGGATTGCAATGGTATTGGCGCGCAGACTTTTTTAATGAATTAGGTCCGGAGATCAGGAAACAACATTATAAATTTGGCTCAAATATACCAACACCTCTTTCTCAAATGCATTCATATCCTATTAGCGGGGCTGCAGGTAGAGTGGGCAAGGAGGAAACTCCCTGGGCATATCGGGATGCTAAATATGCAGGGGTAATCGTGGGAGTAGACCCAGATCCTTCAAATGCAGATAAAATTACAAAATGGTGTAAAGACTATTGGCAAGCTTTGCACCCTTATTCCTCTGGAGGTGCTTATTCCAATTTTATGATGGATGAAGGTAAAGATCGGGTGGAAGCAAGTTATAAACATAATTATAAGCGTTTGGTACAAATCAAAAATCAATATGATCCGGAGAATTTGTTCAGAGTAAATCAAAATATCGCACCTAATTAAATTTCACCTTTAAAATTAAAAATCATGAAAATTAAAAAAGAAGATTTGCCTGTAATTATGGAGGCACCGGGTACCAAAATGCGGGCATTACCAAATTGTGGAGGTATAACCCTGGGATATAATGAATTGCCAAAGGGCACAGATTTTACTCCTTTATTGAAAGGATTGCAGAATGACAGTTGTCATAGTCCGCATTGGGGTTATGTTCTGGAAGGAAAGATGCAAATAATTTATGACGATGGAAAACAGGAATTGGTAAGTGCTGGAGAGGTCTTTTACTGGCCGGCAGGTCACACGGCGATTGTTCAGGAAGATCTAAAATTTTTGGAATTCAGCCCTTCAAAAGAATTCACCGAGGTGATAACTCATGTAAGCAACAAAATAGCGGAAATGGCTTAATTAGTTGAAAAACTGAAACCAGATAAGGGAGATTTAATGGAAAAAAACTGAGACAAAACTATTTTTTGAAGTGATTTTAGTTGCTAATCTATCTTACCGCAAATGCTGTATAAAATCAAAAACCCCTCCCGGATAAGGAGGGGTTTTTGATAAAAGTTTAAGGCTTCAAAAACTGCGAATAAACGATATGTTCTAATTCTGATAGCTTCAGATAGATTCAAATTGACCTAATTTTCTATTTCAACATTTTCAATAGTTTCAACAGTTTCAGCCGTTTCGGGAACCTCAGTCATTTCCTGTTCTTCCTCCCCTGAAAAATATGGGAATACGTCTAATATTGGAGATTCTGAAATTGCCGGGATGGAGTAATCTCCCATGGTATTTTCCATTGCCTTGGTAGTATTCTCAAAAGCCTCTTTTACATCATTGGCCTGCACCAACATATACATATTTGTTTTCTTTTCCTTCCCGCTCTCCTCATCAAGCGCTATTAAAGAAATCTTTGCCTTGAACCAGCGATCGGAATTTTCGAATGGCTGAACCTCTGAAAAGTTCGCTACTTTTAAATTCATGATCCTGAAATCCTCATTGGTATAAGCCTTCATCTCTTCACTTATCCGGGCTTCTGCTTCTGTAAAAGATACTGCATCCAACAAGTAAGTATCTGTAGTCACTTTTTGCTCTCCAGTTTCGTGTGTTTTTCTGTATTTCACCTTACATTCATACCAGGTTACGCTCATAATATTTTTTTTAGGGAGCCAAAAATATACATTAAATCAGGGCGAATAAATAATCTGGAGAATAGATGTTCACAAATTTAGCTTTCAATGGTTTTCTGAAAAACTATCTCCACATTTTGGTTTAACCCCCAAAACTTTGACAAGCTAATAGGATCTTCTGTCTCAATCCTGTGGGAGAGGAAGATGAAATAAACATAAGATTAAATCATTTCAACTATTGGAAAGGCTGTGGAGTGTAGATTTTAGATATATGAAAACCGCCTTCAAATCGAAACACTTTGTGCAGATTGTATACTGTTCAATATCTTATCTTAAAAATTGAATAATTAGGGCATATTTATTAACTTAGACTAAGTTGAAATGAAAATACTGATATGAAGGCACTACAAATAAAAAAATACGGAGAAATTAAAGATGCGTTATCCATCAATAGGGTAGAAAAACCGAGTCCAAATGCAAAGGATATTTTGATTGAAGTTAAAGCAGCTGGCCTAAACGCCATTGATTACAAAATTGTCGAAGGTCATCTTAAGGAAAAAGTTATTCTGAATTTACCTTGTACCATTGGTTATGATGTTAGTGGGGTAGTGGTAGAAATGGGTGCAGATGTGAGCAAATTTGAAATTGGGGATGAAGTATATTCGAGAGTGCCACAGGATCAAATGGGTACAGTAGCAGAATTTGTAGTTGTTAAAAGTGATCTGGTTGCTAAAAAACCAGGAAACATCACTTTTGAGGAGGCCTCCGGTTTACCTTTGACAGGGCTTACAGCAATCCAGGCTTTAGAGCGAGTGGGTATAAAGGAAAATGAAAGGATTCTTATTCATGCTGGTTCCGGAGGTGTAGGTAGTTTTGCCATTCAGTATGCCAAAATAAAAGGGGCGATTGTTTATACAACTACCAGTACCAAAAATGTTGGTTGGGTCAAAGCATTGGGAGCGGACCGTGTGATCGATTATACCACGGAGGATTACAAAGAAGTCGCTAATAATTTGGATATCGTTTTCGACACTTTGGGAGGGGAATATACCATCGATGCTTTCGAAATTATTAAGGAAGGGGGAAGAGTGACTACAATATTAGGACCTCCAGACGAAGAAACTGCAAAGCAAATGGGTATGACGGATTATAAATTGCCTGAAAAATTGTCAAAACTGATTAAAGGGAAATCGGCTGATTATAAATCTACCTGGATGCAACCTAATGTTGAGCAGTTGAATACCATTACAGAAATGGTTGAAAATGGAGATATTAAGCCAATAGTGGATCTTATTTACTCAATTGATGATGGAATCGATGCCTACGAATATCTAGCGACAGGAAAAGCACAGGGAAAAGTAATTATAAGCTTCACCTAAACAGTTTCGAAATTCAAGGTTAATAAAGCTGATTTGAGTTTAAAACTGAACTGTCAGTAAACTTAGGTGTATCACAATTGTACATCAACTGTTTGACCTTACAAATTGTTTAAAGGAAGTCTTTCCTAAATTTTGAACTGTTGCGGACTGAATGGAGAACCAGGATTTACAAAAACCCTAAATTTAAAAGCTGTATCAGTAGGTTCTTGGTATATTTTTTGGTCGAACCGAAGACATGGAACAACCGCATGATAATAATACCAAGAAAGAAGGCTTCGTTGCTATAAGTGGAGCACGGCAAAATAATCTTAAAAATGTAAACCTGGAAATTCCTCGAGATTCTATGGTAGTATTTACCGGGATTTCCGGGTCGGGCAAATCTTCACTTGCTTTTGGCACTCTATATGCCGAAGCTCAGCGAAGGTATCTCGAATCTGTGTCACCCTACGCACGCCGACTTTTTCATCAAATGCCAATACCGGAAGTAGTTGAAATCGAAGGTTTGCCTCCGGCAGTTGCTTTACAGCAGCAACGAGGTTCAGGAACTACCCGATCCTCGGTGGGCTCAGTTACCACATTATCAAACTTGTTGCGCATGTTGTATTCCCGCGCCGGGGATTATCCAGCGAATCAACCTCTTTTATATGCTGATTCATTTTCAACTAATACAGTTGAAGGTGCCTGCCCTCAATGTCATGGACTAGGTAAAGTATACCAGGTAACAGAAAAAAGCATGGTTCCTGATGATTCTTTAACAATTCGGGAAAGAGCGATTGATGCCTGGCCCACTGCATGGCAGGGAAAAAATCTTCGAGACATTCTGGTCACGCTGGGTTACGATGTTGATGTTCCCTGGAAGGATCTTCCAAAAAAAGACCGCGACTGGATCTTGTTCACAAATGAAAAGCCACAGGTGCCGGTATTCCGAAACTTAGACCGTGAGGAGGTACAGCTTGCCATTAAAGAAAAGAGGGAGCCAAGTTATATGGGTACCTACACAGGTGCCAAAAAACATTTATTACACACATTTGCAAATACGCAAAGTGCTTTGATGAAAAAACGCGTTTCGAAATACATGTTAAGCAGCGAATGTCCTACCTGCAACGGCAAACGTTTAGGTCGTGAATCTCTTTCTGTGACTTTTGCCGGTTATGATATAGCGGATATTTCAAGACTGCCCCTGAAGAAGTTACTTTCTATTTTCTCTCCTTACGGCGAGGGCTCGGCACCTGGCCTGGCTAAATTGGGCGAAAAGCATAAGGAAAAGGCAATGGTGGCACAACGGATTGCTGAAGATCTTGTTGCGAGACTAAGCATTTTATTGGAATTAGGTCTTGGATACTTATCCCTGGAACGCAGCACACCTAGCCTTTCTCCTGGCGAGCACCAACGTTTAAGATTGGCGACCCAGGTGCGCAGTAATTTATTTGGGGTGGTGTATGTATTGGACGAGCCCTCTGCAGGCTTGCATCCCGCTGATACCGAAGCTTTACTAAAAACTTTGGATAGATTGAAAGCTTGCGGTAATTCGCTTTTTATCGTCGAGCATGAGTTGGATGTGATTCGCCATGCAGATTGGATAGTAGATGTAGGTCCGGATGCCGGCGAAGGTGGTGGGGAAATTTTATATAGTGGTCCACCGGCCGGTTTAAAAACCATTTCAAGGTCTAAAACCAGGGAACATCTTTTTAATGATCTCCCTTTTGAAAAGCCCAAACCACGTAAACCTTCTGGATGGCTGAAATTAAGTGGAGTTACCAGAAACAATTTAATAAACCTTGAGGTGTCATTTCCTTTAGGCGTATTAACGAGTGTTACCGGGGTTTCAGGCTCGGGTAAAAGTAGTTTGGTGAGCCAGGTTTTGGCAGAATTAATGTCCACTCAATTAGGAAACGGCCTTTCTGCCGAAGAGGAAGAAGAAGATGTTTTACAACAAGATGATGTAGCGACATTGGGTGGTAAAATTACAGCAGGATCAGAAAACATAAAACGTATGGTTGTGGTCAATCAGAAACCAATTGGTAGAACACCGCGTTCCAACCTTGCGACCTACACGGGCTTGTTTGATGTGGTCCGAAAATTATTTGCATCAACAAAATTAGCTAAAACGCGTCATTATAATGCCGGTCGCTTTTCGTTTAATGTCGGAAAAGGCCGTTGTCCCAATTGCGAGGGCGAAGGCTTTGTGATGGTTGAACTATTGTTTCTGCCAAGTGTCTATGCTCCCTGCCCTGTTTGTAAGTCTACCCGTTATAATCCTGAAACCCTGGAAATTACATATAATGACAAAAATATCGCCCAAGTTCTTGGCATGACCGTAAATGAAGCTGCAGGATTTTTTGAGAAAGAAGACCGGGTAAGTCGCAGCCTTAAAGTATTGCAGGAAGTAGGTTTGGGTTATTTACGTTTAGGCCAATCGGCAACAGAGCTTTCCGGTGGAGAAGCGCAGCGCATAAAGCTTGCAAAAGAACTCCAGCGCCTGAGCCGGGGGAATACACTTTATATTTTAGACGAGCCAACTACGGGATTACATCCAACTGATATAGAAAAATTACAACTGCAACTGGCGAAATTAGTTGATGCAGGAAACACCGTAATTGTGGTGGAGCATGATATGCAGGTAGTGGCAGGAAGTGATTGGATTATTGATATAGGTCCCGGAGCCGGAGATGAAGGAGGTAAGGTGGTGGCAGCAGGAACGCCAGAAAAAGTCGCAAAAAATAAACAAAGTAAAACCGCAATTTATTTAACGAGAAAATTAAACGGTACCCAATAAGGAATAACTTAATCACCCTGCCTCGTTAAGCAGTTCTTTTCCGGAATATCTTTATGCATATTGCTCTGTATAATACGGGGGATGATCTTTATAGATCTGTTCATATGTCTTAATCCAGACTTATAAAGCCATTTTGTATGTCAAGATATCAATCTGATCCGCTTAGAATAACCTCTGCCTGATTCGAAATCCAGGTTTAAAAAGCTTATTTTGGTTTGACATGATCAGTCCGGAAAAAATGAACAGGCTTTTCGAAGTCAAAGGTTATATAATGGGGCTCACTTAGCCAGTCATTTATTTGCCAATACAAAAATTCGAAAAAATATTCCCCAATAATTCATCGTTGGTGACTTCTCCGGTGATTTCACCGAAATGATACAAAGCTTGACGAATATCTATTGCTAAAAGGTCTCCAGAGAGATTGTTATTTAAACCTTCCTGCACCTTATTTATTTCCGTTAGGGCACTCAAAAGGGCATTATAATGCCTACTGTTTGTAACTATGGCATTGTTATTCCTCAACTCGCCAAGGTTGACGAATTCGAGAAGTTTGCTTTTTAAATCTTCTACGCCAATATTTTCCCTGGCAGAAATAGTTAATAGGTTTGAACCTTCAACTTCACTAAGGCTTTCAGTGAGCTCTGATATTTCGGTCTCGTTTAGGTTGTCTATTTTATTGGCAACTACCAACAAAGGTTTTTGAGGGAACTTATTTTGGATATTTTCGATTTCTACTTTGAACTTTAAACCCTGAACCTGGAACATTTCTGCGTTAAGCAGAAAAATAACCACCTGGGCCTGCGCAATCTTCTCAAAAGTGCGTTTAATTCCCAATCCTTCTATCACATCCTTGGTTTCCCGGATCCCGGCGGTATCGATAAACCTGAAACCCACTCCGCCAATGGAAATTTCATCTTCAATCGAATCCCGGGTTGTCCCCGCAATTTCAGAAACTATGGCTCGTTCTTCATTTAAAAGTGCATTCAAAAGTGTAGATTTTCCAACATTGGGTTCCCCAACGATCGCCACGGGAATTCCGTTTTTAATTACGTTCCCCACCGCAAAAGAATCGATTAGCTTTTTGAGCACATTTTGTATTTCAGACACCAGGCGCATAAATTCATCCCGGTTAGCAAATTCCACATCTTCCTCGGCAAAATCCAATTCCAATTCAATTAAAGAAGCAAAATCCAATAATTCCTTCCGCAATTTTTGAATCTCGTCAGAAAAACCACCGCGCATTTGCTGCATAGCCAATTGATGTGAAGCTTGATTTTCACTGGAGATCAAATCGGCGACTGCTTCCGCCTGACTCAGGTCCATCTTACCATTCAGAAAAGCACGCAGGGTAAATTCCCCAGCTTCGGCTGCGCGGCAACCTTTTTTGATCAAGAGCAAAATAATCTCTTGTTGTATATATGCACTACCGTGACATGAAATTTCAATGGTATGTTCGCCTGTATAAGACCTTGGTCCGTGAAATATGGAGATCAGAACCTCGTCCAGAACTCGCTTCCCATCCACAAGATTCCCCAAATGCAGAGTATGTGAGGCTTGATCCTGAATATTCTTATTGCTTTTAGCTTTAAATAAAGGGGCTACGATCCTTATGGCTTCGGGCCCTGAAACCCTGATCACTGCAATTGCGCCCGCCCCAGAAGGGGTGGCCAAGGCTACGATAGTATCATTTAATCTCATTTTGCAAAGATAAGAAAAGCCCCCTAAATCCCCCGAAGGGGGACTTTTAAATGTTAACCCTGTATAGATGGAACCTACAGGCAATTAAAAAGGTAGCCATAATCACCTATAAAATGGAGGATTATATCGCTTTAGTTATTTTGACTCCTCAAAATTTTATGAACGGATTAGTCAATATATTAGCTATTCGATGTGAATTAAACATATTAATAAGGCTAGAAATTAATCTTTTTCTTAATATTGTTATTCACAAATAAAATTCCCACTTGGGTAATGCTTATGAGACAAGACAATCAACTACTGGTTCTTACCCATCTTTCCCAATTGCTCTTTCTGGTAACAGGATTAGGAGGTTTAATTGTACCATTGATTATCTGGCTAACCCAAAAGGATAAGGTTATTGGAATGGACCTACATGGAAAGCAGATCCTGAATTTTCAAATCAGTCTTTTAATTTATTCTCTTCTCAGTATTCCCATGATCCTCTTTTGCGGTTTGGGATTTATTCTTTTGATAGGAATTGGAATTTTAACTTTCGTTTTCCCTATCATAAATGCTATTAAAGTGAGCAATGGAGAAACTCCGGTTTATCCGTTATCCATTCCTATACTTAAATAAGTATTGAGATGTGAGTATTTAGTATTGAGAAAAAGTTTAAAAGTGGAAAGAACGTATAAGTACGAAGTTAGAAGTACGAAGTTAGAATTTTTGGATTTTGGGATTTTCTAACTTATGAATAATATTGATATGATAAGCTAAATTTACTTTTTTAATGATTTCTTTGAGCTAAAGCAATTTTGTTGTATCTTCACAACAAAATGATTGTTATGCCAATTAAAGATAAAACCCCAAACAACAAATCCTTTAATCCTAAAAGGAGTAGACATCGCGCCGGAAGTGCAAATGTGAAAAATCAAAAGTGGTCCCTTGAAGTTCCGGGAAAAACCTATGTTTGGAGTAGTAAAATGGACAGGCTTTCTATTATAAGAGAAGGTTTACCTTATGAATCTATAGAAATTATTAGTAGGAGAGCAAACTTACCCATAAAACAAGTATTGTATTTAATGGATTTACCCCAAACAACGTATAACAAAAAAAAAAAAGATAATGACTTGCTAAGCGGAAGAGATAGTGAAATAGTTTTGGTACTGACAGAACTATTGGATTATGGTTTGGATGTTTTTAATTCTGAAAAAGATAAATTTCAACGTTGGCTAAAAAAACCGAATATTTCATTAGGTGGCGCTTCACCTGAAAGTTTATTCGATTCTTTAACTGGAATCCAGGAAGTTAGAAATAGTTTAAACAGACTTGAATACGGAAATTTAGCTTAATGCAGGTTTATAGGATAGAAAGAAAAAAATATCTTAAGACAACTTTAAAAGGTTTTGGTGCAGCTTTTACTGATGGCTATCGCTGGAATAGTTTGAACACTTTTTTGGTCTATACCGCAGAGACCAGGGCTCTGGCAACTTTAGAAGTTTCAATGCATTTAGATTTAAGTGAAGATTTGCCTACAGATCGATATTATGTGTTAATAGATATTCCTGACGATATTGAAATATTAGAACTGGAAAATGAAGATTTACCTGCGAACTGGGATTCTAATCCTCCAACTCTTGATACACAATTTATTGGTGATGATTTTGTGCTTGAAAATGAAGCTGCAGTATTAAAAGTGCCAAGTAGTATTGTACCACCTGAATTTAATTATTTAATTAATTCTAATCACCCGGATGCTAAAAGAATTACCGTAACCTTCAAAGAACCATTAAAATTTGATAAACGGTTTAAGCAAGGCAAAGAAAAATAGTGGAAAGAAGTTAGAAGTACGAAGTTAGAATTTTGGAATTTGGAATTTGGAGTTTGTTATTTGTTCTTTAGGGTCTAGGGTTTAGAGTTTGAACAGTTTGTGATTTGGAATCTGGAATTTGGAGTTTGTTTTTTGGATTTTGGGTTTTATCTTGATTTATGTCTGCGGAAATCTGCGATCCCGATAGCTTTTGGGAGTGGGAAATCAAAAAAATGTGTTTTAGGTATAAACATTAAGGCAAGTTCATACTTCCAACTTCGCACTTCTATCTTCTCGCTAAACTTAATAATTCAAAAGTCTTGTCACTTGTGGTTCTTTAATCTTTTTTATACCTCTAACTTCGTACCTCTAACTTCTCCAATATTTCCTTATATTTATGCTAACGAAATTAGGTGACATATGGGCATATAAAAACGCTTAATTTTCGGCGGTATTTTTAACTTCAAAGCCTTGGAATTTTTATTGGATACAAGTTCGATCTTACCAATAATTATTTATCAAAAAAATAATACTCAACTTAATTTTATTTTAATGAAATTCATTCAGAAATGAAAGAAAATAAGAAGAAAGATCAGTCTATCAAAGAGAACAAAAAAGCTTTAATAAAACCCTCCAATAAGTCCTTGGAAGCTCATAAAAGTATGAATTTTCCTATAGTGGGAATAGGGGCTTCGGCAGGAGGTCTGGAGGCTTTGGAATTATTCCTTGGCAAGATGCCAATAAATATCGGGATGGCCTTTGTGGTTATCCAACACCTGGATCCCAACTATGTAGGTATGATGCCCGAATTGTTACAAAGGGTTACCTTAATGAAGGTCCTTCAGGCGAGTGATTGGTTAAAAGTGCAGCCCAACTGCATTTATGTGATTCCGCCTAATAAAAGTCTTTCTATACAAGATGGCATATTGCATTTGTCCAATCCTGTTGAAACAAGAGGACTTCGTCTTCCTATTGATTTTTTCTTTAGGTCCTTGGCTGAGGAACAACAGGAAAAAAGTATTGGTATTATTCTTTCCGGGATGGGCTCTGATGGAAGTCTTGGAGTGAAAGCAATTAAGGAAAAAAAAGGATTAGTGCTGGTACAGGATCCAAAATCTGCAAAATTTGATAGCATGCCCCGCCATGCCATGGAATCAATACGTGTAGATGTTGTAGCAGCGGTAGAGGAACTCCCTGCTAAACTTGCTGATTATAATAAAATCAATTTGGACAACGCATCAGAAACAGAATTTCTATCCATAAATAAAGATGAACTCGATAAAATTATTCAATTGCTCAAGCAGCAGTCGGGACATGATTTTTCCCTTTATAAAAAAAATACCTTATTCAGAAGAATAGAAAGACGTAAAGGGGTTCATAAGATAGAAAGATTAGAAGGCTACGTTCAGTTCTTGGAGAAAAATCCTAAAGAAGTTGAAATACTTTTTAAAGAATTGTTGATTGGCGTAACCAGTTTTTTTAGGAATTCTGCTGTATTTGAGGAGCTCAAAACAACGATGTTTCCTGCATTAATTAAGGAAGTGCCGGATGGACATGTTCTTCGAGCTTGGGTCCCGGCATGTTCAACTGGTGAAGAGGCTTATTCCCTTGCAATTGTGTTTTTAGAGGCAATGGAAAAAATGAAGGGTCATAAAAATGTGTCCATGCAGATATTTGCCACCGATATAGATAATGAAGCCATTCAGAAAGCCCGGAAGGGATATTTTAACCCAAACATTATCGCAGATGTTTCACCAAAGAGGCTCAAAAAGTTTTTTAAGTTGGAATCTGATACTTACTTTATAAAAACCAATATTCGGGATATGGTAGTATTTGCTCCTCAAAATGTGATTAAAGACCCGCCATTTACCAAGCTTGATATACTTTCCTGCCGCAACATGCTTATTTATATGGAGGCAGAATTACAGGAAAAACTCATTTTATTGTTCAATTACAGTCTTAATCAAGGTGGAATTTTGATGCTTGGTACTTCCGAAACGCTTGGAAAAAAAATTGAAGGTTTTGAAGAACTCGATTCTAAATTAAAAATTTACAAGCGGACCTCAAAGAATATTTCAACAGAATTAGTTAATTTCCCAATATCATTTTCAAGAAATCGTATATTGAAATCAGAAAAAAAATTAGAACCAAAAACAGTGGAAAACATACAAATTCTTGCCGACCAGGTATTGTTGCAACGCTTCGCCCCAGCAAGTGTAATGGTAAACGATAAAGGTGATATACTATATATAACTGGCCGAACCGGAAAATATCTGGAACCCGTTGCAGGTAAAGCAAACTGGAATATATATTCCATGGCACGTGAAGGTTTGCGCCATGAATTGCCCGGGGCATTTCGAAAAGCTGCGGAAAATTTCGAACCGGTGATTTTGAATAAAATTAAAGTCGGGACCAACGGAGGCACCCAAATTGTTACTGTTACCATTCAGCGCCTGGAAAGTCCTCTTGCCATCAAAGGAATGATTATGGTTGTTTTTAAAGATGTTGCTGCGGAGATTGAACATAAAGACGTGAAACCATTAAGGTTAAGAGGAAGTTCAAATAAACAGCAGAAGGAAATTGAACAGGAATTGCAACGAGCATATGAGGAGATAAAAAACATTCGTGAACAGATGCAAATCTCCCAGGAAGAACTGCAATCCACCAATGAGGAGTTGCAATCTACCAACGAGGAGCTTCAATCTACTAACGAAGAACTCACTACTTCAAAAGAAGAAATGCAGAGTATGAACGAAGAATTGCAAATTGTAAATATTGAATTGCAGAGCAAGGTAAGCGATTTTGTACAGGCAGATAACGATATGAAAAATTTGCTTAACAGCACTCAAATTGCCACTCTTTTTCTTGACAAGGAACTGAATATTCGAAGATTTACCAAGCCGGTAACTTCTCTATTTAAATTGCGAAAAACTGATATTGGAAGAACTTTTACCGATTTGGTCACAGATTTAAAATATCCAGAGATTGGAACCGAGGCCAATGGAGTTTTAAAAACCCTGATCTTTGTAGAGAAAGTAAAAGAAACCAGTGACGGAAGATGGTTTAATGTAAGAATCATGCCTTACCGCACCCATGATGACCGAATTGACGGCTTGGTTATCACATTTACAGATATCACAAAAACTAAAATGCTGGAAATAAAATCTAAGGAGGCAAATAAAACCGCATCGTAAAAACAAGTAAAATCCCCAGGATAGAAAATAATAGGAAATTATGGATCATAAGGACAGCAAAATTGAAGTTTCGTTCCTTCGCCACAAGGCGGAAGAGTTGCTGAAGAACGATCAGAAAAAACCTAATTCTTATCTTTCTGAAGTTGAAATATTGAAACTCATTCATGAAATTGAAGTGCACCAGATCGAACTGGAAATGCAGAATGAAGAACTTAAAGTGGCCAAGGAGCGGGCGATTGAACTCGCTTCTGAAAAATATGCCAAATTGTATGATTTTGCACCATCCGGTTATTTTACACTTTCCAAAGACGGGGA
>Ga0307486_1000089_pt1 | contig 108147 bp, 97 predicted proteins | sample CBIW02metaG_FD_203663 | JGI IMG/M metagenome (GOLD analysis project Ga0307486, IMG submission 203663) | Sea-ice brine microbial communities from Beaufort Sea near Barrow, Alaska, United States - CBIW 0.2 | ecosystem: Environmental > Aquatic > Marine > Coastal | place: USA: Alaska | collected...
TCAAATGACTGATTGTGTGGGAGCCTTTTCGTTGATAAACCATACCTCGAAAATATAGATTTTTTCGCAATACTAAAGTCCTGCAATAAAATTGCAGGGTTTAAATCCCGCTTTTGAGACCAATCAATCATCAAAAAAAGAGGTTTTTATAAGCTAAGCTTACAAAACCTCTTTTCTAAAACTATCTATTCTTTATTTCTTAGGTGGCTGAGATGGCCTTACCTCTATTTTGCTTGGCAAGGTGCGTTTATTCATTTTAAGCAGGTCTACAACCAATTCTCCAATATCTTCCGGCTGGATTTTCCAGGCATCTTCTTCATTGGGCGTGTGATCGTTAAAATGGGTTGCTACAGAACCCGGCATAATCGTACTCACATTTATTCCTTTTTGTCTAAGATCTAACATTACCGCTTGAGTAAATCCTGTTAAGCCAAATTTACTGGCGTTATAGGCGGCACCTCCTGCAAAAAAGTTAGTTCCGGCAAGGCTGGAAATAGTGATAAGGTATCCTTTAGATTTCTCCAAAGCGTCCAAACTGGATTTTACGCTGTAAAAAACACCGGTAAGATTGGTGTCTATTGTTTCCTGCCATTTTTCCGGTGATAACTCGTCTATAGATCCAAAATGCCCAATTCCGGCATTTGCAACCATTACATCCAGTTGTCCAAATTTATCTATTGCTGCTTTTACAGCTTTCTGCTGACTTTCATAATTTCTAACATCGGCTTCCAAACCTAAGGCATCGGTAGCACTTAATTTTTTCGCGGCTTTTTCAGCAGCATCTTTAGATCTGCTTGTAATTGCTACTTTCATTCCCAAATCTAAAAGAGATTGGGCAACACCGTAACCAATACCTTTACTTCCACCTGTTATAAATGCAACTTTTCCTTTTAATGAACTCATAGTATTTCTTTTTTTTAATTAGGCTAAAGCTACTAAACAATGCTATTCTGCTGAAATCTTAAGGACTAAGATATTGTTAATTTTAAATATCATTTTCATTAGTGGATTTAATACCACGGGATTTACCGGATCAAAAGACGATTTTCTAAAAACATACTTTTTATGCTTATCCGGAGTTCCTTATTTAGACTTAAATTCTTTGTTAAAATGTTTTATAAAACCACGAAAGAAGTACATTTGCAAAAAATAGTATAACCTGATTAAATTACATTCTCTTGAATAATATTAAAGCCCAACAATTACTCAATAAGATTCAGCGTGATTTAATGCGCAACGGAATTATTACCAATACTTTGGTTAAGGACCTGAAAGAATTAAGAACCCTTGTAGTAGAAGAAGGGCAGCCTTTGTTGGCTAAAACTATCAGGTTAACCTTTGAACACGTAGATGCTTACGATTCTTTTAATATCGCAATCCCGGAAGATGATCCGGTAGAAGAAGGAGAAGTAGCACCGGTACAGGAAGAAACAACCGGGCAAGAAAGCCTGGATTATTTACTATCCTTAATGGCCGACCCTTCCAATCGTGTTAATGAAATTGAATTGCGTGAGTATGTAAACGCCTTCAATGAATATGCTGAAGAAAATTAGCTCGTAGCTTGAAAAAGTAATACGGCCTGATATTTGAATATTATCGGCATAAAATCTTATTAAAATACCTTAATAAGAAAATTGGTAAAGGAGAGTTTGATGAAGAAAGATGCGAAATCTAAAAAGAAGTCGCGCATACGCTTGTTACACCAGTATTATAGTTATACCGGTTTTTACAGTTTTGTTTGGAAAAGCGTAAAAAAGGCAATTTTACCCATACTTTTATTTGTAGCAGCACTATTGGCCATAGATCGTTGGGTTCTTGATATTGAGCAAATGCTGGTAACAGTGACCGAAACTTATTCGCCACTGGGAATTATTAGTGTATTCTTTGCTTCAGAATCTTTATTGGGATTAATCCCTCCTGAATTATTTATCGCCTGGTCTGGAAAATCTGACAGCCCTATTGTATTCCTTTCCTTATTAGCGCTCGCTTCCTATTTAGGTGGTGTAGTTTCTTATTTTATTGGGAGATGGATGACTAAAATCCCGGCAGTACACGAAGCTATTGAAGTGAAATTAGCGCAGCATATTAAGAACACCCGAAAATGGGGTGGTTTTTTAATTATTGTAGGAGCTTTGCTGCCTATTCCTTTCGCAATGACAAGTATAGCTGCAGGAATCATAAAATTTCCTTTTCCCAGTTATCTCATGTTTGGATTACTTCGTTTCGTAAGATTTTACTTATATGCTCTGGTTATTTTTGAAATGGTATAATTTCGTTTTGTTATAAATAAGTGAGTCCCCAAGAAATTCTGTTAAGTACGGCGAAAGTTTGGAACATATATGCTTTCTTATTTTTGATCTCATTTTGTGAGTATAACTTTAAATTTTTCCCAAGTTTTCTTTTTTCTGTTTCCAGTGAAGTAAATTTAATTTACTAACCAACTAATTTTGGACAATGGATTCTAAATTGAAAAAAATGGCCCGTGTAGGCTATTTCGCTAAAGCTACGGTTTATGGTGTCATGGGAATACTTACTTTTCTCGCTGCTTTTAATATGGGCGGACAAAAATCTGGCAACTTACAGGTGATAGAATTTTTGGAAAAGCAAGCTTTTGGAAATGTCTTGCTTCTTTTAATTGGCCTGGGACTACTCTGTTATTCAGCCTGGCGGTTTATTCAGTCCATCCAGGATCCTGAAAATATTGGGGATGACAAAGAAGGAAAAGGGAAACGGCTAGCTTATTTTATAAGTGCACTATTATATCTTGGCCTTGCCGTTTTTGCTTTTATGCAATTGATAAACGCTGGCTCATCTGGGGGTAGTTCTGGTGGTGGACTTACAGGAACGCTTGGGGTTGTGGTTTTTGCGATTATTGGATTAGGTCTTGTAATTGCCAGTATTGCTCAGTTTAAAAAAGCTAAAACAAAGGAATTTCTAAAAGATTTCGGTTTTGATTCCATCACCGACAAAAAGAAGAGAAAAACCATTAAAAATACGGGGTACCTTGGCTTAATTGCCCGTGGAATTCTCTTTGGAGTTTTGGCCTATATTTTTATAAGAGCGGCTATCGAATCTAATACTTCAGATATGAAGGGAACTACTGATGCATTTTCTTTTTTACAGGATTCAGATTACGGCTCCTGGCTTATGGGACTTGTTGCCGCGGGACTGATTTGCTATAGTATTTATGTATTTATGCTTGCCAGATATAGGAATTTCAAAGCATGATATTTTGTTAAACCCATACCAAGGAGTCGTTAAATCTATTCTTAGGACTGGTTTTTCTATGTAATTTAGAATAAAATAACCAATAAAAGATAATTATGTTAACGATCATTCTAAATATTCTACTACCACCATTAGCCGTTTTTATGAAACACGGTTTAGGGGTAACTTTTTTAATAAGTTTATTGCTAACCGCCTTAGGCTGGATTCCAGGCGTGATTCATGCATTTATAGTAAACGGTTCAGATTAATTTCTGTATACTGATATAAATCAGAAAACTAATTCTCTTTTTCTTCCCTTCTTACAACTTCCTTTTGCCAATCCCAGGCACTTTTTAAAGCTTCATCTAATTGTTTTTCGGTTTTCCAACCTAATTCTTCATTGGCTTTTTGGGTATCAGCATAAGCAGCAACAACATCGCCTTCTCTTCGGTCTACAATTTTATAAGGTAGTTTTTCGCCTGTAGAACGTTCAAAAGAATTAATGACTTCTAAAACAGAACTTCCCTTTCCAGTTCCCAGGTTAAAAACTTCAAAATTGTTTTTCTCCTTATTCTGCTGAAGCCTCTCCAAAGCAACTACGTGCGCTTTTGCCAGATCCATCACATGAATATAATCCCTTATACAGGTCCCGTCTGGTGTTGGATAATCGTCTCCAAAAACAGAAAGTTCTTTTCTTTTGCCAATGGCAGTTTGCGTGATAAACGGAATTAAATTTTGTGGGGTTCCAATTGGTAATTCTCCTATTTCAGCTGAAGGATGTGCTCCTATCGGATTAAAATATCTAAGGGAAATCGCTTTAAAATTCTTATTGACCCTGGCTGTATCAATAATAATTTCCTCTCCTATCTGCTTGGTGTTTCCGTACGGGGATTCAGCTTTTTTAATGGGAGCATTTTCGGTAATAGGTAAACTATCGGCCTGGCCATAAACTGTGCAGGAAGAGCTAAAAATAAAATAAGCTTTTTCCTTGAGTTGTAGCTCCTGAAGCAGGTAAATTAAACTAGCAAGGTTATTTTCATAATATAATAACGGATTTTCTACACTTTCACCAACAGCTTTAGATGCAGCAAAATGAATTACCCCTTCTATATCCGGGTACTTTTCAAAAAATTCTTTTACCTGGTTTTTATTCCGAAGATCTATATTTTCAAAAGCTGGGTTTTTTTGGGTGATTTTGGTAATCCCCGCCAGCACATCTATAGAAGAATTAGACAGATTATCAATAATCACCACTTCGTGACCCTGTTCCTGAAGCGCGACAACCGTATGAGAACCTATAAATCCAAGTCCGCCGGTCACCAATATTTTAGAGCTCATGTCTTTAATTTTTGTTTGCATGCAAATTAATAAAAATGAATTTGTTAAACCTGCTAAGAACATACTAATTCCAGTGATTAATTATTTCAAGGAAAAGTCCATTCAAAAATACCAGATTATCTATAAAAACTATCTTTGCAATCTAAATTTTAGACTATGCCCTTAGAAAAGCAAAAAAATGTTTTTAAATACGTGAGTATCCTGGAAGGACTTTCATTTTTATTATTACTTTTTATAGCGATGCCTTTAAAATATATTTGGGAAATGCCACAAATGGTGCAACAAGTAGGAATGGCTCATGGCGTGCTTTTTATCGCTTATGTATTTGGTGCTGTATGGTTATTTAAACCCTTAAATTGGAATTTTAAAGAACTTCTAATAATACTTGGATGCTCACTGGTACCCTTCGGACCATTTTATGTTGAAAAAAAATATCTTTAAACTATGAATATTGAGGAAGGATTTAAAAATCTTATTTGTCTTTTTGAAACTTTTCTAATAGACCAGGGTGTAAATCCTACGCTCGCTATATACCTTAATGTGCTTCTGAATCTTTTGATTCTTGGCATTATACTTTGGGGAGTAAATTACCTGATGAAGACTTTTGTGATTGAAGCTTTTAAAAGTTTCAGCCACAAGACTAAAACCACTTTTGACGACTACCTTATTAAGACCAAATTCCCGAAATATATTGGTGAAATAGTACCCTTAATACTTGTTTATTTTACTATGCCCTATATTTTGGGAGAATTTCCGCTGGCCGTTAAAGCCTTTTATTTTCTTATAGACATTTACATCATCTTTCTTATTGTTTGGATTATAAGGAGCATTTTACGCAGTACAAAGAGCTACTTAAGAACCTTAGAATCTTTTAAGGATAAACCGGTAGAAAGCTATATTCAGGTAGTAATGATAATTGTTTGGTTATTTGCTTTTATCTTTCTTATTGCTGAAATATTTGATAAAGATGTAGTTAATTTTATCATTTCTCTAGGTGCCGCGTCTGCCATCTTATTATTAATTTTTAAGGATACCATCCTAGGTTTTGTAGCATCTATTCAGGTTAGCGTGAATGATATTGTAAGAATTGGTGACTGGATCACCTTTAGTAAATATGGCGCCGATGGTACTGTAACCGAAATCACCCTGGCGACGGTTAGAGTTCAGAATTTTGACAATACGTTTACTTCAATTCCTACCTATAGTTTGATTTCTGAATCTTTTCAGAACTGGCGCGGTATGCAGGAATCTCCCGGAAGAAGAATTAAACGTTCGGTTTTTATTAAGCAGAATTCTGTAAAATTCATCACACCAGAAGATTTAGAGAAGTATAAAAAAGTACAGTTGATTTCTTCTTACCTGGATGACAGACAGAATGAAATTAACGAATACAATACCACAAACGAAATCGATACAAAGCTTTCCTTAAATGGAAGAAACCAAACTAACCTAGGTATTTTTAGAAAATATATAGATACTTATTTGAACAACCACTCGGCCGTTCACAAAGAAATGTACATTATTGTACGGCATTTACAACCTACAGCGCAAGGCATTCCTTTAGAAGTACTTTGTTTTAGTCGGGATAAACGTTGGGCAAATTTCGAATATATATCCTCCGATATTTTTGATCATATTATTGCCACAGTTTCTTATTTTGATCTTCAATTATTTGAAGCGCCATCTGGGGATGATATTCGAGATTATTTCACTGAACATATCGACAAGCAGCAATAAAAAGATCAATAAATTTTAGACTGAAAGAATTATAACATTTACTGAAAATATTTGAGACAGGCCTTTTAATATTTTAAATCTCATTTAAGAATGTAATCCAAATAAACAAGTATCTTTCAAAGGCAAATCAATCAAAGTACTTATGACTTTAAAAGGATTTCTTCAGGTATTTGGAATCATCGCGGTAGTGATGACGCTTATTCCTCTAATCGCCGCCGATTTCTGGTGGATACGTATTTTTGATTATTTGCATATTCAGTTAACCCTTCTCACACTAACGGCCCTTGCTGCATACTTCATCAGATTCGATATGAAACGTGCCGAAGACTATATTTTTATGGTTGTTTTGCTGGCCTGTTTTCTTTTTCAAGTGGTGAAGATCTATCCATATTTTCCGCATAAAAACTATGAAGTTGGCCAGGTTTCTGAAGAAAATTTCAGCAACAAATTTAGCCTTTATGCTGCGAATGTCCTTCAAAAAAACGAAAATCCAGATTTGGTAATAGCCGATATTAAAAAGCAAAACCCCGATGTTTTGCTTTTTACCGAAACCAATACCCGTTGGAAAAATGATCTATCTGAAGTTACAGCTTCCTATCCATATAAAATTGAAATTCCTTTAGAGAATACTTACGGGATGTTATTCTATTCGCGATTAGAACTTAAAAATCCCCAAATCCGTTATTTGGTAGACGATAGTATTCCTTCTATTCACAGTGTTTTAGAATTAAGGTCTGGGAAAGAAATAATGTTTCACGCCATTCACCCTACCCCGCCAATGCCGCAGCACAATCCCTCCTCTTCTGATAGGGATGCAGAAATGATGAAGATCGCGTTTATGGCTAAAGATTCAAAAATTCCAGTGGTGGTTGCGGGAGATTTTAACGATGTAGCCTGGTCTTCAACCACTGCCCTATTTCAAAATGTGGGTGGCTTATTAAATACCCGGATTGGACGTGGTTTTTACAATACTTTTGATGCTACCAGTTCCTTGATGCGTTGGTCTTTAGATCACGTTTTTGTGACCGAAGAATTTAGAGTGGCGGATTTTAGATTAGGCAGCGAGATAGATTCAGATCACTTTCCGCTTTACATCGAACTCAATCTTGAACCTGATAAAGCCGACGAACAGAAACCGGAGCCGGCTACAGAAGAAGAAATAAAAAATGCCCGGGAGCAAATTGAAAAACAGGAAAAAAAAGCCAGAGAAGACGCACAGGATAAAGACTGAATCAGCTATAATCTATACGTTCTATCATCTAAATAATTTCAGCTCCCTTTTATAAGGATTTTCTTCATTTAAGTAATTTTTCACCTCATGTCTTAAATAAAACCCAAAGTAAGTTTACGGCCTAGTATTCCTCAGTTTTCTTTCTAAATTTAATTATTGTTCGACCACAATTCAAGCTATTATTTGGCTTAAAACCGTGGTTTTCGTTTAATAATATTCATTTTAAAATTAAGAAGAAACGTAGAATGCTGAATATATCTGAATTATCGGAGAAATCAATTAAACAAATTTTAACAATCCTTGAAGAAGATGGTAAAATTAGTGCTTCGCTTCCGGGAGGTGGTTTAATTCATATAGAAGATAATTTACCTTACCTGGTAGTTTATAGAAAAAGAGAAAATGATGCAGGAACTGAGCGAATAGTTATAAGTGAAGCATCTTATCTTTTAATAGGAAATAGGTTTTTTGAAGCTTATCAAAACCTGGTTTATGCACTGGCTGATAAACTTTCTTCAGATTTTAAATCCTATATGATTTTTGAAATCTATACCGGAGAACCCAATAATTGCTTTACCATAAAAGCCCCGGCCCAAAAACTACCTAGTTCGGTTAAAGTTTTACAAAAAGAACTCAACAACATAAATGAAGCATTTTCAGGACTTTATTTAAAGACTGAAATTAAAGATACGCCCCATCGTCAAAAAGAAGGTGACGAGGAAATTTTAAGTATAGATGAGGCAAAGAAATCGGGGGCTGTAATCGTAGGACTTGAAATTCCGCCAGTTTATAGGGATGAGAACAACGAGGTTTACCCTGTTTTCCTAAGACAGTTTAAAGATTACCTTATTACCTGTATTCATAAAGCGATTTTCGATTATGTGCGGGTGCAAACTTCCAGTGGTGTGGGAAGTTATCTTGCTCTGGGGAGAAAACATTTAAAGGAAAAAGTTTTTGAAATTGATAAAGCCCTGGCCAAAATTGAGCGTTCGTACCAGTTTTTATGGTTGGTGTCGCCTGCTAATATCCAGGATATAAAAGAAACTTTTTTTGAAAGTAACTACGAAAAGGTTTTGGATTATCACTACCGCTTACTCCCAATAGATCCCGATCTCTTAAAAAGGGAACTTTACAACCTTAAAATTGAAGAAATAGACGATCCTGCTATGTCTCATATTTTCAGGGAAAAACGTGAAGAACTGGACCAACAAATCACGATGTTAAGTGAACGCGGAACCTCTAATTTCTTTTATAACAGTATTAGGTTATATAAAGGTTTAGATTCTAAATTAAGTCAGGAAGCAGGTCAAATTCTTAGGGAAGTAGACGAAGTCGCAGAGGAAGATGATGCCGAATTTATTGATGCCAAAGGTTTTAGTAGTTTGGCGCGCCGTGAGTTTGATTATTTTGCTGAACAGGATGAAAATTTTAAAAGCAAGGTTCATATTCGTAAAGATGTGAATATTATGATGGTGAATAAAGGTGAACTTTATATCCCCGCCGATTATAGAATGAATAAAACCGAAGCTACGGCACTTATTCAGCACGAGGTTGGCACCCACGTCCTAACTTATTATAATGGTACCCGCCAGCCTTTAGAACTATTAAGCAGTGGCCTGGCAGATTACGATCCACTTCAGGAAGGACTTGCAGTAATGTCAGAATTTTTAGTAGACGGACTTACCGGAAATAGATTAAGAACTTTAGCCGGAAGAGTAATTGCAGGATCGGCATTGATGGAGGGTGCTGAGTTTCCGCAGTTATTCAGGTTGCTAAAAATGGATTATGGTTTTACCGCCGAAAGAGCTTTTAATATAACTTCCAGGATTATGCAGGGAGGCGGATTTTTAAAAGATATTATTTATTTAAAAGGATTAGTCCAACTTCGTGATCATCTTCAAAATGGCGGAGAATATGAACCTTTACTGGCAGGAAAATTTGGATTGAAACACACCAAAATAATTGAGGAATTAACCGAAAGAAAAGTATTAAAAACGAGCGCATTGCGCCCAAGTTATTTATTAACCAAAAATATTACCAATAAATTAAACTTAATCAGAGAGGGGCTTCCCCTTTCACAAATGATAGCCTAATGAAAATTTGCTTTGTATTAAACGATATCGAAACCGAGAGCTTTGGAACCTCGGTTATGTTAATGACTACCGCCCACGCTCGCGGCCACGAGGTCTACGCTATGGGAGTTGGTGATTTCAACTTTCACCACGATGCGCCTATTAGCATTAATAGTACCCAGGTGGCTAAGAACACGAAAACTAAATCTCCGAAGAAGTTTTTGGAAGCTTTGCAGAGTTCAAAGGCGCGTAAAAAGACTATTGCAGCCAATAAAATGGATGTGCTTTTTATAAGAAATAATCCTACAGAAGAAGATTCTGGCCGGGAATGGGCAGAACAGGCCGGTATTGCTTTCGGACGAATGATCCAGCAAGAAGGTGTTTTGGTATTGAATGATGCCTATGCCCTATCCCACGCTTTTATTGATAAACTTTATTTTGAAGAACTTCCGCAGGAAATCAAACCCGATTCTCTAATAACCAGAAACAAAGAGGATATTCTTAAATTTTGGGAAAAGAACGACAAGAAGATCGTTTTAAAACCTTTAGAAGGCTCCGGTGGACAAAATGTTTTTCTTATTGATGAAAATGAAAAAAACATCAACCAGATCATTGAAACTATTAGTCAGCAAGGTTATGTAATTGCTCAGGAATTCCTACCAGCTGTAAAAGATGGCGATGTAAGAATTATTCTAATGAACGGTCGTGTAATGGTAAAAGATGGGAAACAGGCTATTATTAGACGTGTGAGTGGTGAAGGAGAATTCCGTAGTAATTTTGCACTTGGTGCAACGGCCGATAGCAGTGAACTTACCCCAGAAATGCAACGAATTGTAGATCTGACTGCTCCAAAACTTATCCGAGACGGGCTTTTCTTTGTAGGTCTGGATGTTGTAAAGGATAAACTTATAGAAATAAATGTGCTTAGCCCGGGCGGTATGGAACATTTTAAAGAAATTGGACTTCCCGATTTCACCGATACGGTAATTGAGGCAATTGAACGTAAAGTGGAGTACAAAGAGCTTTACGGTCACCAATTTGACAACAGGGAAATTGCCTGTATGGAATAAATAAAAAGGAACTTATTATGAGTAATAAACCAGATAAACATATTCCCAGGATAATTGGTAAATATACCAGCAATAAAAAAGGTCCTTTACTTTTTGTTACCGCCGGGATTCATGGCAATGAACCCAGCGGTGTAAAGGCTTTGGAAGAAGTTTTTAAACAGCTCGAGAAAACCAAACCTGAAATTGAAGGAACTTTAGTGGGTGTCTCTGGAAACCACAAAGCGCTCAACCAAAACAAGCGCTATATAGATGAAGACCTCAACCGGGTTTGGACCGAGGAAAATATTGAGCAGAAAAAATCTGAAACCCACGAGCAGAAAGAAATGTGGGAAATTATAGATATTCTGAAACAATTTCCGGAAGAAGATTTTACTAAACGTTACTTCCTGGATTGTCACACAACCTCATCGGCAAGTTTGCCATACGTTTCGGTTCAGGAAGTGAATGATAATGATGAATGGGCACACAATTTCCCCACCTTTATCGTACGTGGATTTAGTGATATTATTACCGGAGATATTGACCATTATTTAAGCAGAACCGGAATGACCGGTTTTGTTTTTGAAGCCGGACAACACGAAGATAAAACGTCAGTAGAAAATCACGAAGGTGTTATTTGGCTGGCTTTAAAAGAAGCCTTTAAGCTCGATCTTTCTAAAATTGAAACCTATCCTGAATGTGTAAACCGTTTTGCGGAGAAAAACGCACCGGACCAAAAGACCTTTGAACTAGTTCACCGCCACGGGCTCGAAGATTCAGATGTATTTGAGATGGAACCGGGCTATGAGAACTTTCAGAAAATCAAAAAAGGAGAACTTCTCGCAAAACAGAATGGCAATGAAGTAAAAAGTGAATGGGACGCCAGGATTTTTATGCCACTTTATCAATCCCAGGGAAACGATGGTTTTTTTGTGATCGAAGAAGTTGAGGGAAAGTGATTTAATTAAAATAACTGTAAAATTATACGTCATTCTGAATTTATTTCAGAATCTAATACTTTATAATAAATAAAACAGACCTCACAGGTTTTCACAACCTGTGAGGTCTTCATGTTTAATAGAAAAATTTACTTCTTCACAACCCCAATTAATTCGCCGGTTTCGCAATTTACACGTAAGAATTCCCGTTTTCCAAGTCCGTATTTACCTTCGGGAACTTCATAGTCTCCAACCCCGTTACCCCAGGAACGAACCATAATTAATTCGGTTCCATCTTCAGGGTCTAACATTGGACTTTTACAGGTGTTTTCTTCAAAATCCATCCCGTTTGCCAGGGCGAAATTTGCAGGTGCATCTATGGGTTGTCGAATAATGTTATCTGAATCCGGGGTCGTCATAGACCCGCAAGACATTAGCAGACAAGCTAATATCGCAGTTAAAATTTTTGTTTTCATATTTTTTTGATCTAGTTTATTAAATTTCAGCAAAGTCCACGCAAACAGGAGACATTACTTCTATGGGTAACAAATGTTCGTCCAGTATGCCAGTTTCGTGATTAATCTTAAAACTACTAATTGTTGAAGAATCCTGATTTGCGGCATAAAGGAATTTCCCATCTGGTGAAATAGCGAAATTTCTTGGGGTTTTACCTTTTGTTCTATAGTGACCAATCGCAGTTAACCTACCGGAATTTTCATCAATTTTAAAAGCTGCAATACTGTTATTCCCACGATTAGAGGTGCATAAGAATTTACCGGAAGGATGTAAATGAATATCTGCTCCTGAATTGTTTCCTTCAAAGTCTTTAGGCAAGCTCGAAATATTTTGAATAATTTCCAGGTTTCCGTCATCTTCAATATTAAAAACGCTTATGGTAGAATTGAGTTCATTCATAGAAAATGCAAAATTTTCGTTTTTAGAAAAACTAAAATGTCTTGGACCTGATCCCTCTTCTAATGGTACAAACGGCTTTTCTTTCAGGCTTAACTGTCCTGTTTCCGCATTAAAATTATAGATCCAGATCTTATCATTTCCTAAATCGGCGATATAAGCCGTTTTATTATTTGAAGAAATCGAAACCGAATGCGCATGGGATGCTTCAGGATTTTCTAACTGGATTTTTTGATGTCTCTTAAGATCACCATCCAGTCCGCTTTTATAAACCATAACTACTCCGCCCATATAATTGGAAACAAAGACATACTTTCCTGTTTTGTCAATTTCAATATGGCAAGGTGCTAAACTTTCAGTACTAAGTTTTCCTATTTCCTTCAGGCTGTTATCCTTATTTCTTTTAAACGAATAAATAAAACCAGATTCTGCATCGCCACTTCCTAATTCGCTCACGGCGTATAGGTTTTTACCATCACTAGAAACTTTTACAAAACTGGGGTTGGTAATTTCTGCTACTGTTTTCTCTGGTTGCAAACTTCCATTTTTAGGATCTTGCATTGCTAAAAATATCCCTTTTGCCTTTCCATCTACGTGACCCTCTTTTTTGGTATAGGTTCCAATATAGACTGGAATTTCAGTATTTTGTGCGCCACAGCTTCCGGTTAGGATCATGGCGAGTGTAATTAAGGTGAATTTCATCATATTTATAATTGCGTTAAAGCCAATTTTTCCTTTTAAAATAATAGATCATAAGGAGAAAAATAACGATCATCACTCCCCATAAAACAAAGTAACTGTGTTCCCATTGCAGCTCTGGCATATATTCAAAATTCATCCCATATATGCCTGCAATAAAAGTTAGCGGAATAAAAATAGAGGCCATTATGGTTAAAACTTTCATCACCTCGTTCATTTTATTACTAATGGTTGTCATGTACATATCCATAAGTCCCCAGGCCATCTCGCGATATAGATCTATATTTTCTGAAACCTGAAGAATATGGTCGTGAAGGTCGTTTATATAGTTTTTGGTTCGTGCAGTAATAAGTTCATTCTCCATATTTTGAAATCTGGAAATCACTTCTTTAAGTGGAAAAACCGCACGTCTCACCCTTAAAATCGATCTTTTTAAATCCTGAATTTCAAAAGTAATATCATCACTGGGCTGACTTTCAAAAAGTTGTTCTTCCAGCTTTTCAACTTTTTCACTTAGCTCATCTACCACCAGGAAATAATGGTCAACAATAGCATCTAAAAGTGCAAAAACCAGGTAATCTGATCCGTTAGTACGTATGCGTCCATAAGCCTTTTCCAGCCTGCCTCGAATTCCATCAAAAACATCACCACCGGCTTCCTGAAAAGTAAGCACATAATTTTTTCCTAAAACAAAACTTATATGTTCATTAACCAATTTTCCATCCTGGTGATAGAGCATTTTAGCGACTATAAATAAATAATCCTCATACTCATCTATCTTCGGACGCTGGGTTGTGTTTACAATATCTTCAATAATCAAAGGATGAAGATCGTAATATTTTCCGAGTTTTTCTATTTCTACAGTATTGCTTAATCCGTCGATATTAAACCAGGTAATACGATCTTCGGCTTCAAATTTAAAAGCATCTTCAGTAGTGGTTGAAATAAGTTTTTCAAAATTATCTTTATTATAATCAATAACTTCAAGCTTTGTTTCGTTGGATTCCTTTCTTCCAACATAGGTTACTGTTCCAGGCGGTTGGTTAACAGATTTCATCTTCGGCTTGAGTAAACTCTGAGTTAGTTTTTTTACCATAATCATACTTTGTATGCCTAAAGGTAGCAAAGTTTTGTTTTTAAGAAGTATTCAATATTAAGGGGAGACTATTTTTAATTGGTTCACAAAGCTGAATAAAACTGAGACTCATCATATTTAACTGTTTAAAAGCTCAATAACTTTACCAGACCTTTAATTGGAATTTCCGCTGAAACCAGGTTATTATGAGAAAATCACGCCTTGATATCTACCTACTGTTACCCATTAAAAATTTTATAGAGAAAAAGACCTCTGTTGGTTTACTGCTTATTTTTTCGGCAATCCTGGCCATGATTGTGGCAAATTCCCCCCTGGCCGATGCCTATCACAATCTCTGGAAACAATACATCCATTTAGGAATTAACGACTTTGTAATAAGGAAAAATCTGCTACACTGGATTAATGATGGACTCATGTCTATTTTCTTTTTTATGGTTGGATTGGAATTAAAGCGAGAAATTTTACAAGGTGAACTTTCAAGTTTAAGAAAATCTATGCTTCCCATTGGAGCCGCTATTGGTGGAATGCTTTTTCCCGCGCTAATTTATTTTTATTTTAATACCGGTTTAGATTCAGTTTCGGGTTGGGGTATTCCTATGGCAACTGATATCGCTTTTGCCCTTGGAATTCTATACCTTCTGGGTGACCGGGTACCGCTCCCGTTAAAAGTATTTTTAACGGCCATCGCAATTGTAGACGATCTTGGTGCAGTAATCGTTATTGCATTTTTCTATACTTCAGATATTTCCATACAAAGTCTCGCTATTGCCGGAATCTTTTTACTAATTCTTGTTACCGCGAATTTTATCGGGATTAGAAACACACTTTTTTATGCGATTATGGGAATTGGTGGCTTATGGTTGGCAATTTTACTTTCGGGCGTTCATGCTACTATCGCGGCGGTTTTGGCCGCTTTTGCGATTCCAAATTCTAAACGCATCAATACACCATTATTTCTTCGGAAAGCAAAACTTCTGTCTTATGAGATACAACAGGAATTTAGAAATAGAAAGAAAAATTTAAAAGAATCTGAAGAACGAATTACCCATAACATAGAGAAATTCTCTTCATTGACCGAAGATGCTACTCCGCCCCTTCAGCGTTTGGAGCACGCCCTTTATCCCTTCGTGAGCTTCGTTGTATTACCCATCTTTGCGTTTGCCAACGCAGGAGTTAGTCTTGGGGATACCTCTTTTGATGCAATTATAAGTCCAGTAACAATGGGCGTGATCTTCGGGCTAATTTTTGGTAAATTCATTGGAATAATTTTATTTTCAAGATTAATGGTTTGGTTTAAAATTGCTGCACTTCCTCATAAAGTGAAGTGGAAACATGTCTACGGCATTGGCTTTCTCGCTGCAATTGGTTTCACCATGTCACTATTTATTACCGAACTCGCTTTTGAAAATGAAAATTATTTGGCTCAGGCAAAAATCGGTATTCTTTCAGCTTCCCTTCTAGCCGGTTTTATTGGGTATTTCTATTTGCGAAAAATAGGAAATGGGAATTAATTATTCTTCAACCTGATTCCTATCATATTATTTATTTTTAATTTTATTAAGATTTGCAGCTAAAATAAAGTAGCATGAGCAACTGTTTTCACTGTGGTGAAGAATGTAAGGAAGATCACATCATTTTTCAGGAAAAAAATTTCTGTTGTACTGGCTGTAAAACCGTTTTTGAGATTCTAAACGAAAACGACCTTACCTACTACTATGATATTCAGGAGAAACCCGGAATTTCCCCAGGCTCATCAGAAGGAAAATTCGATTTCCTGGATAATAAAGAAATAGCTGAGAAGCTGCTTGAATTCAACGAAAACAATAACCAAATCGTTTCTTTCCTTATTCCCTCTATGCACTGCAGTTCGTGTATTTGGGTTTTAGAAAATCTTGGAAAGCTAAACAAGGGTGTAAAATCGGCACAGGTAGATTTTCCCAGGAAAACCGTGCGTATAAGTTTTTCTTCGGAAAAAATAAGTTTGAAAGAGCTGGTGTATCTTCTTAGTAGAATTGGTTACGAACCCTATATTTCCCTTAAAGATTACGATGAAAAAGATCACAGCGTAAACCGGAGTTTAATCTATAAATTAGGCGTTGCCGGCTTTGCATTTGGAAATGTGATGTTCCTCTCCTTCCCTGAATATTTTGAAGTCAAAGAATTCTGGCTGGAACAATTCAAGCATTTATTCCGATGGTTGATGTTTGCCTTTTCTCTTCCCGTGGTTTTTTATTCCGGATCAGATTATTTTATTTCAGCTTACAAAGGTTTACGAGCCAAAATTTTAAATATTGATGTTCCCATTGCGCTGGGAATTGCCGTGCTTTTTATTAGAAGTACCACAGAAATCCTACTCGACCTGGGCACCGGTTTTTTTGATAGCCTTACGGGGTTGTTATTCTTCCTGCTTCTTGGGAAATTTTTTCAGCAAAAAACCTATTCCTATTTATCCTTTGAGCGGGATTATAAATCCTATTTCCCAATGGCGGTTACGAGATTAAAAACTAATGCTTCAAAAGAAGTTATAGAAGAACAGGTGCAGGTTTACAACGTACAACCCGGCGAACGCATTTTGATAAGAAACGGGGAGTTAATTCCTATAGATTCGGTTTTAATGAGGGGCCGGGCTAATATCGATTACAGTTTTGTAACCGGGGAAGCCGAAACCGTTAAAAAAGAATCTGGAGAAACACTTTATGCTGGTGGTAGGCAACAAGGCGGAATTTTGGAAATTGAAGCTATAAAAGCCATAGACCAGAGTTATTTAACCAAGCTTTGGAGCAATGAAGTCTTCAAAAAAGATAAGAAAGGACAATTTCAAAGTTTAATCAATCAAATAAGCAAGCGCTTTACCGCAGGGGTTTTGAGCATTGCTTTCCTCTCTACCCTTTTCTGGCTAATTTACGATCCTTCCATTGCCTTAAATGTTTTTACCGCGGTTTTAATAATTGCCTGTCCATGCGCAATTGCTTTAGCCACGCCTTTTACCCTTGGGAATTTGCTCCGTATTTTAGGGAAAAATAGATTCTACCTGAAAGAAGCCGGGGTAATAGAACAAATCGCAAAAATAGATTGCCTTGTTTTTGATAAAACCGGAACAATAACTTCCAATAAAAAAACCGAAGTATTCTACGAAGGACTAAAACTTAATGCTGAAGAAGAGCAATTGCTTAGCAGTAGTTTAAGGGCTTCCGGTCATCCGCTTAGCAGACAGCTTTATCAAATTCTGGATAAAAATAATATTCTGAGTTTAGATGAATTTAATGAGCATACGGGAAAAGGAATTAGTTCCGGCAGTAACGGCAGTAAAATGAAAATAGGTTCTTCTTCTTTTGTTAGAGAGTTAGAAACTGAAACTAAAGAACTCAACAAAACCGCGGTTCATATTAGTAGTAATGAAGAATATAAAGGTTGCTACGTTTTTAAAAATTCTTACAGGGAAGGTCTTGCTGACTTATTTAAAGAATTAGGAGAAAACAAGCAGCTATTCATATTATCTGGCGATAATGATGGCGAAAAGGAGAAGCTGGAAAATATGCTACCCCTAAACACTAAATTTTACTTCAACCAAAAACCCGATGATAAACTCAATTTTATAAAAAAGCTCCAGGAAGAAGGAAAATCGGTGATGATGATTGGCGACGGACTCAATGATGCAGGAGCACTTGCCCAAAGTAATGTTGGGATTGCAGTTTCAGAAAATATAAATGTCTTCTCCCCTGCTTGTGATGGAATTCTGGAAGCTTCAAATCTTACCAAACTGGGCGAGTACTTCAAACTTTCAGAAAAAGGCATGAAAATCATCAAATGGAGCTTTGCGCTCAGCCTTTGTTATAATGTTGTAGGGCTCGCTTTTGCAGTAACAGGAAATTTAATGCCGGTAATAGCCGCTATTCTAATGCCCCTTAGTTCTATTAGTATTGTGGCCTTTACAACGCTGGCAACAAATCTTGCCGGAAAGAAATTAAAACCTGTATTAAGCAAAACCTGATCTCAATCATATTTTAAATTTTAACACAGCTTTAAGTTTGCTGACTAATTCAAATACAATGAACATCATTTACCTCTTACTTGCTTTAAGTGTTCTGGTAGCCATCATCTTCTTTATCGCCTTTATTTTTTCAGTTAAAAAAGGACAATATGATGATGTGTACACACCTTCGGTAAGGATGCTTTTTGATGATGAATTAGTTAAAGAGAAATCAAATAAATCCAAATCCACCAAAAACAAGAAATCTAATTAACTATGGAAGTAGAACAGTTTCATTACGATAACAAGATCGTGAAAAAGTTTACTATGGCTACCCTTTTCTGGGGTATAGTAGGTATGAGTGTAGGGCTGTTGCTCGCCTTTATGTTTTTGTTCCCTAATATAACCGATGGAATTCCATGGTTAAGTTTTGGTCGTTTAAGGCCTTTACATACCAATGCGGTAATCTTTGCTTTTGTTGGAAACGCGATTTTTGCAGGGGTGTACTACTCTACCCAACGTTTGCTTAAAGCCCGAATGTATAGCGATTTCTTAAGTAATTTTAACTTTTGGGGCTGGCAGGCTATTATTGTGGCCGCAGCGATCACCCTTCCAATGGGTTTTACCAGTTCTAAAGAATATGCTGAACTGGAATGGCCAATAGATATTGCCATTGCTTTGGTTTGGGTAGCTTTTGGAGCCAACCTTATCGGTACGATGATCAAAAGAAGGCAGCGTCACTTATATGTAGCGATTTGGTTCTACCTCGCCACATTCGTAACCGTAGCCGTTCTTCATATTGTTAACAATATTGAAATTCCAGTTACTGCATTTAAAAGTTACTCCGTTTATTCAGGAGTTCAGGATGCTTTGGTACAGTGGTGGTACGGGCATAATGCGGTAGCTTTTTTCCTTACTACGCCTTTCTTAGGTTTAATGTATTATTTTGTCCCAAAAGCGGCGAACAGGCCAGTATATTCTTATAGACTTTCGATTATTCACTTTTGGTCGCTGATCTTTATTTACATCTGGGCTGGACCTCACCACTTATTGTATTCAACTTTACCTGACTGGGCACAAAACCTTGGGGTAGCTTTTTCTGTAATGTTATTGTTCCCTTCCTGGGGTGGTATGATCAACGGTCTTCTAACTTTGCGTGGTGCCTGGGATAAAGTAAGAACCGATCCTGTGCTTAAATTTTTCGTGGTGGCTATTACCGGTTACGGGATGGCAACTTTTGAAGGTCCAATGCTTTCCCTAAAAAACGTAAATGCCATCGCGCATTTTAGCGACTGGATTATCGCTCACGTACACGTTGGCGCTTTAGCCTGGAATGGTTTCTTAACTTTTGGAATGGTTTATTGGTTAGTACCACGATTGTTCAAAACCAGCCTGTATTCAGTAAAATTAGCCAATGCGCATTTCTGGATAGGAACTTTAGGAATTATCATTTACACCTTACCAATGTACGTTGCAGGATTCGTTCAGGCTTCTATGTGGAAACAATTTAATCCTGACGGGACTCTTACCTACGGAAACTTCTTAGAGACCGTAACTTCTATTATGCCAATGTATTGGATGCGGGCGATTGGAGGAAGCTTATATATAGTAGGTGTATTTATATTACTTTATAATATTGTAAAAACTGTTAGACAGGGAAGTGAAGTTGAAGATGAATTAGCTGAATCAGCTCCGCTTCAAAAGGTAACACGAAAAAGAACCTCGGGTGAGGCTTATCACTCCTGGTTAGAAAGAAGACCGGTAAAACTTACCATTTTCGCCACTATCGCCATTTTAATTGGCGGGATAGTACAAATTGTTCCTTCATTGATGGTAGATGAGTATGTACCGGTGATTTCCAGTGTAAAACCTTACACTCCTTTGGAACTTGAAGGCCGGGATATTTATATACGTGAAGGTTGCGTTGGCTGCCATTCACAAATGATTAGGCCCTTTAGAAGTGAAGTAGAACGCTATGGCGAATATTCTAAAGCCGGGGAATATGTATATGATTATCCTTTCCTCTGGGGAAGTAAACGAACCGGCCCCGATTTGATGCGGGTAGGCGGGAAGTATTCTGATAACTGGCACCTTAACCATATGTACGACCCGCAGAGTACTTCTTCAGGTTCTATCATGCCGTCTTACAAATGGATAATTACCGATGAACTTGATAAAAGCGATACCGAAGATAAAATGGAAGCCCTTAGCAGCCTGGGAGTTCCCTACACTTTAGAGGAAATAGAAAACGCGCAACAATGGATGACAGAACAGGGAACTCAAATTGAGAAAAATCTTTATGCAGATCCTGATTTCGTTAAAACCTATGAAGCTGAAAAAGAATTTGCAGCGCAAAACGGTACCGAATTCGTAGAAATGCGCAACCGGGAAATTGTAGCCCTTATCGCCTACTTACAGCGACTGGGAACCGATATTAAGGCCAAGGATGTAGAAGTTTCAACCACTAAAACCAACTAAGCATGTTTAAATTCGTAAGAGGTCATATGGAAAGTATAGACGGCGTAATGATTTACCCCCTAATTTCCCTGCTCATTTTTTTCATCTTTTTTGTAGTGCTTTTTCTGTGGGTAATTACCGCAAAAAAGAAAGATATAGATGAGGTAAGTAAATTACCCTTAGATAATAACCCGGAAAATCAGGAATTATGAAAACTACAGCCTATTTAAGAATTGCAGGATTTATAATTCTTGCTCTGGTTTTAATTGAACTTACGGTTGAAACAGAAAGCGGTTGGGCAATTGAGCAATATCCAATTATTTGGGGAATTCTAGCCGTAGTGCTTATTATTGCCGTGGCTATAGAAGTATCTGTTGCGGCTTTGGAGAATATGGTTTATAGAAGTCTAAAACCCGAAGCACAGGAACGCTATACAAAACTTAATGCGGAAAATGCTGAAAAACAATTTTCAGGCTTGAAAAAGTTCTATAAAAAAATGCTGACTCAAAAACCTGTAGAGAAGGAAGAAGAAATTCTTTTAGATCACAATTACGATGGCATCAAAGAACTGGACAACGACCTTCCAGCCTGGTGGCTTTATGGTTTTTACATCAGTATTGTATTCGCCTTTGTTTATATGGCCTACTACCACATTTTTGATGGAGAAACCCAAAGGGAAGAATACCTGGCTGAAGTTGCACAGGCAGAAGAAGAAGTTGAAGCTTATAAAGCTGCAAACCCAGACCTAATTGACGCATCTTCGGTTGAGCTATTAACCGATGCTTCCGATTTAGAGGCCGGGGAAAGTATTTATATGGCTAGTTGTATGGCCTGTCACCGTGCAGATGGCGGTGGAGCTATTGGGCCAAACCTTACCGATGAGTACTGGATCCTGGGTGGCGGAATTAGCAATGTTTTTCAAACTGTTTCTGAAGGAGGCCGTGACGGTAAAGGTATGGTTGCCTGGAAATCTGAATTGAATGCACAGGAAATTGCACAGGTTTCCAGTTATGTATTAAGCCTGGAGGGGACTAATCCACCCGACGCTAAGGCAGCAGAAGGTGAAGTTTGGGAAGCAGAAACGGAATAATTTAAATTAAAGAGAAGGTTTTGGATAATAAAGAAAAATTCAGGGATACTATTGCCACGGCAGACGACGAGGGTAAGAGATTATGGGTTTTTCCGAAGAAACCTTCAGGGAGATTTTACGAGTATAGGAAATACGTTAGCTATGTTTTACTAGTTCTGCTTTTTGCCGCCCCGTTTGTAAAAATAAACGGCAATCAGTTTTTGATGTTCAATATTCTGGAAAGGCGTTTCAATATTTTCGGGTTTCCTTTCTGGCCACAGGATTTTCACATTTTTGTGATTATGATGGTTATTGGAGTGGTTTTTATCATTCTCTTCACCGTTGCCTTCGGACGGATTTTTTGTGGTTGGCTTTGCCCACAAACCATTTTTATGGAAATGGTTTTCCGAAGAATTGAATACTGGATAGAAGGCGACCGTGGAAAACAAATGCGACTGGAAAAGCAAAAGTGGGATGCTGAAAAAATTAGAAAGCGCTCTCTGAAATGGTTTTTGTTCTTTGTCATCTCTTTTCTAATCGCCAATGTTTTCCTTGCTTATTTAATGGGAAGTGACCGCCTTATCCAATATGTTACCGCCGGCCCTCTAAACCACTTGAGTACTTTTGTCTCATTATTAATTTTTACTGCGGTATTCTATTTTGTTTTTGCATGGTTTAGGGAACAAGTTTGTGTTATCGCCTGTCCTTATGGTAGGCTGCAGGGTGTGCTTCTGGATAATAAATCTATAGTAGTAGCTTACGATCACAAACGGGGAGAAAAAGAAAAAGGTAGGGCGAAATTTAAGAAAAATGAGAACCGTGCAGAAACCGGAAAAGGCGATTGTATAGACTGTTTTCAATGTGTACAGGTTTGTCCTACGGGAATAGATATTAGAAATGGCACGCAGCTGGAATGTATAAACTGCACCGCTTGTATAGATGCCTGCGATAACATGATGGAAGCTGTAGATCTTCCTAAAGGATTAATTAGGTATGCCAGCGAAGAGAATATAGAAAAGAAAGCAAAATTCAGGTTTACGCCCAGGTTAAAAGGCTACAGTATTGTTTTAGGAATTTTAACCGCGGTTTTAGTGGGGATGTTATTTATAAGAAGTGAGGTTGAAGCCCGGATTTTAAGGTTACCAGGGCAGTTATATGAACGAAAAGCCGAAAATGTGATCAGTAATGTATTTACCTATAAACTTGTAAACAAAACCACAGCGGATTTTGAAGATATTGAATTCAGGTTATTGTCTCACCAGGGAGAAATAAAGCCGGTAAAACAATCAAACATAATGGTACCGGGACAGGAATTAACCGAAGGTACGCTGTTTATAGAAATACATACAGCAGCACTGGAGAATGAGAAAGAGAAACTTAAAATTGGTGTTTATAGCGGTGATAGGTTAATAGAAACCACCAGCACTATGTTTATGGGGCCACGGAGTTTTAATTAAGTCCAGCAGAATGCAGGAAACAATAATTGGCTACACTCAGAATAGAAATAGAAAGCTGTGATAATTTCCCAGTTCTGGGATCAAAATAGGAAAAGAATGAAAATAAACTGGGGAACAGGAATTGTGATTGGAATGGCACTTTTTATCAGTTTCATAATGTATTTAGTGATAAATATGCTCACTGATAAAAAATTTGACCACGATTTGGTGACTGAAGAATATTACCAAAAAGAATTACATTATCAGGAGGAAATTGATGCGGAAACCAATGCTTTCTCCCTGGAAGAAAATATTAGTGATCGCCGTGTAAAAGATGGCTGGATTGTTGAATTTCCTAAAAATCTGGAACTTTCTAAAATATCTGGGAACCTAAATTTCTATCGTCCATCTGACGAGAACCTGGATTTTAATATTCCGTTGGAATTGACTTCCTATCAAATTTTTATAAAAGATAAACAGTTAAAAAAGGGTCGATGGAATATCAATATTCACTGGAAATATAAAGAAACTCCCTATTTATATAAAAACGAAATAGTTTACTAAATGTGGATTTCGGCATTAATATTCGGACTTTTAGGAAGTTTTCACTGTGTGGGAATGTGCGGTCCTATAGCATTTTTATTGCCGGTAGATCACAAAAATAACTTTAGAAAACTCGGCCAGATCTCACTTTACCATTTTGGGAGATTAAGTTCTTACGCCATCATTGGGCTCTTGTTTGGTTTATTGGGCAAAAGTTTCAAGCTTTTTGGGCTTCAGCAGCAGCTTTCAATTTTAGTCGGGATTTTAATGATTTTGGTAATCATTATTCCGTATAAAAAGTTTAATAAATACAATGGTTCAAAACCTATTTTTAGAATTGTAGAAAAAGTAAAAAGCAACCTGGGGAAACAGCTAAAACAAAAATCACCCGATACTTTTTATACCATTGGATTTCTAAATGGCTTTCTCCCCTGCGGACTCGTTTATATGGCGGTTTTTGGAGCGATTGCTTCGGGAACCGCTCTAGAAGGGAGTCTATATATGGCGGTATTTGGTCTGGGAACCATCCCGTTAATGACCACAGCTATTTACCTGGGAAATTTTATAAACCTGAGCTTACGATCTAAAATTAGAAAAGCAGTTCCGGTTTTTGTAGTGATTATTGGCCTGCTATTTATATTAAGAGGAATGAGCCTTGGAATCCCATACCTCTCCCCTATGGAAATAACTCCGGAGATTACAGCAGCACAAAGCTGCCACTAACTAAAAAAATACTCTTTTATGAAACTATTATTAGACACTATTGCATTGGTAAATTGGGGAATGGGAACTTTTCTCATAGCCATATTCGCTGTGGTTTGCGTTGGCCTGGTCCTTATTGTTTTAAATATGATAAACAGCGGAAATGACAAAGAGTAAAAGTTGAATTTAGAAAAAGGAATTTTAAAAAATTAAAAAGTCCGTTTGGGAAGTTTCCAGACGGACTTTTTTTATTCTAGTTTCTAAGCTTAAACCGTCATAGAAAATAATTGGGTATTAGGCTTTTGCTCCTGCATTCTTAAATCGAAAGCCATACAAATATTTCGTACATAAGGTCTACCCTTTTCAGGAATTGTTAATCCTGTTTCAGAAAAGATAACGAGTCCGTCAGCCTCCATTTCACGCAATTTAATAAGCACTTTAGGTAATTCTTCAAAGTAATTTTCAGGATCTTTCCAGCTGGTTTCCAAACGACACATTAAATTGAGAATGTGCTTTCTTATAATTAGATCTTCTTCATTCAATATATGCCCGCGAAAAACCGGAATAATGCCTTCGGAAATAAGATCTTGATAGGCTTCTACCGATTTTTCATTTTGAGCAAAACCATACCAGCTATCACTAATAGCTGAAACTCCCAAACCGATCATAGAAGCTCCTGAAGAGGTTGTATAGCCCATGAAGTTTCTATGTAGATTTTTTTCTTCTACAGCTTTGTATAATGAATCGGTTTTTAATGCAAAATGATCCATTCCTATTTCAACGTAACCTGCATCTTCTAGCATTTGTTTTCCAGTTTCATACATTTCCCGCTTTTCATCAGCTTTGGGAAGATCTGAATCCTTAAAGCCACGTTGGCCATTTCCTTTAATCCACGGTACGTGTGCATAACTGTAAAAAGCAATTCTATCCGGCATCAGTAATTTTGTCTTTTCTATGGTATCAATAATATCTACTTTGGTTTGAAAGGGTAAACCAAAAATAATATCGTGTCCTACAGATTTAAACCCTGCTTCCCTGGCTTGCTCTGTAGCATTTTTTACATTTTCAAAAGGCTGTACGCGATGTATTGCTTTTTGCACTTTCTCGCTATAATCCTGTACCCCATAACTTACCCGCTTAAAATTAAGATCGGCAAGGGTTTTTAAATGTTCTTTGGTAGTATTATTAGGATGACCTTCAAAACTTAACTCTGTAGCACAATCCCGATCTGCTTTTCGGAAAAGCATATTCAGTAAAAATTTAAGGTTTTCGGGAGCGAAGAATGTGGGTGTTCCGCCACCAAGATGTACTTCCCTTATAAACGGCTTTTCACCAAGCACTTCCAGATAAAGATCCCATTCCCGCAACAAACTTTCTATATATGGGGCTTCAACCTCGTGTTTTTTTGTAATTCGCTTGTTACATCCACAAAAGGTGCATAGGCTCTCACAAAATGGTAAATGAATATAAAGGCTTATTTCTTTATTCTCACTAAAACTGCGTTTTAAGCTTCTTTTCCAGTCGGCCAACGAAAAGCTCGCTTCGTCCCAATATGGTACGGTTGGATAACTAGTATATCTTGGCCCGGGTACATTATATTTACTAATTAAGCTTGCTTTCATTGGGTGTAGTTTCCTACAAACTTAGATCAGTTTATTTTTAATAGATATGAGGAAAATCAGGTTCCGGAAGATCTTTTAAGAAAAATCTTTATTTAATCTTTTTACACATTCTCTATTAAATTCCAGGGCAAAATTATACCTGCAATTCTAGCATTTATTCACTTGTCATAGGTTTTTATACAAGAATTGCAATAATTCTTTGCATCATTTGAGGTATAAATAATTCCTATTTAAACAAAATGTATTGTTAATTTTTCTTAAATTTAATGAAATAAATAAAAATAAGGTTACTAAATTATAATATTCGCATTCTGAATCTTGTTCAGTTTAATCAGAATATTTCAACCTTAAACTGTTTAATTATTAAATTTAAATCTATGTCCCGAAAGATCAATAAAGAAATTCGAGTTAACGAAAATGGTAGTAAAGTCTTTAATGCGCTTGTTACACCACATTTAATTAAAGAATGGTGGGGTGCCTCTCAAGCCATTGTAGTTCCCGATGAAGATGGTGTCTTTGCTTTAAGCTGGGGTGAAAATGCAGATAAACCAGATTATATTGCCGCTGCTACTATTTCAGAATTTAAACCGCACGTAAAGCTTACTTTAAGTGACTATACTTATTTACGCGACAATAAATATTTACCCTTCAAGTCGAAATTTAAAGTGAAGTTTAGAATTGAATGTGAAACAAAATATTGCGTTTTAAGGTTAGAACACTCAGGTTTTCCAAATAAACCTGAGGCTAGTAAATTCTATTCAGACTGTGATCAGGGATGGGATGAAGCTTTGTCATCACTCAAAAAACTTGTTGAAAATGAAAATGTGCCGGCTTATAGCTAAAAAATCCTTTCATTTAAATGAACTGCAGAAAAAGTGAATAACTTTTTCTACCTTCATAGTTCTAAACCAACCAATAAATGAAGACGGAGCATAAATCCTTACTTTACCCCCTTGTCGCTCTGATATTGGGGGCTTACTTTCTTTTTACCGGATTAGCCGAGGCCAGAGGTTTTCTGGCTCCCTTGGTTACTGCAATAATTTTAGCTCTATTACTTATTCCCTTAGGGAATTTAATGGAGAAAAAACTTAACCGATTATTCGCATCCCTACTTAGTACTATCTTATTGCTTTTATTTTCCATGGGCGTATTTTTATTGCTCTCGTTTCAAGTTAAAAATTTTGTAGACGATTGGGATAAGATCAAGGAAACAATGGCTCCAAAAATAGAGCAGCTACAAAATTATGCCTACGAACACACTGCATTAAGCAGTGAGGACCTTGAAAAATACAAAGAAGAAAATGATGTACAAAGTATACTAACATCCAGTGGGAATTCGGGACAAAAGGCTTTCAACTTTATTAATTCGGTTACCAGTTTTATAAGTAATTATTTACTCACCTTTATTTATATATTCTTTTTGCTGAATTATAGAAAACGCTTTAAAGTTTTTATTCTGAAGCTGTTCTCAAAAGAGCGTAAACAGGAAGTAAAGCGAACTATTAATCAAACCGCCCAGGTAGCACAGTTCTATTTAAGGGGCAAGTTAATTTTAATCGTAATACTATCTATCCTTTATAGTATAGGTCTTGGAATTTCTGGTGTGAATAATTTTATTTTAATCGCGGTAATTGCTTCATTTCTAACATTAATACCCTTTATAGGAAATATTATCGGGATGGGGCTTGCCCTTATTTTCGGCTATCTCACACAGGGGGAAACCAGCATTTTAATTGGTGTTATATTAACCTTTACCCTTGTACAGTTTATTGAAAGTTACGTTTTAGAGCCATTTATTGTTGGGGATAAAGTAGATATTCATCCGTTCTTTGTTATTCTCGCCATTATTTTAGGTAATATGGTATGGGGCGTTATGGGAATGATTTTAGCGATCCCCGTATTAGGAATTTTAAATGTAATCTTTAACCATACTCCGGCTCTAGAGCCCTTTGGCTATCTTTTAAGTACAGATGAAGACGATGACTAAAGTAAACTATCTCGGGGCAAGCCTCAAGAAGCATTATTGGAAAATATATCTTGATTTCGAGGCAATTCCGCCTGAATGATTCTGGCAGGGCTCGGAGCATTTAAATCTCGATTAACCAGTAAATCAACTAATCTTAATTAATTGATGTTATTGTTTAATTTTTTCAATAGTCTATGTCAGGGCTTTAAATTGGAATGATGCAAAATCGTATAGAAAAGCAGTTTGAAGGCTTTTTAGAAACCCAACCACTCTGGAAAAATACTTTTCAGGAACTCTTCCAGTTTGAATTACCGGAAATCCATACTCCCTTACAGCAATCTTTAGATAAAGATCTGCCATCCCTCGCTACCAATTTTGTGATGGGAAAGCGTGTAGAACGCTTTTTTGAATGGATAATTAGGCAAAATCCCGGCTATGAATTGCTGGCAGAAAATATGCAAATTAGCCGTAATAAAATCACCCAGGGAGAACTCGATTTTTTACTGAAAGATCTAATAAACCAAAAAGCACTTCACGTAGAAATGGTATATAAATTCTATGTGTATGACCCATCTTTTTCTTCGGAAATGCAGCGCTGGATTGGTCCAAACCGAAGGGACAGTTTATTGCAAAAGACCGAAAAACTAAAAGAAAAACAGTTTCCCCTTCTGTTTAAAACTGAAACAGAAAACCTCTTGAATTCTTTAGGTTTAAATGCATCAGAAATACTTCAGCAAACCTGTTTTAAAGCCAATTTATTTATTCCAAAGCAACTTCAGGATAATCATTTCCCACACATAAATAATAAGTGTATTGCTGGCGCCTGGCTTTATTTTAAAGATTTTATTTCAGCAGAATATCGTGGTTTTGAATATTTCGCACCAAAAAAACAAGACTGGCCAATTTTGCCGGAACACGGGGAAATCTGGTTTAATCATTCAGAAATAATTGAACAGATTGAAATCCATTTCCAAAAGAAAAAAGCACCCTTAATCTGGGTTAAAAAACCGGGCAATAAATTTGAACGCCTTTTTGTAGTTTGGTGGTAAAAATAAAGTCACTTATAAATCTTTCAAACCTGGAAGAATCTATTTTATTCCTGCTAAATTTGCCTTCCAAACCGACTTTATAAATGGACCAAAATACCAATGAAGCAATTAAGGCCTCCTGGCTTAGCATTATAGGAAATGCTTTGTTGGCAATCGCAAAGTTTATAACGGGTATTTTTGGTAATTCTTACGCATTAATCGCCGATGCCATTGAATCTACAACCGATGTGTTTTCGTCGTTTCTGGTGTTACTCGGACTCAAATATTCGAGTAGACCGCCAGATGAAAATCATCCCTACGGTCACGGAAAAGCAGAACCGCTTATCACATTTGCAGTTGTAGGTTTTTTAGTGGTTTCAGCTACCGTAATTGCTTACGAAAGCATTCAGCATATACAAACTCCGCACAAAGTCCCAGAACCGTATACGTTAATTGTACTTGGTGCGATTGTAATTATTAAAGAATATTTTTATCGAAAAGTTTCCAAAAAGGGAGATGAAACTAATAGCACTTCTTTAAAAGCAGATGCTTGGCACCACCGTAGTGATGCCATTACTTCCTTAATGGCTTTTATAGGGATTTCCATCGCGCTTTTTATGGGAAAAGGTTACGAAACCGCCGACGACTGGGCAGCACTTTTTGCCTCGGGATTTATTCTCTATAATGCCTATCTTATTCTGAGGCCAGCACTTGGAGAAGTGATGGACGAACATATGTATGATGATATGATTACGGAAATTCGAGAAGCAAGCCTGAATGTTCCCGGGGTTTTGGATACCGAAAAATGTAATGTGCGTAAAACCGGGATGATCTACCACGTAGATTTGCACATTATAGTGAAATATGAAATTAGTGTAAAAGAAGGTCACGATATTGCCCACAATGTAAAAAATGAGCTCCTCACCCACTTTCCTGAGATTTTTGACGTGCTTATTCACGTGGAACCAAATGATGAATTTTTGAATTAAACAGGTCAGTAAATATTTTCTTGCTTAGTTTAAAAAAATAAATACAGTACAGAATTTTTATCCTTTCAACTCTCAATTTCTGTAAAATACTTCCTTCCTTAAATAGATCTCAGAAATCTTAAGCATTCCCCCTTTAGAAAAATTTAGCGTTAAAGGCCTACTAAACCTCATTGAGATGTAGCAAAATCAGCTTATCTTCAATGTAGATTAACCAAAAAAATATATTATGAGTTTGATAAATGAAAAGGATTTGGAAAGATTATTGAACGTCAAAAATAAAACCTGTATTTCTATATTTATTCCAACCCAGCGTGCCGGAAGAGAAGTTTTAGAGCAAAAGAATAAAACCCACCTGAAATCTCTTTGGAAGAAGGTTGGGAATGAGCTTAAGGAAAAAGAGATTTCGCAGGAAAAAATACAAAAAATAGGAGAACCTATTGAAGATCTAATTAATGACAAATCCTTTTGGCGCCACCAAAGCGACGGATTAGCAATTTTTGCGGCTGAAGATTTTTTTGAAAAATATACACTGCCGGTAAATTTTGAAGCCCATACTTATATTTCAGAAGAATTTTATATCAAACCACTGGTTCCAATTCTTAATGAAGATGGCCGTTTTTACATACTGGCCCTTCAACTGGAAGATGTTGCATTATATGAAGCTACTAAATATAGTATAGGTAAAGTAGATGTTCACGATCTTACTCCTTCCCGACTCGAAGAGGTTGTAGGATTTGATTACAAGCAAAAACACCTGGATTTAAGGACCCAAAATTCTGCCGGAGACAGGACTATTTTTCACGGTCACGGTAGTGGCGGCGAAGAGGAAAGAAAAGAAGAAATTCTAAAATATTTCAGGGCAATAGATAAAGGCTTGCATTCTATCCTACATGACGAGAGAGTTCCCCTGGTAATTTCTGCTCAAGATTATCTTTTCCCTATTTATAAGGAAATTAACACCTATCATTACTTGTTTGATAAGGTGGTTTCCGGAAATCCTTCAGATAGCGATATGTTTGGTTTACACGAAAAAGTATTGCAAGTTCTCGAACCTGAATTGGAAAAAACTAAAAGGGAAAAAATGAAGAAATTTGAAGAATTAAACAATACTGATAATACCGGATCTTCAATAACCGATATTCTCCCCGCCATCCAACAGGGAAAAGTAGATACTTTATTCCTTGAAAATCGAAGCGAAATCTGGGGAACTTACAATAACGATAATATGAACGTAACTATAGACGATGCCCAAAAAAACGGGAATTATTCTTTAATGAACTGGGCTGCTAAAGAAGTATTAAGACAGGGAGGAAATGTTTTCCTAATCCCGGAAGCCCAAATGCCAGATAAGCAGTCCAAAATGAATGCGCTTTATCGTTTCTAATTAGCGTTTATTAATAAGAAATATGAAAAGACGGCTCGAAGCCGTCTTTTTTATGCAAAAAAAGTATATTTACCAGATAAATTTAAAATCTTATGGATATAAACCTTGCGGTGTTAATTGATGGTGATAATATCCCATCGGCCTATATAAAAGAAATGATGGAAGAAATTGCCAAATATGGCAATCCAACTATTAAACGGATTTACGGCGACTGGACGAAACCCCATTTGGTGAAATGGAAAAACGTTTTACTTGAAAATGCCATTAATCCCATTCAGCAATATGGTTACACGCAAGGAAAAAATGCTACAGATTCTGCAATGATCATCGACGCGATGGATATTTTATATTCAGATAAGGTAGATGGTTTCTGCCTGGTTTCCAGCGATAGCGATTTTACCAGATTGGCCACCAGATTAAGGGAAGCCGGGAAAAATGTAATCGGTATTGGCGAAAAGAAAACCCCCGAGCCCTTTATTGTAGCCTGCGACCGATTTATTTATATTGAAATTTTAAAGAATACAGATAAAGATAGTGAGCAGGGAAACGAAAAAGGCGAAAAGAATACCAAAAAGAAAAACGTAGATAAAATTACCCCTAAAGTTGTTCGGCTAATTTCCCAGACTATTTCTGATGTTGCCGATGAAGACGGGTGGGCTTTTCTTGGTGATGTTGGAAGTTTACTTCAGAAAAAACAACCCAATTTTGATTCCCGTAACTACGGATTTCAAAAACTCACCCCAATGATTCATTCCATAGATAAATTTGAAATTGAATCCCGCACCAATCAGAATAGTAAATTCAAATTAATTTACGTGAGAAACAAAGATTAAATTTTAGTTATAATCCTCTTAAAGTCATTGTGTTCCTTTTTACATGCTATAATTTAGGGCAAAATCAAGAACCTCGGGGCAAGCCCACGAGGTATGAATCGAAAAACTATTTTATAATTTCGAGGCAAGCCTTGGGGAATTATAAACCCTCAATGAGGGATTAAAAACCTTAAATTATGAATGTCACTTTAGCACAGGCACTAAAAGTTATTGCTGCCACCGAAAAGAAATCGAAAGAATTAGATGTGAAAATGGATATTGCCGTTGTAGACTCCGGCGCAAACCTAACTGCTTTTGCCAGAATGGATGGCGCATGGCTGGGCTCGGTAGATATTGCTAAAAAAAGCAAAAACCGCCAGGTATTTTGATATGAATACCGGTGAAATTGGAAAATTATCCCAACCTGGCGAACCGCTTTTTAATATTGAGCATTCAAATAATGGACTTATTACTTTTCCCGGAGGCGTACCTATAAAAAATAAGAATGGTGAAATTATTGGTGCTGTAGGGATTTCCGGTAGCAGCGTAGATAACGATCACGCTGTGGCCAGTTTTGCCGCAGAAAGCATCTAAATTTATAAAAAATCAAAAAGAGCCGACAATAACATTTTTAGTTTCAGTCGGCTTTTTTTTTAATGTCTTTTTTCTAATACTTCAGTAATATCTTTCAGGGAATATCCTTTAGCTTTTAGTAAAATAAGATAATGAAAAAGCAAATCGGCGCTTTCATTTAAGAAAAGTTCTTCGTTGTCATCCTTAGCTTCAATTACCGTTTCTATGGCCTCCTCGCCTACTTTTTGAGCGATTTTATTTATTCCAGAATCAAAAAGCGAAACCACATAAGAGTTTTTATCTTCCCTAAGTTCCGGTTCTACCTCACTCATCCTTTTTCTTTTCGCGATAATCCCTTCCAGTTTCGAAAGAAAACCGAAATTCTGTTCGTTCTCTTCAGCCCAGCAGGTATCTGTTCCTTTATGACAGGTTGGTCCCTCAGGATTCACTGAAATTAACAGCGTATCATTATCGCAATCATTTTTAATATTTACCAAATGTAGAAAATTACCGCTTTCTTCTCCTTTGGTCCATAAGCGCCTCTTGGTCCGACTGAAAAATGTCACTTTTTTGGTTTCATTGGTTTTCAAAAAAGCCTCCTCGTTCATATACCCCAGCATCAACACATTCTTAGTGGATGCGTCCTGAATTATCGCGGGCACTAAACCGTCCTGGTTTTTATTAAAATCTATATCCATATTTATCTTTTTATACGTCATCCTGAATTTATTTCAGGATCTAATATTTTAGTTGAAATAGAGATGAAAGAGCAAAGAATAAAGATTTCTCTACTCTATTCTCTTTTTTCTCTTTTCTTGAATCTTAAAGTCTAACTTCCACCCCATTCCTGCGAAGCTCTTCCTTTAAATCTTTAATCTCAATTTCTTTAAAATGAAAAACACTGGCTGCCAAAGCTGCGTCAGCTTTTCCCTCAATAAAAGTATCGCAAAAATGCTGCATATTCCCGGCACCACCAGATGCTATTATTGGAATGTTCAATTCTGAAGATAATATCGCCAGGGCTTCATTGGCAAAACCGGCCTTTGTCCCGTCGTTATTCATAGAAGTAAACAGGATTTCTCCCGCACCACGTTCTTCAACTTCTTTAGCCCATTGGAAAAGGTTTAAATCGGTTGGAACTTTTCCACCAACCAAATGCACCATCCATTCGCCGTTTATTTGCTTGGCATCGATTGCCACCGTGATACACTGACTACCGAATTTAGCAGCAAGTTCATTGATCAAATCAGGGTTCTTTACTGCTGAAGAATTTACCGAAACCTTATCAGCCCCATTTTTTAGTAAAATATCCACGTCTTCCACCGAAGAAATACCTCCCCCCACGGTAAACGGAATATTTACTTTTTCAGCCACCCTTCTTACTAAATTAGCAAGGGTTTTTCGTTTTTCTTCCGTAGCAGAAATATCGAGAAAAACCAGTTCATCTGCACCAGACTTAGCATAGATCTCAGCCAATTCTACAGGATCACCGGCATCACGTAAATCTATAAAATTTATGCCTTTTACGGTTCTTCCGTCTTTGATATCCAGGCAGGGTATAATTCGTTTTGTAAGCATTTTCTTAAGTTAGAAGTAAAAAATTAGAAATTAGAAACATGAATACTAACTTCTTTCAATTATAAATTTTTCCAGTTCTTTTAGCTCAATACGGCCTTCATAAATCGCTTTCCCAATTATGGTGCCTTCACAACCTAGCTCAGCTAGTTTTGGCAATTCGCTAAATTCTGAAATTCCTCCGGAAGCGATTAAACTCAACTCTTTATCATCTGAAGAAGTTTCCTCAATAATTCGCTGATAAAGTTCAAACGATGGACCTTCCAGCATCCCGTCTTTAGAGATATCGGTGCAAATTACATATTTTACACCTTCCTGCTGATATTCCTGAATAAAAGGAATTAATTCTTTGGTAGATTCTTCCTGCCAGCCGCTAACCGCGATCTTTTCATTATTTGCATCAGCTCCCAAAATTATTTTATCTGAACCAAATTTCTGAATCCAGCTTTTAAAAGTTTCGGGGTCTTTCACCGCGATACTTCCACCAGTAATTTGATGAGCTCCACATTCAAACGCAATCTGCAGGTCTTTATCGGTTTTAAGTCCGCCTCCAAAATCTACTTTCAAACTGGTTTTTGAAGCGATTTCTTCCAGGATCTTATGATTTACAATATGCTTTGATTTTGCACCATCCAAATCTACCAAATGTAAATACTGAATACCGTATGCCTCAAAATTTTTAGCCACCTCCAATGGATGCTCATTATATATTTTCTTAGTATTATAATCGCCTTTGGAAAGCCTTACACACTTACCTTCAATAATATCTATAGCGGGGATAATTCTCATTTTAAAATACGATGTTAGAAGTTTGAAATACGAAGTTTAAAAGTTAAAAGTACTAAGTAAGTTAGGATCTTAAATTTTTGTTTGGCTATTTTTTCTTGCAGTGTTTATTGAGGCAACAGTAATTGCTAGTATTTCTTCTGCTTCCTGATGTAATTTTTGAGCAAATTCAATTTCCTTATCTTTCATAATCTCCATGAACAATTCGAGAAAATACATACTTTCATCTGCTTCTTCTTCAACAATTTTAAGTTTATTTATAAAATCAGCGGTAGATTTAGCGCGTTGTGAAGCTCTATAATTGGCGCCTACGGAACTAGAACAACGTATAAGCTGATTAGCATAAGCATTATACTCACGAGAGTACGGTATTTTTTTACAGTAAAACCAACAATCTAATGCAAACTGTTTAGTTCTATTCTTTAAATCTTTCATTACATCGTACTTTTAATTTCGTACTTCAAATTTTAAGGAAATTCTCAAGGATTTTTTCTCCTGCATTACTGCTTTTTTCCGGGTGAAACTGGACACCGTAAAAATTATCTTTCTGAATAGCCGAAGTATATTCCACGCCATATTCCGTTGATGCAATGGTTTCTTCGCATTCTTTTACATAAAAACTATGCACCAAATACACGAATTCTCTCTCAGAAATCCCGTTAAATAATTCCGATTTTAAATCGTAAATCCGGTTCCAACCAATTTGCGGAACTTTTAATTTATTATCGAATTTAACCACATTAGCGTGAAAAATTCCAAGTCCTTCGGTATCGCCTTCCTCGCAATAGGTACACATCAATTGCATTCCGAGGCAAATTCCCAAAACCGGCTGCTTTAAAGTTGGAATCACTTTATCCAATCCGGTTGATTTTAGCATGTTCATCGCACTACTCGCCTCTCCCACTCCTGGGAAAATTACTTTATCTGCCGATTTAATCTCTTCAGCATCGCTGCTTAAAATCGCCTTGTAACCAAGACGTTTAATTGCAAACTTTATGCTTTGGATATTACCGGCACCGTAATCAATTATTACTATTTTCATATTCCAATCTTCAGTAGTTGGTATTGAATTTTTGAGCTTCCTTATTACTCAATACTCACGTTTATCATCCTTATAACATTATAACATTCCCTTTGTTGAAGGCAAAATCATTTTCTCTGCATCGCGTTTTACCGCCATTTTAATAGCTTTTGCAAAAGCTTTAAAAATCGCTTCGATCTTATGATGTTCATTCTGGCCTTCTGCTTTTACGTTTAGGTTTGCTTTCGCACCATCGGTAAAGGATTTAAAGAAATGATAGAACATTTCTGTCGGCATTTTCCCAACCATTTCACGTTTAAATTCAGTTTCCCATACAATCCAGTTTCTTCCACCAAAATCTATGGCTACCTGAGACAGGCAATCGTCCATCGGTAGACAAAAACCGTAGCGTTCTATTCCCAGTTTATTTCCTAAAGCTTTACTAAAAACCTCTCCCAGGGCAATTGCGGTATCTTCTATGGTATGGTGTTCATCAACTTCTAAATCGCCTTTAACATTGACTGTTAAATCCATTTGCCCGTGACGTGCTATTTGATCTAGCATATGATCAAAAAAGGCAATCCCGGTGCTTATTTCTGATTTCCCCGTGCCGTCTAGATTTAGTCGGATAAAAATATCGGTCTCATTGGTTTTTCTGGAGATTTCGGCAGTCCTGTCGTTTAACTTCAGCAATTCATAAACCTTCTTCCAGCTATCCGTTTTTAAGGCGATAGTTTCTTTAATCTTCTCCTGATCGTTCTGAACTTCATCAGTAGCCAGATCCTCGTGGGTATCGATAAAGATGCCTTTTCCGCCAAAATTATAAGCAAATTCAATGTCTGTAAGTCGGTCCCCGATCATAAAAGAATTCTTTAGATCGTACTCCTTTTCATTATTCAGGTACTTTTCCTTTAAAAGTCCGGTATTGGGCTTTCGGTTTGGGGAATTATCTTTAGCAAATGTGCGATCCATCAAAATCTCGCTAAATTCCACGCCTTCATTTTTAAATGTCTGCAAGATAAAATTTTGAATAGGCCAGAATTTCTCTTCGGGATATCCTTCGGTTCCCAGGCCATCCTGATTAGTGACCATAACCAACTCAAAATCCAGTTCAGAAGCAATTTTCTTCAAATAATACAAAGCCTCCGGATAAAACTCCAGTTTTTCAATGCTGTCTACCTGATAATCCTCCGGCTCGTGAATTAATGTTCCATCACGATCTATAAATAATACTTTTTTCATAACTTATTCTTAGTAATTTCCGCGAAGGCGGAAATCTAATATTCTATAAATTTTATGATCTAATTTTTTCTCCGATGATTTAACCACCACGTCAAGCTGAACTTGTTTTCAGCTTCTAACATGTTTTTTATACTAACAACTTAGATCCTGAAATAAATTCAGGATGACGCTTCCACTTAAAAAGCTTGTAACTTTTATTCTATACTCCTCAAAACCTCAAGTAATTTCTCATTCTCCTCTCCTGTCCCAACCGTAAACCGCAAGGTATTTTCACAAAGCAGTTGCGTAGTTCGGTTTCTAATGACAATCCCTTTTTGAATTAATTGTTCGTACCGTTTATTGGCATCATCTACTTTTACAAGAATAAAATTAGCGTCTGATGGATAAATCGTTTCTATAAATTTTACTTGAACTAAAACTTTACATAATCTATCTCTTTCATTAAGTAAATCAGATATTTCCGAATTTACTTTCTGAACATCCAGCACACGGTTTAAAGCTCGTGCCTGGGTTAATTCATTAACGTTATATGGTGGTTTTATTTTATTTAAAATCCCAATTATTTCTGCGGAACCATAACAAATTCCCAAACGTATTCCCGCCATTCCGTAGGCTTTGGAAAGCGTTTGAGTTATCACCAGATTCGGGTATTCTTCCAATTTGTTTAGCCAACTTTCTTTTGCTGAAAAATCGATATAGGCTTCATCAATAACCACTAATCCGTTGAAATTTTTGAGGATTTCCGAAATATTTTCTTCGGAAAAAGAATTCCCGGTAGGGTTATTCGGGGAACACAGAAATATCATTTTTGTTTTCTGATCTACCGATTTAAGAATTCCCTTTACATTTGGTTCAAAACCTGAAGTAAGCAAGACTTCCCTGTTTTCAATATTATTGATGTTCGCCAGCACTTTGTACATTCCGTAAGTTGGTGGTAAGGTGATGATATTGTCCTTTTCAGGTTCACAAAAGGCTCTGAACAATAAATCCAGAACTTCATCGCTTCCATTGCCTAGTAAAATATTTTCGGTAGAAACACTCTTTAGTTTTGCTAATTCAGCCTTGAGGCTACGCTGTTGAGGATCTGGATAGCGATTTACATCAGTTTGAAACGGATTTTCATTTGCATCGAGAAAAACCATTTCTGAACCTGTGGACTGATATTCGTCTCGGGCTGAAGAGTAAGGTTTTAAACCGGCAACATTTAACCGAACCAGGTTATTGATATTGAATTCTTTCATTTATAAAATTAAAACAGATTAAAGCATCATTACGAACGAAGTGAAGCAATCTCAAAATTTATTTGTAACAATCTGCAGATTGCTTAGAGCTTCGCGATGACGACCATTAGCAATTTTTAACATCTATTACTTTAATTCTTTTAAACGTAAGCTCACCGCATTTTTATGAGCCTGTAAACCTTCGGCTTCTGCCATTAATTCTATGGCCGGGCCAATTTCGCGAATTCCATTTTCTGATATTTTCTGAAAAGTCATACTCTTCATAAAACTGTCCAGGTTAACCCCGCTGTACTGTTTTGCATATCCGTTTGTCGGCAAAGTGTGATTGGTTCCCGAAGCATAATCTCCAGCGCTTTCAGGCGTATAGTTACCAATAAAAACCGAACCTGCGTTCTGAATTCCTTCAGTATAAAAAGTTTCATCTTGAGCACAGATAATAAAATGCTCCGGACCATATTCATTGATTAATTCTAAAGCATCTTCTTTATTTTCCACATAGATTAACCTGGAATGGGCGATAGCTTTCTCAGCGATACTTTTTCGCGGTAAATCTTTTATTTGATTCTCCACCTCTTCCTCAACGCTATCTATAAGCTTTTTGGAGTTAGATACTAAAATAACCTGACTATCTGCACCGTGTTCAGCCTGGCTTAGCAAATCTGAGGCTACAAATGCAGCGTTAGCTGTATCATCGGCGAAAACCAATAATTCTGAAGGTCCAGCAGGCATATCGATAGCAACATTGTGACGGGTAGACAGTTGTTTGGCAACAGTTACAAATTGGTTTCCAGGACCAAAAATCTTATACACTTTTGGAACATTTTCAGTCCCAAAAGTCATAGCAGCAATAGCCTGAATTCCACCAATTTTAAAGATTTTGGTAACTCCGCATAAAGCAGCGGTGTAAAGAATTGCTGGGTGCACATTACATTCTTTGTCGGGCGGTGTACAAAGCACAATCTCTTCGCAGCCTGCAATATTTGCCGGAGCAGCCAACATTAAGATGGTAGAGAACAAGGGTGCGCTCCCACCGGGAATATATAAACCGACTTTCTGAATCGGTCTTTTTTCCTGCCAGCACTGTACGCCATTTGTGGTTTCCACCTCAATTTTTTCAGTTTTTTGAGCAGCATGGAATTTTTCGATATTAGCTTTGGCCAATTGAATAGCCTGCTTTAAATCGTCAGAAATTTGTGCTTCAGCTGAATTTACTTCTTCTTTAGAAACACGGGTTTCTTCCAAATTGATCCCGTCAAAAAGTTCTGTGTATTTTGAAACTGCGTCGTTTCCTTTAGCTTTTATTTCAGCAAAAACCTGGTTTACCGTTTCTTCAATATCTTCTACCGTCTGTGTAGGCCTTTTAAGTATTTCTGGCCATTCTGATCGGGATGGATTATAAAATTTATTCATTTTAAAGTACCATTTTCTCAATTGGAGCGACTAAAATACCTTCTGCTCCGTTTTCCTTTAATTCGTCAATTACTTCCCAGAAACGCTCTTCATTGATTACAGTATGGATGGAACTCCATCCATCTTCAACAAGTGGTAAAACCGTTGGGCTGCGCATTCCTGGCAGCAATTTAATGATATTATCCAGGTTTTCATTTGGCGCATTTAATAGAATGTATTTTGAAGTTCGTGCGTTTAGAACAGATTTAATCCTGAACTGCAATTTCTCTAAAATAACTTTACGGTCTTCAGAAATCTTAGGGGAAATAGCTAGCACCGCTTCACTTTTAAGCATTACTTCTACTTCCTTCAACCCGTTTTTGAAGAGGGTGCTTCCGCTGGAAACAATATCGCAAATACCATCAGCAAGACCAATATTTGGAGCGATTTCAACAGAACCATTAATAATATGCAATTCGGCGCTAATGCCTTTCTTTTCGAGGAATTCGTTTACCGTATTCGGATAGGAAGTCGCAATTTTTTTACCATCCAGATCGTTAATTCCTGAATATTTCATCGATTTTGGAACGGCCAGGGAAACACGGCATTTTGAGAAACCGAGTTTTTCAGCCTGAATAATATCGTTTCCTTTTTCGATTAAAACGTTCTCTCCAATAATGGCAACATCTACCACGCCATCTCTTAAATACTGCGGAATATCCCCATTTCGCAAATACATTACTTCCAGTGGAAAGTTACGGGAAGAAGCTTTAAGCTGCTCTTTTCCGTTGTCTATAGAAATTCCTGCGTCCTTTAATATTTTAAGCGAATCTTCGTTTAACCGACCCGATTTTTGAATAGCAATTCTTAATTTTTCCTGACTCATTTTTAATTTTTCTTTTAAACTTCAAAACTTTTAATTGAAGTTTGGTGGTTATCTAAAACAAAAAAACCCGTTTGAATAGCTCAAACGGGGTTTAAATATGCTGAAAATTACAACACACCAAATTTACCTCGCATGAGCGCAGTAGTAAATATGATGGTGATGTAATTGAAAGTTCTTCATTGTAATTACAAATCTAAATATAAATTTTAAACTGCAAAACAGCTTTCTGGTTTTTTATGAATTGTTTTATGAAAATCCATTAATTCTAAGAGTTTTTAGCCCAATGAAGCTATGTTTGCCCTAATCATCTATCGCGCTAAAAAGCATTTGTCTAAATTTCCACGCGGTTTTATCGCCGGTATTGCCCTGAGTTTGCTTCAACAGTATACCAATTATTTGCTCCTCAGGATCGGCAAAATACTGGGTATTGAAATACCCACCCCAATCAAAAGTACCTGCACTACCCTGTCCACCAGAAATTTCTCCGGTTTCACTAACTACTCCAAAAGCGAGTCCATGGTATTGATTGGGAAAATTGAATCTTTCACCAGTATGGTTTCCCATAATAATATTTACCGTTTTTCGGCTCAATAGGCGTTCTCCGTTATATTCACCACCATTCAGATACATTTGCAGAAATTTAGCATAATCTTCTGCGGTTCCGGAAAGTCCGGCTCCACCAGAGAAAAAAGTTCCTTCGCCCTTTATCGGATAATCGGGATCATAAAATGTGGCTGGGAAATCTTCCCATTTTCCATCCTTTTTATGTTGGATTGACACTAAGCGATCTTTGTTTGCCTCAGGTTGATAAAATCGGGTATTATCCATTTGCAGGGGATCAAAAATTCTTTCTTTTAAAAAATCATCAAAATCCTGTCCTGAAATAACTTCAACAAAATAGCCAAGAACATCTAAACCTAAACTATAGGTAAATTTTTCGCCGGGTTCATGATGCAAAGGCAAAGACGCTAATTTCTTTACACTTTCTTCAATAGTTACATCTTTCGTAGTGAACAGTTCGGTAATACCTGCCTTGGCATAAATCTTTTTAATACGTTCATCACCATCTATCATTCCATAACCAAGACCAGATGTATGCGTTAGCAACTGCCTAATAGTGATCTCATTTTTGGTGGGAACCGCATCGTAAGTACTGTCTTGTTCCCGGAAAGTCGCTAAAATTTGAGGATCTTTAAATTCAGGAATATACTTTGAAATAGGATCGTCTAAACTGAATTTCCCTTCCTCCCAGAGCATCATCACCGCAGTTGCAGTAATCGCCTTGGTTTGGGAAGCCAACCTAAAAATAGCCTGCTCATCAAGCTTTTCCCCTGAAGCATTGGCATCTCCATAGGCTTCATAAAAAACAATTTTGCCGTCGCGAGCTATTAGTGCTACTGCTCCGGGAATTTGATTTTCATCAATTGCCGATTTCAGCATTGCTTCAATTTTCTGTATCCTTTCTGAAGACATTCCAACTTCTTCGGGAGAAGCTTTTTCAAGTATCCCCGAATTATTTATAGAACTGGTTTGAGCTGAAAAAGCAAAGCTTCCTATAAAAATAGAAAGCCTTGCTATATTTAATAAAATAGAATTCATTTTCAATATTTTAATTTGAGCCACCTAAAATTAATGGTAATCCGCCTTCACCTGAACCTATAACAACCGTTTTGGCATTATTGGATTTAGCAAGTTCAACCGTGGCCTGAATCCCTTTTTCCTTTAGAATATTAGGAGTTAAAGATGCATTAAGAATTTCGTTTGCACGTGCTTTACCTTCGGCATCAATACGCTGACGTTCGGCTTCCTGAGTAGCTTTTGTTAACCTAAACTCATATTCCAAAGATTCCTGTTCCTGACGTAATTTACGCTCTATCGCTTCCTTAATATTGTCTGGAAGTGAAACATCTCTTACCAAAACCTCATTCACCTGGACATATTGGTCTTTAAGTAAAATTTGGGTTTCTTCTAAAATTTCTTTTTGAATTGCCTCCCTTTTGCTGGCGTATAATTGCTCTGGGTTATATCTTCCTACAACCGCCCTTGCAGCTGACCGTATTGCCGGTTGAAGCAAACGCCTTATATATTCCTCTCCTTTTTCACGGTGTAAGCTTCCCAAGTTCTCATATGAAGGTTGAAACCAGGTAGAAGCATCAAGCTTAATTTCAAGTCCGTTAGAACTCAAAACCTGCATATTTTCTTCTAGCGATTGTTGTCTAACCTCATAAACAAAAACTTTGTTCCAGGGCGCCACCAGGTGAAAACCTTCATTTAAAGGTGGCTCATCGGTAACCACACCTCCACCGAAAGTTTTATAAAGCACGCCAGCCTCACCAGAACCAATGGTTACTGTAGACTTTGCAACAAAAATTATTAAAAGTACGATTCCTATAATAATAGGAATTCCGAGTTTGGGTAATCTTTCCATCTATATAATTGTATTTAAATTAATCCTTTGTATTTTCTGAAAAACCATTCTGCGGCGAGTATAGAAACAAGCAGAAATAGAAGGTAATACCAGTCTATCAAAGGTACAATTTTCTGACGGCTTTTTTGAATAGGTTTGTATTTATCGTCACTTAGAAGTGTATTAATTATATCCTCAAACTGGTTCTGATAATAAACTTCAGTCTCGGAATTTTCAGCTAAAGCTTCCATAGCATATTTATTGGCTGCAATAAACTGTTGCTCAATATTATAAGCAATTACTTCAAAGCTTCCTGATCGGGAAACCTGGGAAGAAGATTCGCTAATTCTAAAATCATAAGTTCCAGGTGTTAAATTCCCAAAATCGACTTCATAACCGTTATTTTTTAAAATTAACTGGGATTCAAAGTTTTTTACTGAATTTTCTACGGAAATATTTAAATAGGCATTGGGATCAAATTGATAATTTTGATCAAAGAAATTTGCTGTTAACTTAACCGATTCATTTTCGTAATAAAAAGATTTATAATCTATGGTCAAGCGATCCCTTTGTGTTGATGAAGCGATATTCTGAACAAGCTTGCCAATAAAATTATCGAATTTTTCAAAAGATTTATTTCCCAAATAGGTAGCAGACCGCCATCTCCATATATTTTCGCCGAAAATAAAAGCATTTTTGTTTTGGCCATCCCCTTCAATCGCAATTAAAGGTTGTGCCGTTTCCACATTCTCTATTTCCTGAAAATAGATCCTTTCAAAATTATTACTTTGTACACTAATGCTTCCAAATTTATCTTCCAGTGGTGGAAATTCTGAAAAACCCGGTTCCTCAAACTGAAATTGATTAAAGTTTGGATTATTTACCGCGAAAATTTCTTGTGACTGATTAGCGTAATCTTTCTGTACAAAATCCTGAATTCTATTAAGGAAATTCCAATCGGTTTGAGTTCCTGAAACCAGCAAATAACTTTGATCATTTTCTTCTAAACCTTCAAAAACTGAAGCAAAAGCTGAAGTAGGCTGATATAATATTACCAGCTGATATTCTTTTAAATTTGATAAATCGTCCTGAAGATATTTTATATCAAGCTGCCGCTGCTTATTAGTTTCTATCGACTTTTTAAAAGTTCCAATATCCGGATGTGGTATGGCACTTATCAGCAGAATTTTGCTACGTTCGTCAATGACTTCAACTGCAAACCTTTTCGTGTTATTTGCTTTATTCTTTTCAATTTCTAATGGAATTATTTCAGCTTCATATGATAAAACTCCAAGACTTGAAGCCGGAAGTTCAGCTCGAATCACAGTAGAGTTATTTTCTGAATTCAGAGTAATTTCTTCAGAAAAAATTACATTTCCCCCCGATCTTATTACAAATTCTGAAGTTATTTGTTCCTCCCCTGCATAAGAAATAAAGGCTTCTACCGGAAATCGATTATTTAAAAATGCATAGGTATTTACATTTAAACGCGACAATTCTAAGTCTAAATATTGCGTGGTATCACCTACTATAATGGGATAGATTTCCTGATTATTTCCAGGATTGAAATATCGAAAATCCCTTCCTGTACTTTGATTTCCATCAGAAATAAGCACTACTGCCGTTGATTTCTTTCTGGATAATTCTTTAACCGATTCCAGAGCAGCATAAATATTGGTTTGGGAAGCCTCGAATTGCGCAGCATTTGAATTCAATAATTCATTTCCGAAATTATATTGAACCAATTCAAACCGCTCTTGCAGAGCTTCATTAGATTTTAACTTTTCGAGAAGTCCTCTTACTGTATCTTCCTGCTCCAGATGTGCAATAGATTCAGAATCGTCTACAGCCAGAATTAAATTAGGTTTTTCGAGTTCGTAGGTTGTAGAAGTAATTTTGGGATTGATGAGCAGTAAAAGCAATATAAAAACAGAAAGAAAGCGTAAAGCCAGGAAAACATAAGTCTCCCTCCTCTTGTTCTTACTTTTATAGAGGTATTGAAAAAAAGCAAACCCCAGCGCAATAATTATGGCCAGGGCTATGAGTATGATGTTGCTTATATTCATTTATGGAAAATGGGAGTTAAAAGTTAATGGTAAATCTTTTAACTAATAACTATTCACTTTTTATCTTACTAGGTATGCATTCCACCGTCTACATGAAGTACCTGGCCGGTTATATAGGAACTAAGGTCACTGCCCAGGAAAACGCACGCATTTGCGATATCTTCGGGAGCACCACCACGTTTTAACGGTATAGCCTGTCTCCAGCCATCTACAACTTTTTCGTCCAGTTTTTCGGTCATTTCTGTTTCAATAAATCCTGGAGCGATCACGTTGGTTCTAATATTTCTGGAACCAAGTTCCTGTGCCATAGATTTAGAAAATCCAATAATTCCGGCTTTTGATGCTGCGTAGTTGGCTTGTCCTGCATTTCCGGTTACTCCAACAACCGAACTCATATTTATAATACTTCCTTTGCGTTGTTTCAGCATAGTGCGCTGCACCGCTTTGGTCATATTAAAGATAGATTTCAGGTTTACTTCAATCACCTTATCAAAATCTTCCTCACTCATACGCATCAAAAGGTTGTCCTTAGTAATACCCGCATTGTTAACAACAATATCTATCGCTCCAAAATCGGCCGCTACGTCTTTTATTAATTGTTCAGCTTCTTTAAAACTGGCTGCATTAGACTGGTAAGCTTTCGCTTTTACTCCTAATTTGCTTAATTCATCAGCTAGTGCGTTAGCAGATTCAGCAGATGAATTATAGGTAAAAGCTACATTGGCACCATGTTCAGCAAAAACCTGAGCTATTCCTTTTCCTATTCCACGGCTACCACCGGTTATTATGGCATTCTTTCCTTCTAATAATTTCATTTTTTGGCTTATTTTTTAATATAAATCAAATATAATAATACTAAACTTAGGGTATAAAAAAACCTCCTGAAATCTCAGGAGGTTTTTATTTATCTAATTGCGATTACATTTCCACTTCAACAGGCACTTCTTTCTCATAATTGAATAAGAAATCAATATCCATTTCCTGCACTTCACCAAGTTTGCTTAATGCGTTCATATCTACTTCTTCTTTGTCACCAATCACCAACACATTATAATTCTGGCCTTTGATGTTCTCATTAAAGAAAGTTTTAAGATCTGCCAGGCTCATACCCTGAATGCTTTCATACATTTCCTTACGCATATCCTTATTCAGGCCTCTTTTCTTTAAAGACTCATAGCTCCAGAAAATTGAGGTTTTAGTAATACGCTCGGCTGCAATCTTTTTAAGTGCGGCTTCTTTAGCTGCTTGAAATTGTTCTTCGGCTTCCGGCATATTAGTCATTAACTCCATCATGGCATCTACAGCCTGTGGCATTTTGTTAGCCTGGGTACCAATATATGCCATCACATAATTTGGTTTATTAACCTCAGATGCCGTCTGATAACTGGAATATGCAGAATATGCCAGGGATTTAGATTCTCTAATTTCCTGAAAAACTATAGAAGAAAGTCCGCTCCCAAAATAAGTGTTGAACAAGGAAGTTGCTGCCATTTTTTCGGCATCAAAATCCTCTCCTTTGGCTAAAAACAACATCTCACTTTGCACCATATCATAATCAACAAAGTAAACATTTCCACCGGTTTCTTTTTCGGTATAGGTCTTTGCTTCAGGGTAATCCTTTAAATCGCTTTGTACTTTGTAATTTTTATCTATAGATGCAACAGCGTTTTCTACATCTTTTCCGTAGTAAAAAATACGCTGCTTATAATTGCGCATATCTTTTAGCTTTTGAACCAAATCTTCCGGATTTTTTTCCTGAAGTTCTGATGCTGTATAGATATTTCTTAACCGCGAATCCTCGCCATATTTACCGTAATTCATCAAACCATTAAAAAGAATATTGCCTTTTTGGGTTTTACCATCCTGGCGCCCTTTAAGAATTTGATCTACATATTTATCATAAGCTTCCTCATTTACGGTTGCATTCTCCCAAAGGTGATTTAAAAGCTTCATCCCTTCCGGCAGATTTTCTTTTAATCCGCTTAAACCAACATAAGTTCTATCGGTTCCGGAATTCACAAAATAGTTTATCCCTAGTTTATAGAATTCCTGTTTAACTTCTTCGGGAGAATATTTATCGGTTCCTAAATAGTCAAGATAACCGGCCGCCAATGCTAACTCCTTATCATTATCCTGACCCATATCAAAAATGAAATAAAGATTAAATAGATCGTTATTTTCATTTAAAATATAGGAAACCGGAAGTCCACTTTTAGTTTCAGATTCTTTAATTGCTTCTTTGTAATCTACGAATTGTGGTTGTAGTTCTGGAGATTCGGTTTTATTAAATTCAGCTATAAAATCTGATTCTTCATCTCTGTTTAACTGAATAGGAGTAATTTCCGGATTCTCTACTTTGGCAATATTAGGATCTTCTCCCTGACGCTTATAAACAGCCACATAGTTATCCTTATAATGAGCATTGGCAAAATCTACCAGTTCTTGCTTTGAAATAGTAGCAAGTTCATCCAGGAAGTTTAAGTTTTCTTCCCATTCCTGAAAATTAATAAACGCATCTAAATGGGCATAAGCTACTGCCGAAGCATTTTCGTATTGACGAATTTGAGATAGTTTAAGGTCGTTTATAACTGCCTCTATAAGCCAATCTTCAAAGTCGCCGCTTTTTATTTTTTCAACTTCTCCAATCAATAAGTTTTTTACTTCTTCTAAGGACTGGTCTGCTTTTGGCATTCCATAAAGCAGGTGAAAACCATAATCTTTATCAAAATTGGTGAAAGATGATGCCCGCTGTACTTTTTGCTGCTGATTCAGGTTTAAATCTATTAAACCGGCTTGTGAATTTGCAAGAATATAATCTATTAAAACCACTTTTTTCTGATCTTCACTACCAACACCGTTGGTTCTATAGGCTAAATAAACAGATTCTGAAGTTGGACCGAAAACTTCTTTTTCTATAGGCGCTGCAATTGGTTCAGCTTCCGGAAAAGAAGGATGGTTAACTTCTTTTTGCTCATAACTTCCAAAAGCATCATTTACTTTTTGAATGGTAGAATCAAAATCCAGGTCACCAGATAAAATTACCGCCATATTATTAGGTACATAATACGTATTAAAGTAATTATGTATAGCCTCCATAGAAGGGTTCTTTAAATGCTCTGATTCTCCAATGGTGGTTTGAGTACCATAAGGATGATTTGGGTAAAGACCTTCTAAAACCGCCTGATATTGCTTGCGCCCATCGTTATCCTGCCCCCGGTTAAATTCTTCGTAAACCGCTTCCAATTCTGTATGGAATAATCTCAAAACTAACTCACTAAAACGTTCACTTTCCACCGTTAACCAGCGATCAAGCTCATTAGAAGGAATTTTGTTCACATATACAGTTTCTTCACTTGAGGTAAAGGCATTTGTACCTTCAGAACCAAGAGAACTTACCATTTTATCATATTCATTGGCGATGGATAATTTGGAAGCTTCCTGGGAAACTGAATCTATTTTTCGATAGATCTTTTTCTTCTCCTCTGGGTTAGAGGTGCTTTTGTGTTCTTCGTAAAGATTTGAGATCTCTTCTAAAAGAACCTGCTCTTTTTCCCAATCCTGGGTTCCAATTTCGCTGGTACCTTTAAATACCATATGCTCTAAATAATGAGCAAGACCGGTATTATCGGCGGGATCGTAAGTAGAACCAGCTCTAACCGCAATAAGGGTTTGAATTTTTGGTTCTTCCTCATTCTTGCTAAGGTAAACCTTGAGTCCGTTGTCTAAGGTATAAAGACGTAAACCTGTGGGGTCGTTAGCGTAGGTTACATAATTAAAGCCTGCCTCATCTGTGTGATTTTCAGAAGCTTTTTCTTCCTTTTTATCGTTATTACAAGCTGAAGCCAAAACGAATAAAAAGGCAAATAATGGTAAATAAATTTTCTTCATACTAAATAAAAATTGGTTAAAAACAAAAAGTTCGCTAATGTTAGACATCAGCGAACTTAAAACGTTACATTTTTATTTAGATTTTCACAATTAGCCTCTCATAACCTCGGCTACTTTTTTGCCGATCTCTGCTGGAGAATCTACAACGTGAATTCCGTTTTCTTTAAGAATAGCTTTCTTTGCCTGAGCGGTATCTTCGCTTCCACCAACAATTGCTCCTGCGTGACCCATAGTACGGCCGGCCGGTGCAGTTTCCCCTGCTATAAAGCCAATAACCGGTTTTCTATTGCCGTTTTCCTTGATCCATTTTGCAGCATCTGCTTCCAGTTGACCACCAATTTCACCGATCATAACAATACATTCGGTTTCATCGTCATTCATCAACAATTCTACGGCTTCTTTAGTAGTGGTTCCAATAATTGGATCTCCACCAATACCAATAGCAGTAGTAATTCCAAGACCTTGTTTTACAACCTGGTCTGCAGCTTCGTAAGTTAAGGTACCCGATTTAGATACAATTCCTACTTTTCCTTTTTTGAAAACAAAACCTGGCATAATACCAACTTTTGCTTCACCCGGAGTAATTACTCCCGGACAGTTAGGACCTACCAAACGGCAATCTCTATCCTGAATGTAAGCGTGTGCCTTTACCATATCAGCAACAGGAATACCCTCGGTGATTGTAATAATTACTTTAATTCCGGCATCTGCTGCTTCCATAATTGCATCAGCAGCAAAGGCTGGTGGTACAAAGATTATAGACACATCTGCTCCAGTTTTTTCAACAGCATCAGATACAGTATTAAAAACCGGTTTGTCAAGGTGTTTTTGACCTCCTTTACCGGGAGTTACACCTCCAACAACGTTGGTTCCGTATTCTATCATTTGTTCAGCGTGAAAAGTACCTTCGCTACCGGTAAATCCCTGAACTATTATTTTTGAATTTTTATCGACTAAAACGCTCATAAAATTTTTTGATTTTGCGATTACAAAAGTAGGTTTTTAAATATAAAACCTAAAGTTTTTGATTGGTTTATTAGGATTTAAGCCTTAAAATTGAACTAAAGTTTAGCTTACAACCATTTTAAGAATAAAGTCTAAGATTTAAGACCAGGGACTCACGTCTATCTCCTCACCAAGTTGTGAGATTTGAACGCCCTTAAAGAGCTTGCCGTTTTTTAATTCCCAAATGGCCATAAAATGTGCAAGAGGCATTTCCTCATCTGGGTTTTCAATAGTCTTTACGTGATAAGTAAACTGAATAGCGATTTGATTGCCTTCTTCTACAGTCTTTTCAACGTCGGCTTTAAGCGATTCAAAGTTTTTAGCCATATCATTTCTAATGCTAAGGATTTCATCAAAATCCAACTTTTTTAGTCCGGTAGTACCGTACCAGGTAAGAGTAACATTGGGATGTAAGTATTTGTCTAGTATATCTTTTTCCCCATTAAATAAGGAGGTATAAAATTTCTCAACAATATCTTTACTTCTTACGCCCATAGTATTTTATTTTAATTTGTCCAGCAATTTAGGTAATTGCCTTAAAAGAGCCAACTCTTTTAATTTTGCCCTGGCTTCCATTGCCGGATTTCCGGTATAGATTTTATTAGCTTTGGTAGATTTTGTAATTCCGGCTTTTCCCATAAGTACGCCGCCTTTTTCGACAGTTATTCCACTTCGCATTCCAACCTGGCCCCAAACAGTGACTTCGTCTTCAATAGTTACAGCACCGGCAATTCCTACCTGGCTCGCGATAAGACATTTTCTTCCAATTACAGTATCGTGACCCACCTGGATCAAATTATCCAGTTTAGTCCCTTCTTTAATGGTAGTATCCCCGGTCACGCCTTTATCTATTGTACAATTTGCACCAATTTCTACATTATCTTCTATAACTACGCGTCCACCAGATCTTAATTTATCAAAACCTTCCGGCCTGGTTTTATAATAAAAAGCATCGCCTCCTAAAACAGTTCCGGAATGGATGATAACATTATTGCCAATTACGGCATTATCGTAGATACTCACGTTGGAATGAATCAGGCAATTACTGCCAATTTTCACATTATTACCGATAAAAGTATTAGGCTGAATATGCGTGCCTTTTCCTATCTGAGCTGAATCTGAAATAGATTTTTCAGCTTTTTTAAAGGGCTTAAAATATTGGGTGAGCTTATTAAAATCTGAAAAAGGATCTTCTGAAATTAACAAAGCTTTTCCTTCAGGACAATCAACTTTTTTATTGATTAAAATTATAGTGGCAGCTGAATTTAAAGCTTTGTCGTAATATTTTGGATGATCTACAAAAACAATATCGCCGGGTGTCACCACGTGAATTTCATTCATTCCCAACACCGGAAAATTGGCATCACCAATATATTCTGCATCAATAATTGTGGCAATTTGCTGTAATGTATGTTCTTGTGGAAATTTCATAGATTTAAATTAGTAAGAAATTTACTGACCGATCTTATTCTCGTCAAGCTGAATTTGTTTCAGCTTCTAACAATGAAGACTGATTTTCATAGGGCTAGATCCTGAAATAAATTCAGGATGACGATCTTAAAACCTATCAATTCACTATTCTTGAAAAAATTATTCTTTAATTCTTTCTTTATAAGTACCTTTTTCGGTTTCAATTTTAATTTTGTCCCCTTCATTGATAAACAACGGAACATTTACCTCGGCTCCGGTTTCAACTGTGGCCGGTTTAGTAGCATTTGTTGCGGTATTCCCTTTTACTCCAGGTTCAGTGTGGGTTACTTCTAAGACAACACTTGCAGGCATTTCTACTGAAAGAGGCGCGTTATCTTCAGTATTGATAATTACGGTAACCACTTCGCCTTCTTTTAAAAGTTTTGGCTGATCTAAAACACCTTCAACCAAACGAATCTGCGTGTAATCTTCAACATTCATAAAATGATAAAATTCGCCATCATTATATAAATACTGAAACTTATGTGTTTCTACGCGAACATCTTCAATCTTGTGCCCGGCAGAAAAAGTATTTTCAATTACTTTTCCGGTGGTTACACTTTTAAGTTTGGTTCTTACAAAAGCAGGACCTTTTCCCGGTTTAACATGTAAAAATTCAGTTATCTTAAAAATATCGTGGTTGTAACGAATGCATAATCCGTTTCTAATATCACTTGTACTAGCCATTATCTCGTTTTAATTAGAGCTAAAGTATCCTTTCATGATACCTCGCTGTGAGTTTTTAATGAATTCTAAAATTTCGTCCCTTTCTGCGGTTGCCTGCATTTCAGCTTCAATAATTGCAACAGCCTGGGAATTATTATAGTTTTTCTGATATAGGATTCTGTAAATATCCTGTATCTCCCTTATTTTATCGGTGGTAAACCCTCTTCGGCGTAAGCCAATAGAATTAATACCAACATAAGAAAGGGGCTCTCTTCCTGCTTTTACAAACGGTGGAACATCTTTTCTTACCAATGATCCTCCAGTAACAAAGGCGTGTCTTCCTATACTACAGAACTGCTGGATAGCTGCCATTCCCGCAAGAATTACATAGTCCCCAACATTAATATGACCGGCAAGGGTGCTATTATTAGAAAAGATGCAATTATCGCCCACAATACAATCGTGTGCAATATGGCAATAAGCCATAATCCAACAATTTTTCCCGATCACGGTTTTCATTCGATCTGCAGTTCCACGGTTTATGGTTACACACTCTCTAATAGTAGTATTATCTCCAATAACCGTAATGGTATCTTCATCATCAAACTTTTTATCCTGCGGAATGGCAGAAATAACGGCTCCCGGAAAAATACTACAATTCTTTCCAATTCGGGCACCTTCCATAATAGTTACGTTAGATCCTATCCAGGTTCCTTCGCCAATTACTACATTATTATGAATAGTGGTAAAAGGTTCTATCACTACATTTTTAGCAATTTTGGCTCCCGGATGTACGTAAGCTAAAGGCTGGTTCATATTTTTTATTTTGATTTTACAATTTGCGCCATAAGTATAGCTTCGGTAGCCAGTTTTCCATTTACATAAGCGTAGCCCTGCATTTGGCAGATTCCACGTCTAATAGGCGCAAGTAATTCTAATTTGAATATTAAAGTGTCTCCAGGTACTACCTGTTGTTTAAATCTTACATTATCTATTTTCATAAAATAAGTAAGATAATTTTCGGGATCTGGAACCGATTTTAAAGCGAGAATGCCGCCAGTTTGAGCCATAGCCTCTACCTGAAGTACTCCCGGCATTACCGGTTTCCCGGGAAAATGGCCTACAAAGAAAGGCTCATTCATAGTGACATTTTTCATCCCTATTACACAAGTATCTGTGCAGCTATATATTTTATCTACAAGCAGAAATGGTGAACGATGTGGAAGGATATCCATAATATCGGTCACATCCATCAAAGGCTTTTGATCCAGATCTATCTTTGGAACATTGTTCCTTTTTTCTGCTTTGATAATTTTCGCAAGTTTCTTAGCAAATTGGGTATTTACATAATGTCCAGGTTTGTTGGCGATTACTTTTCCGCGAATTCTGGTTCCCACTAAGGCCAGGTCTCCCACTACATCTAAAAGTTTATGACGTGCAGCTTCGTTAGGATAATGCAAAGTTAAGTTATCCAGAATCCCGTTTTGTTTTACCGAAATATTATCACGCTTAAAAGCTATACGAAGTTTCTTTAAAGTATCCTCGTTTATCTCTTTATCTACATAAACAATAGCGTTATTGAGATCTCCTCCTTTTATTAATCCGTTATCAAGTAAAGCCTCAAGTTCGTGTAAAAAACTGAAAGTTCTCGCATTCGCGATTTCGTCTTTAAATTCAGATAAATGTGAGATTGTAGCGTTTTGCGTACCTAAAACTTTAGTGCCAAAATCTACCATAGTGGTCACCTGGTATTCTTCAGCAGGCATAACAATTATTTCGCTTCCGCTTTCATCGTCGTGATAGGTTATCACTTCATCAACAATAAATTCTTCACGTTCGGCTTGCTGTGCAACCACACCGGCTTTCTCTAAAGCCTCTACAAAAAACTTTGAAGAACCATCCATAATTGGAGGTTCAGATGCATTTAGTTCAATTAAAATATTGTCTATATCTAAACCAACACAGGCGGCAAGCACGTGTTCTGAAGTTTGAATTTTTACCCCGTTTTTTTCAAGATTGGTTCCTCGTTGTGTATTCACTACATAACTTACGTCTGCTTCAATCTCAGGTTCACCTTCAAGATCTAATCTTTTAAAAACATAACCGGTATTTTCCGCAGCTGGTTTAAAAGTCATTTTAACTTTTTGACCGGTATGCAGTCCAACCCCTTCAAGAGAAATCTCCTGATCTATAGTATGTTGTTTCGCCTGTTTATAAGCCATTATTAATCTTTTTTTCTAATTGGTTAAGTGTATTTATGGTCTTAGGTAAGTTTCTAAAATGGACATAAGATTTGGCAAAATCTCCATAACCAAATGCTGGAGAACCCTGCAGTATTTCATCATCTTTCACATTTCGGCCAATTCCTGACTGAGCCTGAATTCTCACCCGATCTCCTATCTGCAAGTGCCCGGCAAATCCGGCCTGTCCACCAATCATGCAATTCTTACCAATCTTGGTAGAACCGGCAATCCCTGTTTGTGCAGCGATGGCTGTATTAGATCCAATTTCAACATTATGGGCAATCTGGATCTGGTTATCAAGTTTTACTCCTTCTCTAATTATAGTAGAACCCAGAGTTGCTCGATCTATTGTGGTGCCAGCCCCAATATCTACATTATCTTCTATAATTACATTTCCAATCTGTGGAACTTTAGAATATTTACCGGTTTCATCAGGACTAAAACCAAAGCCATCGGCGCCAATTATAGCTCCACTATGTAAAACACAATTGCTGCCGATAATTGTTTCTGAATAAATTTTTACTCCCGGAAATATTATAACATCATTCGCGATTTTTACATTATCTCCAATATATACATTTGGATAAATTTTTACATTATCCCCAATTTTTACATTTTCACCTATATAAGCGAAAGCGCCTAGATAAAGATCTTTACCAAATTCTGCCGAATCTGAAACAAAACTAGGCTGTTCAATTCCCTGTTTGTTTAATTTTATTTGGTTGTAATATTCCAGTAACTTGGAGAATGCTTTGTAAGCATCCTTTACTTTTATTAAAGTTGTGGTTATAGGTTCTTCAGCTTTAAAATCACTATTTACAATGGTTATTGAAGCCTGGGTAGTATATATATAAGAAGTATATTTCGGATTACTTAGAAAGGTAAGGGAGCCTTCCCCCCCTTCTTCAATTTTAGCTAATTCAGATACTTCGACCTCGGGATTGCCCTCAATTTTTCCGTCGAGAATCTCTGCTATTTGTGCTGCTGTAAATTTCATTCTGGCAAAAGTAAAAAAAAAGCGTTAATGTTTGGCCTTCGGGTAGCACATATAATACTTAACCACGGTTTTTGAAAGTGCTTTTAAATTCAACTGGTCTGATGCTTTAGCCACATCGCTAATCTTCCCGTTCTTGTGTAAAATATTAATATTGTTGTTTTCACTTTTATAAGCAGTATTGGTCACCTCACCGCTAAACACAAAATAATCGGCTTCTTCGGCTGAAATATTTTCTTTTTGCTGCAATGCAACTCTACGTTTTTTGAGTTTTTCTGCAGATGGTTTTTTCTTTTTGATCTTAACTTTTAATAGCTCCCGGTTTATGATCATATTACACAAATTACTCAACACGAAATCCTGGTGATCCTGCCACTCTTTCATTGCCGAAATAATATCGTAATCGTCTAAGCGGGCAAAAACCGATAAAGTTTCCGAAGAAAAATTCTCCGGACCTATTTTATTGTATAGAAAAAATGAAAGTGATTTACTGGCGTTTAATTTTTCTCCCTTTTCAACAAGTTCTTTAGCCCGTTTTAGGACCCTGATTAAAAGTTGCTCGGCTACAAGGCTGGTTTTATGCAAGTAAACCTGCCAGTACATAAGCCTCCTGGCTACTAAAAATTTTTCTACGGAATAAATTCCTTTTTCCTCAATAACCAAATCATCATTAACCACATTTAGCATCGTGATTAAACGTTCACTATTAATGTTTCCTTCAGCAGCACCGGTATAAAAACTATCGCGTTTTAAATAATCAAGCCGATCCATATCCAGCTGACTCGATATCAATTGATTTAAAAATCGTCGATTATAAGTTCCTCGGAAAATTTGGAGGGCCAGCGTTAAACTTTGGTTAAAGTCACGGTTCATTTCTTCCATAAAAAGCAATGAAATACTTTCGTGATCAACGCCTTCTACGATACTATGCTCCATCGCATGTGAGAAAGGTCCGTGGCCAATATCGTGCAATAAAATGGCAATTTGCAGCGCCTCTTCTTCTGCTTCCGAAATTACAACCCCTTTATACCGAAGAATTTGCACTGCTTTTTGCATTAAATGTACACAACCTATCGCGTGATGAAATCGGGTATGATGCGCACCAGGATAAACCAAATAAGATAATCCCATTTGCGAAATTCTACGCAGGCGTTGAAAGTAAGGATGCTCAATAATACTGAAGATTCGCTCACTCGGGATGGTAATAAATCCGTAAATTGGATCGTTTAATATTTTGAGTTTATTAGTTGAAATCAAGCTTTGTAACGTATTAATTTAGAACAAATATACATATATAGGCTTTGGTAGTTTAAAAAGCAATAATTAAGTTATAAAAAACCGGAATTTCCCAATAACTTAGGAAGAAACCATTAATCATTAATTAAAAAACGACTAATAAAGTCGATACAAGCATAGAGGAATCGAATCTCATTTAATGAGTAAAAATATAGGATATGAATAAGATAAAAATACTTTGGGTAGATGACGAAATTGATTTACTGAAACCACATATTTTGTTTCTGGAATCAAAGGATTATGAAGTAACTACCAGTCAAAGTGGAACTGAGGCATTAGAGCAAATTGAAGAAGAGAGTTTTGATATTGTTTTTCTTGATGAAAATATGCCGGGGCTAACCGGGTTGGAAACACTTGCCGAAATAAAAGAAAAAAGGGAAAATCTTCCTGTTGTAATGATCACGAAAAGTGAGGAAGAATATATCATGGAGGAGGCTATTGGATCTAAAATAGCCGATTACCTTATAAAGCCGGTAAACCCGAACCAGATTCTTCTCAGTATTAAAAAAAACCTGGATCACTCCCGACTTATTTCTGAAAAAACAACCTCAAATTACCAGCAGGAATTCAGGAAGATCGCCATGGATTTGAGCCAGGTGAATACTTTTGAAGAATGGGCAGAACTTTATCAGAAATTAATCTACTGGGAACTTCAACTCGAAGGTTTGGAAGACAGCGGAATGTTTGAAATCCTGGAATCTCAAAAGAACGAAGCCAATACACAGTTTTGCAAGTTTATAGATAAGAATTACCCGTCCTGGTTTGAAAAAGGTGCCGATGCGCCAATTATGTCTCACACTATATTTAAGAAAAAAATTGTTCCTGAAATTAACGAAAAGCAGCCTACACTACTTGTTGTGGTAGACAACTTAAGATATGACCAGTGGAAAGCATTGGAACCAGTAATCTCTAATTATTATAAGAAAGAAAAAGAAGAACCTTATTATAGTATTTTACCGACAGCAACGCAATATGCAAGAAATGCTATGTTCTCGGGACTGATGCCCAGTGAAATGGAAAAATTATTCCCTCAATACTGGAAAAATGACACCGAGGAAGGTGGAAAAAATAACCATGAAGCTGAATTTTTAAATGAACAATTAAAAAGACTCGGGAAAAACTTTAAACACGAATACCATAAAATCACAAGTTTGAAAGCCGGAAGAAAACTGGCTGAAAACTTTAAAACACAAAAAGATAACGACCTTACTGTGGTAGTTTACAATTTTGTAGATATGCTTTCCCATTCAAAAACCGAAATGGAAGTAATCAAGGAACTGGCTTCTAACGATAAGTCTTATCGATCATTAACCTATAGCTGGTTTAAGAATTCTCCGTTGCTCGATATTATTCAGCAGGCACGTCAATTGGGGTTCAAACTAATAATTACCACAGACCATGGAACAATTAATGTTAAAAACGCATCGAAAGTTATTGGAGATAAAAACACCAGTTTAAATCTTAGGTATAAAACCGGGAAAAGTCTTACCTATGAAGAAAAAGATGTGCTGGCGGCTACTAATCCCAAAAGCATTCATTTACCAAGTATTAATATGAGTAGCTCCTTTATCTTTGCAAAAGGAGATCTTTTTTTCGCATATCCTAATAATTACAACCATTACGTAAGTTATTACCGGAATACTTATCAACACGGCGGCGTTTCTCTGGAAGAAATGATTATTCCATTTGTGATAATGAATCCAAAATAAGGCGGTCACGTGTTGATTTATAGCTGCTTATAGGGAATATTAAATTATTCCCTATCTTTGTTGTGCCAAAAATCTATTACCTATATGCCCGTTACCTACAATTTAGCCCAAATTGATGAGGCTGTACAGTATATTATCGAAAACGCTAATAATAATGTCCTGTTATTTTACGGCGAAATGGGCGCTGGTAAAACTACCCTTATAAAAGCTCTGGTTAAAGCTTTAGGCAGCGAAGATAAAGTTTCCAGCCCTACCTTTTCATTGGTTAATGAATATCACACTCCCCGGGAACCAATTTTTCATTTTGATTTTTACAGACTGGAAGACCCAAATGAAGCATTGGATATAGGTATTGAAGAATATTTTAATTCCTCGGGATGGATTTTAATAGAATGGCCGCAAAAAATACAGGATTTCCTGCAGGAAAACTTTCAAAAAATTGAAATTTCTATCAAAAATGAAAACACAAGAATGTTAAATATTTGTTAACAAAATCTAAAGACTTTACTTTTTTATTCAAAAAAGCTGTGTTAGTAGTCTGATAGGTTTTGGTAAACAGTAGAAAACTTAAAGTAGGAAATAAAGAATAATTTTATATTTTTAAGCATTAATTTTTTAGCGATGTAAAGTGAAATTTGTTAAAAAATAACCATTTTTTAGCTTAAAAAAAGGTGCAAAAGTACGATTAATGTATTAATTTTTAGTGTTTTATAATTCTATAGGTTTGCTTCAGTAAACAAAACGAAACAACAATTTAAACTATATTATTATGAGACTTAAAGCAGTACTTTTCGCAGCAGCAATTTTTGGAGCAAGTTTTTTTGTAACTTCAACTACAGATAACGATACGAACAATGATCAAAATAAAGAACAAGCTGTCGACGTACGCAAGATCAAAATTCCTGCTGCTGGGTAGTCTAATTGCAATTTGCATAGCATTTTCACCTTATTTATTTTATTTATATGAAATTTTCCCAAACGGTCCCGTTTGGGAAAATTCTTTTTTTACTTATGAAAGTAAATATTATGAAGATGTAACGACTGCGGCCTGGACGTTTCTTGGTAAACTAACTCCTCTTTTCTTACTTTTAATCTGGTTTTTCACTTGTAAACACTGGTGGTATCATTCGATTTTAATTCCTGTAGCAATGTACACATATCAACTAATAATTGCATTTTATCAAGATACATATGCAAATGAATATATAATCGATACAGACCAGCTTATTTATCTCGCACCATTCTTTATTTTAATCTTATCAGTGGTTTACCTTATTAGAATCAAAATCTTTGACAGAGTGTATGGCATTGACCTTAGTGAAATTGATGAAACCGATGTATCTGTGTTTTCCCCCATTTCTGAAAGTGATCGCCGGGAAGTTAAATCCTTTCAGGAAGAAGATGAATATTGGGAACCAGCACAGGAAGAATACTATACCCGACTTTAATAATCATATCGCTATTTTTAAAAATAGTTGTATTTTCCCTTTTCTAAAGTTTTAGTAATTAAATATGGGCAAACAGGTTTCGCCTTTTACCAAAGAGCAATTAATTCCGCAGGAAGAAACCCTGGAAATCTACAAAAACAAGGGACAGTTATTTATTGGCATTCCCAAAGAAACCTCCTACCAGGAAAAACGAATTTGTTTAAGTCCAGATGCTGTTGCAGCGATTACTGCACACGGCCATAGGGTATTGATTGAATCTGATGCCGGGAAATGGGCCCGGTTTAGCGATAAGGATTATTCCAATGCCGGTGCAGAAATCACCAAAGACACAAAAAAAGTTTTCTCCTGTCCCACTATTCTTAAAATTGAACCGCCTTCTTTAGAAGAGCTGGATTTTATAAATCCGCAAACCATATTAATTTCTGCACTTCAGCTTAAAATGCAGTGCAAAGAATATTTTCAGAAATTAGCCGCGAAAAGAATTACAGCCCTTGGTTTTGAATTTATTAGGGACGATGATGGGAGTTATCCCATTGTTCGAGCCTTGAGTGAAATTGCAGGTACTGCTTCCGTTTTAATTGCTTCAGAGATTATGAGCAACAACGTAAACGGGAATGGTTTAATGTTTGGAAATATTAGTGGTGTCCCCCCCGTAGAAGTTGTAATTCTTGGTGCTGGAACTGTAGGTGAATTTGCCGCGAGGGCATCATTAGGCCTGGGTGCTAGCATTAAGGTTTTTGACAGTTCACTTACCCGGCTTAGAAATATTCAAACAAATTTAAATCAGACATTTTACACATCTACCATTCAGCCCAAAAACCTTGCAAAGGCTATTAAACGTTGCGATGTTTTAATTGGTGCGGTTCGCGGCAAGAATCGTTCCCCGGTGCTTATTACTGAAGATATGGTAACCAGTATGAAACGCGGTGCGGTTATTATAGATGTGAGTATAGATATGGGCGGCTGCATAGAAACCAGCGAAATCACAACGCACGATAAACCTATTTTCACCAAGCACAATGTTTTGCATTATTGTGTTCCCAATATTCCATCCCGTTATGCCCGTTCTTCCTCACTTTCAATCAGTAATATTTTTACGCCTTATCTTTTACACATCGCAGAAGAAGGCGGGCTCGAAAACACGCTAAGGTTTGACAAAGGTTTGCGAAATGGTTTGTACTTTTACCACGGAATTTTAACCAACAAATCTATAGCCGATTGGTTTGATCTTTCTTACCGGGACATTAATTTGCTCATTTTTTAGATCAATTTTTAACCAGATTTGTTTCCTCAATATTATATATAATGAAACTAATTCATAGAATTGGATATTTCTCTATAGGCTTATTCTTCGGGATAATGCTTTTACTTTTCTTTTTAAGCGGGAAAAAGACTTCCTGCGATTATTCCCCTGAGGCACGTGTTTTAAAGAACATCAGAATTAAAGAACGTAATTTTTCTCCAGAAGCTTTTAGCTATTTTGAGGATAATAAATTAGATACCGCTTTAGTTTCTCAAAGTTTGGAAGATGGCGATGTAGATTTTAGCCGAAGCAATACCGATAAAGAACCTTGTAATATATACCTGGTTACTAACGAAGTTAATTCAGCCATCCTGGAGCTTCAAATTGAGAATTGCGACAGTACAGCTACAATTCAAACAGCAATTTTGAAGGATTAAATTGATAAAAATAAAAAGAGTTTACCAGAGGTTTTAGCCAACAAACAAACTCTTTTTACATATGAATCTTTTTCTATTCTGAAAGAATTTGAGCAGTATGCTCTTTGGTTTTCACCTTTTTGATTACTTCTTCAATTTTCCCTTCTTCGTCAATAATAAAAGTGGTTCTGTGAATTCCGTCATACTCTTTTCCCATAAATTTCTTAGGACCCCAAACTCCGTAAGCCTCAATTACCTCTTTATCTTCATCAGCTAAAAGGGGAAAAGGAAATTCGTATTTATTTTTAAAATTGCTTTGTTTTTTTTGTGTATCGGCACTAACTCCTAGAATCTTATAGCCTTTTTCCTGAAATCGCTCCCAGTTATCCCTAAGATTACAGGCTTCTGCCGTACAACCGGGTGTACTGGCTTTTGGATAAAAAAACAAAACCAGCTTTTTACCCTTAAAATCTGAAAATTTTACTGTATTTCCATCCTGATCTTTTACTGAAAATTCCGGGGCTTTGTCGCCCGCTTCTAATGTTGTCATAATTCTTATTTTTGCAATAATTAACCACCAGGTTTGGCCCGGAGGTATAAAAAATTAATTTTTAAAATTTCGTCATTAAGGTCGAAATTCCACTTATTGAGTAAATTTAAACAATATGACCAAACAAGAAAAGGTACAGTTCGTAATTGATACCTTAAACGATATTTATCCTGAAATTCCCATTCCGTTAGACCATAAAGATCCGTATACCTTATTGATTGCCGTTTTACTTTCAGCCCAGAGTACCGATGTAAAAGTAAATCAGATTACTCCTAATCTTTTTGAAATAGCCGATAACCCAAAAGATATGGTGAAACTTTCAGTAGAAGAAATTAGGGAAATAATTAAACCGGTTGGTCTTTCTCCTATGAAATCCAAGGGAATTCACGGTTTATCTGAAATCTTATTAGATAAATATAAAGGAGAAGTTCCTGCCAGTTTTAAAGCTCTGGAAGCTTTACCTGCAGTTGGCCATAAAACCGCAAGTGTAGTGATGGCACAGGCCTTTAATGTTCCGGCATTTCCGGTAGATACACATATTCATCGTTTAATGTATCGCTGGAATCTAAGCAACGGCAAAAATGTAACTCAAACCGAAAAAGATGCCAAGCGTTTATTCCCAAAAGATTTCTGGAACAAACTTCATTTACAGATTATTTGGTATGGCCGGCAATATTCACCCGCACGAGGCTGGGACCTTGAAAAGGATATAATTACCAAAGAAATTGGAAGAAAAACAGTATTAAGCGAATATTATAAAAAGAGGAAATGAATTTCTAAAAAAATAAAGACCTGTAAAATAATAAACAGGTCTTTATTTTAATTTCTAATTAAGAATGGTGGCGAATTTAATTCCATGACAATCAACCACTCTTAAGGCTTTTGAATAATTTAAAAGAAACTGTACGGTCTCTTTTCCGGGTTCCAAATCTTTCAACTGATCTTTTTTAGATAGTTTTTTAGTGTAAAGTTTCCTCATTAGATAATATTTTGCGTTGGTTTCTTATTCTAACGCAATCTTTTGAGGAATATTATAGAATTAATTTGTTAAAACCAGATTATGCTTTTCGATAATCTTACGAAGATTTATTAACGCGTAACGCATTCTTCCTAAAGCAGTATTTATACTTACTCCTGTACGTTCAGAAATTTCCTTGAAGCTCATATCTTTGTAGATTCTCATGGTAAGAACTTCTAACTGATCTTCAGGTAACTCTTTAATAAGTTCCTTTACATCATTTTCAATCTGATCTTTAATGATTTGAGTTTCTATATTTAAATCAGAATCACTCAAAACCGAAAAAATATTAAAGTCGCCACTATTATCGAATTTTGGCATACGTTTATTTCTTCTAAAGTGATCTATAACCAAATTGTGTGCGATACGCATCACCCAGGGAAGAAATTTACCTTCTTCGTTATATTTCCCACGCTTAAGGGTATTGATCACTTTAATAAAAGTATCCTGAAAAATATCTTCAGATACATCACGATCATAAACCTTAGAGAAAATAAAACTGTAAATGCGGTGTTGGTGCCTGTTGATAAGTTTGCTAAGGGCAGCTTCGTTTCCTTGCATGTATTCACGCACAAGAACGGCGTCAGTGATTTCAACGTTATTCATATCAGTTACTTTTGTTCAGGAGGGTTGGGGTTCCCGAGATTAGGCTATTTAGTTTCTAAAAGTAACTTTATGCGATAGGCAGGTGTCTTTTTAAGTAAATATGAATGTCCAAATATAGCAAGATAAATTTGACAATTGCAAACAAAAATTTAATTTTTTAACATTACAATAGGATTTTTATGGCTTTTTACACTGCAGCTTATTGAGTACCTTTGCATTCCTGAACTAGAAAAATGAGCATGAATATTGACGTTGCCGAGGTAGATCCCAAGGAGAATATAATTATAAAAGGTGCAAAACTGCACAATCTTAAAAATATAAATGTAGTTATCCCAAGGAATAAATTGGTGGTAATTACCGGCCTTTCGGGTTCCGGAAAGTCCAGTTTAGCCTTTGATACACTTTATGCTGAAGGCCAGCGTCGTTATGTAGAAAGTCTTTCCTCCTACGCCCGCCAGTTCTTAGGACGGTTAAATAAGCCGAAGGTTGACTATATTAAGGGAATTGCTCCAGCCATAGCCATTGAGCAAAAAGTAAATTCTACCAATCCGCGTTCTACTGTAGGAACTTCTACTGAAATTTACGATTACTTCAAACTACTTTTTGCAAGAATTGGAAGAACCTACTCCCCTGTTTCAGGTAACGAAGTAAAACGCGATCGCGTAGCTGATGTGATAGATCATGTAAAGTCTTTTGACGAACGTGAAAAATTATTACTACTGTCGCCAATTCATATTGAAGAAGGCCGGACGCTTTCAGAAAAAATTAAAGTGCTGGCCCAACAAGGTTACAGCCGGATTAAAGTAAAAGATAAAGTACTTAGGATAGACGAAGCCGATCTTGAAAAAATTAAAGCGAAAGATACTTTATTGGTGGTAGATAGAATTATTACCAAGGATGAAGAGGATTTTTACAACAGACTGGCCGATGCAACAGATGCCGCTTTTTTTGAAGGAAAAGGCGAACTTTATATCGAAAATTTAAAATCGGGCAACAAGAGACATTTCAGCAACAAGTTTGACTTAGATGGCATTAGTTTCCTGGAACCAAATGTGCATTTATTCAGTTTTAATAACCCTTATGGTGCCTGTCCTAAATGTGAAGGCTACGGAGATGTAATTGGCATTGACGAAGACCTTGTAATTCCTAATACCGGGCTTTCAATTTATGAAAATGCGGTTTTTCCCTGGCGTGGTGATAGTATGAGCTGGTATCGTGATCAATTGGTTAATAATTCGCATAAATTCGATTTTCCCATTCATAAGCCCTGGTTTAAACTCACAGACGAGCAAAAAGATCTAGTTTGGAACGGAAATGAATATTTTGAAGGCTTAAATGATTTCTTCCAGTTTTTAGAAAGTAAAGCTTATAAAATTCAGAATAGGGTAATGCTTTCCCGTTATCGTGGAAAAACACGCTGTACCACCTGTAAAGGCAAGAGATTACGCCCCGAAGCAGAGTATGTGAAAGTTGATGGCCATAGTATTACTGACCTGGTAGGAAAACCTTTAGATAAAGTGCGGGAATTTTTCGCCGATTTAAAATTAAACGAATACGATCAACAAATTGCAAAACGTCTCCTTATAGAAATCAATAACCGACTCAAATTTTTATCGGAAGTTGGTTTAGATTATCTCACTTTAAACCGAAAGTCCAACACCCTCTCCGGTGGGGAGTCACAACGAATTAACCTCGCAACTTCCCTTGGAAGCAGTCTTGTGGGTTCTATGTATATTTTAGACGAACCATCTATTGGATTACATCCACGTGATACAGAGCGTTTAATTGGCGTACTTAAAAATCTTCGGGATATCGGAAATACCGTAATTGTGGTGGAACACGATGAGGATATTATGAATGCCGCCGATGAAATTATTGATATTGGCCCGGAAGCAGGAACCCACGGTGGTGAAGTTGTAGCTACAGGAACTCTGAAGCAAATTTTAAAATCGAATTCCCTTACAGCACAATATTTAAATGGAAAGGAGGAAATTCCGGTTCCTAAAGAGCGCAGAAAGGCTTCAGGCGAAATCAGGATTTTGGGAGCAAGGGAAAATAATCTTCAGAATATAGATGTTACTATTCCGCTGAAAATCTTTACCGCCATAACCGGAGTTTCAGGAAGTGGGAAAAGTACTTTAGTGAAAAAGATCCTCTATCCGGCAGTTCAGAAAAAAATTGGCGGTTACGGAGAAAAAGCCGGACAGTACACTGATATAGAAGGCGATTTTAAAAACTTAGGAAGTGTAGAATATATAGATCAAAATCCAATTGGAAGATCTTCGCGTTCCAACCCCGTAACTTATATCAAGGCTTACGATGATATCAGAAACCTGTTTTCAGATCAAAAATTATCAAATATTCGAGGTTTTAAGCCCAAACACTTCTCGTTTAACGTTGAAGGTGGACGCTGCGAAACTTGTAAAGGTGAAGGCGAAGTTACCATAGAAATGCAGTTTATGGCCGATGTTCACTTAGAATGCGAAGCTTGTAACGGAAAGCGTTTTCAAAAAGATGTTCTGGAAGTTCAGTTTGACGGGAAGAACATAGACGATGTCTTGAACATGACCATAGACGATGCTACCAACTTTTTCTCAGAAAACAAGCTCGATAAAATCGTTAGAAAATTAAAACCTTTACAGGATGTAGGTTTAGGTTATGTACAATTAGGGCAAAGCTCCTCTACCCTTTCGGGCGGGGAAGCCCAGCGAATTAAACTGGCTTCGTTTCTTGTAAAAGGCGCTACCAAAGAAAAAGCTTTATTTATTTTTGATGAACCTACTACAGGGCTTCATTTTCACGATATCAAAAAACTCCTAAAATCTTTTAATGCCCTTATTGAAAAAGGACATAGCGTGGTAGTTATAGAACACAATATGGATTTAGTAAAATGCGCCGATTATATTATTGACATTGGTCCCGGTGGTGGTGAAAAGGGTGGAAATATAGTAGCCCAGGGCACGCCTGAAGAAATTGTGAAATCTAAAAAATCTTTTACCGCTAAATATTTGAAAGATAAATTATAGCAAATCATTTTTAATAAATTAATCTACATAATAATTCATTTTTATTAGATATAATTTAATAAAATATCTATTTACAAAAATAAAACCTCTAAAAACGAGCTTTTTTAGAGGTTTTCTATTTTGGCACACGGTTTGCATTTCATATATTGATTCCAATTGAGAATCACTAACATCACTAAAACGCAAACCATGAAAAATATCGCCATTTTATTCAGCTTTTTATTTATTGGTATATCGGCTACGGAAGCTTCAGAAGCTACTTCCCGTAATGCCTATAACGACGCCTTTATTTTTGTTGAAAACGGTGTTGAGTTTGCCGTATATCCTAACGGGGAGTTTGACTTTTATTACAATCCCGAATTTAGAGGAAACAGCACTGTGAACATTTCTACTCCAATTATGAATATTAGTTATAACGCTGGGCGTAATTATGATGCCTATGTACAATATGACGATTATGGAGCGGTGATTCAAATTGAAAGTGTTCCGGTTTTCTATGATTACTACGGAAGAATAATCAGAGCCGGTGATGTATTTATAGATTATAACCGTCGAGGACGTATTGCAAGAGTTGGAGGTCTATACATTCAATACAATCGTTTTAACCGAATCACCAACTACAACGGTTACATAAACCATTACAATAATAGGTATGTATACAGGCCGTGGCACGATTATTACGTGAGACCCCGAAGCGGTGTAAGCATTGTTTTTGGTCAGCCTTACAGAGCTTATTATCAACCAAACAGAGTTACTTATGTACAACACGTAAATTACTATAACAATCATTATTCTAATAACGTAAATCAAAATTTTTACAGACCAAATCAAACAGCAGTGTCTTATAATAAAGGAAGAAGAACTTCCGGTAGAAGAGATATAAAAGATATTAGAGGAGATGAAGGTCGTGTGGCTTCCAACACAAATAATGTGAGAAGCAATATTAATTCTGAAAGATCTAAAACCACTGCGAACAGAAGCAGAACCGTTAATTCAGAAAGAAATAGCAGCACAAACTCCCGCGGAAATACAGTAAGATCATCCAGAGGTGTAAATACCAATGATGCTGTAAAAGCCAGAACTAGTCGTACCCGAACTGAGGCCAGAACAACAGGTAACACCAGGAATACTGCAGTGAGAACCAGTAGATCGTCTAACACAAAAGTAAATTCAACTGCACGAAATAGCAGAACTGTAAAAAGTACTCCTGTGAGACAAACCAGTAAGGCCAGAACTGCACCTACTCAAAGAAGAACTCAGGCCACAGGTAGAAGTAGTAGAAGTAATAATACCAGAGCGGTAAAAAGTAGTACGAATACAAGATCTTCGGGCAGAACATCAAATTCTTCTTCACGAGGAAGAAGTTCGGCACGAAATGTGAATAACAGATAATAAAGAATTCATAATTTAATTTTTTGGTTGGTTAGTTGGAAACCCCTAGAGACACGAAAGTGTTTCGGGGGTTTCCCGTTTTTAGGAGGTTTTTATACCTAAAACCTTATTGATTATACTATTTACTTCTGAAGAAAAATTCAGAAAATAAGCTAAGGAAACATAGGTTATTCCTATTAAAATAGATTTAAGGGCAATATTCAAAATTGGGTGAAAACTAAAATCCCAAAAATAAAAACCAAAGGCAAAAATACAGCCTACAAAAAGCACCAGCCATGTTTTTGAAGTAAAAGGAAGAAAATGAAACTTTTTATGCACCAACCAGATTTTAGCCGAATTATAGATAAAAAAGGCGATAAAACTGGCAATGGCAGCTCCTTCTATACCAAGGCGGGGAATAAATATCATGTTTAAAATAAATGCTACTAGAACAAGTAAAACGCCAATAAACAAAACAATCCGGTAGTAATCTGAATTAAAAAGAATACTGTTATTGTTCCCCAGGATATTATCATAAAGCTTCACCAGCGAAATCAATAAAACCACCAGTATGCTTAATTCATATTCATCGGGGATAAGTTCATACAGCTGTTTTACATTGGTAAGGATCAGAATAAAAATAAGAAGGCTGACAATCAATAAGTTTAAAGAACTCTTTTTATATAGGTCTTCGAGACTTTTTTTGTTTCTGGTATTTAGAAATTCAGCCGTCAGCGGGTTGGTAATTTGGTGCATTGCCTTTTGCGGCACCGAAATAACCGTAGCGATATAAATCGCAATTCCGTAGATAGCTACGTTTTCTATGGGCATAAAATATTCAATCATCACTTTATCCAAATCCAGCAAAGCGGTAGCTACAGAACCGGCGATAAGAATAAGCGATGTATATTTTAAAACCGGGGAAATGTTCTCTGGAAACTTAAAATTTATTCTCGGTAAATAAAGCGAAAATGCATAGATCTTCATCGCGACAAGTCGAAGTATAAAAACACCGGCTATACAATAAATAAATTGATGAACTGTAATCCAGTTTAAATAAACCGCCAGAAGCAATAAACTAATGCAGAATCTATGAAAAACCTCTTTCATAAAATTTCCGAAAACACTTTTATAGAAAAGTTTAGACCAGGCGAAAAAGATTTCAAAATACGAAGTGGCAAAAGCTATTAAAAAGATCAACCAGATATATGGTCGCACAAGCCCATTTCCTTCCGTAAAGTAATTTATGAGGAATGAATAACCGGAAGCCACAATTATTCCCATAACCGTTGAAACTATTAGCGGTAGAAACAGAACTAAATTTAAAAGCCTGTCTTTTTCCTGTTTGGTTTTATAAAAAGTAAAGAATTTTATGAGGGTGTTATGGACTCCAAAAGCCATAAACGGCCAAAGCAAACTTGCTGCAGAAAGTAAAAAAGTAACCAGCCCATAATATTCTTGCTCCAGGAAATAGGTAAAAAGAAATAGGGTATTAATCGCGCCAATCGCAAAACCAAAATAAGTGGTAATTAGGTTTTTAAAAGATTGTTTGATTATTACTCCCATAGTCCTATACGGTCTTTAACACATTGGCTAATTTTTGAGTCAGGTTTTTACGGTGGTATTGTTGAATATCCCCAATAGCAAAATTACTGTCGGCATTTTTAAACTTTCTATAATGAGCTAAAATTATGCTCTTAAGCTGTTCTTTATCTGAATATTGAAAATATTCTCCAGCACCGGTTTCTTTCAAAATTTGTTGGACATCCCACTTTTGCGGCCCAATGGCTAAAATTGGTCTTTTCGCCATTAAATACTCAAATAATTTCCCCGGAATTATTCCACGGGTTTCTTTGCTGTCAATTTCAATTAATAACAATAACCTGCTTCTCTGCTGAAGGGTGATCGCTTGCTTATGATCTAGATACCCAAGCAATTGAAGCTTCTCCCCTAACCCAACCGACTTGATTGATGCTATTACTTCTTCGCTTACCGTTCCCGCCAACTTCAGTTCCAGGTCCTCAGCGAAAGCTGAATTCTCTTTTACAAGCTCTGCAATAGCTTTCCAAAGGTTTGTAGGGTTTCTTTCGGAAAGTAAAGAACCAATATGAGAAATACTGAATTTAGTATCTAAATCAATGCTATCCTCTGAATTTTTAATAGCATCAAATCCATTGGTGATCACGCTAATAGGTTTACTGGTTTTTTTTGAGAATTCAGCCTTTGTGGTAAAACTGGTAGTGATAATTTGATCGGCTGAATTTAAAACTTCCCGCTCCAGGTTTTCGTGTTTTTGCTTACTGGTTTTAGTAAGCTTCAACTTCTTATGATATCCAATTTGTGTCCAGGGATCCCTAAAATCGGCTATCCACTTTAAATTGATTTCCTGCTTTAATTTTAAACCAATAAGATGCAAACTATGTGGAGGGCCGGTAGTGACGATCTTCTTGATGCCTTCTTCTTCCAGGTAGTCTTTTAGAAATTTCACAGAAGGTTTTATCCAGAATTTTCTCGCATCGGGAATAAATAAATTACCGCGAATAAAAAGCAGGCTTTTCTGCAAAAGTGACTGATTTTTTTCAGCAGCAATAATTCCTTTGCTAATGGTTTTGGTTTGTTTTTTAGCAAATATCCCGGCTAATTGATATGGCTCAAAAATAGGTTTCTTCAGAGTAGTAATTCCCTGCGGGACTTCATCCTCGAAAGATTTATCCAACATAGGGTAATTAGGGTTTCCTGGAATATAAACCACAGGTTCAATATCAAAATCCCTTAAATACTTCACAAACTTAAGCCAGCGCTGCACGCCAGGACCTCCGGCCGGAGGCCAATAATAAGTTATAATGAGCACTTTCTCCATTTCAGAGTTTATTCCCTCTTCCGGGATTTATAGTAAAATCCTCCTAAAATAATTAACACCAAAAGAATAGAACTTGCCAGCGCAATGCTGCTTCCGGTATTAACAACTTCAGGTTCAAATCTAAAGGTCACGGTATGTTCCCCTGCCGGAATGTTCATTGCGCGCAACACATAATTTACCCTAACGTGATCTACTTCTTCCCCGTCTAAATAAGCCTGCCAGCCCGGCTGATAATACATTTCAGAAAATACTGCAAACTGTGATACTGAAGCATTTGTTTTATAAACCAACTCATTTGGCTGGTAACTTTCTAAAGTGATTTCTGCATTTCCGGAAGCATTAAAATCTTCGGAAACTTCATTTTTAAACTCCGAATTAATCACCGCAGTATTTTGAAGATCAACTTCTTTTAAATTCAGTATTTCTTCGTTAGCAGATTCTACCCACATAAGATCATTTACAAACCAGCCATTTCCAAAAGCATTCGGATTTTGCTGGGCTTGCGGTTGGCCTTCTTCCGAAGGGACTATAAAATATTTCGCATTCAACATATTGAGGATTTCCATATTGTTTTGAGAAATATAGAAATCGTATAAATCCTGCATTCTTCCCGGTTTAGCAGCATGATAACCGCCTATTGCGTTGTGAAAATAGGAAGTTCTCCCCGTATTAAAAGGGCTACCGGAAACATCAAAAACCCGGTAATGTGCATCGTCTTGCAAAATTTGTTGATCGGCTTCGTTTGCTTGAAAGGGACGATCCATTTGGCTGGCATTTACAAAATCATCATCATTTACATAACGCTTATCTATCGGAATTAAATCGACTAAAATCAGGAGCGCCAAAGCGGGCACTAACCAGTTTTGTGTAATTTTCTTTTCAATATACAACCAAAGTGCGGCCGCAGTTAAAGCTGAAAAAATAAGCGATCGAATAAGGTCTTCTGTATAAATTTCTTTCCGGTCTTCTTTTAAAGATCTTACGAAATCGGCTCCCATTTGCTGAATCAAAGCCGCATCTCCAGTACCGCTAAAATCGAACAATACCGAACGGAAAAGCAACAAAGCAATTCCAATTCCACCGACAATTATCCCAGACCATTTTAAGGCGTGAACTTTCGTCTCCTTCTGAATCTTTGGATCAAATAATTTATAAAGTCCGACTACCGCTAAAACCGGTACACATAATTCTATAATTACCTGGATGGAGGAAACCGCCCTAAATTTACTATACAGCGGAACATAATTAATAAAGAATTCAGTAATAAATTCAAAGTTTTTACCCCAGGAAAGAATTAAAGCTAAAACGCTTCCCCCAACAATCCACCATTTTAATCTTCCGCGAACCAGGTAAAGCGCAAAAATAAAGAGAAATAGAACCGTGGCGCCAATATACGCAGGAGCACCCACATAAGGCTGATCACCCCAATAAGTCGGTGCATTTTCAGTAAAGTTAGCCGCCTGAGCCGGGGAGGCTCCAAGTTTAAGTAAAGAATCATAAATTTCTGAATCCTCCCCAATATCTTCGGCATTTGAGCCGCCCATAAACCTGGGAACAAACAGGTTAAAAGATTCCATTATCCCGTAACTATACTCGGTAATATAATCATACGTTAAGCCGGATGCGGGTTTATCAGATCCATCCGGAGAAATAGTTAACCCGGTATCGCCACGCGTACTGTACGCAGTATATTCTTGCGTGGCGAGTAAGTTTGTTGCATTAGCGCCAATGGCCAAAACTACCGCCACAACCATTACTCCTAAGGCTTTAAAAAACTTTGAAATTATATTTTTTCGATATGCATCAACTAAATATGCAATTCCCAAAACGATTACCAACAGCAATAAATAATAAGTCATCTGGAAATGGTTCGCTCCAATTTGCAGCGCCATTCCAATAGCCAATACCAAAAAGCCCCATAAATATTTTTGTCTAAAAGTGAGAATAATTCCTCCTAAAACCATTGGCATATATGCAATAGCGTGTGCTTTGGCATTATGCCCTACTCCCAGAATAATAATAAGATAAGTGGAGAATCCAAAAGCTAGTGCACCTAAAAATGCAAGTCTAAAGTCGAGTTTTAAACAGAGAAGTAAGATATAAAAACCTATAAAATAAAGAAAAAGGTAATCTGCTGGTCTAGGTAAAAATCGAAGTACAGAATCAAGTTTTTTAACGTAATTATGCGGATAGTAAGCCCCTAATTGAAAAGTGGGCATTCCTCCAAAAGCAGAATCGGTCCAATAGGGTTCTTCCCCGGTTTGATCGCGAAAATCATTTTGCTCTTTGGCCATTCCGATATACTGAACGATATCGCTTTGGAAAATCTTTTTTCCTTCAAGAACGGGGCTAAAATAAAATAAAGAAACTATTACGAAGCCTACCAAAACGAGAAGATGCGGTAAAAACTTTTTAAGATTGGCCATCTGGAATTTTTTAGATCACTTTCTGTTAAATTGAATGGGCAGCTTCTTCCCTATTCAATATAAAAAATTGATCCCGAAATTAATCAATTTCCTCGTAATCTATATATTCCCCAACGTTTTTATTAGATTTTCTGCCGCCTTTCGGCTTTTTGTCTATACTTACTTTTCCCTCTTTTTTCTGAGATGAAGCACCTTGTTGTTGCCTAAATTGTTGTTCAAAACGTTTCCCCATCTTCCGCAGGAAATATTTAAGAATCAGCGGACCGAACCATTTAATTAGTAATTTAAAAGCAAAATATACTAATAGAATGACTAGAATCGTTTGTAATACATCGGAAAAAGAAGCTTCTAACATTTTCAGGACTTTATGCAAAAATAAAAATAAGCCTTGAGAATAGAAGCTTTCAGCTCCTAAAAAAATAATAAATCTGCTATCTTTGAAAGTAACAAATCAATCTAATATGCATTATTTAAAAGTAGGTCTAGCTTTTATTTTCCTCGGAATATTTAGCGCAAATGCACAATACACTGAAACCATTAACTCCAATAGGCCGGGAGAATCACAAGGCGCTTATGCAGTTGGAAAAAACGTATTACAGCTGGAAGCAGGAGGTTATATGGGCAACGATAATCATAAATTATTTAACAGCGACACCGATATTCTAGGAGCAAGCTATGGTTTTCGTTATGGTTTTTTAACTGAGATCTTAGAACTTAATTTCTTTGGCTCTTTCCAGGACCAGGTGACTTCGGTTCCCGTGGGTAACGGGGCCGATGAGTTTAGAGCCACTAACTTCAAGACAAACACTATTGGCGCTAAGTTTTTGCTTCTTGATCCCGGTGTAAGTGTTAAAGAGCGAAAAGTTAATCTTTATAGTTGGGACGCAAACCAGCGTATAGATTTACGCAGTTTGATTCCTGCAATTTCCGTGTATGCAGGTGCAAATTTTAGCTGGTGGGAAAATCCTTATATGTTTGAAGGCGAATCGATAATAAGTCCGAAAGCTGCTGTAATTACACAACATAATTGGGGACGCTGGGTTTTAGTAATGAATTTTATTGCCGATAAATTTACTGAAGAGTATCCATCCTACGGGGGTGTATTTACCCTTACTCACGCAATATCCCCTAAATTTGCTGTTTTTGGCGAATTTCAAACTTATATAAGTGATTTGTATGCCGATGAGCTATTACGTGGCGGAGCTGCTTATTTGCTATCAAAGGATTTTCAGGTAGATATTTCAGGCCTGGTTAATTTTAAAGATACTCCATCCCGTTGGCAGTTAGCTGCTGGAGTTTCATACCGCTTTGATTTTCACGAAGATGATGAATATATAGAAGACACCTATGAAGGGGATCGCAATAAACGTGGCGAAGAAATAGAAGAAACCGGGTTTTATAAAGAAAATGAAGAAGGAGAAGGTTCAGGTGAATAATTTTTAACTGATTTTCTGAAATTTGGAAATAGAAAAGCCGTTAAAAAAATTCTTCTTTCTAACGTCATTCTGAACTTGTTTCAGAATCTAATTTGTTTTAAACTAGACCCTGAAACAAGTTCAGGGTGACGAAAAGTGAAATTTTAAACGGCTTTTTTAATTTTTTAATTCTATAACTTCGCCTACTCCTTACTCGCCATTGCAGCTGAAACCGAAGCAGATAATCTTTTATAAGTTCCGTTTTCTAAACGCTCTCTAATTGCTGAAAAAGCAACAAGGGTTTCTTCTATATCCTGAATTGTATGTGAGGCGGTAGGAATCATTCTTAGTAAAATAAGTCCTTTTGGAATTACCGGGTAAACTACTATAGAACAGAAAACTCCGTGGTTTTCCCTTAGATCTTTCACCAAAGCCATCGCTTCCGGAATACTTCCTTTTAGATAAACCGGGGTCACACAACTTTGAGTCGTTCCAATATCAAATCCGTTTTCTTTAAGTCCGTTTTGAAGAGCGTTAACATTCTCCCAAAGCTTTTCTTTAAGCTCTGGCATTGTTCTTAGCATTTCCAACCGCTTTAATGCTCCAACCACTAATTGCATTTGCAATGATTTGGCAAACATTTGCGATCGTAGATTATATTTCAGGTAATCTATAATTTCTTTATCGGCTGCGATGAAAGCGCCTGTACTTGCCAAAGACTTGGCGAAAGTGGCAAAATAAACATCAATGTCATCCTGAATACCCTGCTCCTCACCTGCTCCGGCTCCGGTTTTACCTAAAGTTCCAAATCCGTGGGCATCATCTACAAAAAGTCTGAAATTATATTTTTGCTTCAGCTCCACAATTTCCTTTAATCTTCCCTGCTCTCCTCGCATTCCAAAAACACCTTCTGAAATCAATAAAATCCCTCCTCCGGTTTGCTCTGCAATTTTAGTAGCGCGTTGCAGGTTCTTTTCTATACTTTCAAGGTCGTTGTGTTTATATGTAAAACGCTGACCTAAGTGTAATCTCACTCCATCAATAATACAAGCGTGAGCGTCAACATCGTAAACAATAACATCTGCTTTAGAAACCAGTGCATCTATGGTAGAAACCATTCCCTGGTAACCAAAATTAAGCAGGTAAGCCGATTGTTTATGAACAAAAGATGCAAGTTCGTCCTGCAGTTTTTCGTGCAACTGAGTGTGGCCACTCATCATTCTTGCACCCATTGGGTAAGCCGAGCCATATTCTGCAGCGGCTTCAGCATCTACTTTTCTTACTTCGGGATGATTCGCAAGTCCCAGGTAGTCGTTAATACTCCAGGTAATTACTTCTTTCCCTCTAAATTTCATTCGGTTAGAAATTGGCCCTTCCAGCTTAGGAAATACAAAATATCCTTCAGCTTGCTCGGCCCATTTTCCTAATGGTCCTTTATCTTTATATATTTTATCAAATAAATCCCTCATCGATCATTTTTTAGTCGAGCGCAAAAATACTTAAAATTGGCTCAATTTAACAAAGTTATTTCCTTCAACAAATCCAAATAAAAGAAAAGCATCCTGCAGGATGCTTTTCTTTTATTATTTCTGAATAAATTTCAAAATACCTTTTATTTTATAAATTCTATAGGCTGTGCCTCAATTTCATTTTTAGTATCAAAAAAGCCCTGTTCTTCCATCCAGTCATCGCTAAAGACTTTCCCCATATAACGGGAGCCGTGATCGGGAAATATTACAACAACCTTACTATTTTCATCAAATTCTCCTTCTTCCGCAAGTTGTTTTAATCCCTGTGTTGCTGCACCACTGGTATAACCTACAAATAATCCTTCAGTTTTGGCAAGTTCTCTGGCGCTATGCGCACTGTCTTCATCACTAACCTTAATAAAACGGTCAATAATTTCAAAATCTGTGGCTGATGGAATAAGGTTTTTTCCCAGTCCTTCTATTCTGTAAGGGTAAATTTCCCCGGAATCAAATTCTTTGGTTTCGTGATACTTCTTTAAAACAGAACCGAAAGCATCAATCCCTATAACTTTAATTTCTGGATTTTGTTGCTTCAAATATCTTGCTGTTCCAGAAATTGTTCCGCCGGTACCACTACAAGCAACCAGGTGAGTAATTTTTCCTTCGGTTTGCTTCCATATTTCAGGACCCGTAGAATTAAAATGAGCATCAATATTCAGCTCATTAAAATATTGATTAATATAAACCGAACCTTTAGTTTCTGAATGCAACCTTTTGGCTACCTGGTAATAAGATCTCGGATCGTCTGCTGAAACGTGGGCCGGACAAACATACACCTTGGCGCCCATTGTTTTTAACATATCAATCTTATCGTTAGATGCTTTAGAACTAACTGCAAGAATGCATTCATAACCTTTTATAACACTAACCATTGCAATACTAAAACCGGTATTACCAGAAGTAGTTTCAATAATAGTATTTCCCGGTTTAAGAATGCCTTTTCTTTCGGCTTCTTCAATAATATAAAGTGCAATGCGGTCTTTAGCGGAGTGTCCCGGATTAAAGGCTTCTACTTTAGCGAAGAATTCCCCTCTATATCCCTGGGTTATTTTGTTAAGTTGTATCAACGGCGTATTGCCTATAAGTTGCAATACGTTATCATATACTTGCAAATCTTCTCTCATAAATCGAAGTTCTTTACAAAATTAGGGTTAATTATTCCACTCTTTTAAGAAGTGAAAATCCCCCAAATTTAAGGCAAATTTTTTAATTAGTGGTCAATTCCTTCTAAATCCAGTAAAAATGCATATTCTTCAGCTACTTCTTTTAAAGCTTCAAAACGTCCTGAAGCCCCTCCGTGCCCTGCATCCATATTGGTATGAAACAACAATAAATTCCTATCGGTCTTTAGTTCCCTTAATTTGGCTACCCATTTTGCCGGTTCCCAATATTGAACCTGGGAATCGTGCAAACCAGTTGTTACCAGGATATTAGGATAATCTTGCGCAACCACATTATCATAAGGCGAATATTGCATCATATACTCGTAATAATCCTTTTCATTCGGATTTCCCCATTCATCATATTCTCCCGTAGTTAACGGAATACTGTCGTCTAGCATTGTTGTCACCACATCTACAAAAGGAACTGCAGCTATCACCCCATTATAAAGTTGGGGCGCCATATTAATAACTGCTCCCATCAGTAATCCACCGGCCGAGCCACCCATCGCGTAAAGATGGGATGCGGAAGTATATTTTTCCTTAATTAAATATTCTGAAACATCTATATAATCGGTAAAGGTGTTCATTTTATTGAAAAGCTTCCCGTTTTCATACCAGTTACGTCCCAAATATTCCCCGCCACGAATGTGTGCGATTGCATAGATAAATCCCCGGTCCAGTAAACTTAGCCTTACCGTAGAAAAATAAGGATCTATGGTTGAACCGTAAGAACCGTAGGCGTATTGTAACAACGGACTATTTCCGTCTAACTTGGTTCCTTTTTTATAAACCAAACTCACGGGAATTTTAGTTCCGTCTTTTGCAGTGGCCCAAATTCTTTCTGACAGGTAATTATCTTTGTCAAAATTTTCATCTAAAACTTCCTGTTCTTTTAAAACCGTCTTTTCGCGGGTTTCCATATTAAAATCTACCACTGAAGTTGGTGTAGTCATAGAATTATAGGTAAGCCTTAAAATATCAGTATTAAAAGCAGGGTTTATAGAAGTGAATGCGGTGTAAGTTTCATTATCAAAAGGGATGTAATATTCTTCTGAATCATCCCAGCGAATCACCTTTATTTTATTCAAACCATTATGGCGTTCACTTACTACCAAATATTTTTTGAAGATATCTATATCTTCCAATAAATAATCTTCCCGGTGAGGAATCACGTCTACCCAGTTTTCTTTTGTAGTTTTATCAACCGGGGTTTTCATTAATTTAAAATTGGTTGCTTTATCTTTGTTGGTCATTACATAAAAATCGCCTTCGTAATGCGCAATGCTGTATTCCAATCCACGTTCTCGCGGTTGAAAAACCTTAAATTCACCCGACGGATCATCGGCCTTTAAAATTCGATATTCTGTAGTTAAAGTGCTGTGACTTCCTATAATTATATATTCCTTGGATTTCGATTTATAAACATAAGTATTAAAAGTTTCATCTTCTTCTTCAAATACCAGTTCATCTTCAGCAGGATCTGTTGCTAGAATGTGCTTGTAAATCCTATAAGAACGTAGTGTTTGCTCGTCTTTCTTCGTGTAGAAAAGCGTTTTATTATCGGCTGCCCAGGTAGAACCTCCGGTGGCATTTTCAATTTTATCAGGATAAATTTCGCCGGTTTGAAGATCTTTTATCTGAATGGTATATTTTCTTCGGCTTAAAGTATCTACCCCAAAAGCCACCATCTTATTATCGGGGCTCACATTTAATCCGCCCAAACTATAATATTCAAAGCCTTCAGCCATTTCATTTACATCAAACAGCAATTCTTCGGGTGCATCCAGTTCACGCTTTTTCCTTGAATAAATAGGGTAATCTTTTCCGGTTTCAAAACGGGTTAAATACCAGTAATTATTTAATTTATATGGAACCGACTCATCATCTTCTTTAATTCGGCCCTTCATTTCCTCAAATAACCGCTGCTGAAAATCTTTGGTGTGAGCAGTCATTTTATGGTTATACTCGTTTTCCTGATTTAGATAATCAATCACCTCCGGATTATCGCGATTGTTCATCCAGTAATAGTTATCTATTCTCACGTCTCCGTGAAACTCCAGGGTTTTAGATATTTTCTTAGCTTTTGGCGGTAAAATTTCTTTTTTCAAATCTGCATTATTTTTAAGCGCTTGCAAAGATAAGGCTTCCCAACTAAATACATAATTAGTCACTTCATATTAACAGGATTAAACCTGTAATTAGTAAATTTGTGTTTATTAAATTTTAAAAAAAGAGACTATGTTTGGAGATATGATGGGTATGATGAATAAAATTAAGGAAACCCAACAAAAAGTTGAAGAAACTAAAGAACGCCTAAAAACGGTAACTATAGAAGAAAAATCCAGCGACGGACTTCTAAAAGTGACTATTAGTGCTACACGTGAAATTAAAAATATAAGCGTTGCAGACGAATTGATGGAAGATAAAGAGCAGCTTGAAGATTACCTGGTGTTGACATTAAATAAAGCAATAAGCAGAGCTTCAGAAATCCATGAAACCGAACTTGCCGCTGTGGCAAAAGATGGAATGCCAGATATTCCTGGTTTAGACCAGTTAAAATAAGTTTTCTTTGTATAAAATTATAGACCTCACGGATTTTTAAAATCTGTGAGGTCTATATCATTGCAACAATTAAGATATTTTTTCTATAATTTTGTTTCCTTAAGTACTTTCAAGAATTTCTGGTGCATTTCTTCGGAATAATCTAAATGGGTAACAATCCTTAATTTCCCCTGTCCCATATTACTTATTCTGATATTTTCCTTCTGTAGGTTTTTCATAAAAGCGGCTTCATCTGAAGCATTCTTCAGGTAAAAAATAACAATATTGGTTTCCACTGGCTCCACCTCCCCTACATAGCTCGCAGCATCAAGGGTTTTAGCTATTTCTGAAGCTCTTTTATGATCTTCAGCTAATCGTTCTACGTGGTTATCTAAAGCGTAAATTCCGGCTGCAGCCATAAAACCAACCTGTCGCATTCCGCCACCTAAAACTTTACGTATCCTTATGGCATTTTTCATGATTTCCTTGTCTCCAATAAGCACCGATCCCATTGGGGTTCCCAGACCTTTAGAAAGACAAACCGAAATAGTATCAAAAAGTTTCCCGTAATCTTTCGGGTCTTCATTTTTGGCCACCAGGGCGTTAAATAATCGAGCACCATCTAAATGTAAACCGAGTTTATGCGTATTGCAAACCTTTCTTATTTTCTTGATTTCTTCCAAATCGTAGCAAGCGCCGCCACCTTTATTTGTGGTATTTTCCAAACAAACCAAACTCGTTAGCGGACTATGATAAAAGTCCGGCGGATTGATATTCTCTTTTACCTGGGCAGCAGTGATCATTCCGCGGTCGCCATCTACCAGTTTGCAGGAAACCCCGCTATTAAACGAGGCGCCGCCGCCTTCATAATTAAAAACGTGGGCCCATTTATCGCAAATAAGCTGTTCGGCCGGTTGAGTGTGCAACTTTATGGCTGCTTGATTGGCCATACTTCCCGTAGGAAAAAATAAGGCCTCGTCTTTCCCGAACATTTTGGCCAGTTTTTCTTCCAAAGCGTTTACCGTAGGATCTTCATTATAAACATCGTCACCAACTTCAGCGCTCATTATTACTTTCAACATTCCGCTCGTAGGGCGGGTTACTGTATCACTTCTCAAATCTATTTCTTTCATAAACTAACTTTGTCATTTCCGCGAAGGCGGAATCTCTTAATATTTTTTTCGGGTCATTTCCGGGCAGACGGAAATCTTTTATTTATTTCATACCATTTCCTCGAAGGAGGAAATCATCTATTCAACTCCACTACTAAAATCCATCCCTTCACACTTGAAACTCCCAATAGGACTTCCATCAGGGATTTCAGGAACATTTAATTTGGTTTTATATTCATTGGGATTTTCCCTGTAGTTTTCAATTTCTCTAAACATTTGCTGATGCAATGCTCCATCTTTATCACTTAACCAGTCTTTTAATTCATCAATTTGAGCATTGGTAATAGCTTTTACTTTTACAGTAGCCGATTCGCTTTCAGCTAATTTAATCAACTGCAGTAATACATTATAATTTATAGCCTGCTGGACTTCATTTAAATAATCGTCCCGATGAGACTTTTGTATTGTTTCCTTAATTAATTCTTCTAAGACTTCCTCTGGTCCCATTTGCTTTTTATTCAATGCTTTTTGTTGAACCAATCTCGCCATTCTTTCGGGATGCAACAATAAGGAAAGCGATAAATTTGTAGCAGTCACCGGCGCGCCTAATGCATCAAAAGCTACTCCGGTATTGCTTTTAAAAGATTCTCTGCTACGATTGTAGCCAAAAGCACGTGGTGGAAATAATTCAAGTTTCTCCTTCGGAATCGCTATCACTTCAGCATCTAAGGTATTCAGAATTGACTTTAACGCATTTTCCTGCATTTTTGGGTTTGCACTTTCCCAAAGCTTATCTTTTCCTCCTTTTACCGCGTAATTATAATCAAGTCCGCCGATGGTTTTCACCGCGGCTTCAACCTGATAGCGGTGTAAAAAGTATAATGGCACAAAAACATCTTCCAAAACCGAGTATGGTTCGTTGGTTCTAATATTATCTTCAGAAAAATTCTCGATTCCCTTTTTCCTGATTTTTAAGATTTCTTCAAGTTCTTCAATTGCACTTTCACCATTATCCCATAAATGCGCGTTTATGTGAGCACCACCTTGCGCCCGGGCATCGCTATCTGAGATAAATTGGTGGCAGGCTTCTTGTGCTTCTTCTAAAACCGAATTAAGAAATTCCCTTTCTGAAGTATTTTCCGGAATATCAGCATAAGAATATTTTACGGTGACTTTGTCCCACTCGCCAATTCCGGTGTCGTAAGCATTTGCAATACTAATTTCGTTATTTTCCAAACTAAATTGCGGATGCGGATAATCCATTACCGAAGCATTATCGTATACACTTGCTGCAAAATTATGGGCAAAACCAATGGTGTGACCAACTTCATGCGCAGAAAGCTGCCGAATTCTGGCAACCGCCATTTCCATCATTTTTTCGTGATTTTTATCACTTTCAGCAAAAGGTTTATTCAGTAAAGCCTGGGCAATCATAAAATCCTGGCGAATTCTCAAACTTCCTAAACTTACGTGTCCTTTTATAATTTCACCGGTTCTGGGGTCTACCACGCTAGCGCCATAGCTCCAGCCACGCGTTGAGCGATGCACCCACTGGATCATATTATACCGCGTATCTAAAGGGTCGGCATCTTCGGGCAGCATTTTCACCTGAAAAGCATCTTTATAGCCAATTTTTTCATAAGCTTCGTTCCACCAGCGTGCTCCTTCCAGCAAAGCCGATTTTACCGGCTCGGGCGTTCCCGGGTCCAAATAATAAATAATGGGTTCTTCGGCTTCACTAATTTCAGCTTCGGGGTTTTTCTTTTTTAATCGGTGGCGAATAGCAAATTTCTTTTCTATAGGCTCATAAACCGGTGTAGAATAATCTAAATAGGAAATAGAAATTGTACCACTACGTGGGTCAAACAGTCGCTTTTCATAATTATCGTCGGGTAATTTCACAAAAGAATGATGTTGCACTACACTAAGATTTTTGGCATTGGGAGCTACACTTTGAAGTGTGCGGCCTTTGGGTTCGCCTTCAAATGTTAGTAAAGCTTCAAATTCTACATTTTCAGGAAAAGCTTTGGTGCGCTCTAAAGACAGTGCACTTTTAGATTTGTCGAGTTTATAAGTTCCGTAGTCACCTTTTTTGAGTCGGCCGGCAACATCGTGCGCATCTTCTATTAAAAATGGTGTAAAATCTATAACGAAAGTCGAATCTTTTTCTTCCTTAATTTCAAAACCAAAAATAACCGATTTTGCAAAAGCCTGCTCTACACTACATTTTTCCTGCTCATTAGTAGTTTCAGCCCTGTATTTTTGATTTGGTTGTACCAGCAATAACTTATTCCCGGCTTTCTGAAATTTCACCACTGCTTCATTTCCCAACTGACCACGATCTAAACCAATATCGTTAGAACCCAGACCGCTGGTTAGCGCATGGACATATAAAAATTCCGTATCTAGCTTATCTACTTCAATATAGATTTCATCTTCGTCTTCATTATAATGAAAATTGAAAAAGCCTTCATATTCCTGAAGATTTTCTTTTTCGGAAAGAAATTGAGCTGTTCCCGGAACTGAGAAACTGACTAACAGGAAAATAAGTGAAAATTGCTTCATTTACGTGGTTTTATAGGATGTCTAAAACTATAAAAATATCGTTAAATACTTTTCCGTCGCAGTCTTAAATTCTATTTTTACCTTATAAAATTTAGTATATGATCACAACTGAGCAGATCAAAGATCTCAGAGAGCGCCTTGGTGCGTTAAGGAGGTATCTTTGACATTGATGCCAAAAAAATAGAAATCTCCAATCAGGAAGAAAAAACCTTTGCTCCAGATTTTTGGGATGATCCCAAAAAAGCTGAGGCACTAATGCGTGAACTTAATGCTGAAAAACAATGGGTAGACGATTTTGAAAAAGGGCAAATCCTGGTGGAGGACCTCGAGGTGCTTTATGAGTTTTATAAAGAAGACGAGGCCAGCCAGGAAGATGTTTTAGAGAAAAACAAGCAGGCCTTAGACCTTATTGAAGGCCTTGAGTTTAAGAATATGCTTTCGGAAGAAGGTGATAAATTAAGCGCAGTATTACAAATTACGGCAGGTGCCGGTGGCACCGAAAGTTGCGATTGGGCAGAGATGCTTATGCGTATGTACCTAATGTGGGCCGAAAAGCGCAAATTCAAAATAAAGGAACTGAATTACCAGGCCGGTGATGTTGCCGGTATTAAAACAGTAACTCTTGAGATTGAAGGCGAATTTGCTTTTGGCTGGTTAAAAGGTGAAAATGGCGTACACAGGTTGGTACGAATTTCCCCATTTGACAGTAACGCAAAAAGGCATACCTCGTTTGCTTCGGTTTATGTTTATCCGTTAGCCGATGATTCTATAGAAATTGATATCAATCCTTCTGAAATTTCCTGGGAAACAATGCGATCTTCTGGCGCCGGAGGACAAAATGTAAATAAGGTAGAAACCGCGGTTAGGTTGCGCCACGCCCCTACGGGAATAGTTGTTGAAAATTCTGAAACACGCTCTCAGCTGGAAAACAAAACCAAGGCAATGCAGCTTTTAAAAAGTCAGTTGTATGAAATTGAACTTCAGAAGCAACAAGCACAGCGCAGAGAAATTGAAGACTCTAAGATGAAAATTGAATGGGGTTCGCAAATTAGGAATTATGTAATGCATCCTTACAAACTAGTTAAAGATGTGCGAACCGCAGAAGAAACCGGAAATGTAGATGCCGTAATGAATGGAGATATAGATATGTTCCTGAAAGCTTTTTTAATGATGATGGGACAAAGGCAGGAAGATTGATAAGTATATGCCAATATATTTTAGATTTAAAATTTATTGTTTATTTTAAAGTAGCCAAAACCAAAAAATAATGATTACTGTTTACCACAATGCCAGATGTAAAAAATCAAGGGAAGGATTAGAATTAGTTAAAAATTCAGGAAAAGATTATCAAGTAAGAGAATATTTAAAGGACCCACTCTCTGAAAAGGAATTGGGACAAATTCTGGATAAACTAAGTTTTTATCCTATGCAGTTAATTAGAACCAACGAAAAGATCTGGAAGGAAGAATATAAAAATAAAGATCTTAGTGATAAAGAGCTGATTACTGTCATGGTAAAAAACCCAAAATTAATTGAACGGCCCATTGTAGAAACTAATAATACTGCCGTGGTAGGACGCCCAGGCTCTAAAATAGAAGATTTATTACATTAAATATTCTGGTAAATCAAACCAATAAAAAATGAAGACTCAACATAAAATAGCTATAATTGGTGCCGCCGGATTTTTGGTGGCCGGATTTATATTTTCTCAATTTTACCTTCACCAAAAAAGTAGGAAGGAACTACTTGAGATTGCTCGTGAATTAGCCTATACGTGGAAAAAAGAATTAGAACTTGATTTTGAGCAAACCGGCAAGCTGGAAGATCTGATTATTGAATATACGCTTAAAAAAAATGAAATTCTTAGTACCACGGCCTTAACTGAAGATGAAATTATTTTTAAACTAAAATCAATTCAGAAAGCAGAACATAAAAAACTTCAAAAAGTGATGACCGATAAGCAGTTTCAAAAATATCTTGAATTAAATAAGAAAATCAGTCGGAAGTCTTAGGCTCTGTGCCTCAGCCAGAAAAAATTATTTTAACATTTTAAATCCGTATTTAACGCTAGTTTAACCGAATTCCTATTAAACCATTCGTAAAAATTGGGGTCAAAGGATAAAAATTTTCTATGACCACCAAAATCTTAACTACGCTAAGTGTAGCGTTTTTTCTTTTTTTTAGCCTTCACGGCTACACCCAATCGGGACCCTATAAAATTAGCGGAAAAGTAATGGATACGGAGATGGATGCACCCCTTGAGTTTGCAACCGTTTCAGTAGTTAATTCTAACGACCCTGCGGATGTTACAGGAGTTGTAACAAGTTCCCGGGGGAACTTCTCTATAGAAGTGCCAGAAGGCACCTATAATATTATCGTTGAATTTATCTCTTACGAAACCAAAAGATTCAATGACCGAAATATTGATTCAGACCTTAATTTAGGAACCATTCCATTGGGGCTGGATTCAGATAACCTTGACGAGGTTTTAGTTCAGGCTGAAACTACCCAGGTTAGCGTTCAACTGGATAAGAAGATCTATAACATAGGAAAAGACCTTACCACCGCTGGAGGTACGGTAAGTGATGCCCTTAATAATGTTCCGTCGGTTTCTGTAGATATTGAAGGCGGAATTAGCCTTAGGGGAAACCAAAATGTTAGAATTCTTATTAACGGAAAACCTTCAGCTATGGCAGGGTTTGGAGATACAAATGTATTGAGCAACCTACCCGCTGAAGCAATTGAACGTGTAGAAGTGATTACTTCTCCGTCTGCACGTTATGATGCAGAAGGTACCGCTGGCATCATAAACATTATTTTAAGACAAAAAGAAACTTTAGGTTTTAATGGTTCACTAAACCTGAACGTTGGTCATCCGGATAACGCAGGTCTTTCAGCCAACTTAAATTATAGAACCGATGATTACAACCTATTTAGCAACATTGGATGGCGTTATTTTGATGCTCCTCAGAATAGTTTCAGTGACACAGAATACTTAAGACGTTTTAATGATGATGGTGAACTTGTTCCACCAGAATTCAATAGAATTCGAGAAGATAGGGAAGTACAACGATTAAACCGAAATTATAATGCGAATGTAGGGATGGAATACTTCCTAAACGAACAATCTTCTATTACCGCAAGCATTTTCTACCGTTACGGGGAAGATGAAGATAAGTCCCTTAATAACAGTGATAGATTTAGAAGCGATGATCTTGTTGAAACAACACTAAGGCGTGAGTTACAAAGCGAAGAAGATAATAGCTACCAAATCGCTTTAAATTATATAAACCGATTTAATGAAGAAGGCCACGAGATTACGGCCGATTTTCAGTATGAAAATGACGCCGAGATTCAGAATACTTTTATAACCGAAGATTATCTTTCCTCAAATGAAGCTAATCCCACTCCTTTTCAGAGAGAAGAAGTTTACACAGAAGAAGATCAAAAGGAATATTTATTTCAGGCTGATTATGTGCTACCTTTAGGAGAAGATGCAAGGTTTGAAGCGGGTTATCGTGGTAATTTTGAAAATGAGATTACAGATTATCGTTTACAACAGGAAGATCTTGCCACAGGAAATCTAGTAACTAACGATACACTTACAAATGTATTTGATTATTCTGAAAACGTAAATGCTCTTTATTCCCAATACGGAACCAAAATAGGAAAGTTCTCTTTCCTTTTAGGACTTCGTCTGGAAAATACACAACTTAAGGGTGATATAGATTCAAGGCTAAGTGATGAAGAATTGGTTGAAGCTTATGGCTTTCCTATTCAAACTGAATTTGATAATAATTACCTGGGGCTTTTTCCAACGGTTAATTTAATTTACGAATTAGAAAGTGATGGTGGCCAGGAAGAAAATATAACCTTAGGGTATAATAGAAGGATTAACCGTCCCCGGGGTTGGTATATTAATCCATTTCCATCGCGTTCAAGTCGTACCAATGTATTTCAGGGGAATCCCAACTTACAACCGGCTTTTGCCAGCGCCTTTGATCTTGGTTATTTAAAACGTTGGGATAAACTAACCCTTACTTCTTCGGTATATTATCAGCACGAAACCGATTCTTTTGAGCGTGTTGAAGAAAACACCGGGCAGGAAACTACAGATGGTATAGATATCATTAGAACAATTCCTATAAATCTTGCTACTAACAAAAGAACAGGTGCCGAGCTTGGAATTCTTTATAACCCGGCAGATTGGTTAAGATTAAACAGTAGTTTTAACTTCTTCCAGTTTGAAACCGAAGGAGAATTTAATGATATAGATTACGGTGCAAAAAATACTAGCTGGTTTGCAAGGTTTAGTTCTAAAGTAGAACTTCCGGGAACTATAGACTGGCAAACCAACGCTTTTTATCGTGGTTCGCAAGAAAATGCACAAACCAAAAACAAAGGAATATTTTCTATGGATCTTGCCTTTAGTAAGGAAATCCTGAATGAGACTGTAACACTCTCTTTAAACGTTAGGGATTTATTGAATTCTAGAAAGAGAAGATCTTTAACTACTACCGAATTCTTTAACCGTGAAAGTGAATTTCAATGGAGACAACGTCAAATCACTTTTTCTGTGATTTACAGATTCAATCAGCAAAAACGGGAACAGAGACGTAACGGCGAAGGCGAAGATTTTGATGATCCAGGATTTGAAGGATAAATCCTAAACTAAAAAAACCGGCAATTAGATAGCCGGTTTTTTTATTATTTTTAAAAATTAAGCATAAAAAAAGGGACAATTAACGTCCCTTTTTTTATGCTTTTTCTTGTTTAGCTTTTTTTCTTGCTTCTTTCTTTTCTTTAAGCAGTTCAGCAACCGAACCGCCTATCCAATAGGGTAAAATAGCCATTAGAAAAATCATAAGCCAGAATCCCATAGTTATAATAACCAGGAAAGCCAGAAAACCGAGGTATTGATCGAATTCGAACATAATATCAAAATTTTTTGATCTGGTCAAAGATACTAAGCTTTGACGGCTTATCACAATTAAATATTAAGAAAATCATAACTCTGTGATTAAAATCAGAAAAATTATAGGCTAAATTCTTCGTATTTATACTTTTAAAAAGCCGCTAACTTGTAAATTTGTGGCACAACTAATATCAAACTTATGGACTATAGAATAGAAAAAGATACTATTGGAGAGGTAAAGGTTCCGGCCGATAAACTCTGGGGTGCTCAAACCGAACGTTCCAGGAATAACTTTAAAATTGGACCTGCGGGCAGTATGCCATTGGAAATAGTTTACGGTTTTGCTTATTTAAAAAAAGCCGCTGCTTACACCAACTGTGAATTAGGAGTGCTGCACGTAGACAAAAGGGATTATATCGCCCAGGTTTGCGATGAAATATTAGAAGGTAAACACGACAACCAGTTTCCTTTGGTAATTTGGCAAACCGGAAGCGGTACCCAGAGCAATATGAACGTAAACGAAGTTATTGCCAACCGTGCACACCAACTTGCGGGTAAAACCTTAGGCGAAGGTGATAAAACACTTCAGGCTAACGACGATGTAAACAAATCGCAATCTTCTAACGATACTTTTCCCACCGGAATGCATATCGCGGCTTATCAAAAAATCACGAAAGTTACGCTTCCAGGGGTGAGACAACTTCGCGATACTTTAAAGAAAAAGTCTGAAGAATTTAAGGAAGTGGTAAAAATTGGACGTACCCATTTTATGGATGCCACTCCCCTAACCCTTGGCCAGGAATTTAGTGGTTATGTTTCTCAACTGGATCACGGAATTATTGCTCTTGAAAATACGCTTCCGCATTTAGCTGAATTAGCACTTGGTGGTACCGCCGTAGGAACCGGATTAAATACCCCAAAAGGATACTCAAAACGAGTATCTGAATTTATTGCGAAATTCACTGAATTGCCTTTTGTTTCCGCAGGAAATAAGTTTGAAGCGCTTGCTGCCCACGATGCTTTTGTAGAGACTCACGGGGCTTTAAAACAATTAGCCGTTTCGCTGAATAAAATTGGAAACGATATAAGAATGCTTTCTTCAGGACCGAGAAGTGGAATTGGAGAAATCAATATTCCGGCAAACGAGCCTGGTTCTTCTATTATGCCCGGCAAAGTAAATCCTACGCAATGTGAAGCTCTAACTATGGTTTGCGCCCAGGTAATGGGTAACGACGTGGCTATTAGCGTTGGCGGAATGCAGGGGCAATTTGAATTGAACGTTTTTAAACCGGTTATGGCAGCTAACTTATTGCAAAGCGCAGAACTTATTGGTGATGCCTGTGTATCTTTTGATGTAAACTGCGCCCATGGAATTGAAGCGAACACCCCAAGAATCAAGGAACACTTAAATAATTCCCTGATGCTGGTTACTGCTTTAAATACCAAGATTGGCTACTACAAAGCTGCTGAAATTGCAAATAAAGCACACGAAGACGGAACTACCCTTAAAGAAGCAGCAGTTAATTTAGGTCACCTTACCGAAGAACAATTTGATGAGTGGGTACAACCTAAAGATATGGTTGGGAATATTAAATAGTTTTAATATTTCTAAGAATTAAAAAGGGCTGTTTGAGAAATTTTGAAATCGTCATCCTGAACTTGTTTCAGGATCTAAGTTGTTAAGCAAACAATTAGAAGCTGAACCAGGTTCAGCTTGACGAAAACGAGATATTTTCAAACAGCCCTTTTTTCTTATTCTATAAGATTTACTTCTCAATCTTCTTCTTGGGTTTCTTCGCATAAAACTTCTGGAACCTCCAGTAAGAGACTGCTCCAAGTACTGCGACCGCTGCTACCGAATAATAGATAAAAGTTGGTGTAATAACTTTATCTCCGCTTGCGTAAGAATGTAAACCTGCTAAGTAGAAGTTCACTCCAAAGTAGGTCATTAAAATACTGGCAAAAGATACTACAGCCATTAGATTAAAGAACCATCTGCTTCTTAAACCTGGAACCAAACGCATATGAATCACAAAAGCATAAACCATAATACTAATTAAAGCCCAAGTTTCTTTAGGGTCCCAGCCCCAGTATCGTCCCCAACTTTCATTGGCCCATTGCCCTCCAAGAAAGTTTCCAATGGTCAACATAACCAATCCTACTGTTAAAGCCATTTCAGTAATAATAGTAATCTCTTTGATATTGAGATCCATTTTCTTTTTATTCTTTTCCGTAGTAAAGATCATTAAAAGCAATGCCACAGCTCCCAGGATCATTCCCAAAGTAAATGGGCCATAACTTCCTACAATTACCGAAACGTGAATCATTAACCAGTACGAATCTAATACGGGTTGTAAGTTCGCGATAGATGGATCCATCCAGTTCCAGTGCGCGATCATTAAAATCATCGAGGTAACAAATGCTGTAGAGGCAATGGTTAAGCTACTTTTTCTTCCAAAAGCCAAACCAAAGAACATCGTGGCCCAGGCTACGTAGATCATCGATTCATAGGCATCACTCCAGGGAGCGTGACCCGAGATATACCACCTGGCAATTAATCCTAAGGTATGTAGTATAAAGAGAATTATTATAATTCCTGCACTTGTTTTAACCAGCAATTTAGTAATGTTGTTCTCCTTAAAAATCCTGGCAATAACAATAACCAGCATAAAAAGGCCGGCAACCATGTACATCCAGAAAAGATTTCTGAAAATATCGTATTTGTTATAAGTGATCTCTGCGTTGATTTTATCTTCAGAAGGCAATACTTTTGACCCGAATTTCTTCTGAAATCCTTTTATACTTTCCAAAAACTGATTTGCTTTGGTGTAATCTCCCGTCTCAGTTGCTTCAGAAAGCGAAGTCATATACAAAGGCAGGATTTGTTTAGTGTACACCGAATCCATTCCTTTAAAGGCACCTGCTTCGTCCTCTAATTCAGGATAAGAAACCCATTTATTATTTTCGTGCTCCGGAATTGGGAAGATTCTTAAAATCTTACCCTGAAGCGCCCGGTATAATAAATTCACCTTTTTATCGGTATTTATAAAATCCTTCTGAAATTTATTAGGAACAGCTGCCTGGTAGGCCTCTTCCAATAATGGAGCAAGTTTATAATTCCCCATATCGTCAAAGAAACTACTTAGGGTGAGGTATTTTTTCCCTTCTTCTACATCAAGAAGATTATGCAAACTATCGTTATGTTTTTCAACATAAATAATTGGCACGTTGTACCATATCATCGGGTTTTGAGTTAAAGACACTAAAACCTGGTCTGAACTTAAACCTTCGTAGGAATCAGATTTACTTAATTTCCGCAGTAATTCTGAAGAATAGGTATTAGCAGGTTTCATTCTTCCACCAGCATCCTGAATCACCAACCGACCAAATTTAGCTGCGTGTTCTTCGCTTATAGCATTGCTTTTAATAATGGAATCTACTTCTCTTTTGGCCGATTCAGCGTGTTCGTGCTCATCGCCAGGCGTTTGGGCAAACATAGAACCTGCAGCCATAAAGAAAATAAGTACTGTAGTTAACTTTTTCTTTTTTTCTTTTACTTTTTCCAGCATTTCCTTAAGGTTTCCAAAGCGTGAGCCTTTATCAAATAAAATTAGCATCAAACCTAAATAAAGCAGGAAGTAGCCTATATAAGTTACCCAGGTGCCCCAGAAATCGTGATTTACAGAAAGCACTGTTCCGCTTTCATCTGGCATAAAACTAGCCTGAAAAAACCTGAAGCCTTTGTGATCTAATACATGGTTCATGTAAATTTCGTAAGGAAAGTTTTCCTTTCCTTCTTCCACGATTTCCACCTTACTTTTAAAAGAGGAATAACTATTTTCAGTCCCGGGATATCTATCGGCAATAAAATCGTTAAGTTTTATGGCAAAAGGCAATTCTATCTCTTTACTTCCATAGTTTAAATAAAATTCAAGTCCGGCAAGTTCCACTTTTTGAGGTTCACTGGGTATTCCCTGCCCTCCCATTATAGTCACTGTTTTAGATTCTCCTTCAGAAGAAACCTTTACAGTTAGCGCATCACTTTGCCCATCAGTTTTTTCAGTTGTTTTAACAATATCGTATTTTCCTTTAACCACAGGCTCAGGAATTACAAATTGCATCGTACCTATATTATAAAGAGAACGCAGCATCAGGTTCTGTGTAGAATCTTTAAGCAAATTTCCTTTCTCCTGGTCGGCCATTCGCATATAATCTCCCTCAAACGGAGAGTTTATGGTGTATTTCCCGCTTTTTTCGTCATAAGTTATATTAATCGCACCCTCGGTAGGTTCATTCAGCGCAAATAATACATTATGAATATTTTGAACTTCTCCTTCTTTTAAATAATGATCGTGACGCCCTCCACCTCCGGCTTCTACGAGTCTAAGATGATTTTCTCCATCTTCAGCAGGTACTAATTCTTCTTTAGCACCATAAATAAAGTTGGTAGCTTCAATAGTAACCGGCTGCCCGTTATAATCCGTATTCAGTACGTAATCATTTTCAGTTTCCGGAGCAAAAAGTACCGGTTCTTCCAATACCCTTCGGCGAGGTTCCCCATCAATTTCTCCGTCTATAAATGCGGTGAAATAGGTCTTTTCTGAAAGCATGATATTGGTAGTTTCACCTTCCTTAATGGGCATCACGCCTTCATAACTAATATAACGGGTTATAAAAGCGCCCACTAAAATTAGTAAAAACGATAAATGTATTAAAAGCGAGGACCATTTTTCGCGCTTATGAAGGTTATAGCGTTTAATATTTCCGGCGAAATTAATCACAAAAAATACCATAATGCCTTCAAACCACCAGGTATTATAAATTAACACTCTTGCGGTTTCTATACTATACCAACTTTCAATAAATGTTCCGAAGGCCATGGCCACTGCGAAGACCACAAATAAGACTGCCATTATACGTGTAGAAAATATGACAGAGGCTATTTTATTCTGCATGAAGTAACTCTTTTTACGGCCGCAAATTTAAGGAATTTTAACGGTTTGATAGGCTAAAAACAAAGACAATCTCCTACACGAATGTTAATTTTATAGCCTGATTATTTTTAATAATTTAGCCGAATGATAAAAGTGGTAATTTTAGGTGCTGGGAATGTGGCTTTCCATTTATTCAGAGCTTTTTCTAAAGCGGAAAATACCAGGGTAATTCAGGTATATAATCATCGGGAAGAAAGCTTGAAGCATTTTTCAAATCTCACCGATACCACAATCAATATCAAGAATTTAAAACCAGCCGATTTTTATATCCTTTCCTTAAAAGATGATGTTATTTCTAAGATTTCTGAACAACTAAAAAGTTATAAGGGAATAATATTACATACATCGGGCGCGGTTAGTTTGAATGCGCTGAACATTGTAAACAATTTCGGAGTGTTTTATCCGCTACAGACTTTTTCTAAGAATAAAACGGTAGAATTTGCTGAAATACCTGTTTGTATTGAAGCAAATTCAGCTGAAAATCTAGAAAAAATAAAAAATCTGGCTTCAGAAATTACAAAAGATGTTCGCGTGATTAATTCTGAACAACGCAAAGCTTTACACCTGGCGGCGGTTTTTGTAAATAATTTCAGTAACCATTTATATACTATTGGAGCCGAAATTTGTGAAAAGCACCGGGTAGATTTCAGCATTTTAAAGCCACTTATAAAAGAAACGGCTTCAAAAATTGAAAGTTTATCGCCACAGGATGCACAAACCGGCCCGGCTTTGAGAAATGACCAACAAACAATTGAAGCTCATTTAGCACTTTTATCAACAAACCATAAAGATATTTACAGCCTTATAACCCAATCTATTCAGGATTTCCATGGAAAAAAATTATAAAGAGTACCTAAACCAGATCAACACTTTTGTATTTGATGTAGACGGCGTTTTGACCGATGGTAGTATACAAATTAGCAGCGAAGGGGAATTACTTCGCACTATGAACATCAAAGATGGTTATGCTCTAAAAGCCGCTAAAAATGCCGGTTATACGGTATGTATTATTTCCGGAGGGAAAAATGAAGGCGTTCGTAAAAGGCTAAGAGACCTGGGGATTACCGATATTTATCTTGGCATTCACGATAAAGTGGAGCAAATGGATGAATTCTTCGACATCTATGAAATCAATGCCGAGGACGTTCTCTATATGGGAGATGATATTCCCGATTATTACCCAATGAAACTCGTTGGTTTGCCCTGCTGCCCCCAAGATGCTGTAGCCGAAATAAAAGAGATCTCAAAGTATGTTTCGCATAAAAAAGGCGGTAAAGGCTGTGTTCGCGACGTGATTGAGCAAGTGATGAAAGTACAGGGGAAATGGATCGATAAAGACTAAATGAACTGGATCGTACTTATTCTGGCCGGACTTTTTGAAGTCGCATTCGCTTTTTGTTTGGGGAAAATGAAAGTGACTTCCGGTAGCAGTTCCAACCTTTGGTTTGTTGGTTTCTTACTTTCTCTCACTATAAGTATGCTCTTGCTTTACAAAGCCACTCAAACACTACCAATTGGTACGGCTTATGCGGTTTGGACGGGAATTGGTGCTGTAGGCACTGTATTATTGGGAATTTTTGTATTTAAGGAACCGGCCCACTTCTGGCGTATCTTTTTTTTAAGCACCTTAATTATTTCCATTATAGGATTAAAATTTGTTTCTGAATAATTATAAATATGATAGCATACCTAAAACTAATAAGGTGGCTCAACCTTATTTTTATTGCGCTCACCTTAATTCTGATTAAATTTTCATTTTTTGAGCAATTTGGTGCTGCTATTAAGCTCAGCACTTTTGGTTATGCTTTGCTTATCCTCGCCACGCTTTGTATTGCCGCTTCGGGTTATGTGATTAATGATATTTATGACGTACAGGCCGATAAAATAAATAAGCCTGAAAAGCTGATTTTAGGTAATAAAATTTCAGAGAAAAAAGCGAACAATTTATTTATCATCCTTAATGTTATTGGAGTAGGAATTGGTTTTTATTTGGCCAATTTACTCGGCAAACCGGGTTTTGTTGCGATTTTTATTTTTTCTTCGGCATTATTGTATTTGTATGCCAGTTACTTAAAGCAAGTTCCTGTTCTCGGGAATATTTTAATCAGTTTGCTTGTGGCTTTTGTGGTGCTCTTGCCTTCAATTTTCGATCTTTTTCCGGCAATTAATACTCAAAATAAGCAAATTCAGTCGCTATTATTTTCAATTTTACTTGATTATGCGATTTTCGCCTTTTTGGTGAATTTATTACGGGAAATGGTGAAAGATCAGGAAGATGTAAAAGGAGATTACAACGCCGGAATACAAACGCTACCCATTATTCTTGGTCATAGCCGCACCAATAAAATCATTTTTGCAATTGGCATACTACCGGTAGCTGCGATAGTCTATTATAGCTACAATTATCTGTTTGAGAATACTTTTCTGGTAATTTACACGCTTCTGTTTATCCTGGCTCCCCTGCTTTATTTTCAAGTCCGTATTTGGGAAGCAAAAAAGAAAAAAGACTATTCGCACTTGAGTTTAATGCTGAAGATTATTTTATTTTTCGGACTCATCTCTATCGGATTCTATCAGTTTCTGCTCACTTAAATTAAAATAGTGAAATTCGATACATAATTTCAACTAATAGCTCGAAAAAGCTCAAAAACATAGTTATGCTGAAAGACCTCTTGAAAAACAAAGAAATTATTCTTGCTTCCGGCTCACCCAGACGTCATCAACTTTTTAAAGACCTGGATATACCTTTTAAAACCGATGTTAGACCGGTTAAGGAAGTTTGCCCGGATTACCTGAAAAAAGAAGAAATAACCGATTTTCTGGCACAATTAAAAGCCGAAGCTTTTCAGAAAGAATTAAAGCAGGATCAAATTTTAATTACCAGCGATACCATAGTTTATAATGCAAAAAAAGCTATGGGCAAACCTGAAACGGCGGCTGAAGCCAAAGAAATGCTAAAATCACTTTCTGGCAAAACCCATAGTGTTTTTACTTCGGTTTGTTTTACTACTCAAAATCATCAGTCAACGGTAAATTGTGAGACCAAGGTAACTTTTAAAGAACTTACTTCCGGAGAGATCGATTATTATGTAGATAACTTTAAACCATTTGACAAGGCCGGAGGTTATGCCATTCAGGAATGGATTGGACTTATTGGAATTACCTATTTGGAAGGAAGTTATTTTAATGTGGTTGGTCTTCCCACCCATTTGGTCTATCAGGAACTAATTGATTTCGCTTCAATTTGAATCTAATAATTTGCTTTAAAGCATTATAAATTACAAAAAATAAAGCCTAAGATTAATTATCTTTTTAAAATAAAAGTATCGAATAAGTTGAAATTTTTTATTTAAAAAACGCTATTTAAAAATTACCTTTATACAAAAATACTGGACAAATATGTATGAAGTTTTTACAGAATATAGAACTGAAATCACCTACACGATAGTTACGGTTTTTGTATTATTAATTGTTCAGTTGTTATTAAAGAAAGCAGCGCACAGGGTTGGAAAACGTAGTGAAATTAACTTCACCAGGACCAGGCTGATGTTTCAGTACATCAATCTTCTTATTCTTTTTATTGCTGTTTTCCTTTTAGCTATTGCGTGGGGAATAGGAGTAACCGAACTTTCCCTTATATTTTCATCGGTTTTCGCGGTTATAGGGGTTGCGCTTTTTGCTGTATGGTCTATACTTAGCAATATTACTTCCGGAGTAATTCTTTTCTTTTCATTTCCATATAAAATTGGTGACAAAATAAAGATCCACGATAAGGATATTCCTATTGAAGCTATTATTGAAGATATAAAGGCTTTTCATCTTCATCTCAGAACTTTAGAAGGAGAACTAATAACATATCCTAATAACCTTATCTTACAAAAAGCGGTTTCCCTTGTTGCAAAAGATGTTTATCTTGACGAGGATAAAAGCAGTCTTTAAGTGTAATTACCCTGGAGCAGGCCTACGAGGTATTAACAGTAAAATTTTTTTAATTTCGAGACAGCCCCCTGAATGATTCGGGCAGGCCTCTGAGCATTTAAATCTCGATTGTCGAGTAAAAGTAATTAATTTACTATATTCAGGCGACTAAAGTTTTTATATTTGGTTTTCTTATTAATCGCCTTGAATTTTATGCGCAAACTACTTAGTTATCTTTTCTGTTTTTTTCTGCTTAATTTTTACGCACAGGAACCCGAAAAATTAGATGCTTCTGAAATATTTCAGAAAATACAAAAACTCAATTTCCTGGGATCAGTTCTATACATTGGTGCCCATCCCGATGATGAGAACACCCGGTTAATTTCTTATTTTTCCAATGAAAAAAATGCCCGAACAGCTTATCTCTCTCTAACCAGGGGCGATGGCGGCCAAAACCTTATTGGCCCTGAATTAAGAGAGCAACTCGGACTCATTAGAACTCAGGAATTGCTAGCCGCAAGGCGTATAGACGGTGGCGAACAATTCTTTACCCGCGCCAACGATTTTGGTTACTCCAAGACGCCCGAAGAAACACTGGAAATATGGGATAAAGAAAAAGTACTAAGTGATGTGGTTTGGGTTATTAGAAACTTCAAACCAGACGTGATTATAAATCGGTTTGATCACCGTACTCCCGGCTCAACCCACGGTCACCATACTTCCTCCGCCCTTTTAAGCCTGGAAGCTTTTGATGCCGCTGCTAATCCCACTAAATTTCCTAACCAATTAGATTTTACCCAAACACATCAAACAAAACGGGCTTATTTTAATACTTCACCCTGGTTTTATGGTGGTGACGAAGCTTTTAAAGAAGCCAGTAAAGATCGATTCATCATTTTTGATACCGGAGTTTATTTTCCACTACTCGGACTTTCGAATCCTGAGATTTCCTCTTTAAGCCGAAGTCAGCACCAATCCCAGGGTTTTGGCAGTACCGGTTCCCGAGGCCGGCAAATGGAATATTTAGAACCTATTAAAGGCGATACCATTCGCTCGCAAGATGTTTTTCAGGGCATTGATACTTCCTGGAATAAATTAGAAGGTGGTGCCGAAATCGGCAAAATCCTGACTAAAGTCCAAGAAAGTTACGATTTTAAAGATCCTGCAGCGAGCCTAACAAAACTGCTTAAAGCCTATAAATTAATCCAAGAATTACGGAATGAGCATTGGCGGGAGTTAAAGACCAAAGAAATCAAAAACATTATTTATGCAAGCGCTGGCTTATTTTTAGAAGCAATCGCAACTCAGGCTTCGGCTACTCCCCTAGATAGCGTCGCTGTTAATCTGGAAGCCATTAACCGCAGTAATTTCACGGTAACTTTAGATTCTGTAGAATTAAGTCCGAATAATTCTGAAATTCGGCCAAATGTAAAACTGGAAAATAACCAGGATTGGCAAAATAAAATCACTCTAAAACTTCCGCATAATACACCATACACAACGCCATATTGGTTAAAACAGGATACCGGGAACGGAATGTACAAAGTGGAAGATCAGCAATTAATTGGATTGCCTGAAACCCCGCAACTTGCCAAAGCAATTTTCTCCCTAAAATTTGAAGATATTTCAATAAGTTTTGAAAAACCCATTGTTTATAAATATAACGATCCTGTTCTTGGAGAAACTTATCAGCCTTTCGAGATTATCCCTAAAATTTCCTTAGCTTTTGATGATGATGTAATGATCTTTGAAAATGAAGAGTCCAAAAAAGTTACTATAAAACTGACCTCAGGAAAAGAGAATATTCAGGGGAAAGTAATTCTTAAGGCAGGAGAAGGCTGGAAAATCACTCCGGAAAACCACAAATTTCAGCTTCAACAAAAAGGAAGTTCTGCAACAGTTTCTTTTGAGGTGAATCCGCCGCAGGATCAGGATGAAACCTTTATAGTTCCAACCGCTACAATAGACGGAAAGGAATTTTCAGAGAAACTAGTATCGATGGATTATAAACATATTCCAAAACAAAACCTGGTAGTTTCATCAAAATTAAAGGCGGTCCGACTGGAAATTGAGAAAAAAGGAGAATTGATTGGTTATATTGAAGGCGCCGGTGATGTGGTTCCAGAAAGTCTCGAGCAAATTGGATACCGCGTGAATAAATTGAATGTTGCTTCACTTTCACAGGCTTCCTTGCAAAAATATGACGCCGTGGTCCTCGGAATTCGAGCTTTAAATACGGTCGAAGCTCTAAAATATAAACAACAGGTACTTTTTGATTATGTGAAAAATGGTGGAAATCTTATAGTCCAATACAACACAAACCGAGGTTTGGTTACTGAAAATATTTCTCCCTTTCCTCTGGAATTGTCACGTGACAGGGTAACCGATGAAATGGCCGAAGTTCGGTTTTTAGCCGAAAATCACCCTGTTTTAAATTCACCTAATAAAATCACTAAAAATGATTTTGAAAACTGGGTTCAGGAACGCGGGCTCTATTTTCCAGATTCCTGGAGTGAAGAATTTACGCCAATCCTGTCTATGAACGATAAAAATGAAACGCCAAAAAATGGAAGTTTAATGGTTGCAAAATATGGTGAAGGTTATTTTATTTATACCGGCCTTAGTTTTTTTAGACAATTCCCTGTTGGAGTTCCGGGTGCTTACCGGATTTTTGCCAATATGATTTCAATAGGAAAATAATGAAAAAACTCGAAAAATTTACCTGGAAGAAATCATATACATTCGTTCTTTTAGCCAACGCTGCTTACATTGTCCTTTTTTATTTTATAATGTCTCAATTCACCTAATATGCAATTAATAGATTGGATTGTTCTTCTTGGCACACTCGCTTTTATAGTTATTTACGGCATTTATAAAACCAGAAAGAAACAAGGTGCCGAGGATTATATTCGCGGTGGTAATGATACTCGCTGGTGGACTATTGGGCTTTCTACCATGGCAACCCAGGCCAGCGCTATTACTTTTCTTTCAACACCGGGCCAGGCTTTTCACGACGGGATGGGTTTTGTACAATTCTATTTTGGGCTGCCTTTAGCAATGGTAGTGGTTTGTATGTTTTTTATTCCCATTTATAAAAGGTTGAATGTGTATACTGCCTACGAATATTTGGAATCCCGCTTCGATAGAAAAACAAGAACCTTAACCGCAATTTTATTTTTGATCCAACGTGGACTTGCCGCCGGTTTAACAATTTTTGCACCGGCTATCATCTTATCGGCCGTCCTGGGCTGGCACCTATCCGGTTTGACTATTCTCATTGGTTCTTTGGTAATTATTTATACGGTTGCCGGCGGGACAAAAGCAGTGAATGTTACTCACAAACAGCAAATGGCCGTTATTTTAACCGGAATGTTTGCTGCGTTTTTTATTATTTTAAGCTATTTGCCCGAAAACATCAACTTTAATAATGCTCTCGAAATTGCCGGCGCCAGCGGTAAGATGGATATTTTGGATTTCTCATTAGATTTTGAAAATCGCTATACTGTTTGGAGCGGAATTATTGGTGGCGGCTTTTTGGCGCTTTCTTATTTTGGGACAGATCAAAGCCAGGTGCAACGCTATTTAGGTGGGAGATCTGTAAAAGAAAGCAGAAAGGGAATGATTATGAACGGACTCCTTAAAGTGCCGTTACAATTCTTTATTTTGCTTGTCGGAGTGATGGTTTTTGTGTTTTATCAATTCAATAATGCTCCTTTGAATTTCAATCCTGCTGCCACTAAAACTGTTCTGAATTCAGGTTACCAAAATCAATATGAAGACTTGATGCTGAAACACGATGCCCTTCAGCAGAAAAAACAGAATTTACATCTGGAATTTTCAGAAGAAAATAATTTTTCTCCTGAAAATAACTCAACGTATCGCGAAAACCTTGCTTCACTAAATACTTCGGAACAAAATCTGAGAAAAAAAGCACGAAATCTAATAGATGCTTCAGATAAGGAAGCTGAAAGCAACGATAAGGATTACATATTTATTCATTTTATATTGAATAACCTCCCGCGTGGTTTAATTGGCTTGCTGCTGGCGGTAATTCTTTCCGCAGCAATGTCATCTACGGCCTCAGAATTGAATGCATTGTCCTCTACCACTACCATAGATCTTTATAAAAGAAGCCGAAAAATTGAAAAATCTGATGAGCATTATGTAAGAGCTTCAAAATGGTTTACGCTGCTTTGGGGCGCTATAGCCATCGCATTTGCAAGTGTGGCTAATTTGTTCGACAACCTTATTCAGCTAGTAAATATTATCGGTTCCATTTTTTACGGAAATGTTTTAGGAATATTTTTACTCGCGTTTTTTATAAAAATCGTAAATAGTAATTCGGTTTTTGTCGCAGCCATAATTACGCAAATAATAATTATAATTCTCTTTGAATTTGACGTGATGCCGTATTTATGGCTAAACCTGGTTGGATGTTTGCTGGTTATCGCGCTTGCTTTGATCCTGGAATTATTTATAAAGACGCCAGAGAATAAAATTAAAAAGATATAACCATAATGGGCATTTGGTAAAAATGCACCATATCAAAGCAATTAAATAGATATTAAAGCTAAATTCTATATATGAGAAAGATAAAATGGGGCATTCTTGGGCTCGGAAAAATAGCAGGAAAATTCGCAAATGGATTAACAGAGGTTAAAGGAGCCGAACTTTATGCCGTAGCCAGCCGATCTAAAACTAAAGCTGAAACTTTTGCAAAAGAGCACCAGGCTACTAAATTATTTTCCAGCTATGAAGCAATGTTAGAAGATGAAGAATTAGATGTGGTTTATATCGCCACACCGCACGTTTTTCATCATCGACAAACGCTGCTTTGCTTAGATCACAAAAAGGCGGTTTTATGCGAAAAGCCTTTTGCGATGAATAAAAAGCAGGTGGAAGAAATGATCGCTAAAGCCAAAAAGGAAAATGTATTCCTAATGGAAGCCATGTGGACGCAATTTCTTCCTCATTTTAAATTTGTGATCGAACAAATTAAATCTGAAAAATACGGCAAGATCAAAAATCTAAAAGCCGATTTTGGATTTCCGGCGCCGGTAGATCTAGATAAAAGGCTTTACAATAAAAATCTTGGTGGTGGCAGTTTACTGGACATCGGTATCTACCCTATTTTTATGGCGATGAGTGCTTTGGGAATCCCGGAGAAAATTCAGGCAAAAGTCAGTTTTCACGATACCGGAATTGACGAAGATTGCGATATGATCTTTGAATATAAAAATGGAGTTGAAGCCGAACTGGGAAGTTCTATTGTAAAGCAAACTCCCACCACAGCGGTTATTCAGTTTGAAAAAGCAACAATTACCCTTAATACGAGGTTTCACGAACCTACAAGCATAACGATACAAACTTCAGAAGGCGAAGAAACCAAAGAATTTGAAATCAATTCGAACGGTTATAATTTTGAAGCTGAACACGTTCAAAAAATGCTTCTAACAGGCAAAACCGAAAGCACAGAAATGACCTTTGAAAAAAGCCTGCAATTAATTGATCTATTGGATAAAGTTAGAAGTGAAATTGGGTTGGAGTATTAATGTTTATAGTTTGTCTATCGTCATCCTGAGACCCGTGATAAAAAATTACCTAGCGCAGGAAAATTACGTTTTCGAGCATAGCGAGTTTTAAACCCGTGTGTGAGTGTAGAAAATTAGCAGCGTTAATAATTTTTGAAGCCCTGGAAAAAAATTAGCTGCTGATTTACGATTTTCTTGGCCTTGTTGCCAAAAAAACACCTCCACATAGGACGCCCTTCCTGCCCGTCCATTCCGTTCAGGCGGGTTTTGTTTCGTTTAGTTGCATCCGACGACCGCAGGGAGAGGAATGCAAGCAAAAACTGAAAAAACAAACCTAAATAACGGCGTATTTAAAATACGTCAATGGTAACTGGTTTCAGGATCTAAACTGATTAGGTTTTTTGAGTTTCTTTTATATTTTTTTCTGAAAAACAAAAACCTCACAGGTTTTGAAAACCTGTGAGGTTTGAATTATAATAATTTCAGAAAAACTAAGCTTCTACCTTTTTCGTAGTTTTCACTTCTTCTCCTTCTTCGCTTTCTACTTCGGCTAAATAACGTTCAGCATCCAATGCAGCCATACAACCCGTACCGGCAGCGGTTACCGCCTGGCGATAAATCTTATCCTGAACATCACCAGAAGCAAAAACCCCCGGGATATTGGTTTTGGTAGATTTCCCTTCGGTAATTAAATACCCGGTATCGTCCATCGTTAATTTTCCCTTGAAAATATCTGTATTTGGTTTATGCCCAATCGCAATAAACAATCCGGTGATATCGATTTGTTCTTTCTCGCCGGTTTCTTTATTTAGCATTCTAAGGCCTTCTACTACCTGTTCGCCAATTACTTCGTCTACTTCTGTATTGTAACGAATATCTATATTCTTAGTGCTATTAACACGGTGTTGCATCGCTTTAGAAGCACGCATCTGGTCACCTCTCACTAACATTGTCACTTTACTACAAATATTGGCCAAATAAGTTGCTTCTTCAGCAGCAGTGTCTCCTCCGCCGACTATCGCAACATCCTGACCTTTATAGAAAAATCCGTCGCATACGGCACAAGCTGATACCCCTCCTCCACGTAAACGTTGTTCACTTGGTAATCCCAGGTATTTCGCAGTAGCACCTGTAGAAATAATAATAGTTTCTGCTTCAACCCAGGTAGAATTATCTGCACAAGCCCTAAGGATTCCTCCTGGTTTATCACTAAACTCAACTTCGGTAATCATTCCAATTCTTACTTCGGTGCCAAAACGTTCGGCTTGCTTCTGCAAGTCCATCATCATTTTTGGTCCGTCTACTCCATCAGCATAACCGGGAAAGTTATCCACTTCAGTAGTAGTGGTTAACTGCCCACCAGGCTCCATTCCTGTGTACATCACGGGTTTAAGATCAGCCCTTGCAGCATAAATTGCTGCGGTATATCCCGCCGGTCCAGATCCTATAATTAAGGTTTTTATTCTTTCTATTTTATCGCTCATTTTATCTTGTTTTTCTGTCTTACAAAAGTAGTAACTTTCGCTATAAACTTACGTGAATCTTATTAAGTTTTACTATTCAGTAATAATATGAAGGTATACATTTCATTCAAAATATAAAAATTAGCAGCTTCCCATAATTTAACTATACCTTTGCCTCTCAAATGGAACTTTCTTTATTCAATATACTTGATATCCTGGGAACCATAGCCTTCGCTATTTCTGGCGCATTGGCTGCTATGGACCGTCGTCTGGACCTCTTTGGTATTTTTATTATCGGCTTTGTTACGGCCATTGGTGGTGGTACTTTACGCGATACCTTAATTGGAAATACGCCTGTAACCTGGATGGAAAACACCATCTATATTTATCTAATTGGCGCCGTTACTATTCTTGCCATTATCTTTAGAAATAAAATTAACTATCTTAAAAAATCACTTTTCCTTTTTGATACTATCGGTTTGGGAGTTTTCACCATAACCGGGGTCGAAATTGGGATTAGAAACGGTCTTGATCCCATAATTTGTGTAGCTCTCGGCGCGATGACCGGTACTTTTGGCGGTGTGATTCGCGATATATTGTGTAACGAAATTCCTGTGATTTTCAGAAAAGAAATTTACGCCACCGCCTGTATTTTTGGAGGACTCGTTTTTGTAATTATGCACGAGCTTGGGGTAAACCAAGATATTATTTATCTTACCACCTCCCTAATTGTAATCTCAATTCGGCTCATTGTAGTGAAATATCATATCTCACTCCCCTATTTCTATATTTCTTCAGAAAGAAATAATTGAGCTTTCTAAATCAAGCATCAACTTGTTTGATGCCCCATCAATATAGTAGAGATGTTCTTTGCTGATCTAAAACTTTACTATACTGGTAGAACTGTCTTTTTTAATGCGGAAGTTTCTTCCGAAGCACCCCATAAATAAAAGTTCCTAAGAGCGATCCAATAAATACGATTAAAATCGGTAAAAATCCTGCACCAATTAAGGTGAAAATTGGTCCCGGACAAGCCCCAGCAAGAGCCCAACCTAAACCGAAAATAACGCCGCCATACATATATCGGCTAAAACTTTTCTCCTTAGGAATAAATGCAATTTGCTCGCCATAAAAAGATTTCAGTTTTTTTCGCTTTATAATTTGTACGCCGATAACCCCTAATACTAATGCAGAGCCAATAATTCCATACATATGAAACGACTGAAATTGGAACATTTCATAAATCCTGAACCACGAAGCAGCTTCAGATTTAAACATTACAATTCCAAAAAATATACCTATCAATAAATATCCTATACTTCTCATAATTTCAATTTAAAATATTAATGGAAATAATAAATGCACCATCACCAAACCACCAATAAAAAATCCTATTACGGCGATTAAAGAAGGTAATTGCAAGTTACTAAGTCCCGAAATTGCGTGCCCAGAAGTACAACCACCGGCATAACGAGCGCCAAAACCAATTAAGATTCCGCCAACCAGCAGAATTATAAGCGCTTTAATTCCTCCTACGGCTTCCCAACTGAACAATTCGGTGGGCAGGTAAGCATCACCGGCACTACTAAAACCTAAATCCTGTAAGGTTTTTATAGTATCCGGGTTTATAGCTACCGATAGATCGTTAGTAAGCAAATTTGCTCCAATAAATCCACCAATAATGGCTCCGGCCACTACAATTAAGTTCCAGCGTTGAGATTTCCAATCAAAATCGAAAAAATCTGCTTTAGAATCCGCACCGCAAATCGTACACATCGTTCTAAGGTTAGATGACATTCCAAAACCTTTACCGATAAAGATGAGCAAAAACATTATTACTGCTATAAGCGGACCCGATACATACCAGGGCCAGGGCTCAAAAATCCATTCCATATTTCTTTTTTTTAATGAAATGCAAATTAAGCAGAATTTACATAGGAAAACAGTAACAAATGTTACAAGTAAAAGACCTCGCCGTCCGCTAGAAATCGGGACATCGAGGTCTCAGAAATTTATTCAGTTAATTGTTTACTTAAAATACGATTTTAAATTCTGCAGCACTTTTTCAGATAAACGCCTTTGGGTTTCGGCGCTCCAACCGGCACTTTTTGTATGAGAACTCACCCGGTATATTTTTTTTGTTTCTTCAGAAAGTGAAGCTCCTCCGTCGCCATCAAAAATTGCGTAATTACCTTCAGATTTTATCCAATTTACAAAAGCTTTTTCCTCAAACGGAAGTCCAAGCGAAGAATTGATTAAAATTTTTCCTGAACCAAAAGCTTTAAATTCCTCTTCTCCCAACAATTTAGTATTCTTCGGAAGATGAAGTGAAATAATTTCGGTAGTTTTTAGCAATTCTTTCAGTTCTAAATATTTGACTTCTTTTGTTTCCCATTCTTTTTTTCTGCTTCTACTGAAATAATAAAGATCGGCTCCAAGCGGCAGTAAAGCTTCTGCTAGCATTTGACCTGTTGTGCCCAAACCTATAATTCCAATTTTTTTATCGGTAAGTTCTACAGGCATTTCTCGCCATTGGTGTTTGCCAAAACCGTGAAGTAAACCAATTAATTCTGAAACGATAAATTCAATAACGCCGGGATCTCCATAATCAAAAATTCCTTTTACGGTAATTCCCCGGTCCCTTGCAAAATCTACCGCTACGTTTGCTGATTCATCATCATACAGGCTGCAAGCCATCCCGATATATTTAAGATTCCCACATTCCTTAATAACACTTCCCGGAATTTGGGTTTTCCAGGAAACTATTACAGCTTCAGCTTCGCCGATTCGTTCTAAAAGTTCCTTTTCAGAATCCGGACTTTCTCTGTAAACCTCGACTTTAGACTCGCTGTATTCTTGAAGTTCCTCTATAGCCCAGTCTTCCAGTTTCGTGTGATCTACACAAATAATTTTATTGAATTTTTGCATTTTATTTTTGACTTAAATTCTTGAAAATTATTTCAAAAAAGGTATTCTGATATAATATAAAGCTTCTTTACCTGATTTTAACCTAGATGAATTAAAAAGTATAAGAACTAAATTAAGTAAATATAAAAAACAAACACTTAACCAAAGAAATGCGGGATTTAGTAATAAAGAAGGGGATATTTCTGAGGCACTTTTCACTCGATAAAAATTACTCCCAATATATATAATAAAACAAAAGGAGAGAAGAAGACACCAAGTAATCTCAAAATTCAATCATTAGTGTCCGGTTAAAGTTTTAAAAGCGGGATCTCCTTGACGGAATTCCCGCTTTATAGTAATTTGGTTTTACCACAAACTAAAATACTATGAACAAAAGTACTCACTTTAGCGGACATCCA